>JAEEGL011015758.1_pt1 | contig 38792 bp, 29 predicted proteins | sample 9134231 | NCBI WGS metagenome assembly JAEEGL01 (sample SAMN16246548, study PRJNA631951) | gut metagenome | biome: gut microbiome; feature: rumen; material: fiber-attached | host: Bos | place: Iran: Karaj | collected 2018-10 | reverse complement strand
GATGGTCGTTCGGGTTCATAACGGAGCCGCGCACCGTGGGACGGATGCCCATGTGACGCTTGCGGCCGGCCTTACCCAGCATGATGTTGGCAAAGTCGCTGTTGCCGACCTGACCGATCGTGGCCTTGCAGCCGAGGGGGATGAGCCTGACCTCGCCGCTGGGAAGACGTACCTGAGCGTACTTGCCTTCCTTAGCCATGAGCTGAGCGGCGTTGCCCGCGGACCTTACGAGCTGAGCGCCCTTGCCGGGGAGCAGCTCGATGCAGTGGATCATGGTGCCGACGGGGATGTTCTTAAGGGGGATGGCGTTGCCGACCTTGATATCGGCGCCCTCACCGGAAACTACGGTATCGCCGACGGTCAGACCGTAGGGGGCGATGATGTAGCGCTTTTCGCCGTCTGCATAGTGCAGAAGAGCGATGTTCGCAGAGCGGTTGGGATCGTACTCGACGGTAGCGACCTTGGCGGGGACGTTGTCCTTGTTGCGCTTAAAGTCGATCACGCGGTAGTAGACCCTGCCGCCGCCGCCGATGTGGCGGGTGGTGATGCGGCCGCGGTTGTTACGGCCGCCGGTGCGCTTCTTGGCTTCGAGCAGGGAACGCTCGGGCTTATTGCAGGTGATCTCCTCGTACATGGAGACCGTCATAAAACGCTGACCGGGAGTTGTGGGCTTAATTTTCCTTATAGCCATTTTAGTCCTCCTTACTGCATGCTGTCGAAGAACTCGATACCCTTGGAGTTCTCCTTCAGGGTGACGTAGGCCTTCTTGACGGAGGGACGGCGGCCCTCGAAGCGGCCCTGCCTCTTGATCTTGCCGATCTTGTTTACGATGTTGACCTTATCGACCTCAACACCGGGGAAGACGGCCTCAACAGCCTGCTTGACTTCGGTCTTGTTGGCCTTCTTGTCAACGACGAAGGTATAGGTCTTGGCGCCGATCATATCGTAGCTCTTCTCGGTGAGCACGGGGCGGATGATTATATCGTGGTAATTCATGCGTATACCTCCTCGATCTTTTCGACGGCGCTCTTGGAGATCACGAGGGTGTCGTGCTTGAGGATCTCATAGGTGTTGAGAGTGCCTACGAAGGAGACCTCGACGCCCTCGATGTTGCGGGCGGACTTGACGACCTTCTCGTCGTTCTCGGCGATGACGATCAAGGGCTTCACGGCGTTGAGAGCGGTGAGGGACTTGGCCATCTCGCGGGTCTTGATCTCGTCCATCTCGATGGAGTCGACAACGACGATCTTCTCATCGGCGACCTTGGCGGAGAGGGCGGAAGCAAGAGCGACGCGCTTGAGCTTCTTGTTGAGGGACAGACGGTAATCGCGGGGCTTGGGAGCGAATACCACGCCGCCGTGAGTCCACTGCGGGGAGCGGGTGGAACCCTGACGGGCACGGCCGGTGCCCTTCTGACGCCAGGGCTTCTTGCCGCCGCCGGAGACCTCGGCGCGGGTCTTGGCACTCTGGGTGCCCTGACGCTGGTTGGCGAGGTACGCGACTACGTAGGAGTGCATAGCGGAAACATTGACTTCTGCGCCGAACACGGTCTCGGCCAGGTCTATGGTGCCGATGTTTTCGCCCTTGATGTTGTAAAGATTAACGTTAGGCATTGGTTAAACCTCCTTACTTGACGGTGCTCTTGACGAGTACCAGACCGCCGTTGGCACCGGGGATGGCGCCCTTGATCAGGAGGAGATTCCTCTCGGCATCGGAACGGACGATCTCAAGGTTCTGAACGGTGATGCGCTCGCGGCCCATGTGACCGGGAAGACGCTTGGTCTTGAAGACCTCACCGGGATAGGTGCAGGCGCCGAGGGAGCCCGCCACGCGGTAGGAATGGGAACCGTGGGTCTTGCGGCCGCGGGCCTGATTCCAACGCTTGATGTTGCCCTCAAAGCCCTTACCCTTGGAGGTACCGGTAACGTCAACGCGCGCGCCGTTTTCGAAGACGTCGGCCTTGATGACGCTGCCCACCTGGTACTGACCGCAGTCGTCAAGGCGGAATTCCTTAACGTACTTGTGCGCCTCAACGCCGGCCTTCTTCAGGTGACCCATCTGGGGCTTGGTGATGAGCTTCTCACGAACGGGCATGAAAGCCATCTGAACTGCATCGTAACCGTCATGATCGACCGTCTTGATCTGAGTGACGGGGCAGGGACCTGCCAGAACGACGGTTACGGGAACCATCGTGCCGTCCTCGCGGAAGACCTGGGTCATGCCGATCTTTTTACCCAATATAGCTTGTTTCATGTGACACCTCATTCATCAGAGCTTGATCTCGATGTCCACGCCGGCGGGAAGATCGAGCTTCATCAGCGCATCGACCGTCTTGGCGGAGGGCTGGATGATGTCGATCAGACGCTTGTGGGTACGCATCTCGAACTGCTCACGACTGTCCTTGTACTTGTGCGTTGCACGGAGGATGGTGACGATCTCCTTCTCGGTGGGAAGGGGGATGGGGCCCGAAACGCGGGCGCCGGTACGCCTTGCCGTGTCAACGATCTTCTCTGCGCTCCGGTCGACGAGCTCGCACTCGTAACCCTTGAGCTTAATGCGGATCCTGTTGTTTGCCATTTGGTTTTACTCCTTTTCTTTCACGGAATCGCCGTGCCGTATTTTTGCGGAACGTATCGCCCCTCTGCAGACTCATTATCACTGCCGCGCGCGGCGCGTGCATATAATAATGTAGGCGCAGTTCGGCTTTCGCCGTTCCCGGCAGTACACGCACCCGTGTGTTTTCATATACAAAACCCAACGGGCGGTTTCCCGCCATGCCCCCGACTGGGGCCGCCGCCATGAAAGTTACCCGGTTGGCAACCGGCAATCTCTCAGGGTGACAACTGCTGCAGCATCCGATAGGCTTTAATCCGCCGCCGCTACACAGGATGCGGCGCACGGTTGGCATCTAAAGCCGCACATTGCGCAACATTACACATTATACATATTTTTGTCCGTATTGCAAGCCCTTTTCCGGTATTTTCCAAATATATTTTGAAATGCACACCAAGCCGTGCGTGCTCATCCATAGATCGTTCAGTGCAAATATATTATTTGCACTGAATCTTCCCGCCCCGCTCAACGCCCGCGGCGGAACCTGCGTTCAAAGCCGCCCCTGCGCCTTTCAAGGGCGAACGCAAGCGGTATCCCGAGAGCGCAGGACGCGGCCTCGCCCGCAAAAACGAGCGCGGCGATGAGCGGCAGGCCCAGCTCCGAGGCGTACACCCATTTAATAATGAAGGGAAGCACCGCTGTATTGGCGATAACGTTGGGTATGGGCGACAGGAATATCGCAAGCTTTCGTCTGCCGCGCTTTGTGAGGGCGTTTGAAACGAGCCTGCACACGACCGCTCCGATAAGCGTTGCAAGCGACCCGAACACCACGTCCCACGGGGCGCTGCCCGTGATGAGGTTTGTGATGACGCAGCCGAGCGCAAGCCCCGGCGCCGCCGCGCCCGTGAAGAGCGGCAGCACGCAGAGCGCCTCCGAAAAGCGTATCTGCACTTCAAAGCTCAAAAGCCCGAGCGCCTGCGAGATGAGCGTCAGCACGGTGTAAAGCGCGGCCGTCACCGCGGCCATGGCGATAAAATAAGCGTCGATCCTGGTTTTATACATATCGGTACCGATCGGGCGTTACTTGACGGGCGTCTTGCCGAACACGCTTCGCCTTTCCTCCGGCGCGGGGAGCTTTATGCGCACGGCGGAATGGATGTTCTTTATAGTGACCTCATGCCCCGCCTCAACGCGCTCGCCGTCAAGCATCCAGTCCACGGGCTCATCCAGTATGAATTTGACCTCGGAGCAGGTGTGCCTGTGCATCAGGCCGCAGCCCGCGAAGTCGCCCGTGGAAAGCGCGTGCGCTATGCGGCTGACCTCTATGGCGTTTTCGGGGTAGTTTATGAGCATCACCTCGAAAAGGCCGTCGTTCAGGTCCACAGTGCTCTGCTTTGTGTAATTTATGACGCCGACGACGCTGGGCGTGTTGCTGACCGCGGCAAATGCGTACTCGTCGGTGATCATCTCGCCGTTTATCAGCACAGTCACGGGGTTGGGCTTAATATTTGCTATGGAGTTCATGCCCGACCCGAGATACGCGAGGAACCCCAGCGCGTTCTTGGACTCCTGCGTGGTGGAATAGCTGATGTCTGTAAACGCCCCGAAGGAGGCGAGGTACGCATAGTGCCGCCCGTTGAACGAGCCCACGTCGATGGGCGTGGGCACGCCGTTGACGGCGTTGTCTATCAGAAGGTCCACCCTTTTGGGAAGGCCCAGCGCGGTGGCGAAGTCGTTGGTGGAGCCCATGGGTATGTACCCGATGCAGGGCCGCCTGTCGCGCTCCACGGTCATAATGCCGCGTATGACCTCGTTCATCGTGCCGTCGCCGCCTGCCAGCACCAGAAGGTCGCAGTCGCCGCCGTATTCCGAGGCGATCCTTGTGGCGTCGCCGGGGCCCGTGGTGGTGAAAGTGATGGCGGCGTAGCCCGCGTCCGACAGCGCCTCTACCGTGGGCGCTATCGTCATCAGCGAGCGCGTATTGCCCGATTTGGGGTTGACGATGAGCACCGCGTTTTTTCGCGATTCCCTGCCGAACCTGGTTTTTATCTCGACCGTTTCCATATCAGAACGCCCCGTAGAAGAATTTATGTATCCACTCCTTGTTCATCTCAAGATCTATGTGTATGACCGCCATGCTGCCCTCATACGCATACTGCCACGAATGCTCGCAGGGGATCGTCCCCTTCATGGGCGTGCTGAGCCCCGAGCCGAACACGAGGTTCGTACCCATGGAGATCATCATCCACGGGCTCATATTGGTCTCGACGTAGTCCATGAGCCTGTACATGAGCGAGGTGAGCGACGCCACGTCCTTTTCCTGCCTTGCGCGGGAAAGGAACGCGCCCATGACCGCCCTCTGCCGCTCTGTACGCGACCAGTCGCCGTTGCCTATCGTGCGGTTCCTGCAGTGGGCGAGCACCTGATTGCCGTTGAGATGGCACAGCCCGTTGGGCCCGGGCGTGATGGGGTCATCACGCACGACGTTTTCATTATAGTACTCGATCTCGGCGGAGGTGAGCGTGACGTCGAGCCCGCCCAGCGTATCTACTATGCCGACGAGGTTATTGAAGTCGGTCTTCATATAGAACTGGATGTCCAGCCCGAAATTCTCGTTGAGCGTGTTTATCGTAAGGCCTATCCCGCCGAAGCGGTACGCGGCGTTGGCCCTGTTCCACACGTTGCGCCCGGGTATGTAAAGCCATGTGTCGCGCAGCACCGAAACGGCCTTTATCGTCTTGTACCTTTGGTTGTACGAGACTATGAGCATTACGTCCGACCTGCCCGACAGAGCCGTGCCCGCGGCGTCCTCGCCCATCACGAGTATGTTTATGACGTCGGGGTCTATCGCGTTTGTAACGTAGATCGGGTCTGCGGCGATGAACGCGGGATCTATGGAGGCGTCAACATCCTGCGTCAGATCGTCCGGGTCCTCCGATGCAAGGACTATGCCGGGATCGGGCGTGGGCGCGGCGGCGGGATCCACCGTGGGCTTCACCACGAAGCGCGCACTGTTCCTGCCCATGGAGTAGAGCTTGATCAGTGTGAACAGCCCGAATCCCACGATAAGCAGCACCAGCGCGATAAGCACCGCCACGAGTATCTTTTTGGGCGTCGACAGACGCTTTTTCTGCTTGACTTCCATTCCTCTTTACTCTTTTTCGTAGCCCATGGGGTTGTTTGACTGCCAGCGCCAGGTATCCTCGCACATCTTTTCCATGCCGCGCACGGCCTTCCAGCCGAGCACGCGCTCCGCCTTTTCGGGGTTGGCGAACATGGCGGGTATGTCGCCCGCGCGCCTGGGCGCGAACTCGTATTTTACGGGATGCCCGCAGGCCTTTGAAAAGGCGTCGACCACCTCGAGCACGGAGTAGCCCTTGCCGGTGCCCACGTTGAACACCTCGCAGCCCGTGCGCCCGGCTATGTAGTCCAGCGCCTTGACGTGCGCCAGGGCAAGGTCCGTCACGTGGATATAGTCCCTTATGCAGGTGCCGTCGGGGGTGGGGTAATCGTTGCCGTAAACGAACAGCTTTTCACGCCTGCCCGTGGCCACCTGCGCCACAAAGGGCAGCAGGTTGTTGGGAACGCCCAGCGGATCCTCGCCTATAAGGCCGCTCTCGTCCGCGCCGATGGGGTTGAAGTACCTCAGCAGCACCGCGCCGAGGCCCTTTTCGGCGGAGGCGGTGTCGCGGATCATTATCTCGGACATGTGCTTTGTCATGCCGTAGGGGTTGGTGCATGCGCCGGTGGGCTGATCCTCGGATATGGGCATCTTCTCCGCCTCTCCGTAAACGGTGGCCGAGGAGCTGAACACTATGCTGCCCGTGCCGTACTTTAACATAACGGCAAGCAGGTTCATCGTGGAAACGAGGTTGTTCCTGTAATAGAGCAGGGGCTTCGTCACGGATTCGGGCACGCATTTGAGCCCGGCAAAGTGTATGACCGCGTCGGGCGCTTCCTTGGCAAACAGCGCGTCGAGCGCCGCTTCGTCGCAAATGTCCAGCTCGTAAAACGGGACCTTTGCCCCGCCGAGCTTCTCTATCCTCGGCAGTACGGAGCGCGAGGCGTTCACGAGGTCGTCCGCTATCACGACTTCATGCCCTGCGCGCATGAGCTCCACCGCGGTGTGCGAGCCGATGTACCCGCAGCCGCCCGTAAGCAATACCTTGAGCTTATTTGACATCGGTGTACACCTCCGGCTTCAAGACCCCGATATAGGGCAGGTTCCTGTATGCGTCGGCGTAATCGAGGCCGTATCCCACCACGAATTCGTCCGGCACGATAAAGCCGAAATAATCGGGCGTTATCTCGCAGGTGCGGCGCTCGGGCTTATCCAGAAGGCAGGCTATCTTCAGCGAGGCGGGGTTCCTCGTGCCGAGCAGCCTGGTCAGATGGTTGAGCGTGTTGCCGGAGTCCATTATATCCTCCACGATTATGACGTGGCGGCCCTCTATGGACTTGTCCATATCCTTTTTGATGCGTACGATGCCGTGGCTCGTCATGCCGTCCTCATAACTCGAAACGGCCATGAAGTCCATCTCCATATAGTCGGTGATCTGTTTGCAAAGGTCCGCAAAGAAGGGCACCGCCCCGCGCAGTATGCACACCAGCAGGGGGTTTTTGCCCGCATAGTCGCGGCTGATGGCCTCGCCCAGCTCCTTGACCTTAGCCTTGATCTGCTCCTCCGTAAGGAGCACGTACTGGATGTCGTTTTCCAAACCCATTTTGTTTATCATGCCAAACCTCCGGTATGGTTATTATCCTCACCGCCGCCGAGGAACCTTGCCCTCAGCACGGCGGTCGTATTCTCGTCCACCTTGACAAACTCCGACGCGGCGAGCCCCGCCGCGAACAGCACCTCGCTGCCGCAGGCGATGAGCGGCACCGTATCGCGCTTCTCACGCTCCACCTTGCGGTCAATGAAAAAGTCCTTGAGCTTTCGTCTGCCGGGAGCGCCCACCGGGCGTATGCGGTCTCCCTCGCGCCGCGTCCTGACGACGGGCGGCTCGCCGAACGAGGCAAGCTTGTCCGCGTCCATATACGCCGTGAACGGGTCCTTTTGAAGCTCGAAGCCGGCCTCGAGCCTTTCCACCTTTAATATGCCGGAGGGCGTTTTGACGCTTCCCTCCGCAAGCGGCGTTTCAAACGGAAGCGGCCTTTCCGGCCTGCCGAATTTGATAAGCCCGTAGCTGGTCCTGACGTTTGCATGGGGCAGGTCGAGGCTTGCCCCGGTGCGCCCACCGAGAAGCCCGCACACGGCCTCGACGTGCACGCGCTCCACGTCTACCGGCGCACCGGCCTCCGCAAGCGCCATGCGCACGGCGCGGGTCTTTATGGGGTACGGGAGCTTTGCAAGCTCCTCCCGCAGGAACCCGTCCCCGCAGCGCGCCGACTCGAGAGCGCGGCGTGCCTCGCCGCAAAGGTGATCCTCGTCCCGCGAAAGCAGCTCCGCCATGGAGCACAGCGCGGGCACGAGCGCGGGATTCATATGTTTTTCCAGATACGGCACCACGTCGAGCCGCACGCGGTTGCGCGAGCCCTCGGGCAAAAGGTTGGTCTCGTCCGTGCAAAAGGTCAGCCCCTCGTCCGCGAGGAACGCCTCTATCTCCGCCCGCCGCACGCAAAGCAGCGGACGAATGAGCCTGCCGCGCTTCGCCTTGATGCCGGTGAGCCCCGCAAGCCCGCTGCCGCGTATAAGGTGCATCAGCAGCGACTCCGCGTTGTCGTCCATGTGATGAGCCACGGCTATCGCTTCCGCGCCCGCCTTTTGCCGCGCCCTTTCAAGAAAACCGTAGCGCAGCAGCCTGCCCGCCGTTTCAAGCGACAGGCCCTTTTCGCGGGCGTATGCCGGCACGTCCGCCGTTTCGCGGTAAAGCGGCACGCCCTTATCCCGGCAGAGACCAACGCAGAAAAGCTCGTCCTCAGCCGCCCCTTCCCCGCGTATGCCGTGGTTGAAATGCGCCGCGCAGACCTTATAGCCGTGCTTTGGCGCAAGCTTCAGCAGCACCACGAGAAGCGCGACCGAATCGGCCCCGCCGGAAAGCCCGACGAGCACGGAACCGCCCTCGGGAAGGAGCGAGCCCTCAAGCATAAAGCGTTCGACCCTTTCGGAAAAAGCGCATACGGGAGCGCGGCGGCCGCCGCCGCCCCGATCCGCGCCGCAGACGCGGCCCGCAGAATCGACCATGTGCGCTCCTTTCGCTGCCCGAAACGGGTCATTATACTATCCTGATTTTATATTATAACTCAAATGCAGGCGTATTGCAAGACAGCCGCCCGAAAAACCCGCGTCCGGGCCTTGCCGCGGAGCCTCCCGCGGGTATGCGCTCCGCGCCTCTTTCATCACGCCCGGCGCCCCAAATATACTTTGCTAAATCCCGCAGCCTCTGTTATACTTAAAGAAAAACCCGGAGGCAACGGAATGGGCAAAAACAAAACTCACGCGGCATTGGCGCTTGCCGCGTCCCTGCTTATAATACTGGCGTTTGCGGCGGTGCTCATTGTGCCCGCGTGGCGCGAGGCGTTCAAGACCGCATCCTCGGACCACCCCTATATAATGGGCTTTATCAAATTCGCCCTGCTTGCGACCGTGGGCGAGGTGCTTGCCCTGCGCGTGAAGCGCGCCCAAAACGCCCTGCCCTGCTTCATCGGCTGGCGCATGCTCATTTGGGGGCTTATCGGCGTTGCGATAACCTTTATGATGAAGACCTATTCGTTCGGCGTATCCGGCCTTATGGAAAACGGCCTGCTGCCGGGGAAGGGCGACGGCTTCCTCAGCCGCCTTTTGAAGGCGTTTTACACCGCCGCGGTCATGAACCTGACCTTCGGCCCCACCTTTATGGCGACCCATAAATGCACGGACAAATACCTTGAGCTTCGCCATGCGGGTCAGAAAAAGCCCGGCCTGCGCGGGGTGGTGAACGGCGTGGACTGGCACGGCTTCGTAAGCTTTACCCTGTTTAAGACGATACCCCTTTTCTGGATACCCGCGCACACGCTCACGTTCCTGCTGCCCGCCGAATACCAGGTGGTGGCGGCCGCCGCGCTGTCCATCGCGCTGGGGCTTATACTGAGCCTTAAAAAGTAAGACCCGCGGGGTCCGCATACCCGCGGCGGCAAAAAACCGACCCGGCGCAGGGGTATTCGCCCCGCGCCGGGCCTTTATTCGTTCCGGCCGCGCCGCCGTTTAATCCATGGGCGGGCGCGTCATGTCCTTTTCAAGCGTCAGCACGTTAAGCCCTTCTCTGCGCTCATACCTCTGCGCGCTCGTCATGGCTCTGACCAGCGCGAGCCCGAAGCCGCCCTCGGAGGCGTCTATGTCCTCCTTCGTGACCTCGGTCAGCGGGTCGAAGGGCGTGCCGTTATCCTCGAACACGAGCGTGAGCTTTGCGCCGTCAAGCCGCAGCTCCATCGCGGAGCGGGGCTCCTTTACGCCCTCGAACGCATAGCTTATCTGGTTGTTCATCACCTCGTCGATTATAACGCCGACCTCCGATACCCTGTCGTGCTCAAAGCCGGAAAGCGCGTCCGCCGCCATTTCCGACGCCTTCGGGATATCATCCCAGCACGGACGCACCGTTTCGACGCGGAGCGTGTTTTTTATTCTGAGGGTCAGCATCGTCACGTCGTCGAACTGCTCGGCGTCACCGCAGAACCCGGTAAGCTTTGCGTAAAGCTCGCCCGTTACGTCCTCGCCCGCCTGCAGGAGCGCGTCCGCTATGCGCCCGTAGCCGAACTCCTCCTCCGCTTCGTTTATGCCCTCGTTCAGCCCGTCGGTGAACATGAGCAGCACGTCGCCGGGCAAAAGCGTTATGAAGTCGGACGCGAACTCCGAATCCTCGAATATGCCGAGGGGAAGGTTCGACTCCTCGCCTATTTTCGTCACGCGGCCGCCGCGCCTGAGCATGGGCTGCTCGTGCCCTGCGCGCAGGTACTCGAGCCTGCCGCTTTTGGTATCGAGCAGGCCGAAGAACGCGGTTATGAAGATGCTCTCCTCGTTGCCGGCGCAAAGCTCGTTATTGAGCTTGAACGCAAGCTCGCCGAGCGTCGCGTCCGCCGCAGCGTGCGCCCGTATCAGCTCCTTTGCCCGCATCATGAAGAGCGACGCGGGCACGCCCTTGCCGGACACGTCTGCAAGGCAGAAGAACGCGCGCCTGCCGTCAAGCGGGTAATAGTCGTAAAGGTCGCCTCCGACCTCCCTTGCAGGCTTTAAGAAGCTGTTTATCTCGGCTTTCCCCAGCTCAAGCCCGCCGCTCGGCAGCGAATCGGCCTGTATCCTTGCGGCAAGCGCAAGCTCCGCCTGCATCCTCTGCTCCCTTGCGGAGTCCTCCTCTATGCGGTCGATGTAGCCCAGGATCGCATCCTGCATCCTGCCGAAGCCTTTCGACAGATCGCCTATCTCGTCCCTTGACGCGACCCCGTCGTACACGCGCTCGGGGGAGCCGCCGTCCACCTGAGAGGTGAATGTATCAGCCGCCGCGGAGAGCTTTTTGACGTTGCGGACTATGAGCCTGTTTGCGAACATCAGAATGACGAGCCCTATTATGAGCGTCGCCCCCAGAAGCATCGCGAACGTGTACAGCATGAAGAGCCGCACGCTTTGCACCGTCTCGGTATTCTGCTTGGCAAACAGCACGAACACGCTGCCGTCCGTGCCCTTTACGGGCGTCACGGCGCAGCATTCGCCGTTTTCGGTGCTGACCGCGGGCGCGCCCGCCTCGAACGCGTTTTTCAAAAAACCGTCCTCCAGCTTTTTGACGCTTGCGGGGAAATTGTAAAGGGTCGAGCCCTCGGGCATTCGGTCGACGAGATACACCGCGTTGCCGTGCTCCGCGTCGTAATAGAGCACCGAGGCCGTATCAAGACCGCCCGCGTACGAGAGCATGTCCATGCTGTTCAGCATCGCCTCGTACTCGTTCTTGAAAACGAGCATCTCATACGAAAGCCCAAGGCCGTTCTTCGGTGGGAATATCCCCTGGGTGAAGCGGCTGTAAAACTCCTCGCGCTTGTCAAAGCTCTCAAACCCGCGGGTCGAGGCCTCTTCCAGCTCCTCGCGGTTGTCGCTGTACACGGCGGCTATTTTGTCCTTGAACTCGGTCAGCACGTCGAACCTTTCCCCGCTTATTTCGTCAGAAAAGGAAGCGGCAGTCTCGGCGCAGAGCTTTTTTTCGCTGTCGTCGAGGGATCTGGCGTAGAGTCTTGACGAGACGAACACCGACGTGACGATGAGCGCAAGCGAAAGCAGCACTATGAGCAGCAGCAGCTTTTTTTGTATGCCGAACCTCATACCACGGTGAAGGCCTTGTTAAAGCCCGAAACACGGAACACCTCTTTGACTACGGCGTTGATGTTTTTTATGACCATGCCGTGACCCGCGGCCTTGGCCTGCTTCTGCAGTGAAACGAGCAGACGAAGCCCCGCGGAGGAGATGTAATCCACGTCGGCAAAGTCCATCTCGATATCGCAGGCGCCCGCGTCGTACGGTGCGAGCTCCTCCTTCAGCTGTGCGCTCGTCACGGTGTCGAGCCTGCCCGCCGGGGCGACCTTCAGCACGCCCTCTTCAAGGCATATCCGGGTCTTCGCGGGGCTTGCCGCGATCTCGTTTTCAAAACCCTTGGTGTCGATCTTCTGCATGATATCCGTTCCTTTCTTGTGTTAAATATCGTCCCTGTCGAAGTATCCGAGCGAATCCAACGACTCTATAACGCGGGTCAGATACGCCTCGTCGGTGATGGGCCATTTATAGCCCAGCCTGTACAGCGCCTTGACGCTGTACGAGTTATCGGTCTTGACGTAGCGGCGCAGGCGGCTGTCGCCCGAGGAATACGTGACGAGCCCCGACACGAGCATGCTGCGCGCTTCGTCAGCGGCGGCCTCATTAAGCCTTGCGGTGAACTCGGCGTCGCGCACTATGTCTATCCTGAAGCCGCACTCGTTCATTGCGACTATCACGTCGCCCATCTGCACCTCGTGCGCGTTGGCGCAGTGGAACAGCGTATATTCGCTTTGGGTCAGCGAAAGCCTCATTATCACCTCCGCCACCTCGTCTATCGGCGAGAAGTCCACCGTCTGGTCGCAGGAGGACACCGGGAAGCAGCCCAGCACGCGGTAGGCTTTGAGGCTTCTTATAAAGCTGTTCGTGACGGAGTTTATCTGGAACTCGCCGTCGGACTGCCTGCCCATAAGATTGCCCACCCTTATTATCTTGGCGTCGAGGCCCGCGTCTATCGCTTCGAGCACGGCGCGCTCCGCCATGAATTTGGAGTGAACGTACTTGTTGGAGATGTCCTGCCCGAAGTCGAGCCTGTCCTCGGTCAGCCTGAACGCGGGGTCTATCGCGCCGCCCACGTCCTCGCCCGCAACGGAGAGCGTGGATATCTGTATGAAGCGGGCGCCCTTCTCCCGCGCGAGCGCGATGAGGTTTTTGACTCCCTCGACGTTGATGCGTTCTATTATGTCGTCCTTGGCAAAATGCTTGACGCAGGCCGCGCAGTTGATGACGGTGTCTATCTTTTCATCCGCAAGCAGGCTTACAAGGCCCTCGGACGTGATGTCCGCGTCCACGACCTTGACGAGCCTTGATATATCGTCGTCGAGGGGCGAATCGAAGTAGTAGGCCGTCATTGCCCGCAGCCTCGTGTCGGGGTCGAGCTCGCCCGCCCGGCAGAGCGCCACCGTGGGCACGCTGCGCTCAAGCAGCTTTTTGAACACGTGCGCCCCGAGGAAGCCCGTGGCTCCCGCAAGCAGCACCCTTCCAAGCGGCCTCACCTCGGCTATGCCGTCCACGTTCTCCGGCACGTTGAAGCGCAGCGCGTTCTCGTGCACCTCGCGCGGGGATACCTGCCTCGTTTCGGGCACGGGCTCCGCCGCGCTCCCTCCGAGGTGCTTTGCCATGGCCTCCGCCGTCGGGAACTCGAACACGTCCTTATAGGCTATCGGCAGGTTCATCGAAAGCGCGAGCATGGCCACCTTCGACGCCGACAGCGAGGTGCCGCCGTTTTCGAAGAAGTCGTCGTCCACGCCCATCTCCTTATGCCCGAGAGCCTTTGCGAATATCGAAACTATCCTGCTTTCAAGCTCGTTCGCGGGGCGCTTTATCTCGCGCTGCGGCGCGTCGCTCACGGGCTCGGGCAGGGCCTTTTTGTCTATCTTGCCGTTCTTGTTCATGGGTATGGACTCAAGCTGCATATAGACGGAGGGTATCATGTATTTTGCAAGGCTCCTGCCGATATGCGCCTTGAGGGCGGCCGTGTCTATCTTTTCGCTTGCGGTGAAATACGCGCACAGGTACTGCCCCTCGCGCTCGGACTCCTTGACGAGCACCAGGCTCCTCAGCATGCCGGGATAGGTATTCATCACGTTCTCTATCTCGTCAAGCTCTATCCTGAGGCCCCTGAGCTTTACCTGATTGTCCATGCGGCCCATGAAGAGTATGCGCCCGTCCTCGCTCCACCTTGAAAGGTCGCCGCTGCGGTACGCGGGCAGGCCCTCGAACGAGATGTACTTTTCGCGGTTGAGCTTGTCGAGCTTGACGTAGCCGCGGCCCACGTTGCTGCCGCAGAGTATCAGCTCGCCCGGCACGAAGGGCGGCAGCTCGTTGTCGAACTTGTCGAATATGGCGAGCTTGGTGTTGGCGACGGGACGGCCTATCGTAATGTTGTCGTCGTTTACCTTGTCCACCGTGATGAATATGGTGGTCTCGGTGGGGCCGTAGCCGTTAAGTATGCGGGCGTTTATCCCCAGCGCGCGCATGCGGCGGTACAGGGGCGCGGGCAGCGCCTCGCCGCCGAGTATCAGCGACTTCATGCTTTTAAGCGCCGTCACCGCCTCGGGGAAGTCCAGCAGGTTGCTTGCGTACGAGGGCGAGAAGAAGCTCGCCTCAACGCCGTTTTCGAGTATCAGCTTTGCCATGAGGTTGGGGTTGTGTATCTCCTCCTCAGTGGCGATCACCACGGTTTTGCCGTTATAAAGGCCCGTGGTATGCTCGAACACCGATACGTCGAACGTCAGTGCCGCAAAGCTCATGGTCACCGAAACGTCCTTAAGGTGCTCGCTTGCATAGTAGTTATACGGGCTGGAGGAAACGAAGTTGACGAGCGAACGGTGCTCTATCATAACTCCCTTGGGCTTGCCCGTGGAGCCCGAGGTGTACAGGCAGTAGGCAAGGTTTGCGGGGGTTATATCGGGGTCGGGGTTTTCGGCGGAGCCGGACTGTATCAGCTCCTCCATCACCATGACACGAATCCCGCATCCGCGGAACAGCTCCGCGCGTTCGCGCGCAAGCTGAGCCGTCGTCACGACGAGCTTTGCCCCGGAGTTTTCGATAATGTAGCTTACCCTGTCGTCGGGGTAATCGGGGGCGAGCATCAAAAACGCTCCGCCCGCCTTCAATATGCCCTCGCGCCCGGCGTATGCGTAAACCGTCCTGGGCGTCATAAGCCCCACCATGTCGTCGGGACGCACGCCCGCGTCCATGAGCGCGTGCGCTATGCGGTTGGCGTGGGAGTTCAGCTCGCCGTAGGTCAGCCTTTCGCCCATGGCGACGACCGCGGTCAGATCGGGATGCTTTGCGGCCTCCGCCTCGAATATGCGGTTGACCGTGGTCTCGGGCACGGGGCCCTCCGTGGCGTTGAAGGCCGCAAGCTGCGCCTTGACGGCGGAGCTCAATATGCTCACCTCCCGCACAAGGCGCTTTTCGGTCAGCTCCGCGCATGCCATTTCGAAGTACTCCGCGAACGCCCTTATAAAGCGCCCGGAATACATATCGCTGCGGTACTCGAAGCGGAAATCCGCCCTGCCGTCCTTTTCAAACAGGTAGAACGAGAGCGGCGCCTTTGTGTCGCTGAGCGAAAGCGGCACGCTCTCGGCGGGCTCGCCGCCGATGGAGTCGAACGTAAAGCTCTCGCCCTGATACACGAACATGATATCCATGGGTATATCGAAGCTGCGCGAGATCTCTCCGAATGAGTAAACGTCGTTCGTCATGCTGGAAACGAGCTGCTCGCCCACCGAAGCGACGAACCGTTTTACCTCCGTCCCACCTTCGAAGCGCATATAAACGGGCAGCGTTTTGACGAGCATCGTGACGCTGCGCGCAAGGCGCGAATCGCTGCGCCCGTTGTAGACCGTGGTGTAAAGCGCCTCGTTCTTGAACGAGAATTTGCCTATCAGCAGACCGAACGCCGCGTTGAAGAACGCGTTTGCGGTAAACCTGTTTTCTGTGCAGAAGGCCTTGATGCGCCCCATGTCGAGCGAGGAGGCGAGCGTGAGCCCTGCGGAGGCCGGTTTTTCACTGTGCACGTCCCTGGGGGGCAGGAAGTCGTGATCCACCCCGTCGAGGAGCTCGGTGTAGTACGCCTTTGCCTTTACGTATTTTTCGCCGCCGCGCGCCTTCTTTTCGTCGAGCACGGCCTCAAAGCCCGTGTACCTTTCGGGCTCCGCCTCGCCGCCGCCGTAGAAGGTGTTTATGTCCTCTATTATAACGGCCTCGCTCGTGCCGTCGCAGATAATGTGATGCAGCTCGAGGAACAGGTAATTCCCCTCCGGGGTCTTGTAGATCGTCATGCGGTACAGCCTGCCGCCGAACAGCTCGAACGGCGTTACCATGGGATCGGGCAGAGACCCGGCCTCCACTATCTCGACCGCGGGCAGCTTGGGGTCGTCGCGGCATACGCGGATCTCGCCGTCGTCCTGCACGAACAGCTTTATTTTAAGGTAGGGATGCGCGTTTACGGTATCCTCCGCCGCCTTTTTGAGCCTTAAAAGATCGACCTTCGGCGAAAGCCTGAACAGGTACGGTATGTTGTAGACCGTGGATGTGGGATCGGCCACGCACTCCACCAGAATGCCGTTCTGCGTTTCGGAGAGCGGGTAGTCCGAAAGCACCTCGTCCTCCTCCCCCGCCTCTGCCCCGGCCAGGAATTTTTCAAGCGCCTCCACCGTGCTGTTCGCCCTGAGATCCGATATCGACACCGGCACGCCGAACTCGTTTGAAAGCAGCACGTTGAGCTTTATCGCGCCGATGGAGGTGAGCCCGGCATAGAACAGGTCGGTGTTCACTCCGAAGCCCTCGGAGCCTATCGCCTTTGCGGCGCAGGCGAATATCCTGCGCTGCGTCTCGTTTTGAGGCGGCACGGCCTCCTCCGCCTTTTTCTGAGGCACGGGCAGCGCCCGTTTATTGACCTTTTGGTTTTGGTTGAGCGGGATGCGGTCTATCTGCATAGTCACCGCCGGCACCATGTACGGGGGCTTTGCGCTCATTATAAAGGCGTTCAGCGCGTCCACGTCCACCTTTTCGTCCGATACGACGTACGCCGCGATGAATTTGCCCCCGCCCTGCTCGTCAAAGGCCTGCACGGTGGCGTCCTTTATGCCGGGGAATTTGCGAACTATGCCCTCGACCTCCGAAAGCTCTATGCGGAAGCCGCGTATCTTAACCTGCCCGTCGCTGCGGCCTATGAAGTCCACGACTCCGCCGGGAAGCATGCGCACCACGTCGCCCGTGCGGTAGCAGCGCGCGTACGCGGGATCGGGGTCGAACGGGTTTTCGATAAACGCCTTGGCGTTCTGTTCGGGGCGGTTGAGGTAGCCGCGCGCCACCTGCGCGCCGGAGATCAAAAGCTCGCCCGGCACGCCGAGGGGCACCCGGCGCAGGTTCCGGTCCACAACGTACTGCTTTTCGTTATTGAGCGGGCGGCCTATCGGCACGCGCTCATAAAGCCTGTCCACGCGCTGATTGTTGGTGAATACGGTACATTCCGTGGGGCCGTAGCAGTTATAAAGCTCATAGGTTTGGGGCGGCTCCACGGGGACCAGCCTTTCGCCGCCCACCGACAGATATTTGGGATACTCCGCCGTCGGGAACAGCTCGGCGTACTGCCTGCCCACCTGCGTCGTCATAAAGCTGTGGGTTATGCGGTTCTTTTGGAAATAATCGCGGATCGCGAGCATGTCGAGGCGAATATCCTCGGTTATTATATAGAGCGCCGCCCCCGAAGTCAGCGTGGGGTAGACGTCCATCATGTTGGCGTCAAAGCCGAAGCTGGCGTATGCCGCGGCGCGGCTTTCGGGCGAGAGCCGGTAATGGTCGATAAACCAGCCGCAGAACGCCGAAAGATTGCCGTGCTCCAGCATAACTCCCTTGGGCACGCCGGTCGAGCCGGAGGTGTAGAGCATTATGAACAGGTCGCCGGGGTCGGGCGCCGCATCAAGCCTCGGAGCGTCGGGAAGCGACCGTATCTCGTCGGTGAACACGACGGGGCCGTCCCAGCCGGGCAGCCTGTCCATCAGACTTCTGTCAGCAATGAGCGCCTTGGCGTTCGCGTCCTTAACCATGAAATCGAGCCTTTCGGGGGGATAGCCGGGGTCGAGGGGCTGATACCCCGCGCCGCATTTCAGCACGCCCAGCGGCGATACCGCCATGTACTCGCAGCGGGGGATCAGTATGGAGACCACGTCCCCGCGTCCGACGCCGAGGGACGCGATGCGGGCGGCAAGGTTTTCGCTGAGGCGGTCAAGCTCGCCGTAGGTCATGCGGACCCCGCCGCAGACCACGGCCTCGGCCAGGGGCGCTTCGGCGGCGCGCTTCCTGAACTCGGGCACAACGCCCTCAAAGTGAAACTCCTTTTCGCCCGGGTTAGCCGCGTCCAGCGCACGAAGCTGTCTTTCGGTCAGCATATCTATTTCGGAAAGCTTCTCCGCCGTCTGCATGCAGTAAAGCACCTTGTCAAGGCTCTCGCAAAGCGAGTACACCACCTCGTCGTCATACTCGTTCATGCGGTACAGCGCGTAGGCGGTAAAGCGTCCGTTTTCGCGGCGCACGGTCAGCTCAAACTCGCGCTTTGCGTCGGGCGCGTTATAATAGCGGGGAGTCATCTCGCCGCCGCAGAAGGGCACGCGCCGCATCAGATCCCCCTGATACGCAAACAGCACGGTGGGCCTGAGCCCCGTTTCGGCGCACAGGTCGGCAAAGGAATACAGCCCGAAGCGGCGGTTCTGCTCTATCTGCCCGTCGAGCCCTCGCAAAAGCTCGCCCACGCTGCCGCCGTCGTCTATGCGGGCAAACACGGGGTAGGTCTTGACGAACATGCCGACGGTGTTTTTAAGCCTTGCGTCCCTTCCGTTGTGCACGGTGGAATACAGCGCCTCGCCGGAGCCCGTGTGCTTTGCAAGCAGATACGCGAACGCCGCGTTGAATACGGTGCTGAGCTTGACGCCGTGCTTTTGGGCGAGAAGCTTTAAGCTGTCGGAATCGACGAGCCCGAACTCGTACTCCAGCTCGCGCGATCTTTCCCCGCGCCCGTTCGAGTCGCGGAAAAGCTCGGAGGCGGTCTCGGCCTCGCCGAACACGCCAAGATAGTATTCGCGGGCGGCTTCGTACTCGGGGCCGGCGGAACGCGCCTTTTCCTCAAGGGCAAGGTCGTTTGCGGTAAAGGCTTCAGGCTCCGGAACGGCTCCGTTGTACGCGGCGTCTACCCCGCTCAGCAGCACGCCGAGCGAAGCGCCGTCGAAAATGCTGTGGTGCAGATCCATGAAAAGCAGCTTCTCTTCGGGAGTCGACACCACGCAGAACCTGTACAGCAGATCGTTCATCAGGTCGAAGGGCCTTATGAACCTTTCTATCTCAAAGCGGTCGGTCTCGCAGACCTCCACCTCGGCCTCCGCTCCGCAGCAGCGGATAAACTTATAGAATTCGCCGTTCTCATCCACTCCGAATCCGGTATTGAGGTACGGATGCGCCTTGACGAACGCGCGCAGGGCAGCCCGCAGGCGGTCAACGTCAACGTCCATCGGCAGGGGTATCGTAAACGGGTTGTTGTATGCGGTGTTCTTTGCGGTGATCTGTTCGACGCAGACGCCGTATTCCGTTTTCGTAAGCGGGTAACGTTCCATGTATTCCTCCAAACAAGTATTCAGGTCAGGTATTCGATGCGGAGCTCTCCCGGATCCTCCTCCGAGCATACGCTTATCGCAAAGCCGTCCGAAACGGCGCTCCATAAAAACAGCCCCTCGGGTATGCGTCCGTCAAGCGACGGGATATCGCGCGGCCCTGCGTACCCTCCGACCGCCTTGTAAACGCTCTCCTTGCGCGTCCAGAGCAGCGTGAACCTTGCCGCGGGGTCCCCGCGTATCCACAAAAGCTCCTCTTCGGTGAGCGCGGCGGGCGCGGCGATAAGGCCGCTCTCGTCTATCCTTTCTATATCGGCGCCCACGGGCTTTTGCGCCGCGGCGATAATGCAGTGCCCCGAGCTGTGCGACAGGCTGAATTCCGGCCCGCCGGGAATGCGGGGCTTTCCGTTTGCGCCGACCGAGATCGCGCTCTCGTCCGCGCCGAGCACCCTCCACAAAAGGAGCCCCGCGCCCAACGTTTCGAGCCGGTCGGTCTTGCGGGTGAAACGCGCGGCCCTTGCGAAGCGCTTCGGAAAGCGCTCCTTCAGCAGCAGCTCGTCGCGTTCCGATATCGAATTTACGTCCAGCAGGATGAGCTTCATTTCGGCCTCGCAGATGATATATTCAAAAAAGTATATCACGCGTCCCGCCGCTTGGCAATACTCAAATGCGGTTTTGCCATTGAACGGCATTAAAAAAGCGCCCTCGGCGCGGGTGCGAAAAGCCGCCGGGACGAGCGCGGCCCCGGCGGCGGATGAAGGATACTCAGTTGTCGGCGCGGTTGTAGCCGTTTTTCATGGTGACGGAGGCCTCGCGCAGGACCTTATTAAGCGTGAACGCGGACTGTTCGCGCGCCATGGCGCAGAGCTTGGAGTTGGCCTCCTCGGCAAGCGTGAAGTCGCCGCTTTCGATCATGCGCCTGTCGTACTCGCGCATTATGCGCCGCCCCTCGGCCGCCACCTTTTCCTGATAGCGCTGGATATGCTGTACGCAGGTGTTGTAGCTGTGGTCGGCAAGGGCGCCGATCAGCGCGCTCGTCCAATAGAAATTCTCGGTGGAAACGTCCAGCGTGACGTTTGCAAGGTACGCGGGCATCTTGTGCACGTTGGTGTAAACGGGCAGCGCCGCGTCGAACGTGGTGGAGGCAAAGCAGACCCACTCAACGCCCTTGATCTCGCTGGGAACGCCGCTCCTTATCTGGCATATGGCGGTGACGCCCGTGCGGTTTATGCCGATGGAGCGGTACTTGCCGCGAACGCCCGTGTCCTGATTGAGATAGGGGTTATATGGGGTGCCCTGATAGTTGGAGGAGAGCATGTACTTCACGTCCTCCGCCGTCACCTTGAATTCGGGCGTGAGGCTCCACGGCACGTCATAGCTTTCCGGGGTGTACTCGGCGTCGGGCCCGTCCCATTTATGCGTGCGCGGGGTGAGGAACCTGCCCATGTACCATGCGCGCGGGTTGTTGTAGATGGCGTCCTGGTCGGAGTAGGAGCCGAACACGCGCCTGGGGTCGAATCTGCCGCCCGCGTTGCAGTCGAGACTGTTTTCCGAAATGAACTCCCTCATGTCGGCGGAGCAGAGATGCGCCTTCCTTGCGCCGAACGCGTCCTCCATATCAAAGGAGTCCATGCCGAAGCGGTTGGGCATTATCACCACCTCGTTATCGGGCACGCGCTTTGCAAGCCAGTGGTGACCGCCCACGGTCTCCATCCACCATATCTCGTTCTCGTCGTTGAAGGCGACGCCGTTCGACTCATAGGTGCCGTACTTTTCAAGCAGCGCCCCAAACCTCAGCACGCCCTCGCGCGCAGACCTGATATAGGGCAGCACGAGCACAAGGATATCCTCCTCGCCTATGCCGCCTATCTCGTCTTTTTCGCCGCGGCGCTTGGCCTTTTTATAGCAGACGAGCGGATCCGCCGCAAGCACGCGGGGGTTCGTGGTGATGGTCTCGGTCGCGGTCATGCCAACGTTGTGAGCGTTGATCCCCGTCGCCGCCCAAACGCCGTCCTTCGGGTCGACGCTGGGGCAGGCGGTGTACCTGACGGGGTTTGCGGGCAGGTCTATTTCAACATGGCTTATGACAGACTTGTACCTGCGCTTTACGTCCTTGGGTTCCACGACCACCAGCTTTTTGGTGTCGAAATGCCCGTCGTCGGTGCGGGCTATCATTGTAGAGGAGTCGTTGGAGGCTTTTTTGCCAACGAGCAGAGTGGTGCAGGGCATATCATCACCTTTGCCGCAGGAGCGGCCCTTTCCTTTTATTTACGGTGATATGATACATTGCGCCGCCCGGTTTGTCAACGGCGGTTCAGCGTGCAAACCTCCACTCCATCGCGTCGGCGGCGGCATAGCTCGCGCCGCATTTATCCGCGTCTGCGGGAGAAAACTCCGCCCAGTCGCTCCAAAATATCACGCGCTTGCCCGGAGCCTGCGCAAAGCCGTCCGTAAACTCAAGCCGGGCGTCCTGTATGTCGCCGAAGCGGTCCTCATCGAAGCCCTCTATGTGAAAGGCCCTTACGCCGATGAACCTGAGCCGCAGCTCCGTTTGCTCCGACTGACAGTGCAGCGCAAGCTCAAGCACGAACTCCTTCGCGTCTCCCCTGCCCATCGCAAGATCGTCCGTCACGTACATACCGCTTGCGTATGACGCGCTCACTATGCACGAATCGTGGAATCCGTTCGCAAGCTCCCAAAGCTCACGGATCCCGGCGTCGTCCTTTATCCTTTTCCACTCTGACATGGCTTTCTCCTTTATGCTTCCGTATTTTTGCATAACGCAAAGGGCGCGGCCAGGCCGCGCCCCGCAGTTATCCCTTCGCGCCGGGGCGCGTCCTTTACTCTTCTTCTTCCTCCTCGGGGAGGTTTGCGTTGTGGTACACGTTCTGTACGTCGTCGTCGTCGTCGAACATATCGAGCAGCCTCTGCACCTTCATGACCTGTTCAGGATCGGTCACCTCAACGGTGGTCTGGGGGATCATCTCCACCTCGCCGGAGAGGATATTGAGGTTCATCCCCTCAAGCGCCTCGCGCACGGCGTAATAATCGTTGGGAGCGGTGTAGACCTCAAAGCAGTCGTCCTGGGGCACAAAGTCCTCGGCGCCCGCGTCAAGTGCCTGCATCATAAGCTCGTCCTCGTCAAGCTCGCCCGTGCGCTCTATGACGATGACGCCCTTCTTGTCGAACATGTACGAAACGCAGCCGGTGTTGCCCATGCCGTTGCCGTACTTGTCGAATATATGGCGCAGCTCCGCGGCGGTGCGGTTCTTGTTGTCGGTAACGACCTCGACGATGAGCGCGATGCCGGCGGGACCGTAGCCCTCGTAAGCGCCCTCCTCGTAGTTGACGCCGGAGCCCTCGCCGACGGCCTTCTTGATGGAGCGGTTGATGTTGTCGTTGGGCATGTTGGCGGCCTTCGCCTTGGCGATGACGTCGCGCAGCTTGGAGTTGTTCGCGGGGTCGCCGCCGCCTTCCTTAACGGCTATGGCTATCTCACGGCCGATCTTGGTAAAGATCTTGCCGCGCGCGTTATCGGTCTTTTCCTTCTTGTTCTTGATATTGGCCCATTTGGAATGTCCGGACATATTGTTGATCCTCCTATCGGTTAGTTGTTTTCATTTGGTTTGCAGACCGCCACGACCCTCGTCCTGGACATCTGCATATCGTAGTCGTAATCACCCAGACAGGTGATAAGCGTTAGCCTCGTTTCGCCGCCGGGCTCCATGACCTCGATGGGCACGGCGTCGTATTTATACTCTTCAATGGACTCCACGGTATAGTAGACGTCCCTGCCGCCCTCGGTGGTGACGCAGATGACGTCGCCCGTTTTAAGGCCCTTGTGCAGCACCGAGAACAGCCCCTTCTGCCCGTGATAGCGGTTATGCCCCGCTATTATGCAGTTACCCGGCTCGTTTGGCGCGGGGCCGTACATATACCAGCCGGCAACGTCGTGCTTGGGCACGGTGTCCATCTCGCCCTTTTCGTTGACGCCCACGGGCACCACGGCGCACGAGATATCATGCCCCGCAAAATACACGCTGACGGGCGGGTCGGCGGGCTCGGGCGTGGGCTCCGGCGGAGGCTTTGTCGGCTCTGCGGAGTAGGTCGGCGCGGCGGTCGGCTCGGGCGCCCTGGACTCTATCACGGCGTCCGGCGTTGCGGAGGGCTTGACCCCCGTATTGCGGTTGAAGATATCGGTCTGGTCGCGCAGCACGATGAAGACGCCGGCAAGCATGAGCGCGCCGCCAATGCAGTAGCGCACTATATCCCTGCGCTTCCTTTTGCGGCGTGCAAGCTCCTCCTGCGCGTCATATTCGGTTGTCTGCACATTTTTCTCCATACTGCTCTATTATATCAAACAAATTCGCTATTGGCAACAGCAAATTGTTGTGGTATAATAAGAAGATGAAATTAAAGTGGAGGTTTGTGCACCCGCACGGATAACATGGATATCAAGACCGCTGTTGCCGAAAGGATCGCCGCGCTTGCCGGCGTTTCCGCAGACGAAATACTGGGCTTCTTCGAGACGCCCCCCTCTCCCGACAAGGGCGATATCGCCCTGCCGTGCTTTAAGCTTGCGCGCACTCTGCGCAAGGCGCCCCCCGCGATAGCCGCGGAGCTTGCCGGCGCGTTCGAGGGCTTTGACGGCATAGTCGGGGCCAAGCCCGTCGGGGGTTATCTCAACTTCTTCCTCGACAGGACGGACGAGGCGAAAAAGCTTGTGCTTTCCGTGCTTTCCTCCGGAGCCGCGTACGGCTCCTCGGACGAGGGCGCGGGCAGGAACGTCTGCATCGACTTCTCCTCCATCAACATCTGCAAGCCCTTCGGCATACACCATATCACCACCACCGTGCTGGGGAATTCGCTTTCGCGCATTTTCCGCCACCTCGGCTTCAACCCCGTGCGCATAAACCATCTGGGCGACTGGGGAACGCAGTTCGGCAAGATGCTCGTGGCCTATAAGAAATGGGGCGACAGGGAAAAGATAGAGTCCGCCGAGAGCCCCACCCGCGAGCTTGTGGAGCTTTACGTCAAGTTCCATCAGGAGGCCGAAAAGGACCCCGCCCTCGACGACGAGGCAAGGGCCGCGTTCCGCTCGATAGAGCTGCACGATCCCGAGAACTGGGCGCTTTACGAGTGGTTCAAGGAGCTGACGCTCCGCGAGGCCGAGAGGGTTTACAAGCTTTTGGGCATTGAATTCGACAGCTACAACGGCGAGGCCTTTTATGAGGATAAGATGCCCGCGGTCATCAGGGAGCTTGCCGACAAGGGCGTGACCACCGTTGACAACGGCGCAACGATCGTCGATCTTTCCGCGTACGATATGCCCCCCTGCCTCATTTTGAAGTCCAACGGCGGCACCATCTACCCCACCCGCGACATAACCGCCGCGATATACCGCAAAAACACTTACGACTTCTATAAAAATCTGTACGTCGTCGCCTATCAGCAGAACCTGCATTTCAGGCAGGTGTTCAAGACGCTCGAGCTTATGGGCTATGATTGGGCGAAGGACTGCGTGCACGTCAACTTCGGCATGATAAGCATGCAGGACATGACCTTCTCCACCAGGAAGGGCAACGCCATATATCTTGAGGACGTGCTCATGAAGGCCATCGAAAAGACCCGCGCCATAATGCGCGAAAAGAGCCCCGACCTTGAAAACCCCGACGAGGTCGCCCGCCAGGTGGGCGTTGGCGCCGTTGTGTGGGGGCCGCTCTACTCCTCGCGCATTAAGGACTTTACTTTCAGTTGGGAAAAGGCGCTCAACTTCGAGGGCGAGACCGCTCCTTACGCGCAGTACACCCACGCGCGCTGCTGCTCCGTTCTGAGGAAGGCCGGCGGATACGATATCGAAAAGGCCGATTGGAGCTGCCTTGAGGGCGAGAGCTGCGCGAACCTCGTAAAGGCCATCGCCGCTCTTCCCGGCGCGATAGCGAACGCGGCCGAAAAGTACGAGCCGTACCTTATTTCAAGGAACGTCATCGATATTTGCTCGTGCTTCAACAAATTCTACTTCGAGAACCGCATCATGGACGAGGACGAGGGAGTTAAGGCCGCCCGCCTTGCCATGACCGACGCCGCAAGGACGGCGATAAAGCTGGGGCTGTACCTCGTGGGCATAGAGGCCCCGGAGAGGATGTAGCGCGAAGGCGGCATCACCTCTTCCACCACCGCCTTTCGGCGGCGGTCCCCCTTCCCCTCACAGGGGAAGGAGCGGGGGTTGGAAGCAGGAGAGGGTGGTAAGGGAAGCACGAACCGCCTCTCCCACCACCGCCTTTCGGCGGCGGTCCCCCTTCCCCTCACAGGGGAAGGAGCGGGTACGGAATACGAAACGGCATTATTCTGCATAGAAAAGCATAGAAAGGAAGCTATAACATGGTCATCATGGATGAATACCGCCAGCAGCTTGCGGCGGTCATCGCTGCCCTCAAGCAGGCGGGTGAATCCCTTTAAGGTCGCCGAGCTTGCGGAGGAGAAGAAACAACTGGAAGAGCAGATGGGCAAGGAGGGCTTCTGGGACGACGTTGAGGCCGCGAACAAGGTCAATATGCGTATGAAGTCCATCTCGTCCAAGTTGGATAAATACGCAAAGCTCGAAGCCATGTGCGAGGATTTCGAGGTCCTCATGGACATGGCCGAGGAGGATGAGGACATGGCGGAGGAGGTCCCCGCCGAGTTTGAAAAGCTGAACCGCGCCGTAGAGGATTTCCATCTGGCGGCGCTCCTGACCGGGCCCTACGACGCCTACAACGCCGTGCTTTCGCTGCACGCGGGCGCGGGCGGCACCGAGGCGCAGGACTGGGTCAGCATGCTGTACCGCATGTACGTCCGCTACTGCGAGAGGCAGGGCTACACCGTTAAGGAGCTGGATCTTTTAGACGGCGAGGAAGCCGGCATAAAGTCCGTCACCTTTGAGGTGCAGGGCGAGAACGCCTACGGCTACTTAAAGGCCGAAAAGGGCGTGCACAGGCTTGTGCGCATCAGCCCCTTCGATTCCTCCGGCAGGCGGCACACCTCCTTTGCTTCGCTCGACGTGACCCCCATTTTGACCGAGGACGACAATTCCATCGAGATAAAGCCCGAGGATATAAGGATCGACACCTACCGCTCCGGCGGCGCGGGCGGCCAGAACGTAAACAAGGTCAGCTCCGCCATCCGCATAACCCACTTTGCAACGGGCATAGTGGTGCAGTGCCAGAACGAAAGGAGCCAGCTTCAGAACAAGGAAGTCGCAATGCGCATCTTAAAGGGCAAGCTGCTTGAGATAAAGGAGCGCGAGCGTATGGATAAGATGGCCGACATAAAGGGCGAGCTCAAAAAGATAGAGTGGGGCAGCCAGATACGCTCCTACGTTTTCCAGCCGTACACCATGGTAAAGGATCACCGCACGGGCTGCGAAACGGGCAACATACAGGCGGTTATGGACGGCGAGATAGACGAGTTCATACATCAGTACCTTATCAAAATGTGATCTGCGGGGCATGGGGACGACCTATGCCCTTTACATTAATACAGAAAGGGGCCGATACCATGATGCACTTACGCAAAGCATTAGCCGCGCTGCTGGCGCTGACTTTTGCGCTGTTTGCGGCGCAGCCTCTGCCCGCCCGAGTCCGGGCGGATACGGCGGCGCAGGCCGCGCTTTTGCCCGGAGCCTCCGAAGGGGTGACTGTGAACGAGAGCGAAGCCGGTTCTTTGAACGTGCTTGCCCATACCGAGGGCGACAGCCTTGTGTTCGACGAAACGAAGCGGCTTGAATTCACCGTTTCTTACGGCGAGGGCTGGCTCCGGTGCGACAGATACTCCCGCTTCTTCCCCGATGACTCCCGCGCGTCTGTCACGGAGCTTGAGGACGGTACGCTCGCCTGTGCGTTCAACGCCGAAAGCGGCGCCTCCGTGCGGCTTTCCGAATGGGAGTCCGTCTGCTTCAACGCCTCCTGCTCAGAGCTGCCGAAGCTTTGGATAGACGCCGCCGAGGATTTTGAGAACATCGACCGCGAGACCTGGGTGGAAGCAAGCTACACGCTGGAGCTTGGCACCAAGGTATTCGAGTCCGGCGAATACGAGGGCACGGGCCAGGTCAAGGGGCGCGGCAATTCGTCCTGGACCTACGATAAAAAGCCCTACTCGATAAAGCTCGATTCAAAGGCCTCGTGGCTCGACATACCCAAAACCAAGAAATACGCCGTGATACCCAGCTACAACGACGGCAGCCTGATGCGCAACTACATAACCTACAAGGGCTTTGCGGAGCTTCTCGGCATAGGCTACGTGCCCAAGTGCGAGTTCGTGGACGTTTATCTGAACGGTCAGTACAACGGCGTTTACCTTTTGACCGAGCGCATAGACATTGAAAAGTCCAAGGTGGATATCGTGGAGGCCGACGCCGACAACATGTCCGGCGGCTACCTTATAGAAAAGGACGTGAACGGCAGGGTCGACTTTGACAGCGATCTTTGGTTCTCGTGCCCCTACTGGGCGAATCAGGCCAAGGACTACTTCGTGCTGAAGGCGCCCGAGCCCGACGACCCCGTGCTCTCCCGCCAGATGCGGGATTATCTGCAAGGCCACATGCAGCGCGTGCACGACGCGATAATGGGCGTGAGCGGCGAGGATTGGCATGATTACGTGGACACGAGCTCGTGGGTGGACTTTATAATAGTGCAGGAGGTCGCCAAGAACATAGACGGCCCCATGAAGACGAGCTGCTGGATGTATAAGGACCGCGACGACGATCATATCTATATGACCGCACCGTGGGATTTCGACTTTGCATACGGCAGGGTGAATTGGAACAATCAGTCGCCCGGGCACAACGACGTGGACGACTGCCCCAACGCCGACACCGCCGACGGCTTTATGATAGTCAACAGCAGCAACCCGTGGATGGACAGGCTGTACGATACCGAGCCGGAGTTCAACCGTGCGCTGAAGGAGCGCTACACCGCCTACCGCGGCACGCTGATAGCCGGGCTTCTGCCCATGATAGACGAGCAGGCCGCCTACCTTACGGTGGTGCAGCAGCCGAATTACGAGCTTTGGCATAAGAACTTCCACAGCGCGGTCACGCTCCTGCGGACCTGGCTCAAAAACAGGATCGAGTGGCTCGATTCCGAGTGGCTGCTCGACGCATCCGATCTCGAGCCCGGCGACGTGAATATGGACGGACGGATCGACGCAAGCGACGCGCTTCTTGTGCTGCGCGCAGCAATGGGGCTTTACGTGCTTGACGAAGACGCGCTTGCCCTTGCCGACGTTGACGGCGACGGAGCCGTCACCGCGGGCGACGCGCTGTTGATACTCAGACGCTCGATGGGGCTGGGGCGGTAAATAAGCAAAACGGAACGGAGCGGCGCAGGCCGCTCCGTTTTTTTGCCGGTATCGGGGTTTTTCGCCATTAATCGCCCTGCCTTGCTTCGTTTGCGAGCTTTTGCAGCAGCTCGCTGCGCTCGGCCTCGGTCAAAAGCTTCGGCTCCTTTGCGGAGGCTTCGGTGGCGCGTTCGGCTGCCTCGCGCTCCTGCTCCTCGTGCAGTATCCGCATGAAGCCGGCGGTCATTATGCCCGACGGCAGCGCGATTATCGCAATGCCCATCATGGAGGATATTATGGTGACCACCCTGCCCGCAGCCGTAACGGGCGTTATGTCGCCGTAGCCCATCGTGGTGAGCGAAACGGTGGCCCAGTACACCGCGTCGAGGAACGAGCCGAAAAGCTCCGGCTCCACGTTGAATATGACCAGCGCCGACACCAGAACGTAGCCCGCCGCAAGCGCTCCCACGGTGATGAGCGGCTTATGCTCCATCTCGAACACGCGCCCTATCATGTTGATGCTTTTGGAATAGCGCACCGCCTTGAACACGCGGAACACGCGAAGCGTGCGCAGCAGGCGGAACACCTTCAAAACGCGGAACGCGGAGCCTATGACCGAGAGCGACGGCAGTATGCAAAGCAGGTCAATAAGCGCCATGGGAGTGACGGGATAGAGCAGGAAAGACAGCCCGCCCTTTTTGAGCTTTAAGTCGGCGGTCGCAAAGCGCAGCAGATAGTCCGCTATGAACACCCCGGCCGCAACCTTATCCATTACGGTGAAAAAGCGCGGCTCCTGCTTGAACGCAAGCGGAACTATGCTCAGCACGATCACGACCATCATAAACACGTCGTAGACGTTCGATAGTCTGTCGTCCTCCTTGGCGGTCTCTATCACTTCGAAAAGGCGTTTACGCATCCGTCCTCCTCTTTCCCCTCTTTTCGGGCAGCTCATCCGCTATCGCCCGGATCACCGCACAGGTGAGCGCCGGGTCGTCAACATCGGCTGCAAGCATCTCCTTTGCTCCCTCGTAAGGGACGTCGGTCTCTAGCCTGCCCGCGTTATCCGCCATCAGCCGCGCGGCCGTCGGCGTGGGCTTTAGGAGCAGGCGGTCATCGTACACGCCGCCCACCACTCTGCCGCGGTAATAGAGCACGTACTCGCCCATCATGGGGCGGTATGATACCCCGTCAAGCTCGGAGAGCCGATCGAGTATGAAAGCGAGATATTCCTTTGGTGAAGCCATTATTCATTCCTCCGCGGTGCAGGGCGCTTTCGCCCTGAGCACGTGCCACACATCATTGCCCTCAAATCCGCAGCCGCGATAGAGCATTTCGGGCGAATTAGGATCGTTCGCCCTGCCGGAAACGGTAACGAATCCGGCCCTTTCGCGGAGCCTTGAAAGAAGCGTCAGAACGACAAGCCTTGCGGCTCCCCTCCTGCGGAATTCCGGAAGGGTCTGTATCCACTCGAGCGCTCCCTCGCCGACCTCGCGGTCAAGCTCCGCTATCCCGCACGCGGCGGGAAGTCCCGTTTCCCTGTCATACGCGACGACCCACAGCTGCGGATCGAACACGGGTGAGCGGCGCATAAGGCGCAATTCCTCTGAAGCAACGCCGATATCGGAATAGGATCGCTTTATGATTTCTGAGATGAGCGCCAGATCCTCCTCCTTCGCGGTCCTCACCTCAAACGCTTCGCCTGCCGGGGGTTCGACGTTTTTAAGGCGATGAATGAGCCGGAAAAACGGCTCATCCGAAAAGCCCGGGTGATCCCCGGGATCGAAATCATCCGAGTGCAGTATCATCATGCCCGGCGGGAGCTCGACGCTTTTCGCCTTATGATACGGTATCGAAAGCGTACCGCACGGATCGCTCCTGTATCGTTCGATGCTGATCATAAATCAAAAGCCGGGAAGGCGCTGCCGCCTTCCCGAATGTGTTCTTACGCCCTGAGTTCAGCATTAAGACGGAACTTGAGGCTCTTCAGAATTGCGTTGACGGCCTGGCCTATCTCCTCGTCGGTCAGGGTATGGTCGTCCGCGCGGAGCTGGAACGTGAACGCCATGCTCTTTTTGCCCATGGGTATGCCCTTGTCGCCGGGGAGCTTGGGACGGTACACGTCGAACACGCGCACGTTTTCAACGAGCACCCGCGCCTTTGCGGCCTCGATCACGTCTATGACCTGCTGGGCCTGCATGCCGTCGTCAACGATCAGCGCCAGGTCGCGCTGTACCGCGGGGTACTTGGGCAGGGGCTTATACTTCCTCGCCCTTGAGATGTGACGGCGCAGCGCGGCAAAGTCTATCTCCGTGATGTACGCGCGCACGGAAACGCCGAACGCCCTGAGCACCTTGGGATGTACGGCGCCGATCTCGCCCAGCTTTTCGCCGCCGACGCTCATCACGGCCTTCTGCGTGGGATGCAGGTATTCCGAACCGCCCGCCTCAAAGCGCACGCGCTCTATGCCGAGCTTTTCAAACAGCGCCTCGAGAGTGCCCTTCAGGGTGAAGAAATCCTCGTCAGCGCCGAAGTGGACCGCACCGAGCAGCTTGCGCTCCTCGGGCAGATCGCCGTTGTCGAAATGCACGTTGCCCACCTCGAAGAACCTGCCGAAGCCGGTCTTGCGGTTGAGGTTGAGCGCCGCCGCGCGCAGGAGCCCGCCCGCAAGCTCCGTGCGCATAAGGGACTGATCCTCGCCGAAGGGGTTCATGAGCCTGACCGTTTTCCTGCGCTCGTCGTCCGCGGGGATCATAAGGTCGTCAAGCTCCTTGGGCGAAATGAAGTTGTAGTTGTAAAGCTCCAGGCAGCCGAGCGCCGCCATGGTATCCTTTACGAGGTCCTCGTCCTTGAAGCTGAGGCCGACTCTGCCGCGGAAGGTATCGCCGCGCATCAGCGTGGGAGCGATGTTCGTATAGCCGTAAAGGCGGCCCACCTCCTCGGCGATATCCCAATCGGTCTCGAGCCCGTCCTCTATATCCGTGCGGAAATGCGGCACGCGTATCTTCAGCGTATCGCCCACGGCCTCGGCGGGGATGTTGATGGAGGCAAGCAGCTCCGCCATCTTCTCGGAAGAAAGGTCGGTGTTGAGTATCTCGTTGATGTGCGAAACGGACGCGGCGGTCTCCTTCTCGGCAAGGTCGGCGGAGCAAACGTCTATCATGCCGCCCATCACGCGGCCCGCGTGCAGCTCCTCCACCAGCTCTATCGCGCGCGCCAGCGCAAGCTCGGCGTTAACGGGCTCGACGCCCTTTATGAAGCGCGCGGCGGAATCGGTGACGTGGTGGAGCCTCCTTGCGGTGGAGCGGATATTCTCGGGGCGGAACACGGCGCTTTCAAACAGCGTGGCCTTGGTGCTTTCGGTGATCTCGCTGTTGAGGCCGCCCATTACCCCCGCGACGCCCACGCCCTTTTCGGGGTCGGCGATCAGCAGCATATCGGCGCTCATAACGCGCTCCTTGCCGTCAAGGGTATAGACGACCTCGCCCTCGCGGGCGTTCCTCACGACAATGTGGCTGTCCGCGACGCAGGCAAGGTCAAACGCGTGCATGGGGTGACCGTACTCCACCAGCACGAGGTTGGTTATATCCACTATGTTGTTGATGGGCCTCAAGCCCACGGAGCGGAGCTTTTTCTGCATCCACATCGGGGAGGGCTCTATATTGAGGTCGGTCACGACGCGCGCCGTGTAGCGCGGGCACAGGTACGGGTTTTCAACGGTAATGGAGGCAACATCCGCGCAGTCGCCGTAACCCTCTACGCGCTTTATCTCCGGCTCGCGGAAGCGCTGACCCAGCGCCGCCGCCGCCTCGCGGCAGATGCCGATGATGGATTGGCAGTCGGGGCGGTTGGGGGTAAGCTCTATATCGAACACGCAGTCGTCCATATCGAGCGCCTCCTGTATGCGCTGACCGTTGGGGTGCGCCTCGGAGAATACCATGACCCCGCCGTTTTCACAGCCGGGATAGTCGGCGTCGGTTATGCCTATCTCCTCATTGCCGCAGAACATGCCCGCGGAGGCCACGCCGCGCATCTTGGTGGGGTGTATGACGAGCCCGCCCGTCAGCGTTGCGCCGTCGAGCGCCACGGGGACCTGATCGCCGACCTTGACGTTGGTCGCGTTGGTGACTATCTGCAGGGGCTCCTCACGCCCGACGTCCACGGTGCAGACGCGCAGCTTGTCGGCGTTGGGGTGGGGCTCTATATTCGTGATAGTGCAGACGTACACGCCGTCTATGCCCTCCATCTCGGGGATGATCTCCGCCACTTCAAAGCCGCGCAGCAGCATCCTTTCGGAGAACTCTTCGGGAGTCACGTTGAAATCGACGTATTCTTTAAGCCATTTAAGCGGTAATTTCATATCATCTGCCTCCGTTTCTTATTTGAACTGGCTGAGGAACCTGCCGTCGCCCTCATAGATAAGGCGTATATCCGAGATGCCGTATTTAAGGCAGGCCACGCGGTCGACGCCGACGCCCCACGCAAATGCGCGCCACTCGTCGGAGTCATGCCCGCAGTTGACTATCTCGTGCGGGTTGGTGATGCCGCAGCCCATTATCTCCATCCAGCCTGTGCCCTTGCAGGAGGAACAGCCCTTGCCGCCGCAGATGGTGCAGGAGATGTCGACCTCGGCCGAGGGCTCTGTGAACGGGAAATAGCTGGGGCGGAGGCGCGATTCGAAATTCTCGCCGAAAACCGCCTTGACGAACGAATCGATCGTGCCCTTTAAGTCCGCGAGCGAAACGTTGCGGTCGACGACGAGCCCCTCCATCTGCATGAACACGGGGCTGTGGGAAGCATCCGGCTCATCCACGCGGAACACCCGCCCGGGAATGACCAGGCGGAAGGGCAGCTCGAGAGTCTTGAGCGCCCTTGCCTCGCACGGGGAGGTATGCGTCCTCAAAAGCACCTTGTCGTTGATATAGAAGGTGTCCTGCATATCCCTTGCGGGGTGATCGGGGGGCAGGTTCAAAAGCGTGAAGTTATACTCGTCATACTCCACCTCCGGCCCTTCGAACGTGGTAAAGCCGAGGCCGACGAGCGCATCCCTTATCTCGCGGTAAACGAGGGTAAGCGGGTTGAGCGCGCCCGTGCCCGCCGCCTTTCTGACGCCGGGAAGGGTAACGTCGATCGCCTCGCGCTCTATGCTGCGCTGCTCGGCAAGAGCGGCAAGAGCCGCCTTGCGCTCCTCGAACTTCTGCGCGAGCTCCTGCTTTACCAGGTTTGCGCGCTTGCCCATCTCGGCCCTCTCCTCGGCAGAGAGCTTGCCCATCGTGCGCAGTATGGCGGTAAGCTTGCCGCCCCTGCCCAGTACGGAGGTAGACAGCTCGTTCAGCTCGTCCGAGGAGACCGCCTCCTCAAGCTGCTTCAGCGCCGCCTCGCGTATCTGTTTCAGTTCATCAAACATCTATGGAAACTCCTTTCAATATTTGCATAAATTAAAGCCGCATGCCCCCATAGGGACGGCATGCGGCCGTGGTACCACCCTGATTCACGCCGCAAAGGCGGCGCCTCACTCGCGCTGTAACGGGCGCACCCGCCGCAGGCTACACACTTATACAAGCTTCACCCGCGAGGCTCCGGGGCGAACTTTACGCTTGCGCTGCCATAGCGCGCTTTCAGCCGGCGGCGCGCCTCTCTTTTATGGCCTGCGGGCAGCTTTTCCCCTTCACAGCCTGTTCAGAAAATTATTATACCACCGTTGTTTCCCGCTGTCAACCAAAAAACTTTTCGCAGGCCTGCCGACGTTTTCCGTTTATATTTCGCTCGCGCTCTTCACAAAACCGACGCGCGGTTGTATAATAGGCGTGTCAAGATTTGTCGTGTCTTGAACAAAATACGAGGCATTGTTCATATGATATCGCTTTTTGCAAAAGGTTCTTCGGGCAAGCCCGGAAGCAGGCTCCGCAACGCGGCGGTGGCGCTTCTGGCCGCTTCCTTTACTGTTTTTGCGTGCGGCTGCGGGATAGACCTTCCCTCGCAGCTCCCGGTCTCTTCCAACGCGCCCTCGGCGCCCGTCGACTCCGCATCTCTTTCGGGCTTCGTACTTAACGAGGCGGTCGCGGTCAATTCCCGTTCGCACAACGATGCGGTCTACGGTTCCGCCGATTGGGCCGAGTTCAAGAACGTCTCCTCAACGGCGCTCGATATTTCCGGCTGGCGCATAGGCGACAAGCCCGCCATGCGGCCGTGCCTGACCTTCCCCGAGGGGACCGTGCTCGAGCCCGGCGAGCTCTTAACCGTGCTCTGCGTTTCCGAGCCGAACGAGGGCGATCTTGCCGCGCCCTTCGGCATATCCCGCACGGGCGACAGGATCTACGTTTCCGACAGGGCCGAGCGGCTCGTCACCTTTGATGTGCCCGCGCTGACCATGGACGTTTCATGGGCGAGGGCCGATGACGGCAGCTACGGCTACTGCACTTCGCCCACCTTCGGCGAGGAGAACTCCGCCGTCTACCCCACACTCGACGAGGCGTCGCAGGGCACGGGTTCCTTCGACGCTCTGCGCATTTCGGAGCTGATGCCCGGCAAAGAGGGCTGGGCGGAGGTCGTGAACGCATCCGCCGAGACCGTGGATATTTCGGGCTATTGCCTGTCTGACGATCCCGCCGACCCCGCAAAATGGCGCATGCCCAAACACGAGCTTGCGCCGGGCGCGTTTGCCGTGATAGAGCTGAACGACGCCGACCTCAGCTCCCCCTTCACCGCGTCGTTCCACCTCAACCGCTCCGAAACGGGGCTGTACCTGTTCAGCGGCGCCGGGCGCGAGGTCGACAGGCTTGAGTTTGCGGCGGGGCTCCCCGATGGAGTTTCGGTCGTTTCCGTGAACGGCTCCGCGGCCTACACCGCCTTCACGACCAAGGGCGCGGCCAACTCCTCCGAGACCTTTGCCGAGGCCGTATGGCACGACGACGGCCCCGACGGCATGGGCCTTATTATAAACGAGGTGCTTGCGGACAACAAGTACGGCGTCACCGATATGTACGGCAACCGCAGCGACTGGGCGGAGCTTTTGAACACCACCGAAAACCCCATAGATCTTTCTTACTATTATCTCTCCGACGACCCGGCGGACCCGCTGAAATACCGTCTGCCCAATATTTCGCTGCTGCCCGGCAAGTACTGTTTGGTGTTCCTCTCGGGCGCGGAGGGGGACGAGGCCGAGATACACGCCCCGTTCAAACTGGCAGAGGGCGAAACGCTGTATCTCTCCTGCCTTAACGGCATGGGGCAGGACCATATCGACATTCCCGAAGGGATACTGCCCAATGTTTCGGCGGGGCGCAATTCGGAGAACGCCGTGCGGTATTATTCGTCGCCCACTCCCGGCGCGCCGAACAGCAGCTACGGGCTTGAAAACTATGCGGACGCGGGCGGGTTCAACGCCCGCGGCGTCTATATAAGCGAGGTCTGCGCCGTTAACCCCGCAAGGAGCGGCGGCCACGACTGGATAGAGCTGACAAACCGCACCGGCGCTTCGGTCTCGCTTGCGGGCTGGCACATTTCCGACGACCCCGACCGCCCCGACAAGTACTCGCTGGACAAGATCAGCATCAGCTCGGGCGGCTACGCCGTGATAAATCCGTTTTCCGTATCCCCAGCGGGCGATACGCTGTATCTTTTCGACCGTTACAACGCCGTATGCGACGTGTTTGAAACGGGCGTGACCCGTCCGGGCGTCACCAGCGGACGCGAGGAGCTTTCTCAGACGGGCGCCCGCGTTTTTTTTGATACGCCCACCAAGGGCTATAAAAACGCCTCTCCCCTGCCCGCCTTCTGCGCCGAGCCCGTTTTTTCGAGGACTGGCCTGTACGCGTCCGAATCGTTCAATCTGACCGTCACCTGCTCCACGGAGGGCGCAGAGATTCGCTATACCGACAACGGCTCCGACCCCACGCAAAGCTCCAAGCTGTACACCGGGCCCATAACCGTGTCTAAGAGCACGGTCATAAAGGCGCGCGCGTTCAGGAGCGGCCTGCTTTCAAGCCCCGTCGCCGTGCACACCTACGTTTTCAAAAGCGCGCACACGCTGCCCGTCGTCACACTGTCCATGAGCCAGTCGGACTACAAGCGCATGTACGTTTCAAGCATGAACTCCAACGGCGCCGTAACGAAGGGCGACGAGGTGCCCTGCTTTATGGAGTACTACGTTGACGGCCGCCCCGCCATCTCGTCCGGCGCGGGCGTCAGAGTAAGCGGCGCCTCCACCGCGACCTATCCCCAAAAGTCGCTTGGGCTGTACTTCCGCGCGGGATACGGGCGCTCTTCACTCGACTATCCCCTGTTTGAGGACGGGGCGAACTCGTTCCGTTCCCTCGTGCTGAGGAACGGCGGCCAGGACGCCTATTACGCCCACGTGCGCGACAGCTTCGTAAGCCGCATGGCAAAGGGCTTCAACGTGGACTACTCCCCCGTTCAGCCCGTCATAGTCTACATCAACGGCGAATACCGCGGCGTTTACGACCTTAAGGAGAACATGAACGAGGACTTCGTCGCCGCTCACCACGGGGTCTCGCGCAGCACGGTGGAGATAGCCAAGCGTAACGGCTATATGCTCACCGGCACCAAGGACGGCTGGAACAAGATGCTCAATATGTGCAAGACGCTCGACATGTCCAGGCAGGAGAATTTCGACAAGCTCTCGCGCCTTGTGGATACCGATTCCATAATCGACTATCTGATAATGCGCAGCTATTTCTATGATTGGGATATGTTCAACCAGAAGTACTGGCATACGAACGACGACAAGGTGAAATGGCGCGCCGTGCTTTACGATTCGGACTTCGCGCTCTCCGGCAACAACCCGAGCGGCAGCGTGCTCTCCGCCTACTTCAACCGCAAAGGCGTCACCTCGGCGCACGGCTACGTCACGCAGATGGACATATTCTGCGCCCTCAACGAAAACCCCGGCTGGCGGGCAAAATTCATTACCCGCTATATCTGGGCGGTCAAGACCAAGTTCAATTCGGAGCGCGCACTGAAGATCTACGACAGGCTCGTCGGCGAGTACCGCCCCGAAATGAAGGCGCAGATAAGCCGCTGGCACATGCCATCGTCGTACGAGGTCTGGGATAAGGAGGTCTCGTCGCTGCGCACCTGCATCTCAAAGCGCCCCGACAACGCGCTGAGGATACTCAGAAACTTCTACGGCCTTTCCGACGCGAAATACGCGGAGTACGAAAAGCTTGCAAACGAAATGGGTTGAGGTTACAATAAGGGCGGGGGCTGACCCCGCCTTTAATATGCCTTGAAAGAAGGGAGAACTAACATGGGCAAATACTCCGGCCTATCAACGGGCGAGATACTCGCCGCTATGGACCGCGAAAAGGAGGTCTATACCACCCGCGGGCAGTTTTACTGCGCGCTTGCGGCGTGGATAGTTTCCATACTCGCCGTGCCCGCGGCGGTGCTCGCGCCCTCCGCCACCGTTTTTATAGGTATCGGCGTGTTTATTATCACCTGCGCCATAGCGGGATGGGTCGGCATATTCACCGGCAAATTCCCGTACAGGCTCGGCAAGGCGCGCTCCGCGCTCGATTGGGTCAATAAGGTCGTGCTGCTGCTTGCGCTTGTGCTGTTCGTCATGGCGTTCATAGTCTCCGTTACGAGCGGCGGCGTGCCCAAGGCCGTGGACGGCGGCTACGCCATCATGAACGGCTCCGAAAAGATATCAGATCTCACTCTCGAAAACTACCGCTTCTACCGCTCCGCCCGCGGTGCGATGCTCTCGATACTCACCGCGTTCAACTGCCTGCAGCTCGCCTACGTCAAGAAGGGGCTCGTCGGCTGACGGCGGGGCCCCTCCGTTCACGAAGGGGTCCGTGCGCACGGCTGCCGAGACGTACCGCCGCGCCGGAGATGGAGCGGATAAAGGGACTCTGAACCCCCATTTCGCAGTTTCTTGGCGCATCTCCTGCTCCCTTGCGCGAAATGTCGGAATTTGCTTCGCAAATTCGGGGTTCTGATTCTGCTTCTCGTTTGAATAATAAACAGGGCAGCGATGCTGCCCTGTTTATTATTGGAGCGGGTAAAGGGACTCT
>JAEEGL014001189.1_pt1 | contig 38798 bp, 34 predicted proteins | sample 9134231 | NCBI WGS metagenome assembly JAEEGL01 (sample SAMN16246548, study PRJNA631951) | gut metagenome | biome: gut microbiome; feature: rumen; material: fiber-attached | host: Bos | place: Iran: Karaj | collected 2018-10 | reverse complement strand
TGGGGCGACAGCATCGACGCTGTCATTGACTTCGGCAAACCCACCGCGATACACGAAGTCACAATGCGTTTCATGCAGAACACCTTCGACTGGATACTGGCACCTTGGGATATCGTACTTATGGTCTCCGACGACGGTGAGCACTGGACGACACAAGTAAACTGGCCCGCTTTCAATTTCCCAGCGCGTGAGACGGGAATGCGTTTACGTACCTGCACAGTGCCTATCTACAAGGGAGTCACAACTCGATACCTCCGCGTTATTGTACCTCCTGCAGGTCCGCTGCCCTCGTGGCATCCCGCCCCCGGTCAACCAAGTTATCTGTTTACAGATGAAATAATTGTCAAATAAAGATAAAGGCTTCCGAAAACGGAAGCCTTTATCTTTAATCCATCAACCGATGATAGTGACAGAACAGAAGCTGCTCGTTGTCGTCGTAAAGGTGCATGCCGCTGCCCTCACAGTATTTCCATAAATCGCAGTCGGCACACTGCCCTTTCTTGGCCCAACTGCGGTCGCGGTACTTCTCAAAGCGGTTTTGCCACACCTCCCATAGGTTGTCCTTGTAGATATTGCCCTGATGGAAGTTTGAACGGATCGAGGTGCAGCCCGAAATCGAGCCATCACAGAGCACCGAAGCCACCTCCACACCTGCTCGGCAATGGAAGTAATAGTCGCGCACCTCGCCCTCGTATGGACCAAGGAAGCCCTCGCAGCCGTAGTTGGCAATGATACGCCCATCTGCGCGTGTCTTTTTTATAAAGTCAAACAGTCCTCTGAATTGCTCGTCGCTCAGCTGGAGCTCAGGGTTCTCGGCGGCGCGGCCCATCGGGAAAATTGAGAATAAACGCCATCGACGCACCCCAATGGAGATCAGATATTCCTTAAAATCCTCCAGACTCCCGTAGTTGCGCGGATTTACGCAGGTGACAATATCCCATAGCAAGTCGGGAGTCCGCACCAGAAGCTTAATCGCCTTGTCGGCACACTCGAAACTGCGCTCGTTGCGACGAATCCAATTATGGTCTCCCTCGAAGCCATCGAACGAAACAGTTATGGAATGCATGCCGCTCCGCAGCAGGCTGTCGAGCCTCCGCTCGTCGAGGAGCAATCCGTTGGTGACAATACCCCAAGGGAAACCGCGTCGGTACAGTTCCAGACCAACCTCCTCGATATCCTTGCGAACCAAAGCCTCTCCTCCGGTAAAAGTGATGAATGTCTTGTGCGGATCCACATGCGGAGTGATGTCGTCTATCGCCTTGAAGAAATCTTTGGCCGGCATATCGGGCACCGCGGCAGCCTGCTTGCAGTCGCTGCCGCAGTGACGGCAGTTCATGTTGCATCGCAGCGTGCATTCCCAAAACAGATTACGCAACTCGTGCATCTTGGCGTCGTTGTGACGTATGCCGCGATACAGCCCCAGTGCCAAACGTTTTCTTCTTGTCAGCGTTTTGCGTTCGTTCATTTTTTACGTTTCATTTTCACAGTCACTTCGGCCTTTCGCACTCCCTGGTTCCATTTGTTGGTGTCTCCCGTACTTTCTGGCTCTCCGAATTCAACCTCTACATTCTGGTTCTCGAATTTGCCATTCTTCGATCCGTCGACATCACGAACCACTACATGCACCTTCTCCCATGGACGGTCGGTGGTGCGCACCTCAAAAACGCCCTGCGAGTCGGTAGTGTCACTGCTACGCTGCAACATCTCTTGAAGATATTGGTTTTGGGCCACGTCGTCAGCGTTGATGTTAGCGTTAACCAACGATACTACGACATCCTTGACGGGCTTTCCGTTAGCGTCGACCACCCTACCCTTTACGGCATAATCCATCGTCGGCACTCCATATACTGTCACCTGGGGCTCACGAGGTTGCACTTCATTCTTGGGTGTCTCGGGGTCCACATTCTCTTTTTTCATATCGCGTGATGGCACTCCATACATAGCCACATACCTACGGTCGTCAATGCCCACGGGTTCTTTGGCGGCTTTGTCGCCGTCCGACTTTGATATATTCTTATTACAATGGCACGCCGATAGTCCAAACGCACCCATCAAACTCACAATCAGCCAGTTTTTAAGTTTTAGATACCTGATTCTCATTGCGGTTATTCTACTTGGTGTTACAGTTTCTTTATCTGTTTTTTTATTACATGTATTGTAACGGGATTCTGACATATTTATTGTACAAGAAACGGACATGTAACAATGATGTGGCGGTTGTCCAAAACCAAATAATAAGTTATCTTTGCAAACATAAAGAAATAACTAAAAAATGGGCAACATTTTCAATATCAGCACAAAGCCAATTATTATCGCTGGACCTTGCAGTGTGGAAAGCCGCGAACAGCTTCAAAAAATTGTGGGAATGCTACACGAGGATTCGCGGGTTGGGTTGATACGCTGTGGCGTTTGGAAACCTCGCACAAGGCCGGGCGGTTTTGAGGGCCTTGGTGAACCAGCGTTGAAATGGATTGCCGAATTAAAAAAGGAGTATGCCAATTTGCGGGTATGCTGCGAGGTGGCCCGCCCTGAACATGTCGAGTTATGCCTGCAATATGACATTGACGCCGTATGGTTTGGCTCACGAACCAGCGTAAATCCTTTTCTTGTTGGCGAACTGACGGAAGCTCTGCGTGGCAGCGGGTTGGCCGTTATGGTCAAGAACCCCGTGACTCCCGACACTGCATTGTGGATCGGCGGCATCGAGCGTTTGCAACAAGCGGGCATCAGCGATATTGCCGCTATTCACCGTGGTTTCTCAACATATAACAATTTCGGCTACCGCAACAACCCTTTATGGGAGATACCCATCGAGCTGAAACGTCGAATGCCCGATGTTCCTCTGTTGTGCGACCCGAGCCACATAAGCGGCCAGCGCGAACTTGTAGCCTCGCTGTCGCAGATGGCTCTGGATCTGCGTTTCGACGGCCTGATGTTGGAATGTCACCCTAATCCCGACGAAGCGCTGACCGACAGCCAACAACAGATAACTCCAATGGAACTGAAGCTGTTGCTCGACAATCTGAAAGTGCGCACATACGACGAGGCGGGGCCCAGCGACCTGCAAAGGCTACGAGAGCAACTTGATGTAATAGATTCCGAAATCATGAAACTGTTGAGCCAGCGTATGAATATCTCCAAAGACATAGGTCTTATCAAACGCGCGCACAACATGCCGACATTCCAACCTCAACGATGGCAGCAGGTTCTCGACCAACAGATACGGAACGCGCGCAGCCTCAACCTCAACGAACAGTTTATAAAAGACATTATGGAGAAAATTCACAGCGAGAGTCTCCGACAACAAGAATAAAAAAGGCGACCATTTGGTCGCCTTAATCTTTATAACATCAATATGTAAATACTATTCCTCGCTGGGAACCACCGAAACAAACGACTTGTTCTCGCGGCCTTTGTGGAACTTTACAATACCGTCGCACAATGCGAACAGCGTATGGTCCTTGCCCATTCCAACGTTCTGGCCAGGGTTGTGGACTGTACCACGCTGACGGATAATAATGTTACCGGCGATGCAGGGCTGTCCGCCGTAAATTTTCACGCCCAAACGTTTACTTTCGGATTCACGACCGTTGCTGGAACTACCGACACCTTTTTTGTGAGCCATAATATATACTTTTTAAAAGGTTAGTTACAAAATTAATTAATGCTGTTGATTTGTATCTGGGTCAGATAGTCACGGTGACCGTTCATCTTCTGATATCCTTTGCGACGGATTTTCTTGAAGACGAGAACTTTCTTTCCCTTCAAATGTTTAACCACGGTGGCTTTTACGCTGGCGCCGCTGATATAAGGCTGACCAACGGTAACATTACCATCATTGTCTTTAAGCATCACGGTGTCAAAAGAAACCTCGCTACCTTCTTCATTCTGAAGACGGTTGACAAAGATCTTCTGATCTTGGGCTACCTTGAATTGCTTTCCTGCGATTTCAACTATTGCGTACATTTTTAACTATTTATATGTTTTAATTTTTCCACAAAATGGAGTGCAAAAATACTACATTTTTTTTACGTGACAAATATTTTTTTAACAAAAAAAATCTATATATTGATTCTCAAATTTTTAAATCGTTAAAAATATAACCTCACCTCTCCTTTGTCGGTACATTCCTCTAACAATTGACGTATCGTTTTTCGCAATTTCGGGTGTTTGAAATCGGGTATAATCTGCGCCAACGGCTCAAGGACAAAACGGCGCATATGCATACGGGGATGTGGCAGCTGCAAATCGGGGGTGTCAACTATCTCACTATTAAAGAAAATCAAGTCGATGTCGATAGGACGGGATGTGTACTCTTTAACGGAGTGCGGAGTACGGAGAATAGATAACGTGGCATCGCATTCTGCTGGACGTACACGGCCAAGCTCTTTCTCTATCTCAAGTGCTTTTCTCAGAACGTCAAACGCGTTCAAATCGGTATCGACCACAACTGCTTGGTTCAAGAAATTCTGCTCCGCATCAAACCCCCATGGCTCGGTCTCGTACATCGACGACACCAGCGACACCGTCCCGATTCGGTTGGCAATCTCCATAACGGAATGCATCAACAGACTCACCCTGTCGCCTTGATTGCCTCCAATAAGCAACACTACGGTATTGTTGCTCCAACGGCCGCGATATGTCTTTTTTATATCATTCTTTTCCAACAGCGCAAGGAATTCCTCTCGTGGCATTGGCTTGGCGCCAAGCGACTCAAGATGCTGGGTAGGCTGCTGCGCGTCTATGAACCGGAAACCATGACTTGTGGCGAAAGTCACAAGTCGTGAAAAAGCCACCTTCGAGGCGTCGCGCTCGGTGTGGAACATCGACTCCCCACTGAAATAGTCGCAGATGCTGACACCATACAACCCTCCCACCAGACGTCCGTCGAGGAACGTCTCGAACGAATGGGCGAAACCCTCTTCATGAAGGCGGCAGTATGCCTCAATAAAGTTCCCGCTAATCCAGCTGCCTCCGCTCTGTCCTGACCGCTCCACCGAGGCGCAGTGTTCCACAACCTCTCTGAAACAGGTGTCTATTCTAACTTCAAAACGGTTGGAGCGGATCACGCGCGACAAACTGTCTGACAACCGGAAGTCTCCTGGCATCAGCACCATACGTGGATCGAGCGAGTACCAATAAGGGTCACCGTCTTCGTCGTCATACCATGGAAAGATGCCCATATAGTATGCGTTCAGCAGCCACAGTGTGTCCAACGAACCTCCAACAGCCAGAAAACCATCTTTTTCCGCCAATCGTGGATCAGGAAACCCCACCTCTTCTTTGTCAAGCAGATAAGCCATCGTATCATCAAAAAAGCCCCGACTTTTGCCGGAGCTTTTTTTCCCTTTGTCAAAATTGTTACTTGCGAGTGTAGACCACCGGGTCTGGCTCTCCCGTCTCGTCGTCGTAGGTCATCACCGTAAGTTGATTGCCGCTGACAGTAAACTGCCAATTTTCAGTCTCACCTGTTTCTTCATCGACAGAGGTAATAGTGCCCTGGCCTTGAGAGACGGTGCCGGAGAACGCATAGGTGAATTCGACAAAATCGCTATACGAGTATACCTGCACACCATTTGCGGTCTCGACCATATCTATCGACAGCTTGCCGCTGGTCGATGTAGTGAAACTCAGCGTCTCAATGAAGGTATCGGTGATTGTCACACCCTCTTCAACTTCGGTTTCGGTCTCTTCAAGAGCCCATTCGGTGCCTACGAGCGGACCGCTGCCGTTACCGCCGTTACCACCATTACCGCCGTTGCCACCATTGTTTACAGGCTCATCTTCACAGGCCGTCATACCAGCCATGAACAATGCCATTACAGCAAAATAAAGAATTTTCTTCATAACAGTTCTTTGATTTGTTTTTAATTATGTGATAATCTAAATACTATTCAATAACTATAAAAGTGTGTTTTTATTATGTAGTGAATATTTTTTATCCACAATGCATAAAACGGTCAACCAATTCAAGCATCTTCTGTTGGTCGTTGCCTATCTCGGCGCGGAGGTTGCGGTCGTTGTACGAACGAAGGTCCTTGATGATACCGTCAATCAACTGCGGTGAGAAGACTCCCTGTTCCTCATATATGGCGCGGTCGCGCTCAAGAATGTCGGCACTAGCGGCACAACTGTCGGGCAGCACATCGAGACGGTTCAACACATCCTCATGCTCAAAAATATTGACACTCACATAGCGGTCTTTGGCATATTGCACCGCATTCTCCATCTCGAAACCGTGACGAGCGGCGACGGTCATACCCGCCAAAAGCAGATACAGATTGGCACTGCCGTCAGGAGTGCGGAGCTCGATGGTCTGCTTGTAACTAAAGTCCACCTCCTCGTTTGATTCGAGTGGATTGCAATGTGCCATCATATTACCGCTACCCTTTGTCCAGCCAAGCGGCACACGCACCATGGCGCTACGGTTACGGTCGCCCCAGCAGATGTTGGTCGGAGCCTCCTGGTGTGGCACCAAACGGAAATAGCTGGTAGGATTGGTGTCACCGAAGGCGGTAAGAGATCCTGCGAGACTTAATATGCCGGCAATGGTCTTGTGGGCCACTTCAGAGAGGCCGTTCTCTCCAACATACATATTCCTGCCGTCCTTGCTGACTCGCGTGTGGATATGAAGACCACTGCCCGCCTTGCCAACGGTAATCTTGGGAGCGAAGGTGATGGTGATACCATATTGGTACGCCAGCGAGCGCATAATCCACTTGGCTATCACCAACTGGTCGGCCGCATCCTCAAGATATGTTGGCAGGAACTCTATCTCATTCTGCTCGTACATGGTGTCGCCAACAGTGAAGTTGCCCACCTCGCTATGACCATATTTGATAAGTCCGCCGCTCTCAGCGATAAGTTTCATGGCCTGTGCGCGAAAGTCGCCAAATTTGCAGAAAGGACTCGACTCGTGATACCCCTTCTGGTCGGCGGCAAGGAAATCGTCCTGTTTTTCAGCGATAGCATAGTACTCAAGCTCGCCCATAACCTCAAACTCCATTCCTCCTGTTGCCTTACGGAAAGACTCGCCTGCCTTGTGGAGGGTGTATTCAGGGGCCATCTCGAAAGGTTCACCGTCCTTGGTGTAGAAGTTGCAAAGAATGTCCAGCGTGGGTATCTCCGCGAAAGGGTCAATAAAAGCCGTGCGGAAACGTGGAATGACATAAAGGTCTGAACTGCCAGCCTCAAGGAAGGGGAACAAACTGCTGCCGTCAACTCGCTCGCCGGAGGTGAGCACGTCGCGGATATGGTCGTAGCTGTTGATGACGAAATTGAGAGTCTTGAGACGTCCGTCGTTCGCGAGATAACGGAAGTTAACCATCTCAATATCCATTTCTTCGATGACCCGCAACATATCGTCGCGAGTAAACTGGCTTGCGGGCTTCTGCAAGAAAGCTACAAGTCTGTTAGGGTTTAATTTATAGGTTGTTGCATCCATTTTAATTCTTTTTTTTTATTATTTGGGGATGCAAAGATACAAATTTAAATGAATTCAATTTTGTTTTTTCGTATCTTTGCATCCTATCCAACTAGCGACAATATCATTCTTGTTACAATAATAAACTTAATATTAGAATATTATCTTTTTCAGACTAATAATAAATACTCAATAAATTATGTTCAGCAAAGAAACTTATATCGCTCGTCGTGAACAACTACGCAAAGACGTGGGACACGGCATCATCATCATTCAAGGCAACCACGAAGCCTCCTGCAATTACCCCGACAACACCTATTGGTTCCGTCAGGACAGCACCTTCCTATATTTCTTCGGTCTCCGGCGCGAGGACCTTGTCGGTGTTCTTGATTGCGACAACGGCAAAGACTATATCTTTGCCAACGACTACGACATCGACGACATCATCTGGACCGGCCCGCTGCCAAGCGTAAAGGAGTTGGCTGCCAGCGTCGGCGTGCAGAACAGCGGTGACTTGAAAGCATTACAGACTCTTTGCACCAAGACCATTGGCGAGGCTCGCAAAATCCATTACCTGCCCCCATACCGTGCCGACAACATCCATCAAATGAGTACTCTCCTCGGTATCAACTTCGACGCGGTGTGCCGCTATTCATCGCTCGAACTCATTCTTGCCTGCGTCAAACAACGCAGCATCAAATCCAACGAAGAGATAGCCGAAATCGAGAAAGCCATCGCTACCGCCTACAATATGCATGTCGGCGCAATGAAACTCGCCATGCCTGGCCGTTACGAATACGAGTTGGCGGGATTCATGGAGGGCGAGGCATGGAAGGGCAATGGTCCCGTGAGTTTCCCGATTATTATGACCATTCATGGCGAGACTCTGCACAACCATGGTCACAACAACAAATTGGTTGAAGGACGTATGCTCGTAATGGATGCCGGTTGCGAGACCGCCATGAACTACTGCAGTGACATAACCCGCTCCGTTCCCGTCGGCGGTCATTTCAACGAACGCCAGAAAGCCATATACGAGATTGTCCTTGCCGCCAATATGGAGGCCATACGCGTCACTCGTCCTGGAATCACCTATCAGGATGTCCATACCGCCGCCAGCCGCATCCTGGCTCAGGGTTACAAGGATCTTGGCATTCTCAAAGGCAACCTCGACGACATTGTAGCCAATGGCGCTCACAGCCTGTTGATGCCTCATGGCCTCGGCCACATGATGGGTCTCGACGTACACGACATGGAGAACTATGGCCAAATCTACGTGGGCTACGACGACGAGACACGTCCCTCCAACCAGTTTGGTCTGGGCAGTCTGCGCTGCGGACGCCGTCTGCAACCCGGATTTGTCATTACCGACGAGCCCGGATGTTACTTCATCCCCGCCCTTATCGACAAGTGGCACGCCGAAGGTACAAACAAAGACTTCATCAATTTCAACGAGCTTGAGAAGTGGAAAGATTTCGGCGGCATACGCATCGAGGACGATGTGTTGGTCACTGAAAACGGATGCCGCGTTCTTGGCAAACCCATTCCCAAGACCGTCGCCGAGATCGAAGCGACAATGAACGAATAATCCTACTAATAAAGGGCTTCAATCGAAGCCCTTTATTAATTTTCCAAATACCATCTGTACAGTCGGCCGATGCCTTCAGCAAGTTCGACAGTGTGGCGCCAACCGAGACTGTGCAACCGCGAGGGATCGGTAAGCTTGCGCGGAGTGCCGTCTGGTTTGGATGGATCGAAACAAATCTCACCTCGATAACCAACAACATCGGCCACCATCCTCGCCACGTCGGCTATGGTATGTTCTATACCCGTGCCCACATTCACAAAATTGGTGTTGGATATGCGAATATCGCCAGTAACCAGGTCGGCATCGTCGGCATCAACATTTTCAAGCATATACACGCACGCTGAGGCCATATCCTCGCTCCACAGAAACTCACGAAGCGGTGTGCCTGTTCCCCACAACACCAGTTTTGAATTCTCAATGTTGAATTTGGAATCAAGAAAACGTGCTATGTTTTCAAAACCAGCATCTGTATCGAGTCCCTCCACAGGTCGGCTGCGCAGGTCTCTGACCAGATTCTCCTCGTCATGTTCCATTATGCATTTGGCCAAATGTGTCTTGCGCAGCATAGCGGGCAGCACATGCGAGCCTATCAAGTCAAAATTATCGCCGGGACCATACAGGTTGGTCGGCATCACTGCTATATAATTGGTGCCGTACTGGCGGTTGAATGACTCGCACATCTTCATTCCCGCAATCTTGGCCAAAGCGTATGGCTCGTTTGTCGCTTCGAGCGGCGAAGTGAGCAGACAATCCTCTCTCATTGGCTGTGGCGCCAAACGGGGATAGATACAGGTGCTGCCGAGAAAAAGCAACTTCTTTACATCATGGCGGAATGCCTCTCCTATCACATTCTGCTGTATCTGCAGATTTTGATAGATAAAGTCGGCTCGTCTCGTCGAGTTGGCCATTATTCCTCCCACGAGGGCCGCGGCGAGGACAACGACATCTGGGCGCTCTCGGTCGAAAAAGTCGCGAACAGCGGCGGGATCCATAAGATCGAGCTCTCTGTGGGAACGGCCGACCAGGCTGGTGTAGCCATTCTGCCGCAGTATCCTCCATATTGCCGAGCCCACCAATCCACAATGGCCGGCAACATATATTTTGTCAGACTTTACCATTGCCCAGCTTCTCCATATCGTTTTCAACCATAATGCGCACCAACTCCTCAAACGAGGTCTTGTGGGGATTCCACCCCAGCTTGGTACGTGCCTTTGTGGGGTCGCCAAGAAGCTGCTCCACCTCGGCAGGTCGGAAGAAACGCGGGTCTACCGCAACCAGAACTCGTCCCGTCTTTTTGTCCACTCCTTTCTCGTCCAAGCCTTTGCCTCTCCACGCCAATTCAATGCCGGCATGGCGGAACGCCAGTTCAACGAATTCCCTGACGCTGTGGTTCTCTCCTGTTGCTATAACATAGTCTTCGGGCTCAGGCTGCTGCAGCATCAGCCACATACACTCTATATAGTCCTTGGCATAACCCCAGTCGCGCAACGCGTCAAGATTGCCCAGATAGAGACAATCCTGAACTCCTTTGGCTATACGGGCGGCGGCTAGCGATATCTTGCGGGTGACGAAATTTTCTCCTCTGCGCTCACTCTCATGGTTGAAAAGAATGCCGTTGACAGCATACATGCCATATGACTCGCGATAGTTTTTCACTATCCAGAAACCATATTGTTTGGCAACGCCATAAGGCGAACGTGGATAGAACGGGGTTGTCTCGCTTTGCGGTATCTCCTGCACCTTGCCGTAGAGTTCGGATGTGGATGCCTGGTATATGCGGCACTTCTTTGTCATCTCCAATATGCGTACCGCCTCGAGCAGTCGCAATGTCCCTACCGCATCGACTTCAGCGGTGTACTCTGGCACCTCAAAACTGACTTTCACATGGCTTTGGGCCGCAAGATTGTAAACCTCGTCGGGACGTACTTCCTGCAGTATGCGTATCAACGAACTCGAGTCGGTCATGTCTGCATAGTGCAGGTTGACAAGTCGTTTCTTTTGCATATCGCGTACCCACTCGTCCAAATAGAGGTGCTCTATGCGTCCGGTGTTGAACGATGAGGAACGGCGCAGCAATCCATGAACCTCATAGCCTTTATCAAGAAGGAACTCGGCCAGAAAAGAGCCATCCTGCCCCGTAATACCTGTTATTAACGCTGTTTTCATTTCTGATTGTCCTCTTTTTTGTCAAGATCGCAGTAGACGCTGTTGTTGCTAATAAACTCCGGCACTATCGACTTCATCTTGGCCACAATTTGGCGATCGTCTAATGTGTAGAGAATATCCTGCAATTCACCATACTCTCTGTCTATATCCTCGAGCTTGTATTTGCGCACCTCGGCGCGAAGTATCTTGGGATGGTAGGTGGGTATGTTGTTCTCCTTGGTGGCAAGGAGCTCCTCATAGAGCTTCTCACCGGGACGGAGGCCTATCTCTTTAATCTCTATACCCTTCAATCCGGACAACTGTATCATTCGCTTTGCCAAATCGTAAATCTTGACCGGCTTACCCATATCGAAGACAAAGATGTCGCCGCCTTCGCCCATGGCGCCGGCCTCGAGGACAAGATTACAGGCCTCAGGTATGGTCATAAAGTAGCGAATAATGTCTTTATGGGTAACTGTGAGCGGACCGCCGGAAGCAAGCTGTTTCTTGAACAAAGGTATGACGCTGCCGTTGGAGCCAAGCACATTGCCGAAACGAGTAGTTACAAAATGGGTGGTGTCGGTCGAACGACTCTGAATGTAAATCTCCGCCATACGCTTGGTGGCTCCCATCACATTGGTGGGGTTGACGGCCTTGTCGGTAGAGACCATGACAAATTTCTCAGTACCATATTTGATAGCCAAATCCGCGACATTCTTGCTTCCGAAGACATTGACAAACACTGCCTCGTATGGATTCTCCTCCATGAAAGGCACATGCTTGTATGCGGCGGCATGATAAACAAGGTTGGGACGGTATTGCTCGAACACCTCCTCCATGCGCGAGTAGTCCTTGACATTGGCTATGACAAATGCCATAGAGTCAACATATTTTTTATATGGCTCGTTATTGCGCAATTCGAACTGGAGGTCGTAAAGCGGTGATTCCGCCTGGTCAAGCATGACAATCTGTTTGGGTTTGTACTGAAGCAACTGACGGCAAATCTCGCTACCTATCGAACCTGCGGCTCCTGTTACCAGAACAGTCTTGTCCAACACTTCACGCACCACATTTATGTTGTCTATCTTGATAGGCTCGCGCTGCAAGAGATCCTCAATCTTGATATCCTGAATCTGGTTCGCCGTGAAAGTACCATTCATCCATGTCGAGATGTGTGGCACTGCCTTGACGGTAAGTCCCAAATCGAGAGCGCGGTTCGTGATCGCCTGCTTGTGCATCAGTCGAAGTGTAGGTATGGCGATAATGAGTTGGCTGATATTCTTGCTCTCTATGAATTTCGGATTAAGCACATCACGGGCTCTCATAACGGGAACACTGTCGAGCTGCTGGTTTACCTTTGACTTGTCGTCATCGATAAAGGCCACAACCTTGTATTCGACATGTATATCCTGCTTCAGCGCGTTATTGGCTATAACTCCCGCCGCTCCGGCGCCATAGATGACGACACTGACATCGCGGCGACGACGCTTAAAGTATTGATTATATATATACAATATCATGAATCGCGTCAGCAACATCAGCAATGCCAACATCGAATATAGCATAATTACCAGTCCATACGACGGAATTATGTTTGTCTTGGTGGGCACAATAAGCAACCTGTTATTTGCGAAGTTCATGACTCCACAGGTGACTGCCATGAAAACTCCCGCCATCAGGATACGGAAAATGTCGTTAAGACCCATGTGGCGGATAATGTTGCGATAGGTCTTGAAAAGATAGAAAAACGCCAATGTCACCGTCAGGCAGATAGCCAAATTGATCCATACGGAATTCCACGTCAAGTGGCCTTCCAGACGCCATGAGAACAACTCGGCGACAGCAAATGCACCTGCAAAAAGGGCTATGTCGATGCTGAGCATAATCCATCCAGGGACCGTTGAATGACGGTATCTTTTGACAAGGTTGTAAAACAAGTTTTTAAACATATTATTTTGTTTTATTTGTTAACGTACTTATAATCGAGCGTCTATCAGATGTCGCGGCAGAACGCCTTTGACATCATAAACCACACCGGGCTGCGGAACCAGTTCACGAATATTGATATTGGCAAATTGGTGGTGCGACACGGCGAGGATAGCGGCATCATAATGCGAATTTTTGATTGAGCCATCTGATTTTTGAATCTCTATGCCATATTCAGCAAGGGCTTTCCCTGCATCGACCCAAGGGTCGAGGACGGTGATATTGGAAGTGTATTCTCGAAGGGTATGGTAAATATCAACCACCTTGGTGTTTCGTATATCAGGGCAGTTCTCCTTGAAGGAGAAGCCCAGAATGAGAATGCGGGCGTCTTTGACTGGCACCCCTTTGAGGTTCATTTGCTTGACAGTCTGGTTCGCCACATAGGTTCCCATGCTGTTGTTGAGGCGGCGGGCATTGCTCATCACTCTGGGCAGAACACCGTATAGCTGCGATTTCTGGATAAGGTAGTAGGGGTCGACAGATATGCAGTGTCCGCCCACAAGTCCTGGCTTGAGATGGATAAAGTTCCACTTGCTGGCAGCGGCCTCGAGCACGTCATTGGTGTCGATACCCATAGCGTTGAATATCTTGGCCAGCTCGTTGACAAAAGCGATATTGACATCGCGCTGCGAGTTCTCAATAATCTTCGAGGCCTCGGCAACCTTGATAGAGGGGGCTTTGTGGGTGCCGTTAAGTAGCACACTGTTGTAGAGGCTGTCGACAAGGTCGGCCACCTCGGGAGTGGAACCCGAGGTAACCTTGCGTATTGTCTCCACACGATGCTCTTTGTCACCGGGATTTATACGCTCGGGACTATAGCCGGCATAAAAGCCACTGTTGAGACTCAAGCCCGACATCCGCTCTATGACTGGGAGACATTCTTCCTCGGTGACACCTGGATAGACGGTACTTTCGTAGATGACGATATCGCCTTTGCCAATCACCTTACCCACCTGTTCGGAAGCATCGAGCAGAGGTGTGAGATCGGGACGGTTGTTGTCATCCACCGGTGTAGGTACCGCAACTATGTAAACGTTGCAGTCTTTAACATCTTCGAGCGACGAGGTGCAGCGGAGCCCATGTTCCTGGACAGCCTCACGCAGCAGGTCGTCTTCCACCTCGAAGGTGTCGTCATGTCCTTGCATCAAAGCCTCCACACGACGGCTGTTGATATCGAAGCCCGTGGTGGGGTACTTCGTCGAGAAAAGACGTGCCAGCGGCAGACCTACATATCCGAGGCCCACCACACAGATTCTTATGTCATTCAACGTCATCATATCGCAGAGGCTATTTGTTTTATTTCTTCATCGGTAAGGTAGGGGTGAATGGGGAGCGAGAGTACTGTCTTGGTGAGTCGCTCCGCCACAGGACATGGCTTTTGCCCAAGTTGGGCAAATGCAGTCTGCTGGCTCATAGTGCGGGGATAATAGACCATCGAAGGGATACCCGCAGCCTTCAGGCGTGCCTGTATGGTATCGCGTTCTGGACTCTGTATGGTGTACTGCGCCCACGATGATGTGTAACCTTGTGGAACAATCGGTGTCTTCACCTTGCCTGAGAGCAACTCGGTGTATCTTTCCGCCACATGGTTGATGGCCTTGAGTTCCTCATCAAAATATTTCATCTTCACCTGCAGCACAGCGGCCTGTATAGTGTCGAGACGTGAATTGAATCCCAACCGCACGTTGTCGTATTTGTCTTTGCCTTTTCCGTGAACACGCAACGAGCGCAAAAGTTCAGCCCTTTCGTCGTCGTCGGTGAAAAGGGCTCCACCGTCTCCATAACATCCTAAAGGCTTGGCGGGGAAGAAAGAGGTGGTACTTATGTCTCCAAAAGAACAGTTTCTTTGTCCATCGTAAAAACGACCTCCAAAACCTTGAGCGCCATCCTCAATAAGCGTAAGCCCAAAGTATTCGCAGGCCTCACTGAGACGGTCGTATTCAACCGGCAGTCCGAAAAGGTCGACAGCAATCACCGCCTTAGGTTTATGGTCTAACTTTCTACAGACCTCACAAAGATTAGCAACATCAATGTTATAGGTATCTTTGTCCACATCGACAAATATCGGCGTGGCTCCCACTTCGGCCACCACCTCAGCCGTGGCGAAGAAGGTGAAGTCTGGCACTAAGACAGAGTCTCCTCTCTTGATGTCCAAAGCCATCAGCGCCATCCGCAACGCATCGGTGCCGTTGGCGCAGCTGATGCAGTGTTTTACACCCACATAGTCGGCCAGCTGCCGCTCAAGCTCCGCGACCTGCGAACCCATGATATAGGCTCCGCTGCGGACCACTCTCTGGAGGGCTTCGTCCATCTCGGCTTGCATGGCCTCGTACTGCCTATGTAGGTCTCGAAACTGCATCTCTATTCTACTTTTCCTATTATTTTGGCCGGCACACCGGCAACAATTGCATAATCCGGCACATCTTTGGTCACAACAGCGCCGGCGCCGACAAGGGCATGTCGTCCTATGGTATGCCCGCAGACAATGGTGCAGTTGGCTCCAAGCGAGGCTCCTTCCCGAACCAATGTGCGCTCATATCTTCCTCCAGCGGGATGCTCGGCACTTGGCATCAACACATTGGTAAACACACACGATGGACCAAGAAAGACATTGTCCTCTATTTCCACTCCCTCATATACGGACACATTGTTCTGTATACGAACACCGTTGCCTATGCGTACGTTGGGACCTACGTTGACGTTCTGTCCCAAAGAGCAGTTCTCACCAATGACACAGCCTTCCTGCAGATGGCAAAAATGCCACACTTTGGTACCTTTGCCTATGGTGACGCCTTCGTCAACATAGCTGCTCTCATGTATGTATACTTCGTCTACCATCCAAAGGGGTGTTTTGTTAATGGATACTTGGCCATAGGGTGATAGTCGCCCACCAAGCCTATTGGTTTGGCGTTACGTATGTCGTGTACTATCTGTATACTGTCGCGTGCCTCGGAAATACGGAAGCCGCGACCCGACAATATCCGCTCGTAACTCTTGGTGTGTAGTTCGGTGAACCCTTCGCTGAATTCAAATTCCTCGCCATCGACATGAATAGCTCTATAGGTGCGCTGACCAGCGCCACGCACCTCTTCGGGAAGTGTGTCGGCATTAATGCTCAAGAAATAGCGGACTCTGGCTTTTTTCATCTCCAAAAAGCCCGCCACACGGTCGTGCGAAGCGACATGGACAACATTTTTTGTAACCTTACCGAATATCCAACTCAACATATCGTAAAAATGCACTCCTATGTTTGTCGCCACACCGCCGCTCTTTCGCTCATCACCTTTCCATGATGCGTAGTACCAATTGCCTCGAGAGGTAATGTATGTCAAATCCACATCATAGACCTTGCCGGACTTGTCGGCCAAAACCTTCTCTCTCAAAGCCACAACAGAGGGATGCAAGCGTAGTTGCAATATTGTGTAGGCATTGTGACCTGTTTCCTGCTCAACCCGTTCAAGACCATCTATATTCCATGGATTAAGAACAATGGGTTTTTCACATATAACGTCGGCTCCCAATCGCAAACCATAGCGGGTGTGGGCGTCATGCAGGTAGTTGGGTGTACATACCGAAACATAATCAAGTGCCTCGCCCCTGCCTTTCAACAAACTGTTGTGACGGTCGAAAAGCTCTTGTTCCGTGAAGAACGCGGCATCGGGGAAAAACGAATCTATTATGCCCACGCTGTCACAACGGTCATATGCAGACACCAAGCGGTTGCCCGTCTCTTTGATGGCTTTTAGATGACGTGGGGCAATGTAGCCTCCAACACCGATGATGGCAAAATTCTTCATTTAATACTGTGCATTATACGTGTTCTGAATCGTCCGTCAATAACGGGAGTTATCCACCCTGTCAAAGACTTCAAAAAATCACTGCGCCGTTTGCAGCGCTTGGAAATCTTGGCATACATGTTGCGATAACTGGTTTTATACAAATTCAGGAAGATGTAAGGCAACCATATGAAAGCCACACCGGCTAACAAGACAATAAAATACTGTAGCGCGGAATTCAGCTCCAAAATCGCAGTGACGTACCATATAGCCAAAACAGCCATATTCTGAAGCGTTATCTTCAACGTAGCCAGCAGATGAGTCATTCCGACATCGACATAGGCATGGTGCAGGTGGGTACGGTCAGGATGAAATGGCGATTTTCCATTTAACGCGCGTCTAACCACAACTCTTACCATGTCGAAAATCATAGCGGAGAACAACGCCAATAGGAAACTGACAAAATAACTGTCCGCAAGGAACTCATTCCCTAACGCATAGTACGAGTTGGGACATGCCGACATATAAATAAACAAACCCAAAACCAATGAACCGGAATCTCCCATATACATCTTGTATCTGTTCGAAAATACGTTGAAGATAAAGAATGTCGACATTGTTCCAACCATGGAGAAAGACAACAATGCCTGTGTGATGAAACCATGACGCACATTCCAATAGCCCATCATCAAACCGGCAAGCACTCCCAATCCGGAAGCCAATCCGTCAATACCATCGACAAAATTTGCGGCGTTGAGCAGCAATAAACCGGTAAACAGTGTTAGTATCAGCGACAGCCATTCTGGCAACACATCAAGTCCAAAAAGTCCGAACAATGAGTTGACACCATAACTGCCACCATAATAAAGAAGCAATATGACAAACACCTGCATCCCGAGTTTAAACTGCCAACTTAATCCTATAGTATCATCCAGCATCCCGAAAAGATACAAAATCACCATCACACAAAAAGCTGGGAAAAGGAAACTGATATCATAGAACAGATTGATAACAATGGCAGTAGTACACAAAACTAACATCATCACCGTGCCTCCCATTACAGCCACGGGTCTCGACTGTGTCTTGCGGGCATTGGGTGAGTCTATCAGTCGCTTGCGTCGTGCCAACAACACTACCATGGGCAATACCACAGGCATAACTACCAATGGTATCAAAACCGAAAGCCAGTAAATCAACTCCGTGCTCATGGCAGAAATCATTTCATTTGGAAACAATGCCAGAATCACAGATATGGATAGCGTGGGCAGCATATTGAGCATCAATTACTTAAATTAGATTATTTTACAAACACCGCCTAACGGTTGCCATACATGGACTCGTAGTATTTCTCATACTCTCCGCTAGTGATGTTGTCCATCCACTCTTGGTTGTCGAGATACCAACGAACTGTCTTCTCTATGCCTTCCTCAAACTGCAGACTGGGTTCCCACCCTAATTCACGCTGCAGTTTCGAGCTGTCTATAGCATAGCGCATATCGTGTCCAGCGCGGTCAGTGACATACGTTATCAGATCCATGTCTGCGCCTTCGGGACGTCCCAAAAGGCGGTCTACAGTATTGATAAGCACCTTGATAATGTCGATATTCTTCCACTCGTTGAAACCACCGATATTGTACGTCTCGGCAATCTTACCCTTGTGGAAAATAAGATCTATGGCACGGGCATGGTCTTCAACATATAGCCAGTCGCGTACATTCTCTCCCTTTCCGTATACCGGCAATGGTTTACGATGACGTATATTGTTGATGAACAATGGTATCAACTTCTCCGGGAATTGATACGGACCATAGTTGTTCGAACAATTGGTCACAACGGTTGGCAAGCCATATGTGTCGTGGAATGCTCGCACAAAATGGTCACTGCTGGCTTTTGCGGCACTGTAAGGGCTATGGGGCATATACTTCAAATCCTCAGTGAAGAACTTGTCTCCATAAGCCAAATGGTGCTTGCCACTGGACGCCTTGGTGGTGAAAGGTGGCTCTATTCCGTCGGGATGTGTCATCTCCAAAGCGCCATATACCTCGTCGGTTGATATATGGTAGAATCGCTTGCCCTCGAATTTTTCGGGCAATGACTCCCAATACAGTTTGGCCGCCTGTAGCAGACTCAATGTGCCCATGACATTGGTTTGCGCAAAGGTGAAAGGATCCTTTATACTACGGTCCACATGACTTTCGGCGGCAAGATGGATTACTCCGTCTATATGCTCGCGCTGCATCAGACTGTAGATGGTCTCGAAGTCGCAAATATCGGCCTTCACAAAAGTGTAATTGGGCTCGTTCTCTATATCTTTAAGGTTGGCAAGGTTTCCCGCGTAGGTCAACTTGTCGACGTTGAAGATATGATATTCCGGATACTTCTTAACAAATAGTTTCACAACATGTGTGCCAATGAATCCGGCACCTCCCGTGATGATAATGTTCATGATGATATGAGTTAAAAGTTCAAAATCGTTTTTTAGAGTTTTTATGGACTTATGATTCTCTCTCGCAAATCACTGTTTTATGTTCTCCAGACACTTTTGCAGCGATTCCGTCCAATAGGGGACCTCTATTCCGAATGTCTGCTTGATTTTTGTCTTGTCGAGCACCGAATAGGATGGACGAACCACTCGACTCGGAAACTCGTCGCTATGGCACGGTTCTATACGGCAAGTGGATAAACCTGCCTGACGCGCTATCTCTTTTGCGAAATCAAACCAACTGCACACTCCCTCGTTGCTGTAATGGTATATGCCATCCTTGCCAATGAACGACTCATTCTCAATAATATCAAACACAACTCTAGCTAAATCGCCGGCATAAGTTGGCGTACCCACCTGGTCGAACACCACCTTGCAGGATTCTTTCTCGCCCAAAATACGCAGCATGGTCTTCACGAAATTCCTTCCATATTCGCTGTACAGCCATCCTGTCCTGATTAATAGACAATGGCATCCCACTTCGGCAATAGCTTGCTCGCCCCGCATCTTGGTACGCCCGTAAGCGCCTGTCGGATTCATCTTGGCGTTTTCACGACAAGGACGGTTGTGCATATCTCCACCAAACACATAATCCGTGGAGAAATGTATCAAAGTACCTCCGCTAACCATCATGGCATCAGCCAAATAATGCACTGCGGTATTATTGATCACGTCAGCCGTAGTCTCCTCCAACTCGGCACGGTCGACATCTGTATAAGCCGCACAGTTGACAACCAATGAAATCCCGTTAGTGAGGACATAGTTGAACACAGCATCACGACGCGTGATATCAAGTTCTTCCACGTCGGTATAAAAATACCGATGACGCGAAGACTCTCCAAGCAAACGCAAATGTCGTCCTAACTGTCCGTTGGCTCCTGTGACAAGGATATTCATGATGAACTCTTTTTATATATATCATTAAACTATATGGTCTCGTCTCCCTTTACAAGCGAACTGAATGGTGGATGGTGCCTGTCTTTCTCCGATAGAATAATCTTGTCGGATGGAATCTCCCAGTCAATATTCAGCTGCGGATCGTCCCACGCGATGGCTCCCTCTGAGGAAGGGTCGTAGAACGCGTCGCACTTATATTGAAACACCACCTCGTCGCTAAGAACGGAAAAACCATGGGCGAACCCTTTGGGAATAAAAAACTGGCGATGGCTGTCGGCGGTAAGATGAACTGCCACATATTTGCCGAAAGTCTCTGAACGGGGACGTATGTCGACAGCGACATCCAAGACCTCTCCCTTCACTACTCGCACCAACTTGCTCTGCGAATGAGGAGGACGCTGGAAATGGAGTCCTCTCACCACTCCGTAACATGATTTCGATTCGTTGTCCTGGACAAAACGAACCTTGAAGCCTGTCTTGTCACGGAACTCCCGTTCATTAAAACTCTCAAAGAAATAACCTCGCTCATCTCCATACACAGTCGGCTCTATTATCAACACTCCGGGTATCTCTGTCTTTATTATTTCCATCTGCAGTTACAATTTAGTTGTTATTAGTTGTTCAACAACTCGAACTGAATGTTCGGGTTAAAGTTTTGTCTTACCTTTTATAAGCGAAAGCAGGTATTGGCCATATTGGTTCTTCGCCATCGGCTGTGCAATGCGGCGCAAATCGTCGTCGTTTATCCATCCTTTCTCATATGCTATACTCTCCAAACAGGCTATTTTCAACCCCTGACGTTTCTCAATCACCTCAATAAAAGTCGACGCCTCCGAAAGTGAGTCGTGTGTACCTGTATCCAGCCAAGCAAAACCACGGCCCAGAAGCTTCACCTTCAACTCTCCGTCATTCAAGAACGCCTGGTTTACACTAGTAATCTCCAATTCGCCTCGCGCCGATGGCTTAATACTCTTGGACACGCTCACAACCTTGTTAGGATAAAAATACAGACCGACAACAGCATAGTTAGACTTCGGTTTTTGAGGTTTCTCCTCTATCGACAAGACTGTGCCGTTATTGTCAAACTCCGCAACACCATAACGCTGGGGATCAGCAACCCAATAGCCGAAAACCGTGGCCTTGGACTCCTCCTCGGCGGCGGAAACCGCCTCTCGCAACATGCGCGACAACCCATTGCCCTGGAAAATATTGTCACCTAATACAAGACATACACTATCGTCGCCAATAAACTCCTCGCCTATGATGAAAGCCTGTGCCAGTCCATCGGGCGATGGCTGCTCGGCATACGAAAAACGTACACCATAGTCACTCCCGTCACCCAACAGGCGGCGGAACGCTGGCAGGTCGTTGGGGGTAGATATGACAAGTATGTCACGTATGCCAGCCAACATCAACACCGATATCGGATAATAAACCATCGGCTTGTCGTATATCGGCAGCAACTGTTTGCTGACTCCTTTTGTTATGGGATACAGACGGGTCCCCGACCCTCCCGCTAGTACAATACCTTTCATTTCCCTTTGTCGTTGTCTTCGCTGTATCAGTGGCCGCAACCACTGGTACATGTTATTTTATTACAATAATAGACATTAATTTATTCCTACAAAAATATTTACAAACAACCATTTACACCCACATTTCAATACAGGTGCGTTTGTTATATTCACTGCAAAAATAAAGAAATTCAATTAACTGACAAAATTTATTTTATCTCTCGGCGTTATTCTGTATGCATCGTCATCTCTTTTTCACCTATCAATCAGCCATGTCCTCATTCTTACATTCCGTCGCAGCAAGACTGCTCAACGAACAAGGCGACAATATTGGCGAGACTCTCGTCGTATTCAACAACCGCCGCGCGGGACTCTTCCTTCAGGACGAGCTCACGTCTATCAACAAGGGCATCTTTTTCCTGCCCAAAATAATAGGCATGGACGACTTCATAGACGACCTTGGTGAACTGAATATAGCGCCACACGAGTTCCTGCTCTTCGAACTCTTCGACATACACCGCTCTCTCGACGGCGAAGACCGGAAATTCAAGTCTTTCGAGGAGTTTATCTCTTTCGGAGAGACAATGGTTAACGACTTCTCGCAAATAGACCTTTACTGCGTCGACGCACAAAAACTGTTCAACAACATCCATGACGAGAAACGTCTCGGGGAATGGGATGTGTCAGGCAAACAGCCAACTCCTTCCCAAGAAAAATACCTTAGCTTCTACAAATCTCTCTATACTTATTACAACGAACTCAGAACCCGGCTTTTCAAACAAGCCAAAGCTTATACCGGAATGGCTTACCGCTATGTAGCGGAGAACTTCGACAAACTGGCCGGCAAACTGAACTACTGCCACATCTATTTTGTTGGATTCAACGCCCTTTCTGTCAGCGAACAATCCATAATAGACTCTCTTGTCAGGGCCAACAAAGCCTCAATGATTTGCGACGGCGACGAACATTATTTCTCAAACAAAAACCAGGAGGCTGGCCTCTTTCTTCGCAAACACGCCGATCATTACGAATCTATCGGACCTTTTGAAAACAACTTCAACCAAAAGAAAAAAACAATCCACATCGTCAACTGTCCCGAAAATGTGCTTCAGGCAAAAACCGCCGGACATATACTAAAACAACTGGCCGATAAAGAAGAACTAAAAAACAACATGCAGAAATGCGCTCTCGTCCTCGGCGACGAGAAACTTCTCCTGCCTGTACTCAACTCTCTCCCCAAGGAAATCGACACGGCTAACGTCACCATGGGATTCCCTTACACTTTATCCAACACTCATACCCTTGTCAATTCTCTCTTCTCTCTTTTCTGCCATGTCAAAAACAACCGGTTCTACCATACTGACATCTCGACGCTGTTTTCCAACCCTGTTTTAGCCCAAATACTGGGATCCGATAATCTTTACTCTGTTGTGACAAGACAAATAAATGACAGAAAAATAATCTACGCCTCATACGAAGACATCAAACAACTCACCTCCTCTATTCCGAACTTTGACAAAATAGACTTTCTCTTCAAAAATTCGGCTCCTTCGATTCCCGAAACGCTCGACATACTCAACCAATTGGCGGCTACCATAGTACAGAACGACATTTTCGGCGACAACCCGAAAGAGAAAGAAGCGCTAGCCTGTTTCTTCCAAATCGTAGTATACTTCAACCAACTTCAATCACAATACCAAGCGATTGACGACATCGAGACTCTCTTCAAAATATATCAACGCATCGCACAACGAAGGAATGTCGCCTTCTACGGCAAACCTATGCGTGGCCTGCAGATACTCGGAGTTCTCGAGACTCGTAGCCTGGATTTTCCGTACCTGATCATGACCTCGGTTAACGAAGGGACCATCCCTTCTGGCAGAACCGCCAACTCTCTGATTCCCTATACTCTTACACGGGCTTTCCGCCTTCCTTCTTTTGAGGAGAAAGACGCTGTATACGCCTACAACTTCTATAGGCTGCTGCAACGCACCGACGAGGCATGGCTTCTCTATAGTTCATATTCCGAAGGTATGGGCAAAGGCGAACCTAGCCGTTTCCTGTTGCAGATCCGGGACGAACTGTCAGTTATGTATCCAAACATCGAGATAGACGAAACGGTGATTTCAGCATCTGGTTCCGAACCGGGAACAACGAAGCCTCTCTCCATGCCGAAAAACGAGTTGACTCTGAACAAACTCAAAAAAATCGCATCCACAGGCTTCTCTCCAACGGCTCTCAGCTGCTACCGCAATTGCCCCTTGCAGTTCTATCTCTCTTACATCCTCGGCATAAGACCTCCTGACGAAGTGAGCGAGGATATAGAATCGAACGAACTGGGCTCTTTCATACATGAGATTTTGTGTGACATTTACAACCGCGACAGTGATAAAAGAATCCGCCGACAAACCCTAGCCGACGCTCTCGACAACATTGCCTCAATGGTGGACTCCTTAATCCAGGACAAACTGCTCAAAGGACGTGACAACGAAGGGCGTAACCACCTCTACGGGGAAGTGGCGAAAATGCAATTGTCGCACTTCCTCAAAAGTGAAATAGACCTTCTCGACAAAGGCCATACCATAACGATGAAACTCACCGAGGAGGCTCTGGAAAGCACCCTGCCTGTCAACAACGACGAGGTCAAAATCCGTGGAATCGCCGACCGAATAGACTATTTCGACGGACAACTGCGGGTAGCCGACTACAAATCGGGCAGTGTTAAAAAAGATGATTTGAAAGTCGGGGAACTCCAGCCAAGTCTTGACATAATTCCCGACAAATGGTTTCAAGTGCTCTGCTACGCCTGGCTCTATTGCCGGAAACACAACAACACCGAAAACCTTGTCTCGGGCATCTTCCCTCTGAGATCTTTCGCCGATGGATTCTTACCCGCATTCTGGATGGGTCACTGCGTTTTAACACCCGAAGATATCGACAATTTCGAGACAATCCTCCGCACCGTCGTGGCCGAAATCATGAACCCCGACAACAATTTCGACGCTAAACCTTCCGACAAATGCGAATTGTGTCCTTTCTATAACACCTGCAATTAATTCCATCTATCTCAACATCACTCTTAATTTTATTTTCCATTTTCACTTTTGGTTTTTCAATTTATTATTATCTTTGCATTTTAAATATTATATATCAAATAATAACATCTGACTACAATTCAGTACTTTAAGACATTATATATGAAAAAGTCAATCCTTAGTGTTCTCCTTGTGTCTCTCATTTTGGTGAGCTGTAACAGCCTTTCGGGCATGAAATCCAACAGCAAAAAAGTTCGCTACCAAGCCACCCCCAACCCTGTGGAGACACGCGACGACAAAGTAGTGGTCAAATTCGTCGGTTCATTCCCCGAGAAATACTTCGAGAAGGGCGCCGCACTCTTCATTCAACCCATATTCACTTGGGAAGGTGGTTCCATACCTCTCGACCCTGTCACTCTTAAAGGCGAAAATGTCAACGGCGAAGGTATAACCATAAATTACGAGAACGGCGGACGATTCACATACACCGACGAGCTTGACTTCAAGCCTGGCATGGAAACGGGCCGCGTCACCCTCACCCCTGTCGCATACACTGCCTCCACAACCGACGACGAGGCCAAATTCGCCGACGAAATACAGCACAAAACTGTCTCTTTCCCGACAGTGCTCATCTCCGACGGTGTCAACACCACCTCCTCATGGGTCAACATACGCGGCAACATTTCTATTTCTCCTGTTAATTACAACAAAACACAAGGTGTTGTGGAAACAGCTGACATCTACTTCCCCAACGGACTTTCCACTCTCGACTGGAACTTTCAAATGAACCGCACCTTCAACTCCAAGGCGCAACTCGAAGAGCTCCGCCGCATCATGCTGGAGAATGGACTGCCTAAACAAATCACCATCACAGGCTGGGCATCCCCCGAGGGCGAGGAAACCAACAATGTCGGCGTCAGCAAAAACCGCGCGGAAGTGGCCACAGTGCAAATCAAGCGCGTCCTTGACGACGTGCTCAACGTCATGGCCTCTCGTAAACAAGTGCCCGCCTACGAGATAGACCACTACAAATACGAACTCCAAAAACAGATAGTTCTCTCCACTCGCGCGGCAGGCGAAGACTGGGTACATTTCATCATCATGGTCGAGGAGTCTGACATACAGGACAAACACGCTATCGTCAACATCGTCGAAACCCAGCAGAATCTCATCAAACGCGAGCAGATGATTAAAAACATGGCGGAGACCTACACCCAGCTTAACACCGATATTTTCCCCAACCTGCGCCGAGCACAGATAGCTCTCTACTACTCCGAGGCCCGCAAGACTGATCCGGAACTGGCAAAACAAGCAACTCTCAACCCGGCGAAACTTACTTTCGACGAATTGATGTACGCCGCCTATATCAACTACAACTATGAGACCAAACTCAAATACTACAAATGGGCTACCGAAAACTACAGCTCCGAGTGGGCCGCATGGAACAACGCCGGCGCCGTGTCGTTCTACCTTGAGGACTTCAAAGAGGCTGAACGCTACCTCAACATGGCTCGTCAACTCAACCCACACAACCCCGATGTATTAAACAACACCGGTCTCCTCTGCCTTGCTCAAAAAGACTATGCTCTCGCCAAATACTACTTCGAAGAGGCTGAACGCCAAGGCAGCACTGACGCGGAAACAAACCTTCCGATACTTAATCTCAAGAAAGGCGACTACAAGGCAGCACAGAAACAACTTAAAGGCAGCACCTGCAGCTTTAACCTCGCTTTCGCTCAACTCATGAACGGTGAGACAGCCAACAGCATCCGCGCCCTCGACTGCTGCCTCGACCAAAACGCGGACGTATACTATCTGCGCGCCGTGGCTTACGCACGTCTTGGCGACAAGGCCAACTGCCTCAAGAACCTTAAAATCAGCTGCGACGAAGAGTACAACTATAAGGAACGCGCCGCTGTCGACGTAGAGTTCAAAAACTATTGGGACGACGAGGAATTCAAACTGATAGTAAAGCTCTGGTAATGATTAAACGACAGATTCCTAATATTATAACACTCTGCAACCTTCTTTGCGGAGTGTTTTCTTGTATATACTGTTTTGAGGAGACATTGCACTTGGCTGCCCTCTTCATCTGCCTCGGCATTTTCTTCGACTTCTTCGACGGACTTGCTGCACGTCTCCTTGACGTGGCATCCCCTCTCGGCAAGGAACTCGACTCCCTGGCCGACGTAGTCACCAGCGGCGTGGCACCTGGCATGCTTCTATATGTGACTCTCGTCCAGTTGTCCGACATCCTTTGGCTGAAATACCTTGCACTGCTTATACCTCTGTTTGCAGCCTACCGTCTTGCAAAATTCAATCTCGACACACGTCAGGGACATAGTTTCCTTGGCCTGCCGACACCGGCAAATGCATTGATATGGGTCAGTATAGCATTGTTTTTTAGCCTCCCGCAGCATGACAGTTCTCCACATTTCGGATACTCTTATCCAATATTATCTATTTGCCTGGTAGTGTTGTCTCTTGCAACCGACATTATGATGATCTCCGAGCTTCCCATGTTCTCCCTGAAAGTGAATTTCAAGGACTTGTCGTGGAAAACTAACGCCATACAGTATCTTTTCCTGATTGGGTGCGCCGCAGTGGTTGCCGTCTGCGCCTTCATGTCAATGCTATGGCTCAGCCTGTCGCTCTGTATTCTCTGGTACATCATCCTTTCAATCATCACTTGTCGCCGCCATGCCGAATAGCCCTCGTGACATTGCCATCGCCGACTACGACTATCCTCTGCCTGAGGAACGCATCGCCAAGTTCCCGCTGGCGCAGCGCGACCAGTCAAAACTACTTGTATATAACGGCAAGGAAATTACAGAATCTAGGTTTTTCCACCTGCCCGACCTGCTGCCCGAAGGTGCGATGCTGCTCTTCAACAACACCAAGGTGATCCACGCGCGTCTCTTCTTCCGCAAGCCAACGGGCTCCGTAATTGAAATATTCTGCCTCGAGCCTCACCAAATGGCTGTCAGCCAAGTCTTCGAGCAGCGAGAGCGCTGCACCTGGCTCTGCTTCATAGGCAACAACAAAAAATGGAAGGAGGGAACTCTTTCACGCCAATTCACAATTCACAATTCACAATTCACGATTGTTGCAACGCGCCGCGAAGCTAAAGGGAATGCGTGGATTGTGGACTTTGAGTGGACTGGCGGCATTAGCTTTGCGGAAGTGATTGAATTTGCGGGCGTCATCCCCCTACCTCCCTATCTGCACCGCGAAGCTGAGGAGAGCGACAAAGAACGCTACCAAACTGTCTACGCCCGCCACGAAGGCTCTGTTGCGGCGCCTACGGCAGGCCTTCATTTTACAGACGATTTGCTCGACAAACTGCATACAAAAGGGTTCACAACAGAATACATCACTTTGCATGTCGGCGCCGGCACATTTAAACCTGTCTCCACCAACACAATCGGAGAACACGAGATGCATGTCGAGAAAGTGCAGATAAGCCGCTCTAACTTGCAAAACATCATAAACCAGATGGGCCGTCCTGTCATACCTGTCGGAACAACAACAGTAAGGACACTGGAATCCGTTTACTGGTTTGGAGTACAGCTGAGCATCAACCACGATTTGACAGCGATGCACATCCGCCAGTGGGATCCTTACGAACTGGAAAGCCTTGGTGTTAGTGCCTCACAATCCTACCGCAACGTTCTCAACTGGATGGACCGCAAAGGAATGGACATTCTCTACGGCGACACGCAACTTCTTATCGCACCCGGCTACAAATACCACATTATTAACGGCTTGATAACGAACTTCCATCAGCCCAAAAGCACTCTTCTTCTACTCGTGTCGGCACTGATAGGCGACAAGTGGCGCGAATGCTATAGTTACGCCCTCGACCACGGCTTCCGCTTCCTGAGTTACGGCGACAGCTGTCTTTTCCTTCCTTAAAACATCCTCTGGTTTGCCAGCTTTCCAATGTTTCTGCGTAATCTGATAGAGCTTTTCTTCCCGCGTACATGCTGTGTGTGTGGAGATCCTCTTGTCGGAACCGAAAAACAAATATGCACAAAATGTCTTTACGACATTCCTTATGTGCATACAGCGGAGAATGAAAACAACTATGTCGAGAAGCGTCTTGTCGGACGGATTCCTATACAACACGCCACTTCTCTGCTTGTCTTCAAACAGGACAACAAGGTCCAAAGGATACTCCATAGCATCAAATACAAGGGCAATGAGGAACTGGCGTTAATCATGGGACGGCAACTTGGTGAACATCTACTAAAATGCGGATGCTATGACTCTGTCGACATGCTGGTGCCTGTTCCGCTACACCCACGCAAAGAACGCCGCAGGGGATACAATCAAAGTTTGTTGATAAGCAAAGGAATAGCACAGGTTACTCATCTTCCCATAATAAGTGACAACCTAGTACGAACACAGTACACCGACAGTCAGACTCGCAAAAACAGAGTGGAGCGTTTCGAGAACATGAAGGATGTATTCCATGTCAACAATCCTTCCCTGTTCGAAAACAAACACATACTTCTGGTCGACGATGTGATTACCACTGGAGCCACAACGGAAGGATGCTGGAAAGCCATGAGTTCAGTTCCTGGCATTAAGATAAGTGTCGCCTCGCTTTCTGTGGCTGGCAACTATTAGCCTATAACGGCATTTTGTCAAAAACAAGTGGTTCGTTATTATTTCCCTTTTTAGATTAAATAATATTTAGCCTTTATTAATATTGGCAATACATAGATTATCAGTAAAATATTCCGTGGTTTAAAAAAAATAGCTATTTTTCATTGTCAGTAGCGAAAAATGTTGTATTTTTGCAATTTATAAAGTTGGAAAAATAAAACAAAATAATAACCATGAAGAAAATTTTATTAGCCCTGATGCTCTTTGCGTTCCTGCCCATAGCTATGCAGGCACAGACTCCAAACATGATGAGCATGGCTCAGGCAGAATTACAAAAACGCGGACTTAGTGAAACCGAAGTGCGTACACGCCTTTTGCAGGAAGGCATCGATGTGGACAACATCCCGCCGACAGAGTACGCCAACTACCAGACGCGAGTCACTGACATACTGAACAAAATGCAGGCCGAGAAGGCCGCCAAAAACGCAACCCAAACCGAAGCGACACCCGCAGCGTCGGCCAACACCATCACTTCGGAAGGTACTGCGATAATAGCCACCGCAGCCAACGAGGCCGAGACTCCAAACGAATTCCCTCAGACCACCATGGGTGAGGCCGCGGCCGAAGAGGCGTTGGAATCCGCTTTGGAGGAGAACAACGTTTCCACCACGGCGGGAGACGACATCTATGGACATGCTCTTTTCACCGGAACATCGATGGATGTGTTCCGCACCACCGACGGTGCCCAGGCTCCAGACTCCTACGTCCTTGGCGAGGGTGACGAAGTACACATCTCGATTTTCGGCGGATCACAGACCGAAATCCACCAGCGTATTGGACCCGACGGCTCCATACAGCCAGCGGGAGCCTCCAAAATATTCCTCAAAGGAATGACTCTGGCGCAAGGTCGTACCGCCATCCAGACAAAACTGGCACAGCACTACTCTTTCCGCCCCGACCAAATAGCTGTCACCCTCACCACAGCCCGCACCATTAACGTAAGCATTTACGGTGAGGTGGGCGTACAAGGCGGTTTCACCCTCAGCGCCTTGAACACCGCTTTCAACGCTCTAGCTGCCGCCGGCGGCCCCACGGCCATCGGTAGCATCCGTAACATCCAGCGCTCGCGCGGTGGAAAAACCGACCGCATGGACCTCTATCAATACATGAAAGGCAACGCCAAAGATGTACTGTTTGACCTTCAGAACGGCGATGTGCTCTTTGTGCCCGTGGCTAACAACATCGTTCGTATCGAGGGCGCCGTACGCCGTCCCATGCGTTACGAGATGATTGACGGCGAGACACTCAAAGAGCTCATCGAATACGCCGGCGGTCTCACCTACGACGCCTACCCTGACTTCATCCAGATTGAGCGTCGCGAGAACGACGAGATTAACTATCTTGAATACAATCTCGACAAAGTCATGTCGGGAGAAAAGAAAGTGGAGGTCAAAGGCGGCGACATCGTCAGGGTCAAATCCTCAAACCGCCCCATGGAAAACTATGTATCCATCAACGGCGACGTCTACTATGGTGGTAACTTCGACCTGAGACAGAACAGCAGTCTCCTCAAACTCCTTGAGAAAGTGCAGCCTCGCTATACTGCCAGAAGGGACTATGTTATTGTGGAGCGCACCAGCCCTGACGAAACAGTTGAATTCCTCACAATCCCCTTCCCCGGCGAGAATGGCAACCCCGACTTCAGACTCCAGGCTCGCGACGCTGTCACGGTACTTGCACAGGACAGCTATCTGGAGAAATGGACCCTCTCTGTCAATGGCGAGGTCAGAAATCCTTTCAATCGCACATTCGGTCTTAACGACCACATGACTTTGAGACAAGCCATCGAATATGCCGGCGGTCCCACCTACAACGCCCGCACCGACTATGTCTACGTCGAACGTACTCGTCCTGACAAAACTGTCGAAATATTCACTCTACCGTTCCCGAAATCGGACACCTCCAGCAGCGCAAACTTCCAGCTTCGCGCACAGGATGTTGTGAGAGTGCTCAGTCAGGCATCATTCCGTGATGTCGACCAGATTTCGGTCAACGGACAAGTACGCAATCCTTTCACTCGCACCTTTGGTCTCAACGACCGCATGACCGTGGCTCAGGCAATTGAATACGCACACGGTCTTAAGCAAAGCGTCTTCCCTGTTGCTTACATTTTCCGCCGCGACCTTACCAACCCTGTGAAGATGCAGTACCTACGCATAGACCTCGAAAAGGACGGCGAGACTCTGTTGCAGCCCGGCGACCAACTGAACATATACGACAACACCACCTACACCAATGTCGGCGAGGTGCGTGTCAGCGGCGCGGTGAAGAACCCGATAGGCATCACCTTCGACCCCTCGATCACGGTACATGACCTGCTGACCATGGCAGGAGGATTCACCGTGGGCGCCGCCTACGACCGTGTCGAGGTGTTCCGCGTCAACATCAGCAAACAAGACGAGGTCAAGATGGATCTTATAACCCTCAAAGTTGACGAGAACTACAACCTCATCAAAGACAAAAAAGACAAAGGTGAATTCCAACTGCAGCCTTTCGACCACATAGTTGTACGTATGACTCCCAACTTCACCATGGGCCGCACCGTGCAAATCAACGGCCGCGTCAAATACCCAGGCGTATATGTCATTGAGGACAACAAGACCCAGCTTGGCGAAATCATCAAAAAAGCCGGTGGACTGCTCGACGACGCCGACCCCTACGCACGCCTCATCCGTACCCAAGGTCGCAATATTGGAAGCATCGGTCTGAACCTCAAAAAAGTGAAACACCATAAAGGAAGTCTGAAGCACGACCCAATCCTTTCAGAAGGCGATGTCATTGAGATTGTCAGAAGGGAAAACACTGTGGTTATCCGTGAAACCGGTACCCGCATGGCTCAATACGTGGCTCCTAATTATTCCGCATCCGAGAAGGTTATGATTTATCAGGGCGGACATTCTGCCAAGTGGTACATCAAGCACCATGCCGGTGGATTTGTGAAGAACGCCGACAAGAAGAGCGTGACAGTCACCATGCCCAACAACCAGGCGGAAAGCACCAAACGCGTCCTTGGCTTCCGCACCTATCCCAAAGTAAGACCTGGCGGAGTAATCACTCTGCGCATGAATCAGGAGAAAATCGAAAAAGAGTCCAAACCCAAGGAGAAAATCGACTGGGGCCGCGAGGCTGCCAACATGATGAGCGCTCTCACCTCGATCATGTCGATAATCCTTCTTGTCGAAAGTATGAAGAACCTGAAAAACTAATCCACAATGGACGAGATAAACAACAACAATCTGTCGACCTCGGCAGTTCCCGAACAGGAAGAAGAAGGCCTCGACATCAAGGCGTTGATACGCAGCTTGTGGGATGGTCGGAAAACCATTATAATCACAACGGTTATTTTCATTCTCCTTGGTCTTGTCTCCGCCCTTACCATGAAACGCACCTATTCGGTCAAAACCGTGATGGTGCCGCAGCTGGGCTCGTCCAAGAACTCCGGACTGGGAGGCTTGGCGGCATTGGCGGGACTGGACATGGGTGCCGGCACAACAAACGGAGAACTCTCCCCTCTTGTCTATCCTCAGATAGTGGGGAGCGTACCGTTCCGTCTGGAACTTATGCACACACCGCTGCATTTTGAGAAATGCGACACCTTGATAAGCATGTTCGACTACGCACAGTCCGACTACGCCAAGCCGACAGCGCTTGACATGGTTAAGAAGTATACCATCGGTCTGCCTCGACTGCTGCTGGGTTCCTTCCGCAAAGAGGAGCCAGACTTGGTGGTCCCCGGCAGTGGCGACAGCGCCGACAACTCTCCGAAACCAGTGGTGGTGAGCAAACAAGAGCAAGGCATGCTGGTAGCTTTCGGAAGCATCGTCATGCTTGACGTTGACAAAAAAGAGGGTTACATAACACTGACCGTCAATGGCAGCGAGCCTGTACAGACAGCGGAGTTGGCCATGAAAGCCCAACAGCTGCTGCAGGACGAGGTGACCCGTTTCCGCATCGAGAAGTCTCAAAGCGAGTTGGAATACATACAGGCGCGCTACGACGAGGTGAAACAGGAAGCCGAACGCTATCAGGTGATGCTCGCCTCAGCCAATGACAGAGCGCAGTATCTGGCAACTACAACCGCCAATGTGGGCAAAGACCGCATCCAGACTAAGTTCAACGTCTCAAACGCAGTCTACAACGAATTGGCAAAACAGTTGGAACAGGCCAAGATGCAGGTGAAGAAAGACACTCCTGTGTTCACCATCATAGAGCCTGTAGTGATTCCTCTGAAACCCTCCAACAGCCGTGCCAAAACGCTTGTCGTATGGACATTCCTTGGCGTTGTGCTCGGATGTGGCATCGTGTTCATAAAAATGTACTGGCCCAAAGTTAAAGAGATGTTCAAAGACCCTGATGCAGAGGACAAACCCGAGAAGAAAAAGAAAAGAAAAAAAGACGACAAGGAAGACGAGGACACAACTGACGACAAGGAAGAAGATATAATATGACACAGAGCCCGGCGCGACCACCGGGCTCTTTTGAAAACACGACAAAACACAAATCACCCCTCACATGAAATACAACAGAGTTTTACTGAAACTTAGCGGAGAGTCTCTCATGGGTAGCCAAAACTACGGCATCGACCCCGCTATGCTCGAACAATACACAACGGACATAAAAGCCACTGTGGAGGCTGGAATCCAAGTCGCCATAGTAATCGGTGGAGGTAATATATTCCGCGGGCTCAGCGGCGCCGCCAAAGGCATGGACCGTGTTCAAGGCGACTATATGGGCATGCTCGCAACTCTCATCAACAGTATGGCCCTTCAGGCGGAACTCGAGAAACAAGGTCTTCGCACTGAACTGCTCAGCGGACTCGCCATCGAGCCCATATGCAAGGAAATGAGCCGCCGGCGCGCCATCGAGGCCATGAAAGAGGGTCGTGTTGTCATAATTGGAGGTGGCAGCGGAAATCCTTTCTTCACCACCGACACCGCTTCGGCTCTCCGTGCCGTGGAAATACAGGCCGACGCCATACTGAAAGGCACCCGCGTCGATGGTGTCTACACCGCCGACCCCGAGAAAGACCCGACAGCTAAAAAGTTCACCACTCTCTCTTTCCAGGAGGCACTTGGCAAAAAACTAAAAATCATGGACCTCACCGCCTTCGCTCTTTGCGAGGAGAACAACCTCCCTATCTATGTCTTCGACATGAACCGTCAAGGCAACCTTCTGCGTGTCGTCTTGGGCGAGCCCATAGGAACAGAGATAAAATAAACAATAATATCATTTCACTTTTTTTTCATTTCTAAACGAGATACCATAATGAACGATCTTTCTAAATCCTGCATCGACGAAGCAAAACAGTCTATGCAAAGCGCAATCAACTTTCTTGAAAAAGAGTTGGCCAAGATCCGCGCTGGCAAAGCCAACCCCGGCATGCTCGACGGCGTAAAAATCGACTATTACGGCACCCCCACCGAGCTTAGCCAGGCTGCCAACATCAGCACGCCCGACGCACGCAGCATCATCATCCAACCATGGGACAAATCCATCATCGGCGCCATAAACAAGGCCATCCTCGACGCCAATCTCGGATTCACTCCTCGTCACGAAGGCGACATCTTACGTATCATCGTTCCTCCACTCACCGAGGAGAGGCGTAAAGAGCTCTCAAAGGCAGCAAAGACTGAGATAGAGAACAGTAAAGTCAACATCCGCAACGCTCGACGCAATGTCATGGACAAGGTCAAGAAGCTGAAGGACAAATCTGTGCCTGAGGACGAGGTAAAGCAGGTGGAGAAAGAAATCCAGGACATAACCGACAAATTCATTGCCGAATGTGACAAGATCTTCGCCGCCAAGGAGAAGGAAATCATGACCGTCTGACAACGATGGATGTTCATTATTTCAATTCGCTCGAATCAACCAACAAATACTGCAAACTCCTCGACCCCAACAGCGTCGGGGAGTTTACTGTTATTTGCGCCCGCAACCAGACTGGCGGCATCGGACAAAAAGGCAACAGTTGGGTCAGCGAGCCATTCAAAAACCTCACTTTCAGCCTTATCCTCAAACCTACATTTCTTCGCGCCGAGTATCAATACAGCCTCACCATGGCGCTGGCCGTCGCTGTTGCCGACGCTATCGCCAACCTACTGCCTAGTCAGAAAATCAGCATAAAATGGCCCAACGACATTTATGTAGGTGACGGGAAAATATGCGGAATCCTCACCACTGTGAGTGTAAGTGGCGGCTACCTGTCGCATGCCATCTGCGGTATCGGCGTCAATGTCAACCAAACGGTCTTCCCGGAATGTGTACCCAATCCCACATCGCTCTCTATGCATGCCGGACGGACATTTGTCATTGACGATGTGTTAAACCTCGTACTGCGACAAATACAATCTGTATACGATTTACTGAAACAATCTCCTGCCATCATACGCGACAGGTATATGAGTCGGCTTTACAGACTCGGACAGCAGTCAAAATATCTTTACAAAGGTGAGACAATATCGGCAACTATCACCGACATCACAAATTTCGGACATCTTGTGCTCCGCGGCGCCGACGGCGCCAGAATATCCTGCGACTTGAAGGAAATCGCCTACCTTTAGTCCTCCACCCTCTCGAACGAACTCTTAATGCCTTCGCTGTATGGCAGAAAGTCATCAATGATGTTCATCCCGGGGTCATAAATATAATAGGTGCTGTTGGTGCCTTTTGTACGGCAAACATATTCCGTAAGAATCTTTTCAATATATAGTATCGCGCAATGCGACCCTAAACGCCTCGCCACACGATAAGCGTCGTTCACATCGATATGGGCGAGATTTGTCTTCATTGACGCCTTTCCATCCTCAATCGAAGTCACTATACCTTGGAAGGTCTCCGCTATTTCGTCATTCTTGAAGTAGACACTTCCCACCGTATCTCGCGCGTCAAGCCGAAGCCATACATTCAATGCGAAATGGCGCAACTCATAGTCGTATCTATAATTCAATCCCTTACGGGTTTTAAAACTGCTTGTGCTTGGTTCCACATACTCTTCCGCCTCCATCTGAACAAAATCCACGGTAAAATGCTGGTCGTCGGCGGTAGGGAGTTTTTCGCGGCCACTAACAACAACGATAGGTATTTTTGCTCTGCTTAACGTGAAAAGAAACGCCGAGCTGAACTGCGACAGGAATATGCTGTCGTCTATCTTGTCCAATATCTTTGTTTTGGAAACTATAACAGAGTCCTGCTCTCTCTCACTCATAAGCATGAATCCTGCCACATCATTCAACGAACTGTTTGTATGCATCAACTCCTCAGGCAAACGCACATATATCTTCTCTGTCGCGGTCTGCTTGCCTCTTTCAAACTTATAAAGGAAGGAGCTTGCATAATACAAATCGCTTGTGCATGACATCATCAGTATCGATGCGAACGCAAAAACAATAATATTCCTTTTTCTCATAAGTATGTGGTCGTTATTTTATGTCTATTAATGGACTGTTGCGCAATCCCATGGACAACTCTTAAATCTTATATACTTTTTAATCTTTTATTCTTTCGCTCTTTTATCTTAAACGGCACTCATTCTTTTTTATTGTTTTCTCCACACTATTATCCGGAGCGCAGGCATCCTGCCTACAAAAACATATTCCAATGCGCCGTCATCTTGCCTGCATTATTCAGAAAAAAATATGTATTTTTGCAAATTATTGACACGTAGTCAAAACTTACATATATTATTTATAATAAACAAAATACATACTATATATGGCAAAGAAACTATCATTGAAAGAAGAGATTGTCTCCTATTTGCTCGTCGCCTTGGGCAGCCTTCTGTTCGCTGTGGGTGACGTGATGTTTGTAAACCCCTACCATCTCGCGCCTGGTGGCGTTTACGGTCTCGCCAACGTTTTCAACGCCCTGTGGGGATGGAAAATATCCATCGCCGGCGTATGCATGGACATTCCTTTGCTTATTATCGGAACATTGGTGCTTGGACCTCGATTCGGTATTAAAACCATTGTTTCTGTCATTCTGATTCCCGTATTCACCTATATTCTTGAAACCACCTGGGGCTACGCGCCAATAATCCACGACGGCCTGTTTGACTCCGCCGAGGGTCTCAACAGCTATTTAAGCTACATGGTGGGTTCTGGCGACAACGCCGTTGAGCATTTCTTCATGCCCGACTTCTTCCTCAACACCGTGGTCGCAGGTCTCATCTATGGCGTGGCCATCGGCGTTATTTTCCGCGCTGGTGCAACATCGGGCGGCAGCGACATCATTTCTATGATCATCCACAAATACACCAAGATATCTCTTGGCGTGCTTGTTCTTATTGTCGACAGCTGCATATCTCTCACCACCCTCATTATCGGCAACATTCGACTGCCTATATACTCCATAATCCTTATCTATATTGAAAGCAAAATCATCGACCTCGTCGTGGAAGGCGTAACAACATACAAAACGGTATTCATCATCACCGACCGCATCGAAGAGGTGAAAAACTATATCCTCAACGACCTCCAACGCGGCGGAACCTGCTTCCCCGGACTCGGCCTCTATCAGGGTCACGAGCGCAAAATGATTTACGTCACACTGGACCGTGGCGATCTTGTGAAGCTTAAAGCCAACCTCCGACACCTCGACCCCAACGCTTTCGTCAACGTCATCGAAAGTTCTGAAATCATGGGCTACGGCTTCAAAGCCCTGCCCGAAGAAAGCTAAAAGATGAGAATCCTGCAGCTATGCTATAAGCCGCCAGTCCCCCCTGTCGACGGCGGCACAATGGCAATGAACAGCATTACCCAAGGCCTGCTAAATGCGGGCCATACGGTAAGGGTTCTCTCTCTCTCGAGCGAAAAACATCCGCTGCGCAACGACGACATTGACCCATTGTACTTGAAACGTACAGAACTACGCTGCGTTCAGGTCGACCTATCAATCCACCCTGTCTCTGCCGCTGTCGCGCTGCTTTGCGGCGAATCATACAACATAAAGCGTTTCGACACTCCCGAGTTCCATTCCCTTATAAGGCAGACTCTCGAGTCCGAGGTTTTTGACATAATACATGTCGAAAGCATTTTCCTTACCCCCTACCTCTCCACAATAAGACAATACAGTAAAGCGTCTGTCGTACTCAGGGCGCACAACGTCGAACACCGCATATGGCAACAGATTGTCAAAAACACAAAGAGATCCCTGAAACGGTGGTATCTAAAAAAACTGGCGCTTGCCTTGCGAGTATACGAGCTTGAACATATCAACGACTACGACGGGATTGTCTGCATAACGCGCGACGACGCTGACATCTTCAAACAAGAAGGATGCCGCCG
>JAEEGL010521253.1_pt1 | contig 38799 bp, 22 predicted proteins | sample 9134231 | NCBI WGS metagenome assembly JAEEGL01 (sample SAMN16246548, study PRJNA631951) | gut metagenome | biome: gut microbiome; feature: rumen; material: fiber-attached | host: Bos | place: Iran: Karaj | collected 2018-10 | reverse complement strand
TGCTGCGGCCCACATCTCGGCACCGGGGTATCTCGGGTCGATATCGGCCGCAAGAGCACGTCCTGTGTCCTTTCCGGTGTGAACACCCCAGATGATCTCGGCGGTTGCGGCATCATGCAGCTCTATCTGGTATTCAACGCCCGCTACCTCGTGACAGCCGAATACTTCAAGCTTTCCGTCACCGTTGAAATCGGAGACATGCATTGCGTCGCCGTGGCAAAGGCCTGTGAGGTTCAGTACGGAACCGTCGTTGTCTATAACGAGCGCACCGTAGATTATCTCGTCGAAACCGTCGCCGTCAACGTCGTTGACAGCAAGCTGGTGGTTGCCCTGACCTGCGTAAGGCGTGCCTCTCGGAGTGTCGAAATACCAGGCAAGAGTGAGCTTTTTGTCAATAAGCTTCCACGCCGTAAGAGTTGTTCGGGCGTAATATCCGCGGCAGAAGATAGCGGCGGGGGCGCCGTCATCTATGTAGGCTGTGCCCGCAAGGAAGCGGTCACTGCGGTTTCCGTAGTTGTCGCCCCAGGAATTCATGTCTACATTGCCCTTTGAATCAAGAGGGCCGCGCTCGGGAACATAGGGAACGGAATCGATGATCTCGCCTGTCTTGCCGTTGAATACGGTGAGATATTCCTTTCCGAGGAACACCTTGCCCGTACCTTCGCCGGTCTGTCTGTAGTCATATTCCTGCTGCTTTTTTGTGAGATGTGGATCAAGCTGTGCCATGCTTACTTCGCCGACATGTCCGGTCTCTTCAAGCTTTGCGTTGTAGGCTGTTGTTCCGACACCTGTCTGGCAGATCATCTCCGCAATGCCGTCGCCGTCGTAATCCCAGACCTGGAACTGCGTGTAATGCGCACCGCTGCGGACATTGATGCCAAGATCGACACGCCACATCAGAGTAGCGGTGCAGGTATTAAAGTCGAGGTCATAACCGTCGATGTAGAGCGTTCCGGTCCAGCCGTCCTGCGAGTTGTCCTTTGCATCATCCGGATACCACTTTACGATAAGCTCAAGATCGCCGTCACCGTCAAGGTCGCCGACAGACATATCGTTTGCTTCGTGCTTTGCGTGATGGTTGTTGGGAAGATAAGTGTCCGGAGGACACTGGAGAGTGAATTCATGATAATCGGCAGAGGCCGCTACGGCGGTCTCTTCCTTTGCGGTGCCGTTTTCCGTGTAACTCAGTGTATATACGGAACCGTCAGCCTTTGCGTTTTTGTCGAGGTAATTTGTAAGAAAGCCTTTGTAGATCTCCGTACCGTTTTTCTTTAAGGTAAAGGCCTCGTTTGCCGCGCCGAAGCTCCTCCAGGAAAGAAGCACGCCTTCTTTGGTGGAAATGGCGATAAGAGCTCGTGTAGCAAGTGTTTCGGGCTTGCAGAACGTTCCTTTCGGAACATCAAAGGTTGTTGTATACTGACTGTCATGCACCACGCCGACTATGGGAGTAGGTGTGGGAGTCTCTGTGGGAGTCGATGTGGGTGTGGGCGTCCCGGGCTCCGCTGTAGGAGCGCTCTCCGTAGGAGTGGGAGTTGCGGTAGGTACCGCCGTCGTGGGCTTTTCACCGCAGGCACAAAGGGATGCGAGAAGAGCCGCGGTAAGGATCAATGCGATAAATCTCTTTTTCATTTTGTAAAACTCCGGGTAATTAATAGTTTTCAGCCGGTATTGCAACCGGTCATTCTGTAAGTTCAAATACCTTAAGGCTAGAATATTCCGCGATCATCGGCGCAAGCTGCCTGAAACCTATCCTGCCGCCCGAAAGCAGCGGTCCGTAGGTTTCGCCGTCATCCTCAAAAGTAAAGACAGGCAGGTCGTTGATCAGGAATTCAACTTTATCCGGCCGCTTGATCACAGTCATGTGATAGGGTTCAAAGCATTCGGAAGCATCGGGAATAGGGTCCGCGCCCTGTGTAACAAGATGGAAACCGTAGCTCTTTCGCAGGTTGCAGGTGTGAAAAGCACGTTCATCCGCTTCCTTGCGGCGAAAATACGATACATGGAACGCGCTGATATCGCCGTGATGGTAAAGAGGGTACTCGCCTGTGCGCTTCTGAAGCGACGGATCGAAAAGATCCTCACCGTTCCTGCCCTTTGCGGAGAAAAACAGGATGGCAAGCCCGGGCTCTTTTATAGGCTTAAAATCCCAGGTTATCTTAATGTTGTCCGGGAAGACAACGTCGCACCAGTACACGTAATTTGCCTTCTGGCCGGCCTCTGCGGAAATGGCATTCTCCATCCGCATTTTTCCTTCCGGGAATGTAATCTTCGCGCTTCCTTCAAGGACAAAACCTTTGACGTCATCCTCGCAGGAGAGCGGGTTTTCGTAAATAAGTCTCTCCATCTGTAAACCTCATTTTGGCGGCAAACCGCCGTCCTTTATGCTACATAAGCTGTTTTATGCCCTGAACTCGATCGAGCGGCTCTTTGCGCCTTCGCTGCCGTCGGCAAATACAGCAACAACGTAGATCTCGTAAACGTCCGAACCCGGGATGGTGAAGGGCAGGACAGGAGAGTTTGCCTTTTCCTCAGCGGTAACCTCACGCAGCGGGAAGAACTGGAAGTCCACGGAACCCTTGCGGTAAACACGGTATTTAACGGCATCCTTGACATCATTGAAGATGAGAAGGAAGCTTGCGATGTTGTTCTCGACATGGAGCTCCTGCATCGCGAAATTCTGAGGTGTGGTCGAATCCGGAACCACAGGATCCATGCACAGCTTCGGCTTTTCTATCTCGAATTCCGTGTTGATGAAACCGCGGATGGGATCAAACTCGGGGTTGTCCGATTCCTTGATCGCCTTTGCGACAAGACCCGCATAGATAGTCGCGCCGTATTCCTGAAGATGGGTGTTGTCCGAAACGCCGTTTGCATAGGCACTGTCGGGATATGCACCGGGTGCTGCCCAAAGATAGATGAGCTTTGATTCCTCGGGACCGATCTCGTTAAGGTAAGCAACGGAAAGGTTGCAAAGATCGATAACAGGGACATTTTCTTCTTTGCCGAGAGCGATCATGACATCGGCATATTTACCGAAAGATGCAACAAATACGCCGCCTTCGCGTCCGTCACAGTTCCTGCGGGCTATGGGTGTTACAAGGACCGGAACGACCTGTCTTGCGCGGCAGGAACGGATGTATTTTTTAAGCCACCATGCGAAATCCGCTGGCGCAACGTAACGGTTCGGACGGACTGCTGTCGCATCATTATGCCCCCACTGGATAAAAGCGAAATCGCCGGGAGCGGTGCGGGCAAGGAGCCTGTCCCATTTGCCCTCGTTGATGAAGGAACGGGAACTTCTTGCACCTATCGAGCGGTTTTCGATATTGCAGTGAGGCGTCTCGTATATGTGATTCTGCGGATACATAAGATCCGGAGACATCTGTTCTTCCGTAAGATTGCCGTCATTAAAGAAACGGTAGAAAACCTGGCCCCAGCCGGCCTGAGGATAGTGGAACTTGTCGTAGGACTGGACCGTGGAATCGGACGCCAAAAACAGTGTAGGCTTGTCTTTTGGCGCTTTTGCGGGAAGATACTCAAAGGAGATGTCGTTTACAATAAGCCTGAGCTCGGGAGCGTCTTCTTTAGCCTTTTTATCCGTGGGAACGAAGACCTGAAGCAGAGTTTCCTCTTCAACAGAGCAGAGCTCAAAGGTAAGGAGCGCGTTTTTCTGCAGAGGAGAAAGGACTTCGCCGTTTATCTTTAAGATGTCGTTTGCAAGACAGCTTATCTTAAGCTCCTCAGAAGTGGGGTTGGACACGTCAAGAGTGAACTTTACGTCCTTTACCCCTGTTGCAAACTTAAATGCGGGACCTTCAACATAGGCATAGATACCAAAGCCCGTGTTTTCGGTCTCGGTCCACATGCGTGTTTTGAAGGGCTCGCCCGGTAAAAAATCGGATTCGAGAGCTTCGGACACTGTGCGTTTTCTTTCGTAGTAAACCCCGTTTGACCAGCCGTCGGCCTCATTCGGATAGGACACGAAAACCGGTTTTGCTTTTCCACTGAACATATATATTCTCCATCCTTTTTTGTACATTTGGATAGATTTAGCATAACACCGCAAAAACACAATGAAAAGAGCGAAATCGGGAAAAAATGATTTGATACTTTCGCCCGCGCATGATAATTTTACCCGGAAAGCCGCGAGTTTACTGACTTGTGTAATGATCATCGGTGTAATCCGCGAAAAAGGGAAGGGTAAGAACGCAATGGGATCAAACTCATAAGTTGCAATAAATAATCCTTTACTATATAATAGTGGCTGCGGCGGTAACTGTGTCCGCTGTAAGTATAAAAAATCGCATGTTCATTTGACAGGGCGACTTCCGGAGTGAGATATGGCACAGAAAATGATGGATTTTGACGGGCCTCTCGTCAGATTCACTGAAAAAGCCTTCAATTTGATATTCTTAAATCTTTTAACGATACTCTGCTGCATCCCCGTCGTTACTTTTGGGGCTTCTTTTGCTGCGATGAACACGGTCGTGATAAAGATGTCCAGGGACGAAGAGGGGTACGTTGCAAAGGAGTTTTTCAAAGCCTTTAAGGCCAACCTTAAGATCGGGATCAAGACTTCCGTGGCGATCCTTTTGTTCCTTGCTTTTGTCGGTGCGGATTTTTACGCAATAAGCCTGCTTGATGTGTGGTTTGCGGATGTGGCAAAAGTCCTTCTCCTGTTTTTCGGGATAATGTTCCTTATAGCTGTGACCTTCCTGTTTCCGATAATGTCGAAGTTTGAGGCGGGTTTTGTCGATACAGTAAAGAATTCCTTCAAATTTGCGGTATCACACCCGTTAAAGACATTTCTTCTGTTCATTATCAATATTGTACTCTGGGTGATCGTATATTTCCTGATCTTCCTTGCACCGCTTTTGTTCATGTACGGCTTTTCCCTGCCGGGTTACATAGGGACTTCCGTGTACAGGAAAGACTTCGAGAAGATGGAGGAGGATTATTATGCTCGACAGGATGTTTGATCTTGAAGGACCTGTGGCGCAGTTCCTTTTTCGCGTAAAAGACCTGATCGTGCTGAACGTCCTTACACTCATCTGCTGTATTCCGGTGTTTACGATAGGACCCGCACTCAAGGCCCTTGCGTTTACCTCACTCAAGATGGTAAGAGATGAGGACGGGAATGTTATCTCTACCTATTTTAAGAACTTTAAGCTGAACTTTAAGCAGACGGTGCTGTTCGGCCTTGTATGCCTTTTGCTGCTGTTTATATGCGCCGGTGATATCTATGCGCTGGTTGTCTTTTGGAAGACGTTTCCGCCCTTGCTGATCTTTGCGTCAATAGCTGTGCTTTTTGCCGTGTTTTCAGTGCTTGTCTATGCGGTTCCGATGCAGGGGAGGTTCTTAAATCCCATTCCCGTTACCTTCAAAAACGCTTTCTGGGCAGCGATCTATAAAATAGGAAAGACCGTTATCATGGTGTTAAGCTGGCTGTTCCTTCCCGCTCTCGACCTGTTCGTGTCGGGAAATTTCTGGCCGCTCCTCCTGTTCATTGGGCTTTCGCTGCCGGCATATATCAATGCTTTGCTGTACGAGCCGCTTTTCAGGAGCATGGAAAACAAGATCCTTGGAGTAAATGCGGAAACCGAAGAAACGGAGGAATCTGAGGAAACAGAGGAACCTGAGGAAACAGAGAAGTCTGAGGAAGCAGACGGGGACAAGCCCTGAATCAATCCGAGGTCCTCTTGTGGTACTGCTTTTTGTATGCATCGGGTGTGATGCCGTATTCCTTTTTAAATATGTTCTGAAAATATGAGCGGCTCTGGTAGCCAAGCTGTCTGCAGAGCTCGGTAACGCTGAGATCAGGATTCGAACGCAGCATCCCTGTTGCAAGTTCGAATCTTTTCTTTTTTATATAGTCGGTAAAATTCATGTCGTACTGTTCCTTGAAAAGCCTTGAGATATACTCGCCGGTAAGGCCAAAATGCCCTGAAAGAGAGGAAAGGGAGACGGTACTTATGTTGCCGTTTATGAATTCAAGCATATCTTCTATATGCTGCTGCTTCTTTTTTGAAACGGGAGTGGGAGTGAAGTCGGAGACGTATTCGTCAAGAGCCCTTGCCACCTCGCGGATGAATCCGAGACCGCCGTTATAACGCACAAGAAGGTCCGGCAGGAGCATTGAGGTTATATCTGTTGAAAAAGAGTTCTCAAGAAAGAAGAGAGTCACCGAGGAGCGGATCCTCGAAAGTATATCGTTATGAATGCTGATATTCAGGGCATTTTCCTCGTTGTATGCGGCAGTGTAGTGGTATTCCGCCGAAGCAAGAGCTCCCTTGTATTCGTCGAAATTCCTTGAACGAAGGAGCTCTGCAAGACGGTCGGGCTTCGGAAAAGACGGAACCTGTCTGCTTTCTTCACAAAGGTGCAGGTAGCTTGAAGGAATGGCGCGGTTTTTCCCGAGCACCAGGCCATAATCGGTATTTTCAAGGATGAAAAGTGTTTCAAGGATAAGCGGCTCCGCACCGGTAAAGCCTTCGGAGTAGAAAACACAGATATGGTCTGCGGGATCGAGGTTGTACAATACCTGCTTGAACTGTCCCACAAACGCCCTGACACTGAAGGAGGAGCTGTCGTAATTGATAAAGCATATTATCTGGTCAAGCTCTCCGAAAATATGATAATTCACATAGGAAGCTTCAAGAAAATTTCTGCAGACCTTTAATCGTTCCTCAAGTCCGGAACGCTCTCTCTTTTTTGAAAATCCGATTTTTTCTTCAATAACGATGGAAAAAAAAGAGTCCTCTTTTGCGTCATCTATAAAATTGTACAAATAACGGGTATCCATAACGTTCTCCTTTCTTTTACTGTAGTAATATCATAAAATCAAACTAAAATCAATAATTCACACATAAAAAATTCAAAGATAATAAAATGAGAATTGGTGTAATTCAAAATTAAGCACAAAAATCAAAAAAAAGGAATTGTGCATATTACACAAATGGGGTAGGGTAGAATACGTAAAACGAGAAAAATATTTCAGTTTTTTCTAAAATGATTTACATATGTTGTGTATCGATTGGAGGAGACCATGCGAAACCGAAACGGAAGAGAGATCAAGAAAACAATTTCTCTTTTACTTGTCCTATTTCTTATAACAGGTGTCTTTTCACCTGTAGCAGCCCTGGCCGAGACCGGAGCAAAGCTCAAAGATAAATACGTCGGTTTCGAAGGCATTCCCGTTGAGTGGAAATACGGAGCCGGCGAAGGCGTTGTAGATTACGCCGACATGAAGAAAGAGCATGCGGATGCTGCAAATGCAACAGAGAGCATCGATGTAGACCTGTCTTCCGTCAAGGATATCAAGGGTAAAGCTCAGACCGAAGAGTTTGAAGGTAGGACCGCGATCTGCTCTGATATTGAAAAGGAATTTATCGAGTTCGATATAACTGTTTCCCAGAATGCCTTCTACAGGATTGAAATTGATTACTATCTTGATAAGCTTTCCTCCGAGACAGCAAAGAGAGCACTTTATGTAGATGGCAAATATCCCTTCACCGAAGCCGGCGATATCGTGTTCGACCGTTTCTATAAGGATGAAGGCGAGCCCATCTTAAACAGCGTAGGCGATGAGACGAGACCCAAGCAGATAGCTATAGACGGCTGGAGAACAGCGGGTCTTAACGATACATCGGGTATTACTTCCGAAGAATTCAATGTATATCTTGAAGCAGGCAGACATACCGTTAAGGTTGTTGCTTTAAAGGGCAAGATGTACATCTCCGGCATCAGGGTATGTGAGCCGAAGAACATAAGGCCTTATGCCGAGGTTGCTGCGGAGTATGCCGCTAAAGGATATAAAGCTGCAAGCGTTGAAACAGTTAATTTCCAGGCAGAACTTACAGCTATAGAAAAGAACGATCCCACCTTAAGACGTGAGAATGACGGCGACCCCTTCGTGGTACCGAAGTCCGATACTTCCAGAAAGCTGAACGTAATGGGCGGCTACCGCTGGAGAAAAGGCAACCAGAGCATCACATGGGAGTTTGAAGTTCCGGAAGACGGTCTCTATAAGATCGGGATGTATTCCAAACAGCAGTGGAACGACGGCCTTCCTACCTTCAGGCAGATAGCCATCGACGGAGAAGTTCCCTTCAGCGAGCTGATGGAGTATAAGTTCGATTTTGACCCGAAATGGAAACTTAATACCCTTTCCGATAAAGACGGCAAGGCATTTGAGTTCTACCTTACAAAAGGCGTTCATCGCCTTACAATGACAGTAAAGCTCGGAGCTCTGGGAGTTATCCTTACCTCGATCAAGGATGATATCACGATCCTGTCGGATATGCTCCTTGACATCAACCTCCTTGCAGGCAGCAGTCCCGACCCTAACTATGATTACAAGTTCTTCGAAAAGATCCCGGGTTTGAAGGAAAAACTCGAGTTTCTTGTGGAGAGCATGCAAAACAAGTATGAATACATAAAAGGGATGTCAGAAAAGACACCGGCTATCGCCAACAACTTCCTGACCATCAAAGCCCAGATATCGACGATGCTGAAGGATCCCTTCAGTATAGCAAGAAAGATGGGCGAGCTCACAACGTCCCAGAAAAACCTTTCCGACTGGTACCTGTCACTCCAGAGCGAACCTCTTGTTATCGACAGTTTCTATGTGGGAAGCCCTTCCGAGACATGGAAGAGCAAGAGCTCAAACTTCTTCCAGAGGCTCTGGGTAACCATCAAGCAGTTCCTTGTATCCTTCTCGAAGGATTACGATAATGTCGGCGGCGTGCTGGACGAGGATGTTGTGGTAACGGACACCATCACTGTCTGGATCGCAAGAGGAACAGAGTGGGCCGAGATCATAAAGGAAATGGCAGATGAGGATTTCACACCTCACACCGGCATCGCGATCAAGGTAAACGTGCTTCCCGGTTCACAGCTTGCAGCCGGTAACGTTAACGCGCTGATGCTTTCCATCACATCCGGAAAAGCTCCGGATGTAGCTCTTGGTGTAGATGCCACATCACCTGTAGAATTTGCCATCCGTGACCAGGTTTACGACCTTTCAAAGATGGAAGGGTTTGACGAAGTAAAGAGCCGCTTTGTAGAGGCGGTGCTTACACCTTACGAATATCAGGGCGGCGTTTTCGCGGTTCCCGAGACCATGAACTTCAACGTTCTTTTCTACAGAAAGGACATCCTTGAGAAGTTTGGCATAGACCTTCCGAATACCTGGTCCGATATGTACGATTACGTACTCCCCGCACTTTACCAGCAGGGACTTCAGTTCTACTTCGGACGTGACTTCACGGAATTCCTCTTCCAGAACGGCGGGGCTTTCTACAAGGATAACGGACTTAAGTCAGCACTCGACACCCCCGAAGCTTACCAGGCCTTCAAGGAATACACCGAGCTCTTTACAAACTATGGTGTTCCCGAGACCGCAAACTTCTACCAGTACTTCCGTTCGGGTATCATGCCTATCGGTGTAGGCGACTTTAATATGTATATGCAGCTTTCGGTTGCCGCTCCCGAGATTGCAGGAAAATGGGGCATCATCCCTCTGCCGGGACACATTGATGCAAACGGTCAGATCGACAGGACTGCAGGCGGTATCACGGGCCAGGGCGACATCATCATGAAGCAGTCCACAAAGCCCAAGCAGAGCTGGGAGTTCCTGAAGTGGTGGACAAGAGAAGATACTCAGTCCCGTTTCGCTAAGGAAGTTGAGGCCATGATCGGCGCAGAAGGCCGCTGGAATACTGCAAACAAAGAAGCGTTCTTAAGCCTTTCCTGGAAGGACGAGGATCTTGCAGCCATTCAGGAAGAGTGGAGATGGGCAAGAGAAACACCTGTGGTACTTGGCGGTTACATGACAACAAGACACTTAACAAACGCATGGACAAGCGTTGTAATAAGCGGTATGGACATCCGCGAAGCTCTTGAAAGGGCAGTAAAGGACATCAACCGCGAACTTAAGATGAAACAGGAAGAATACGGAGTAATCTCAAATGACTAACGTTAAAGCAATAGAAAAACCGAATACGGCGCAAAACGGCGACCGCATGGCGCAATTTAAGCGCTTTTGGCGTAAAAACTGGATAGGTTACGTTTTTCTTGCTCCGTTCCTTATCCTGTTCACGATCTTTATCGTGGCTCCGGTAATAACGGCCATAGGCCTTAGTTTTACCGACTACAACATGATGCAGACACCTCATTTTGTCGGGTTCAACAACTACAAGCTGCTGTTCCTTGACGACAAAGTCTTCATCACGGCGATATCGAACACCCTTACATTTGCGATAATAACCGGACCGGCAGGCTACCTGCTCTCATTCTTTGCGGCATGGGTCATCAACCAGCTGAAAGCTAAGAGGTTCTTCGCACTGGCATTCTACGCACCTTCGATCACATCGGGTGTTGCAATGTCAACGGTCTGGATGGTAGCTTTTTCCGGCGACCGTCTGGGTTACATCAACGATTTCCTGTTGAACCACGGATTCATTGATGAGCCTATCCTTTGGAATACAGACCCCAAGTACATTATGTTCGTCGTAATGTTCATCCAGCTGTGGATGAGTATGGGTAACGGCTTCCTGGTATTCCTTGCGGGCTTACAGAACGTGGACCGCTCTATGTATGAAGCCGGCGCCATCGACGGTGTTAAGAACAAGTTCCAGGAACTCTGGTACATAACCCTCCCCGCAATGAAGCCCCAGCTTCTGTTTGGTGCCATCAACTCCATTACCGGTGCTTTCGCGGTATTCGATATCGCGGTAGCCGTTGCCGGTATGCCTTCTCCGAACTACGCTGCACACACCATTGTGGCTCACCTTTACGACTATGCATTCATCCGCTTCCAGATGGGTTATGCATCTGCAGTTGCAGTTGTACTTTTCCTCATAACCTTCATCCTCGGCAGGATCGTTATGAGAGTGCTGTCGTCAAGGGACGAATAAGGGGGTGCGGAAATGTTAAAGATAAGATGGTTCCACGGACAATGGCTGCACATCACGTTCTCCAAAGTCCTGTTATATGTTGTAATGCTGGCGCTTGTCGCATTTACGATGCTTCCGCTGGTATACGTTGTGGTAACGGCATTCAAACCGCTTGATGAGCTGTTTGTTTACCCGCCGCAGTTCTTTGTAAGAAGACCTACGATGAAGAACTTCTCGGACCTTGTCATAACGCTCGGAAGTTCAACTGTGCCGTTTACAAGATACGCCTTTAACAGTATCGTCATCACGATCTGCATCGTGTTCCTTACGGTTTGCGTATCCGCCCTTGCCGCATATTCACTTGTAAAGTTTAAGCCCAAGGGAGGCAAGCTCGTATTTGACCTCATCCTTGTAGCCCTCATGTTCTCGGCACACGTTACAAAGATCCCGAGCTACATGATCGTAAACAAGCTCGGACTTATCAATACTTACTGGGCACTGATATTGCCGAACATCGCGGTAGCGTACAACTGCTTCCTTATGCGGCAGTTCATCCAGCAGTACCCTGACGAGCTCATCGAAGCAGCCCGCATCGACGGTGCAGGAGAGCTCAAGATCTTCATAAAGATGGTTATGCCCGCACTTGCGCCGGCCTGGTCAACACTTATCGTGTTCTCCTTTGTAAGCAACTGGAACGACTACTTCTCGCCCCTTATCTACATCACCAGCCAGGCGATGAAGACCCTTCCCCTTGCACTCCAGACCATCGGCGGCGGTGCTGCCGGAATGTCTATAGGACGTGCGGGAGCGGTTGCCGCATCCACATTGCTTATGACAGCGCCGACAGTTATCATATTCACGATAATGCAGGGCAAAGTTATGGAAACAATGCAGTATTCCGGTATTAAAGGCTAAGGCAGCATGGAGGAGAGATGAAAAAGATCAAGAAAATAACTGTATTGCTGCTTGCCGCGCTGCTGATCTTTGTTACCGGGTCGCAGACGGTACAGGCTGCGCAGTCCGAAAGCTATGTTACGGGTGATAACAACTACCGTCAGCCCGTTCCGGAATGTTATGTCATAAAGGACAGGATCAACAACCTTCGCGGTTTTACTGCCGGTATAACCTTTAGCAAACCCACAGACCTCTTTATCGACAACGAAGACAATATCTACATTGTCGATACGGGCAACAAGAGGATAGTAAAGCTCGATTCCGAGTACAACGCCGTAGCGGTGTTCAAAGGACCCGACAAAGCCTTTAAGAGTCCGCAGGGCATCTTCGTTGATGATGATGGCGATATGTACGTTTCGGATACCGAAGCCCACAGGATCGTCCACATGGACAAAGAGGGCAAATTTGTTGAGGAATTCTTAAATCCCGAGAGCGAGCTCGGAACCGGCGATGTCTTCACACCCACGAAGCTTATCGTAACAAAGACCGGTTACATCTACGTTGTCAAGGGCGAAAACATAATGGCCATCGACGGAAACAACCAGTTCCGCGGTTTCTACGGCCAGACGAACATAGGTTACGACCTTGGCGAAGCGCTTTTCAGGATGTTCGCATCGGAACAGCAGAAAGCACTCCATATCAAGAGGCTTGCAGCTTCCTACATCAACATCGATTACGGTAAGGACGGCATGATCTATGCCACCAGCATGGAGCGTGAAGAGGGCGAGATAAAGAAGCTTAACTCCATCGGAACAAACATCTTCCGTAAATATAAGACAGTCGGTAACCAGATGCGTAATCCCATCGAGGATTTCATCAACAACAAGCTGCTCAAGGCAGTCGTTGCAGGTCAGAGCTTCAGGTTCGGTGAGTATTTCGATGATTACGGCAAGTACATCGAGCCGGTATTTACCGACATCTGTGTTGACGCAAACGGCATCGTGACCGTTGTAGAGCAGATAACGGGTCATGTTTACCAGTACGACCAGGACGGCAGGATGCTTGTTGCATTCGGCGGATCCGGCGTAAAGCAGAGCACCTTCTCAAGACCCTCCTCGATAGCGGTCGACAGCAAAGGATGCCTATACATCCTCGACCAGACGGATGCCTGCATAAAGGTATTCGAGCCCACCGAGTTCATTAAGAACGTTCATGCCGCAACATCGGCATACAATAACGGCGATTATCAGAGATCCTACGAACTCTGGAAAAAAGTACTTGCCACGGACGAAAACTACTCGCTTGCCCATGTCGGTATCACAAAGGCATATTACAAGCAGGGCAGGTTCAAAGAGGCAATGGAGGAAGCCAAGATCGTAAACGACCGTGATTCCTACACAATGGCCTTTGATGAGTACAAATACCAGGTGCTCCGCGACAACTTCTTCCCGATAATCGCACTTGCTGTAGCGATAATAGTTGCAGTGCTCCTGTTCATCTTCTGGTTCCACAAGCGCGGAAAGAAGAACTACTGGAGATTTATCGAGGACAAGAGCAAGAAGATGAGCATACTGTCCGGTATCTCGTATTCCTTCTACGCCCTGTTCCATCCGATCGATGCAATGGAAGGAGCAAAGCATAACAGAGACCGTCTGAACTGGCTTGTTCCGATAATAATCTTTGCAACGGCCTTTGTTGTAAAGATCGCATATCTGTATGTTGTGCATTTCCCGCTTGCTTCCATTGAGCGTGAGAACATCAACCCGATGTTCGAACTTGTGAAACTGCTTATCGTTCCCGTTTCGTGGATACCTGCTTCCTTCATGGCAACAAGTATCTCGGGCGGTGAAAGTAAGGTAAGAGAGATAACATTTGCAAGCGCCATCTCGATGACACCTTTCATTGTCATCAACCTGCCGCTGATGTTCATCTCAAATATACTTTCGAAAACCCAGAAAAACTGGTACGGCGTCTTCTCGACGCTTGCATGGGTAGGTATGGTACTTATGTTCTTCTTCGCAATGAAGATACTGAACACCTACTCCTTCGGAAAAACAATCGCGATGATGCTGGTATCCGCATTCCTGATGCTTGTCATGTGGCTGGTGCTCCTGCTCTGCTACGTGCTCACAGGCCGCATGATCCAGTTTGTGATCTCGCTTGTTGAAGAGTTCAGGCTCAACTTCCTGTAAAAAGACAATGAATGAAAGGAGAAAGGAAAAATGGTTAAGATTAAGGAATTCCTTAAAGAACGCATCGGAACCATTATTTTCTTAACGATCGTCGCTGTCTTGGTAATAGTAGGTATAGTGAGCATAAACAAAGCAAGACAGAAAGCGATCACATATAACGACACATACGAAGCTCCCGAAGCAACTGCAAATCTTCTGGATGAAGGAGAATATGTTTCGATCTTCAAAAACGATAAACTGGAGCTCTTCTACAATGATGTAAAGGGAGCCATTCAGGTAAAGGACCTTGAGAACGGAATCCTCTGGAAGAGCATTGTCGACGAAGAGGTATATTCAAAAGTCAACAAACAGAGTAAACTCTGGACCCAGATCATGAACTCCGCGGTCTACATAAAGTACAACAACCTCAAGAAAAAGGATTCGGCGGTTGTCGAGGCCTATGCCGCAAAGGACTGCGGTTATCTTGAGAGCGAGTACCTTCCGAACGGTGTTGCCGTTACCTATGGGTTCCTTAAAGCCGGTATCTATGTTACCATTGAGTACACGATAGAAGATGATGAGCTCGTTGTAAGAGTTCCTTACGAGAAGATAAGAGAGGAATTCAGGTTTGCCGTTTCCGCGATCTCGGTCCTCCCCTGGCTTGGAGCCTGCACGGGTGAAAATCCGGGTTACCTCTTCTATCCGGACGGATCCGGTGCCGTTTCAACCTTTGAAAAGGTTTCGGAACGTACATCCAACCCTTTGCTTGCAAGGTTCTACTCCTATACGAACCAGTCGGTATCTATAGCAAACCTTATCAATGCGGACAATTATAACCGCTACACGGCCTCAATGCCGGTATGCGGCATAAAGAACGGTGACAACGCAGTCTTTTCCTACGCCACAAAGGGTGCCGAAAACTCTTTTGTTTCCGTATACACCTCCGGTGTTACGGTTCCTGTGAACCGTATGAATATCGACCTTCAGATGAGAAACATATATACGGTCGATATGTATTCGATCTCCACAGGTACGGATACAAAGGCAACAGGCGGTATCATGCAGCGTGTTGACAAAAAGCTCATCCCCGAGGACAAAGAAGTAAGGTTCCGTTTCCTTTCGGGTGATAAGGCTAATTACAGCGGAATGGCTGAGGTTTACAGGAACTACCTCCTTGAGAACGGCCTCATAAAGAAGAGCCCCGATACAACATCCGCAAAGCTTGCCCTTACGCTCCTTATGGGAACAAAAAAAGAAGGCATAGTATTTGACGAATATATTCCCATGACAACCTATTCGCAGGTTGTCGAGATCCTTGAAAAATTTAAGGAAGACGGGATAGAAGATATTAATGTTGTCCTTGAAGGATGGCAGAAGAACCCCGAGAAGTACCAGAACTGGGGGCCTGACGGCCACCTTGGCGGCACAGCCGGATTGAAGCAGGTTTCCGACTACGCGGCAAAGAACTTAAAGCTCAATGTTTTCCTTCAGAACCCGCTTGTAGTTGCAACATCCGAAACACCGGGACTTGATCAGGAAGATGATGTTGCTTTTAACGGCCTTTTGAACGAGATAGCATTAGAAAACCTTGACGGTGTGGTCACTTTCCTTCGTAATCCGCTCGCATTGACAAAGAAGAATGACGAACTTCTTAAAAAACTTTCGAAATACAATGGGATCGGGCTTGCTTATTCAGATGTCGGAAAGATGGTATTCCCGGACTTTAACGTAAAGAACAGCTTTACAAAAGCAGAGAATGTAGCACAGATATTAAAGGCTCTGTCCGAGACCGAAGCAGACAATAAGAAGATCGCCGTGAACGGTTCTAACCAGTACATCCTTTCAAAGAGCGATTATCTCTACAATGTCAGGGAAGACTGCTACGGACTTGCGATTACCGATTATGCCGTTCCTTTCCAGCAAATGGTATTTTCCGGTCTTGTGCCTTATGCTTCGGAAAACGCCGGAAACCTTTCATACGATCTTCAGACACAGAAGCTCCAGTGGGTTGAATTTGGCTCGTTGCCTTATTTCTACCTTACAAAGGAATCGGCACTCAACCTTCGCGGAAGCGATAACGACCTTATCTTCTCATCAACCTTTGAAGATTGGGAACAGGTTGTTGTTTCTACTGTTAAAGAGTTTTCCGATCGCCTTTCCGCAGTTTCCGGAAGACAGATCGTAAAGCATGAGGTCCTTGGCGATAAGCTCAAACGCCTCACTTACGATAACGGCATCATGGTCTATGTCAACTACGACGTAAAAGAAGCCGTATATGAGGGCGTAAAGATACCTGCTAAGGAATACCTTGTGATTGGAGGTGGCAACTGATGGCAGCCGAAGCAAAGAAAAAAAGAAAAGGACTGTCACTGAGGACCAGGACCTCCTTAAAGGGTTATGTATTCGTCGCGCCGTTTATCATCGGCATGCTGGCCTTCTTTATCTACCCGATAATCTTTTCCTTAAGATTTACGGTAGCAGATGATTACCTTATCGTAGGTATGAAGCCCATCGGATATACATTCCGCTGGTTTAAGAAGGCATTCGTAGAGGATCTTGAGTTTGTACCGACCTTTATAAGTACTGTCAGGTACACGCTTACAAGTTTCCCGCTGACGGTAATCCTTTCCCTGATCATAGCAATATTGCTCAACAGGGACATCAAGGGAAGAGGACTTTTCCGTGTTATCTTCTTCATACCTTTCCTTCTCGGAAGCGGTGAGATAATGCGGCAGGTGCTTAACCAGGGCGTTGACCGTTCCGTTCTAAACATTATGGACGGCAAGATAATCCCTTACAATGTTTTGAGTTATTTCGGTGCCGATATAGTAGATCTTGTACAGACAGTCTTCGGACGCCTTGTAACGGTACTGTGGCGAAGCGGTGTTCAGATACTGCTGTTCCTTGCCGGGTTGCAGAGCATATCGCCTTCGCTGTATGAAGCGGCAAGGATCGACGGTGCAACGGAATGGGAGCTTTTCTGGAAGGTTACTATCCCGATGATCTCCCCCATGATGCTCTTGAACCTTGTTTACACCATAGTTGATTCCTTCACGAGCCTTGACAACGAGCTGCTCCAGTACATCAAGACGGCAGGCTTCAACAACGCCGAATTCCAGTACTCGTCGGCTCTCGGATGGATATACTTTGCATTCATAGGGCTGCTCGTCGGTATCATATTTGCGATAATGAAGAAGTACATGCATACATCAGAAGTAGAGGAGGTAAGAAGACGTGAGCGCAAACGCAGGATCTTTACAATCGAAAAAGCCGGCAAACGCTACTTTGGCTAGATGGAAGCGCAACTTCGGACTCTTCATACGAAAGAATGCAAACGCTACCGGTGTTAAAAAGGTGCTGTTAAGGATATTCATGTATCTGCTCATATTTGGTCTGGCTTTTGTGTTTGTCTATCCGTTCCTTTACATGGTCACAAGGTCGCTTATGACAAATGCTGACCTGAACAGCTCAACTGTTCACTGGCTGCCCACAACACTAAAGTTCGAGAACTTCCAGATCGCACTCGACCTCATGAAGATCAAGGTTTACGCAAGGAACTCGCTGATAGTCACGGTACTTGCATGCTTCGGACATGTAATGTCCTGCTCTTTCATAGGCTACGGTTTTGCAAGATACAATTTCCCGGGCAAAAAGTTCCTGTTCATGATCGTTATCCTGGCATTCATCGTGCCCACACAGACGATCATCACGCCTCTTTATCTTACCTATAACAAGATAAACTGGCTGAACACCTATTTCCCGCTCATTGTTCCGACATACTTTGGGTTTGGCCTTCGCGGCGCGCTCTACATCTTCCTTTTCAGGCAGTTCTTCCTGACTGTACCGAGAAGCCTTGAAGAAGCGGCACGCATCGACGGCTGCGGATTCTTCAGAACCTACTGGAAGATTGTATTTCCGCTTGCGCGCGCAACTCTTGTTGTTGCACTTGTGCTCTCGGTAGTATGGCACTGGAATGACGCATACGAACCCACTATTTACGTACAGAGCCCCGGCAAACAGTTCCTGCCTCCGAGGATCAAGCTTATCATCGAAGCCGCAAACGCCCTGCCCGATCAGCAGCAGGAAATGTTAAGACAGCTCGGTCTTGATGACGGTGAAGATACTCTTAACAACGCGGTCGTTATGGCCGGCGCAACGATCATCAGTGCCCCCGTGCTCCTGTTCTTCGCCTTTGCGCAGAGACAGTTCATGCAGGGTATCGAAAGATCGGGTATAACTGGCGAATGATGCCTGCAAGCATTATCAGCCGGTTACGAGCCTGTTATTACACGGGTGAATGATTCGCCATCCAAAACTTATCATGTATTTTTCGTTACGGGCTAAATGAGGAGGTCCGTATCGTAAAAATAAAAAAAACATTTTATTAAAGGGAGGAAACAAAAAATGAGAAATCTTAAAAAGGTTCTCGCAGTGCTTTTAGCATTGGCAATGGTAGCAAGTCTTGCCGCTTGCGGTAAAAACACAACAACAGCTACCAACACACCTTCGCCCACACAGGGAGGCAGCACCGTAAAGGATACCCCTACTCCTGTGCCCGCTACACCTACCCCTACCCCTACTCCTTTACACATCTCGGTAAGTCTTCCGTCAGATGTAGAGCATGTAGCAGTAGCAGGTGAAAACGACAACGAGATGAAGTACTACGAAAAACTCGTAAAAGAGATCAACGAGTACACCAACATGGACATTGAGTGGCAGTGGACCGCACAGGCTGTTTACTATGATGATGAGCACCTTGGTCTTGGCCTTAAGTCCGGTAACCTCGCAGACGTTGCTGTAGTAGGTAAGAACGCAGAATTCCTTAAGGCTGCCGAGCAGGGATCCTTCTGGGATCTTGCTCCTTACATCGATGCTTATCCCAACCTTAAGACCATCAGCGATGCACAGCGCGCAGAGGCTTCTTACAACGGCAAGATGTACTGCCTGCCTCGCTCAAGAAACATCGCAAGAGCAGGTTTCGGTTATCGTCATGACTGGCTTGAAAAGAAGAACCTTGCAGAGCCTACCACATGGGATGCTTTCAAGGAAATGCTCCGTGTATTCTCAACAGAAGATCCCGATGGTGACGGTGAAGACAACACCTTCGGTCTTGCACTTGACTCTTGGGCAGGCACATGGGACAACATCCTCTTCGCATGGCTCGGCGTTCCCAACCAGTGGGGCCTTACAGCAGACGGCAACCTTATCTATAAGGTTGAGACAGAAGAGTGGAAGAACGCTCTTAAAGAGATCCATGAGCTTTATGATCTCGGTTACATCAACAACGGTAAAAAGGGTATTGACGACTTCACAGCATACGGCGCAGGCGCAGCAAGAAAGCAGCTTCTCCAGACCAGCAAGTGCGGTGCCCTTATCCAGTGCCTTGACGATATCCGTAAGGCAGAATACTCCTTCAACAGCGCAGAAGTTGGTATCTCCACTATCGAGGAACCCGCTCTTGACCTTATGAGCTACATCGAGTATAAGGACTACGGCAAGAGAGTATATCCTTGGGGCGGCGCAGGCAGCAACTTCATTGCAGTTTCCAAGACAAACATTAAGACAGAAGAGCAGTTAAAGCAGGTTCTTAACTTCCTTGACAAGATGAACGACGGCAAGATGCTCAACCTCATCGAGTACGGCTGGGAAGGCGAGACCTACGAGCTTGACGCAGACGGTTATGTATCACTTTACGATGCTGACAAGCTCAGTGAAAAAGGTGTTGGCTCCGCTAACTACAGATTTGGTTTCAACCAGGTTCCCATCTACTTCACAGCAGAAGAGAACGCACGTCCTGTTACCACAGCAACATCCACCGATCCTATCCGTGTTGATGAGAACGAGTGCTACGAAGACGGTAAGAAATACCTTGTTCCCAACTATGGTATCTCCTATACTTCCGATAAGTATCTCGAAGTTGGTGCTGATCTTGATAAGATCGTTGCCGATGCAGAGCTTAAGTTCATTACCGGCGAGATCGACGAGAACGGCCTTAACGAAGCTATCGCAGCTTGGAAGAGCGGCGGCGGTGACATCGTTACAAAGGAAATGAACGACCTTTATCATGCAAACCAGAAGAAATGATCTTCCGGCAATTAAAACAGTGAGTCATTGATCACTACAGGCAGCATGCATACTTGTTGCGTGCTGCCTGTTTTTTGAAGAATGAGGTAAAAATCTATGAAGATATTTGTAAAAGATATTTCCAAAGATCACATTACACTCTCCTGGGACAAGGTGCCCGGAGCCGACAACTACCTGCTTTTCTGGTCTGACAGCGACAGTCCGACAATGGTCTACAGCTGCAGGTATTCCGGAAACGATACCGAATATACACTGAACAAGTCCACACATGTTCCGCACTGGTTCTATGTGGCAGCCTATAAAAACGACAAAAAACTCGATACGAGCAAAAAGCTCAAGACCGAGGTTACATATACATTAAAGCCGCAGCTTGAGAAGCTCTCAAGAGGCCTTGTTGCGATAAACACCGGAGAGGGCATATTTGTGTCCTGGAGGATGTTTGTGAACGAAGTAAAGGGCGCCGAAAAAGAACGCGTCACAGGCACGGATTTCGAACTTTACAGGAACGGCGCAAAGATAGCGCTTGTTACCGATTCCACCAACTATCTCGATAAGGACGGAAAGGAAGGCGATTCCTATTCCGTTGCGCCCGTATCGGACGGCATTGAGGGCGAAAGGTCCGAAAGCGTCGAGGTTGTAAAGGGCGGGAAGAACTATCTCGAGATACCGCTTAAGGTCCCCGCAGGCGGAGTTACACCCGCAGGCCAGGAGTACACCTATTCAGCCAACGACATGAGCATCGGCGATATCGACGGCGACGGCGAATTTGAGTATTTCGTAAAATGGGATCCGTCCAATTCACATGATGTTTCGCATCGCGGTTACACAGGAAACTGCTATATCGACTGCTACAAACTTTCAGGAAAGCTCCTGTGGCGCCTCGATATGGGCAGGAATATCCGCGCAGGCGCGCATTATACGCAGTTTATGGTATTTGACTTTGACGGCGACGGCAAGGCAGAGATGTCCGTAAAGACCGCACCCGGCACAAAGATGACCGTTTACGGTGATAACGGCGAAATAGTTTCCGAAAAGTATATCACCATCCCCGAAAGAGACGTAAAAGCCGGCATCACGCATGATGACAACTATGTATGCTCTGCAGAGGATTACTATAACTATACCGTAAAGCGCTTCATGAACTGGCAGGATCACGAGGAAGTAAAGAACGGGCACTGGCCGAAGACTCTTGAAGAGTGCTTCGAGATCCCCGCAAAATACAGCTATCCGCTTTCGGAAAGCGACGCAAAAGAGCTTGCGGACTTCTTTATGGATGTTTACGCTCCCGCAAAGAGCGACAAGAACAAGCTTCGCGAGTTTGAAGGCTTTATCTACGAGGGCCCAGAATATCTTACCATGTTCTCCGGTGACGGCAGGGAGCTTGAAACGATAGACTTCCCTGTTCCCCGCGGCGACGACGGCATGATGTGGGGCGATTACGCGTGGAAGCGCATAGAACCCTGCAACCGTGTGGACCGTTTCCAGTCAGCTGTAGGCTACCTTGACGGGGAGCGCCCGTTCCTTCTTGTCTGCCGCGGCTACTACACCCGCGCGACTATTACGGCTTACCGCTTTGTAAACGGCCACCATGAGCAGTATTTCAAGGTGGACTCGGGCCACGTGCTTATGGATAATCCCTTCAACCACCACAGCGCCGTTGACGGCACAGACCCCGTTTACGGCTGCATTACGGGCCAGGGTGACCACAGCATGTCCGTTGCGGATATCGACGGCGACGGCTGCGAAGAGATAATCTATGGTGCCTGCGCCATTGACCACGACGGTTCCGTGCTCTATTCCTCAAAGGACAAGATGCCCGACGGCAGGCTTGTAAAGCTCGGACACGGCGATTCGATGCATGTTGCACGCATTAACCCCGACAGGCCCGGCTTTGAAATCTTCAATGTGTTCGAAGGTGCTTCAAGCGTGCCCTACGGCTACGCCCTTCGCGATGCGGAGACCGGAAGGGTCTTCTTTGGCGAAAGGGCCGACAGGGACCTTGGACGCTGCATGATTGGCGATGTTGTACCCGGCGTGCGCGGTCTTCAGGTCTGGGTAGGAAAGATGCAGGACTGCCTCGGAAATGTGCTTGACGCAAAGCTCCTTGGCACGAATGCAAGCATAAAATGGGCAGCAGACCTTACAACACAGGTAACCGACGGCGTTGATTATGTCGGAGGAAAGCATATCGGGACGGTAGGAGACAACACACACGGTGTGATGCTCGCTCCCGAGGGCTGTGCCACAAACAACGGAACAAAGGGCAATCCTGCGCTGATAGCGGACATCTTCGGTGATTTCAGGGAAGAACTGCTGCTCCGCACAGAGGACAGTTCCGCGATCCGTATTTATATCAATACCGAGATCACTACGCATAAGCTCTTTACACTCCTTCACGATCCGATGTACCGCTGCGGAGTGGCATGGCAGAACAACTGCTACAACCAGCCCTGCTACACATCCTTCTATTACGCTTCGGACATGGATTTCAGGGATGTCCTGCCCGGTATTACCGACACGAAAAAAAGTTGATGAAGGAACATATGGTTTTGTGCTATAATAGAATGAAAACATCTTCTAAAGATCTGAACGAGGGATCACATGGCCAAAACCGGAAAAAAACTTAAAAAGAGAACTTTCAGGCATTCGGTACTGCTCAACATTACGATGTTCTTTTCTGTATTTGCCATCCTGACCGCCGTCTATATACTTATAGCCGGCGGCGTGGAGAGGCGGAAACAGGCAAGGAACACAGCGGAACAGAAGATAGTCCGTCTTGCTTCGCAGATCGATACGGTACTCGGCAACATAGAGAACTTCTATACCGTTGCTTTGGAGAGCGCGGATATTGCCGCTGCGTTAAAGAATCCGGATTATTACCGTAATTCCGAGACCGTACGCGAATTCCAGAATATCCTGGGCGGCGCCGGCATCTACGACAATATCATATTCGAGTATTATCTGGCTGACATTAAAGCAGGGATCGTTGTTTCGGACGAAGGCATGTTCCCTAAAAATGAGTTTCCGATGTTTTCGACTGCCGGGGAGATACTTTCAAGAAGCGGCAAGAGCAGATATTGGAGCTATGCCGGGAACGGTGTGGCCGAGTATATCCGGAAGCTGCCTTTGGGAAGCACTGTACCGACTGCGGTCTTTGTGGCTAACATCAATACTAATACCATAAAGAACGCTGTCCCGGATGTTTTTTCCGGTCCGGAGATCGCAATAATCCTTGACGAAAACGGAAGGATAGTCACAAGCAGCCTTCAGGCCTCGGAAAATGAGAGGCTCGAGAAGATCGTAAGTACCGACAGGAACAAGAATATCATAAAGATAAAGGGCCTTGGGAAATATATAGCCCGTTTTGAAAAAAGCAAGAACACAGACCTTGAATACATAATCTTAAGCCCCCAGAACAGGCTTCCCGGCTTTGCGGATTCGGCTTCCTTCATAGGAGCGATCGTCCTTGTGCTCGTCGCATCGATGCTTTTCTTCCTGACCTTTTATGCCGTGTTCCGCCCTGTCTCCGAGCTCTTTAAGAAGGTGGGAGCCGCATCCTCCGATATGGAGGGGCAGAACGAGCTTGAGTACATAGAAAAGCACTTCCATAACCTTTCCGCCGATAAGGACGCACTGAAGGAAACGGTAGGAAGGCAGCAGGACAGTATTCAGCAGATGTTCGAGCTGCACCTCTTAAACGACGGTATCCGTTCAAATGATGAATGGGACGACTATTTCGAGGCGCTCAACCTTCCGAAATACGAGTGCTTTGCGACTACCGTTGCAGTGCTTGACGTAAGATATGATTCGCACATCCAGACATCGCTTGACGAGGATGCCCTGTGCCTGCAGCTTATCGAAGATATGCCGGAGGACATCCGCAAATACCTTTGGATGCCGCCTGTTTACAACTCCTGCACGATCTTTTCGCTCATCGGTTCCGATGATGAGGACGACCTGTTAAAGAAGGTTGGCGAATATTACGAAAAGATGCAGAAATACTGTAAAGACACCATAGGTCTTTACATCCTCATGGGCGTGAGCGGAACCCATAAGAACCATAAATCCATCCGCCTTGCCTACAGGGAGAGCGCGATGGCTCTCATGTACAACGAAGACGCAACGGAGGACTACCAGGAAAAAGAGCGTATCGTTGTAGAAAACGGTGTGGATACATCAAGGAGCTTAAGGTTCTACGTCGACAAGATGTTCGGACGCGACGACAGGCCTACGGAGAGCTATAACACCAAATACGAAAATGACGTTTACCTTGCGATGAAGGAAGGCGATACTCAGCGTGCCTACAAGTGTACGGACCGTTTCGCAGAATTCCTGCTCGTTGTAAAGACTACAGATGACGCACTCCACTACATCCTGCGCTACGCTGATCAGATAGTGATGACGGCGTTGGAGTCGAATATCGCGCTTAACGAGATATTCCCTTCAGGCATGCGCTTTACCTACAGGGAGCTTATCTCGGAGCTTGAGCCGAGGCGTATACGCGTTTATCTCAAGCAGTATTTCATCGACCCCGTCATAAGATGCATGAACGAGCATATGCAGGACAGGTCGAACCAGGTAATGAAGATGATAGACGATCTGCTTGACGAAACACACGGAAACATCCTGCTTTCCGAATGTGCGGACCGTCTCGGATTAAACCAGAACTACATCTGGAAGGTCTTAAAGAAGGAGCGCGGCAAGGGCTTTACGGAATACGCCGAAAAGCGCAAGACCGACGAAGCCAAGAAGCTGTTGCTCGAGAAGGATCTTTCGGTTCAGGAGATAGCCGTAACGCTCGGTTACGCCAATGCCCAGAACTTTATCAGGTTCTTCAGTAAGGCCACCGGTATCACACCGGGTAAATACAGGAAAATGTATTGATTTGATAAAATTGCGGTTCTATCCGCAAAAAGGACAGAGGACGAATGATATCACTTTCGGGTAAATGGAGGGTTAAAACTGAAAACGGCGCCGAAAACGATATTGTCCTTCCGGGGACACTAAACGCAAACGGTCTCGGATATCCGGCAGCAAAAGACACCGAATGGGTATCCGGCCTGTTCAACCCGTTCTGGTATGAGCGCGAAGAATATAAAAGCGGATTAAACGGGGAGTTTCATGTTCCCTTCCTTTCACAGCCCCGCTCTGTTTATTCGGGGGAGGCATCCTACAGTCATGATTTTTTTGTCAACAGCGACGGAGAATATTATCTGTTCATTGAGGTGTCGAAATGGCGCCTTACCGCTTTTATCGATGATGTCTGCATAGGCTCTGACGAAAGCCTTTGCGCACCCTTTTTGTTCGGCCCTTTTTGCATGACAAAGGGCGTGCATGAGATAAAGATCACAGTCGATAACTCTTACATACATCCGTATCGTCCCGATTCTCACGGTATCTCGGATTGCCTTTGCGCAAACTGGAACGGCATGGCGGGACGCATCGACATTTTAAATCCTAAGGAATTGCAGTCTCTTAAAGACGAAAGAGCAACATATATGATCGCGCATCCGAGTGCCGTTGAAGTATCAGGAAACAATGTGATCGTAAACGGTAAAGCCGTATACCTTCGCGGGACGCACTTCGGAGGCGGCTTTTACGATACGCTTTATCCCGCTACAGACAACGCGTACTGGGACAGGATAATGAAGACCGTAAAAGGCTACGGCTTCAATTTCATCCGTTTCCACTCGTTCTGCCCGCCCGAAGCGGCTTTTGTCGCAGCGGACAACGCAGATATTTTTCTGCAGGTCGAATGCGGCATGTGGAATGTTTTTAACCCCGGAGATGACAAAGGGTTTGAGATCCTTTTGCGCGAAACAAGAAAGATACTTGAAAACTTCGGACATCACTCGTCCTTTATAATGCTCTCCGCTACAAACGAGCCTTCGGGAAGCTGGTATAAACCACTTCGAGAGTGGGTTTCGAAAGCAAAGGAGATCAACAGGGAGCTCGGCTTTGAAGGCCGGAGGCTCTTTACGGCGCAGTCCGGCTGGTTCTACGATACAGAACCGTCAAAGACCGAGGGTACGGATTATCTGTATTTTCACCGTTCCGCATTCGGCCCGATACACGGCGGTATGATCAGGAACCGCTGGGGATGGGGCGGAAAGGACTATTCCCCTTCCGTGGAAGGGGCAAGGCTTCCCGTGATTTCCCATGAGATGGGACAGTGGTGCGCTTATCCGGACCTTGATGTTGTGGAAAAGTTCACGGGCGCGGTGCGCGGCGGCAATTACGAGATCTTTAAGGATCTTGCCGTTAAGAATGACGTTTACAGATACAACAAAGACTTTGTTTACTGCTCCGGAAGGAACCAGGTAAGGTTCCTTAAAGAGGAATTTGAAGCGAATTTCAGGACCCCTGAGATAACAGGCTTCGAATATCTCGACCTGCATGATTACACGGGACAGGGAACTGCCGTTGTCGGAGTGCTCGACCCGTTCTTTGACAGCAAATGTTATGTGACTCCATGGGAATTTCGGACCTTTAACTCCGACATCGTTATCCTTCCGAGGATACCGAAATATGTCTTCAAAGCCGGAGAAAAGCTTTCCGTACCTGTCGAGATATGCAATTACAGCGGCAAAGAAATGATAAATGCCGTACTGGAATGGGAAGTGACAGGTATTCCGGATGACGGCGGGAAGGACGACATTGCACGTCCCGCTCCCGGGAAAAAGGATGTGCTTGCAGTCGGAAAGATAGATATTTCAAGGCTTCCCGAAGGCAGGAACACTGTGGTCGGGACCATAGATCTTACTTTTGAGAATATTACAAAGAGTCAAAAACTTAGCCTTACGGCTAAATTATTAAACGGATACGGCGAGAAAGTTTCGTCGAACGGCTATGCTTTTACTGTTTTTGTAAAGGACGAAAAGAACATCCCGCAGGTTCGGGAAACCAAAGAAGCTCCTAATAAAAACGACATCGTTTCAACATACGGAAACGTAAAACTTGTAAGAACCCTTCCGGAGGCACTTAAGAGGCTTGAAAACGGTGAGACCGTACTCTTTATGCCTTACCTTTCGGACCTTGATTTTGACTGCCCGCTGCTTTCTTTCAGGAGCATATTCTGGAACGCGCAGATGGGACCGACCTGGTCAAGGCAGCTTGGACTTGTGATAGACAAGGATTCGGCTCTGTTTAAGTATTTTCCGACCGAAAAGTCCGGCGGCTGGGAATGGGAAGAGATCTCGGAGCGCGCAAGGACCTTCAATCTTCCCGCAAAGTACAGGACTATCGTGCGGGCCATAGACGACTGGAACCGCAACTTCCCGCTTTCCTTCATCTTCGAAGGCAGGGTCCTTAACGGAAAGCTGCTTTTCTGTGCGGCAGACCTTGAGGGAAGCTTTGAGGAGCGTCCTGCGGCCTACACATTGAAGAATGCGCTGATAAGATACGCTGCGTCGGGAGATTTTGCTCCCTGGCAGGTGATAGATGTCAAAGACCTTAAAAAACATATCAGGCCTATGTATAAGGGTGCGGATATCATAAAGAGCGTTACAGTCAACGGTGAGATACCGGAGAATATAGAGCATCTTACGGGCATCAATCCAAACTGGCCGTTTAAGTACATGCCAAAGGCTTTCCCGGTTACGTTTAAGTTTGAACTTGAGCGGGCCGTTAAGGTTAAATGTCTTTATGCCCTCCCTATACAGAATGACAGGGATTTCCCGGGAGTTATCCGAGAATACGGCATCAGGGCTAACGGCAGGGAAGTAAAGGGCGAGTGGAAGAATGCCTTTTGGACGCAGTATTCCGTGCCTGTTGATGAGGTTACGGATACGCTTGAACTTACCGTTTATTCGACCTACAACATGGGTACTGCCTCAAGATGGGTTGAAAAACCGGACGGGTATTACCGTGTAACTAAGGAGGAGCCGCTGCAGATAACATGCGCGTCTCTCGGCATTGATTTTGAAGAGGCGACTGGCTCCGAACGCGGGGATTTCCGCCGCGGAGACGAGCAGTTCTGGAGGGGTGAGGCGCCGAAACGCTTCAAAGAGATAGATCTGTAAATATGATTTTTGCTTGCATATAGGTTAGTACGCAGAGTGCGGGAGACCGTAGGGTGCTTCACGGGGATATGTCGCATCGCCGGTACTTAGCGAATGCAAGCCAAGGGCGCAGCATGAGCTTAGTACCGCTGCGTTAATGCGACCTAAGGCGCGAGCCGGCCCCGGGAAGTACCCTGCGGGCTTTCGCACTCGGAAGACAGTTTCTGATAAAACGGTTTCTGATTGCAAACATAGGAGAAAAAGTATGAAATTACACAGACTGCTTGGAAAAACAGGATATACGACTTTCGGATGCATGTGGGAAAAGGGTACTGTAACCCCAATGGATACATATGTCTGCAAAAATGCGGATGGCAGCCCTGTTGCGCTGCAGTCAAGGATAACGGCGTACTGGCCCGACGGTTCGGTTAAGTGGAGCGCTCATACGGCAGACGCGGGAAAGCTTTCGGAAAATATCGAGGTGCTTCCCGTAAAGAACAGCTGCGGGACAGGCGCTTTTGAGGACCGGGACGGGAAAACGCCCGAAAACGAAAGCAACGCATGTCATGGGCAGGCCTGCATCACCGTGAACAAAACCGATTCCGCGTATCTTGTGAACAACGGCGAATACAGCATCACTGTGCCTTTTAACGGAAACGCGCTTGTAAGCACAGTTTGCGACCCCGGTTCCGGAAGGCTTGTTGCAAAAAACTTTGTTCCGCATCTTACGCTTGAAGAACCGGCGACTGTTGACGGAAACCCCGCAAGAGTTGATAAAAACTACACCGGACGCATCGACAGGGTAACTCTTGAAGATGAAGGCAGTCTTATGTGCTCCTTTAAGTTCGAAGGCACGCATATTGACAAAACAGGCACCGGGCGGCTGCGTTTTATCATCCGCATGAAGGTGTTTGCGGGCTCAAAAGAGCTGAAATTCACACATACTTTTATATACGATGGTGAGCCGGAAAGGGACTTCCTAAAAGGGCTTTCTGTCTCCTTTGAGATGCCTGCCGCAGGCGAGCCCTACAACAGACATATCAAATTCCTGCCGGATCACGGTGTTTTCCATGAGTCTGTTATGACGCTCATTAGCTGGAGACCACGCGTTCCGGAAGGCCTGCACGCAAAGCAGATGGCAGGAGAGCTCTTAAAGCCCGAAGGCGAAGCGCTTGCCGCACTTAACAAGATAAAGGAAGATATCCCCTTTTGGGATACGTACGATCTCTGTCAGGACAGCGACTCGCATTTTGCGATCCGAAAAAAGCTTTACGGCGACCACCTCTGTTACATAGATTCACTGCACGGGAACAGGGCTAAGGGCGCAGCTTTTGCGGGAACGGAGTGCGGGGGCGCGCTTGTAGCCATCCGCGATTTCTGGGAAAAGTACCCGTCCGGGTTTAATATTTCCGGGCTTAACTCGGATACCGTGAAGATCGACATCGAGCTCTGGTCACCCTCTGCAAGGCCTTTTGATTTCAGGCATTATGCGGATCGCGGATATAATCAGGTCTGCTACGAAGGGTACGATTACAAAGGAGCGGACCCCTACGGTATCGCCTGCACGAACGAGTTCAATGTGATGTTTACGGACACTCACTGCGTTTCGGATGCGGAAATAACGCAATTTGCATCTGACTGCAATACAACAACGCTCTATGTCGGCGATCCGGAATATTACCATGAACTCCGTGCTTTTGGTTTCTGGTCCCTTGTAAAGAAAGAGACGGATCTGCAGAAAAAGCTTGAAACAGACCTTGACAAGTCCTTTGAATTCTATAAAAATGAGGTTGAGCAGCGCAAGTGGTACGGCATGTTCAACTACGGTGATTTCATGCATACCTACGACGAAGACCGCCACAACTGGCGCTATGATGTCGGCGGCTACGCATGGGACAATACGGAGCTTGTTCCGACGCTCTGGCTCTGGTACTACTTTATGCGTACCGGCAGGGCGGACGTCTTCACGCTTGCGGAAAAGCTTACACGCCACACCTCCGAGGTGGATGTTTACCACATCGGCAAATACAAGGGCATGGGCTCGCGCCACAACGTTATCCACTGGGGCTGCCCGTGCAAGGAAGCCCGCATAGCAATGGCGGGACATCACCGCTTCTACTATTATCTTACGGGCGACAGGCGTCTCGAGGATATCTTCGATGAATTAAAAGACAACGAAGAGACATTCCTGAACCGCGATCCTCTCGGCGATTTCTATCCGAAAGAGGAGATGGTAGAGCCAAGCCACGCAAGAAGCGGCCCCGACTGGTCATCCCTTTGTTCCAACTGGATGACAGAGTGGGAGCGCAAGAACGATACAAGATACCGCGACAAGATACTTGTCGGCACAAAGGATATAGAGAATGCGCCGCTTAAGCTTATTTCCGGGCCGGATTTCGAATTCAACCCGAAAACGCTGCATCTGCGCTACATAGGCGAGCGTACGACGGGCGGCACCCACCTGCAGATCTGCATGGGCGCACCGTCGATCTGGATGGAGATGGCAGAGCTGCTTGACGACGAGGAATGGCGGCAGATGCTTGCGGAATACGGCCGGTTCTACTTCCTGCCGGACGACGAAAAGCAGAAGGAGTCAAACGGGCTTATAGGCAAGCGCCAGTTCACCATTCCCATGTTTGCAACGGGCATAGGCGCATACGGCGCAAAGAAGCTGAACGATCCCGTCCTTGCGGACAGGGTTGTGCAGTGCCTTCTCGGAAGGCCTTACCGCGAGGTGGATGTTGACGACTACACGCCAAAGATCGTCCGTGACGCCGGTAACTGCGAGGAATTAAAGGAAATCCCGTGGATATCAACAAATCACGTGGCACAATACGGACTCAATGCTATAATGCTAATGGAGTTTTTGGATAGGAGCTGAATCTTATGAAATACTATCTTGCAGTGGATATCGGCGCTTCGAGCGGAAGGCATATCCTGGCGCATATCGAAAACGGAAAAATGGTCCTTGAAGAGGTGCACCGCTTCCCGAACGGGATGAAAGAGGAAAACGGCCACAGATATTGGGACACAAAGGAGCTTTTCAAAGAGATAAAGGCCGGCATGAAAAAGTGCAAAGACCTTGGCAAGGTTCCGGAAAGCATGGGAATAGACACCTGGGGCGTTGATTACGCGCTGCTGGATGCTGCCGGAAATCTTACGGCCCCTGTTTACGGCTACAGGGACAGCCGCACGGAAAGCGCGATGGCGGAGGTTTACAAGACCTACCCCGAGGAAGCGCTCTACGGCCGCACAGGCATACAGAAGCAGCCCTTCAACACGGTTTACCAGTTGATGGCCGCAAAACTGCAGGAGCCCGAAAACCTTGAAAAAGCGGAAACACTGCTTCTCATCCCTGATTATTTCAATTTCCTGCTCACGGGAAAGCGCCTTACGGAGTACACAAACGCGTCAACCACGCAGCTTTTGAACCCCGGGACCTGTGACTGGGATTTTGAGATGATAGAAAAGCTCGGGTACCCGAAGAAGATATTCACAAAGATAGCGCTTCCCGGCACAAAGCTCGGGGAATTAAGACCTGAGGTTGCGGATGAAGTCGGTTTTAACTGCACTGTAGTCCTTCCGGCTACGCATGATACGGGTTCCGCCGTTGTTGCGGTTCCGACCCAGAGCGACGAAGCACTCTACATAAGCTCCGGCACCTGGTCGCTCATGGGCACCGAGCTTTTGCAGGCAAATGCCTCGGAAGAGAGCAGAAAGCGCAATCTTACGAACGAAGGCGGCTTCGACCACCGCTTCAGATATCTTAAGAACATAATGGGACTCTGGATGATCAATTCCGCAAAAGCGGAGACGGCTCCGGATTTAAGCTACGGAGAGCTTTGCGAGCAGGCATCCAAAGAGACGATAAGCTCGATAGTTCCCGCAAACGACAGCAGGTTCTTAGCCCCCGGGAGTATGTCTGAGGAAGTGCAGAAGGCATGCAAAGAGTCCGGTCAGGAAGTTCCTGAGACACCTGCACAGATCGCGGCTGTAATCTACAATTCCCTTGCAAAGTGCTACGCAGACACGCTGCATGAGATAGAGAGCATCACCGGAAAGCACTACGACTCCGTTTCGATAATAGGCGGCGGATCGAACGCGGATTACTTAAACCGCATCACCGCAAAAGCCTGCGGGCGCACTGTTTACGCAGGGCCCTCCGAGGCAACTGCCATCGGAAACCTGTGCGTGCAGATGATGGCAGACGGCGTTGTAGACGGCCTTAAAGCCGCAAGAAAACTGGTATTTGACTCGTTTGATGTAAAAGAGTACAAAGCATAAATACAGGAAATACTGACAGTTCAATTAATAATACAGGGGCATCCCCAAAAACAGAAGAGGAGAAAAAACATGAGTTATCAGGAAGCAAAAGAAAAATACGCAAAGCTCGGTATTGATACCGACAAGGCCATTGAAACCTTAAAGAAAGTGCCTGTGGCACTGCACTGCTGGCAGCTTGACGATGTCAAGGGCTTCGACCAGGACGGCCCGCTTACAGGAGGCATCCAGACAACCGGAAACTACCCCGGCAAGGCCATGACACCCGAGCAGCTTTTTGCCGACTACGAGAAGGTTTTCGAGCTTACGCCCGGAACAAAGAAGATAAATGTGCACGCATCCTATGCTATTTTTGAAAACGGTGAGTATGCAGACCGTGACGCATTAGAGCCCAGGCATTTCAAAAAGTGGGTAGAGCTTGCAAAGAAGCACGGCTGCGGCCTTGACTTCAACCCTACCTTCTTCTCGAGCCCTCATGTTAAGGACGGTCTTACCCTTACAAGCCCTGACGAGGAGACAAGAAAGTTCTGGATCCGCCACGGCCAGGCCTGCATCCGCATTTCCGAGTATTTTGCGAAAGAGACCGGCATCCCCTGCGTTATGAACATCTGGATCGGAGACGGCTACAAGGATGTTCCCGCAGACCGCATGGGCCCGAGAATGCGTTATAAAGATTCCATTGAACAGATACTTTCCGTACCTTACGACAGGAACCTTGTTAAACCCTGCGTAGAATCCAAGGTTTTCGGCATCGGCGTTGAAGCTTACACCGCAGGCTCCGCAGAGTTCACTTTAAGCTTTGCGGCTACACACGAAGGTGTTATGCCTCTTATGGACAACGGTCATTATCATCCCACGGAAGTTGTTTCCGACAAGATCCCTGCGCTCATGTGCTTCTATCCTGAGTTCGCATTGCATATCACCCGTCCTATCCGCTGGGATTCGGACCATGTAGTGCTTTTTGATGACGAGACTCGCGAGATGGCAAAGGAGATCGTTCGCTGCGGCGGCCTTTCAAGAGTTCACATGGCTCTTGACTATTTCGATGCCTCCATCAACCGCATCTCCGCCCTTGCAACCGGCTTCAGGAGCTGGGAAAAGGCGCTTCTTGAGGCACTCTGCATGCCTCACGAAATGTTAAAGGAGCTTCAGGACAAGAATGAGCTCGGTAAGAAGATGGTAATGCAGGAAGCTGTAAAACTCCTGCCCCTTGGCGAGATATGGGACGAGTACCTCAGAAGAGAAGGTGTAGTTGACGATTACGGCTTCTATGATGAGATTGAAAAATATGAAAAGGACGTACTGCTGAAAAGATAAGGTTTTCGCGTGATCCCGGCTTTTAACGGAATTGTGGAAAACGGTCTTTCAGAAGGAGGATTGACATGAAGTTTTTAGATGCTGAATTTGTAAAAGGTTTTATCAGAATGGCCAACGACGGCTGGGAGCAGGGCTGGCATGAAAGAAACGGCGGCAACCTCTCTTACCGCGTGAAAAAAGAAGAGGTTGAGAGTGTAAAGGAAAATTTCAAGCCCCTTGAGTGGAAGCCTATCGGGACAAGCGTTCCGGCGCTTGCGGGCGAATACTTTCTTGTGACGGGCTCGGGAAAATTCTTCAGGAACACCATTATCGATCCCGAGGATTCCATGGCTATGATAGAGCTTGACGAGAAGGGAGAGAACTACCGCATCGTCTGGGGACTTGTAAACGGCGGAAGGCCCACATCCGAGCTTCCGAGCCACCTTATGAACCATGAGGTGAAATTCAAGATCAACCCCAAGTACCGCGTTATCTACCACGCGCATACAACGAACATCATCGCCCTCACATTCGTGCTGCCGCTTACCGATGAGGTCTTCACAAGAGAGCTCTGGGAGATGGCTACCGAGTGCCCTGTTGTCTTCCCTGACGGCGTGGGTGTTGTTCCGTGGATGGTGCCCGGCGGGCGCGACATCGCGGTGGCGACAAGCGAACTGATGAAGAAGTACGACCTTGCCGTATGGGCGCACCACGGCATGTTTGCAGCCGGCGAGGATTTCGACATCACCTTCGGACTCATGCATACAGCGGAAAAATCGGCGGAGATCCTTGTAAAAGTCCTCTCCATGAGGCCCGACAAGCTGCAGACCATCACCGTGCAGAACTTTAAGGATCTGGCAAGGGACTTCAATGTGACATTGCCCGAAAGATTCCTGTATGAGAAGTGATCGGGGCAAAAAACTAACGAATAAACCAAAAATCAGTATAAATGAGAGATATTCAGGAGGCTATAATGGCAGGATTTGAGTACAATCGGGAGCAGATTGAAAAGGTAGTGGATAAGATCGTTGAGCGCACAATGCGCATGGATCTTACATGGGACTGGCCCTGCGGTGTTGCGTACTACGGCATCAGCAAGGCATATGAGGTAACAAAGAATGAGAAATACCTGAAGCTGATGAAGGACCGCATCGACTTTTATATCGAGCTTGGGCTGCCGTCTGTCTGGACCGTTAACACATGCGCTATGGGCCATTGCCTCATCACGCTTTATGAGGCCACAAACGACCAGAAATACTGGGATATCCTTATGACAAAGATCGAGTATCTGCGCAAAGAAGCATTGCGTTTCGGCGATAATGTGCTCCAGCACACTGTTTCCGCAAACAACGACTTCCCCGAGCAGTGCTGGGCAGACACCCTGTTCATGGCGGCATTCCTCATGCTCCGCGTCGGCGTAAAGCTTAAGGACGCAGATCTTATAGAAGATGCTCTGAACCAGTATTACTGGCACATCCAGTACCTTCAGAACGAGGATACGGGCCTCTGGTACCACGGCTACAACAACATCACAAAGGATCATATGTCGGGCTTCTACTGGGGCAGGGCAAACTGCTGGGCAGCCTACACAATGAGCCAGGTGGGGCTTATTCTTCCGGAAGCTTACCTGTATCCGAAATTCCTTGAGATCGTTGGGTCTCTTAACGAGCAGCTTGCTGCACTTAAAGAATGCCAGACGGAGAACGGCCTCTGGAGAACGATCCTTGATGATGAGGAGTCCTACGAGGAAATCTCGGCATCCGCAGGCATCGCAGCCGCAATGCTTGCAAAGGGCAACCCGCTCCACACGCCGTATATCAACAAATCCATCAAGGGTCTGCTTGAAAACGTGAGCGAGGACGGCCGCGTCATGAACGTTTCCGGCGGCACCGCGGTAATGAAGGACCGTGAGGGCTACATGGGCATCAGCAAGAAGTGGATCCAGGGCTGGGGCCAGGGCATGGCACTTGCCTTCTTCGCAGGCCTGCTTGACACCGCAAACCACAGAAATGACGGGGCACTTTGATGAAATACGAATTTACCGAGGGTACGTCTGATGCGCGTACCCTCTATGAGGTTAATAACGGGGAAAATGCAGAGCCGGAGCTGAACTGCGGCTTCATCACGGATGAAAACGCAGATGCGGAGCCGCTTTTGCGCATCCCCGAGATAAACAGCGGTTTTTTGAAGAACGACAGATGCGGCGGGCAAAAGCTGATAAAACTCAAGTATACCCCCTGCGGCGCAAAGACCGAATACGCAGGCGACGGCTTGATTCCGCTGCTTTTTAAGGCGGATGTGCCTGAATACGGCAATTATCATGTTAAGGTTGTGATCTACGCCGAAGAGGAAACAGAAGGCCTGCTTTTCCTTGGAAGAAGGCGCCTTGCCTTAAAGCGGAGATTTGTTAAGGGCAGCTTTTTTGCGGGAGAATATGCCGTAAATGTGCTTCCTGTGATCCCCCGCGGCCACACCGAAGTCTTCGGGGACAAAACGGTGGATGTTGCGCTTGTGGGCAAAGGCCTTGTGTTAAAGAGCGTCGAGATAAAGAAGGCGGATATCCCCTGCATCTACATTGCGGGCGACTCCACACTTACAGACCAGAGCGCGGTTTACCCTTACGACCCTGCATTGAGCTACAGCGGCTGGGGGCAGATGCTCTCTTACTTTGTCGGAAGCCGCATTGCTGTCTCGAACCATGCGCACTCCGGTCTTACCACGGAGAGCATGCGCAACGAAGGGCATTATGACATTATCCTTGAGAATATCAAGCCCGGTGATTATTGTCTGTTCCAGTTCGGGCACAACGACCAGAAGCTTGAGTCGTTAAAGGCCTATGAAGGGTATACCGCAAATCTCAAACGTTATATTGATGAGATAAAGGGGAAAGGCGCAACTCCGGTCATTGTTTCGCCGCTTGCGCGCAACACCTGGAAGGGCGACGGAACCTACAACGACCTGCTATGCGAGTACGCAGCCGCCTGCGAGAAGATCGCAAAGGAAAATGCTGTTCCGTATGTTGATCTTCACGCAAGGAGCATGGATTTTGTGACCTCAAACGGCAGAGAAGCCGCAAGGGCCTATTATTTCCCTTCGGATTACACCCACAGCAACGATTACGGCGCATATCTCTTTGCGGGATTTGTGTATGAAGGGCTTGCTAAATGCGGCATAGTGGAGGCGGATACCTTTGAAGAGTGGAAAGCACCGGAAGAGGTGCCGGTAATAAAGCTTCCGGAAGAAACTCTTGCTGCAGAAGAAGGAGCGGGAGAAAACGCGGAAAACACCGGAGACGCAGGGAAAGCGGCCTCAGGCGTCACTCCCGCGGAAGACCTGTTTGCGGGCCTCGAAAGGCCTGATGACATTCTTACCAGGGCGGAAGCCTTTGAAATGGTCATAAAGACCGTGAAATTCTTCCCTACGAACGTATACAATGACATGTTTGAGGATGTTGTGGGGCATGAGACCTACGCCGGCAGCATAGAATGCGCGCTGCAGAACGGCATAATCCCCGAAAGGTGGATGAAGGAAAAACGCATTTACCCCGAAAAACCGGTGAATCTCAGCGAATTCCTTGAGATATTAAAGCTTGGTTACTTAAGCCGCAGGCCCGACGGAAAAGTGCTTGAAAGCCTGGAAACTTACGGCCTGAAAGATGAAGACACCGTAAAGAGGGGCGCAGCAGCGGACATCTGCAGACAGGTGAAGGTGTGAACCATTTTTGTTGTCAGTGGGGACGGTTCTCTCTGACAACATTGTCACTTAGAACCGTCCCCGGTGACATATACAATAAAGTGATACGACAATACAGAAATATAAGCGTGAGGAGACAGATCATGTTAGAACGGACCGGTTCATTTACTCTGCCGGGCGAGGCAGGGTATGAAAAATTGACACTTGAGCTTGCGAAGCGCTGGGGCGCGGATGTTATCCGCGACAGCGACGGAACGGTGCTCTCGGACGAGATCACGAAGGCAGGGTATGGGATATATTCCACCATCTGCATCATCCGCGATCACAACGAATGGGCAAAGAAAAACCCGGACAAGCTCCAGCAGAGCTTCCTTATGTCCGACCCTGTGACGGCGGAGGGCGACACGGTGGAGATAACCCCTCTGGACGGCTATTTTACCGAGCAGTTCAGGGTGAACACATCCGCAGATTCCCTTAAATACTGGCAGGTTTTTGACCGCACCGCGGGGCGGGAGGTTGCAAGGCGCGACTGGAATTTCTGCGAAAAATGCGGCAAAGTGAAGGTGAAGAACGCAGTTCCCTTCCACACATACACGGTGAACTTCCTTGTGTACCGCATCTGGGAAGAGATCTCCATGTATAACCATGTGACGAACAACTGGACAAAAGAGCACCTGATGCCCATCGACCCGAGGACGAAAGAGTGCCGCGAGTACATGACGAACTGGTTCATCAACTGGTGCGAGACTCACCCCGATACCACGGTAGTGCGCTTTACATCACTGTTCTACAACTTCGTCTGGATCTGGGGCAGCGACGAGCGCAACCGCAACCGCTACTCCGACTGGGGTTCCTACGACTTTACCGTGAGCCCGAAGGCACTTGACGATTTTGCCGCAAAGTACGGCTACAGGCTCACTTCCGAGGATTTCGTCAACAAGGGCAGGCTTCACGTGACCCATATGCCGCCTTCGAAGAAACAGCTTGACTATATGCGCTTCACAAACGAATTTGTTGTGGATTACGGCAAGGAGCTTGTGGAGATAGCCCACAGATACGGCAAGAAAGCGTATGTCTTCTATGATGATTCCTGGATCGGCGTTGAACCCTACAGCGACCTGTTCGGCGAGTTCGGGTTCGACGGCCTTATTAAATGCGTATTCTCCGGCTTTGAGGTAAGGCTTTGCGCAGGCGCAAAGGTGCCCACACATGAGCTGAGGCTTCACCCGTACCTGTTCCCTGTGGGACTCGGCGGTGCGCCTACCTTCTCACCGGGCGGCGACCCTGCTCTCGATGCCAAGAAATACTGGATAAGCGTAAGACGCGCGCTGCTGCGCCAGCCCGTGGACAGGCTGGGCCTTGGCGGCTACCTGCATCTTACGGAAGGTTACCCGGATTTCGTTGATACCATCGCAGACATCATGGATGAATTCCGCAGGATAAAGGCGATGCACGCAGACGGCGGCGTTTACACGCTTCCCGTGA
>JAEEGL017099801.1_pt1 | contig 38800 bp, 37 predicted proteins | sample 9134231 | NCBI WGS metagenome assembly JAEEGL01 (sample SAMN16246548, study PRJNA631951) | gut metagenome | biome: gut microbiome; feature: rumen; material: fiber-attached | host: Bos | place: Iran: Karaj | collected 2018-10 | reverse complement strand
TCGGGACGTCCCATTTTTATAGGAGCGGGTAAAGGGACTCGAACGGGTACGACGGCGCAAGCCGGGAAAAAGGATCCGGTGGATCCTTTTTCAGTACCCCGGTGATTGGTAGGTCGTGCTCGAGAGCCGCTGTCTGGACAATTCCTTCTGCGCGGGTAAAGGGCTCGAACGGTTTGGAGCCGGTTGCCGCAGGCAATTTCGGGCATCCGGCGGATGGCCGAAAAGGCGGAAAACGGGCGGCAGTCTGTTCCGAAGGAACAGCAGTCCGCCCCGTGAGCGACGGCCGAAGGCCGGGAAAAAGGATCCGGTGGATCCTTTTTCAGTACCCCGGTGATTGGTAGGTCATCGGCTCTTGACATCCCTTTTGTCGAATGATAGTATTATTACAATATTATTTGGAGGTGCCGAAATGAAAAAACTGCTCTCGATAATTATGGCGGGATTAATGCTCCTCTCGCTTTGCGCCTGCTCCGCGGGCAATACCACGCCCCCTGCGGCGAACTCTCCCGAGGAAGTCACCGCCGCGCCTACGGCTGAGCCGACGGAGGAACCTCCGAAGGACGTGCGCGAGACCGACTATGCGAAGATCGAAGGCATTTACAGCCAGACGAACTATGAGGATCCCGACGGGAAGCCCCTCACCATGGTCTATATGGGCGTGATCGTTAAAACGCCCGACAAGAATCTCCGCGTCACAAGCATAGGGATGAAGATGACTGTAAACGGGGTCAACACCTACTCGTCCGATAAATACCTCCACATCAATTACGTGACGAGCTTCATGCCTAATTATCTCTACACCAGGGTCATGACCGACGTGTATATGGGCGAGGAGGTAAAACTCCTCTACACGTTCAAGGTCCCGAAAGCGGAGCTTGAGGCGGGCAGGAGAATTACGTTTGAGAGCTCTGAGATACCCGACATGGATAAAATAAGCTTTGATTCCGCTTCCATAATCGCCTTTCATAGTCGGGAAATCCCCGGAATTCTCGATCCTCTCGGCAATACTGAGGAAATCAAATTGAGAGGAGGCGCGCCGGAAACCATCGAGGAGTACGGAGTTGATTTATGGCTTACCAGTTTCCCTGATTACGACGATGGCAGGTTTTATTTGGCTTGGAGCGAGGGCTATCCGGGAACAGAGTACACCTTCTTTGCGAACGATACGGTTTACACTATCAGATTCTATCATGATGACCGCGATAGTTTTGTTGTCGATACGAGCATCGGCATCTCGAACGGAGGCACCTTCAAAGTGACCAGCGGTTACGTTATTCTGACCTATGATACAAACGGAGAGGAGGTCTACATCCGTTACGTCGTGGACAAAACCAAATACACCGATCCGGAGCACTGGTACGATTGCGTAACTTTCTATTTCGTAGAGGCCTTCGACGTAATGACATAAACCCTGCAAAACGCAACCGGTACGGGGCTGCCGCAAATGATGTGCGGCGGCCTCTTTTTTGCTCCGCCTTCGCAGTTCGATCCGTCATCGCTCACGATCTTTTCACAGCTCTTCCTTTACGAAAAACGCACGAACTCTATCCTCCGTGATCATTACCGATTCCTGATTGAAAAACACGCAGAGATCCTTCGCTATTTCGTTTATCACCGTATTGTCTGCCTCGATAAAAGAAAGCACAAGGGTGTTCTCCTGCGTATAGCTCCCGTCCTCGTGCATATAGCCGCCTTGTTCAACGGTGAACGAGAACGCCGCCTTGAAGCTGCGGCAGACGTTTTTCAATATTCTGACGTATTTTTCGGTTTCGAGTTTCTGTTCCTTTGTATCACGGTCGTTAAGACCGACGCAGATCTTTGTTTCTATCATAGTTTGAACTCCTGTTTGAGCCTTTTCAGCCGCAAATTACTAAAAGAAAAATACCGCAGCGGCCGTATTCTTTCAATAATACTCTGCTTTGGCTGAAGGGCAAAGGACGTCCTCGAACAATTTTCTATGGACACCGCACCGCGTATGTGCTATAATGAGTCAGTATAATATATTAATCAGCGTGATATGCGCGGGAAGGAGCGTTTTATGAAGCGCACGATAGGATTACTGCTTTGCCTGATGCTTGCCCTGACCTCGCTGCCGGTCAATGCGGCCGCGCCGCGGGCTGAAACCAGGCAGATCTCCACTTCGACGGTTATCGATTCCGACGGCAGCGACGGCTACACGGGCGATTACGTCGTGATCTACAATCCCTCGACCGAGGCTTCGAATTCCCTTTCTACGGGCAATATGTCCGGGCTGATCGAAACCGATATAGGCTCAGTCAAGGCCGCCCCCGAGGGCGATCCCGATATTCCCTATATGATCGACGTCGATCCGGTCTTTTCAAAAAAGGCAGAGGAACAGGGCCTCGTTCCATCCTCCGCTAAGCCCGAGCCGGTCAGGACCTCCTATAACGTCGGCGATACGCACACGTTCATGATAATGAACTACTCGCCCGACGGCTTGTTCATGGAGTTCAAGGTGCTGGCCAAGGGCGAGCATTGCTACGTTTGGACTCCGACCTCCACCGCCGCGAACGTCTATCCGCTGGATGCGATCGATCCCTCCTTCGCGCAGACCGCCGCCGATATGTTCGATTCGAAATTCGATCTGATGCAGTACTCCTTCGGCGATCACGATAACGGTTCCTCCGGCGACGGAAGGCTCAATCTGCTCTATTACAACATCGACGACGGCTGGGAGCCCGGCCAGGGCTATATCGGCGGATACTTCTATGCGCTGGATCTTTACACCGCCGGGATGCCCGTGCTGAACATCGATACCTACCCCGGCGTGACCTATACCAATTCCGAGGGCGTTACCAATACCGATATCTCGCGCACTTACAACGTTATCGTGCACGAGTATCAGCACCTTATCTGCTTCTCCCAATGCGGCGCGGCGGACACCTGGATCAACGAATGCATGAGCGCCGCCGCGGAGGAGATCTGCTTCCCCGGCTCCAGCGTTTATCCGCGCATACAGACCTGGACGGATCATTATTATTCCGAGCACGAGGATTGGGCCACCCCGCCGGAGGAGGTCGAGTACATTCCCGATTACTCGCTCTATAACGGGTATTCCATGTACGACTGGTCGAACGATCTGCCTACCGACGATCTTCTGGTGCTTTACGCGCAGGTATCGCTCTTTGCGCAGTATATGTATTCGCGCTTCGGCAACGGGGTATTCCACAGGATAATCGACAATATGTCCAACGGCGGAGGCCTCTCCGCGGCGAACAGCTTCCAGTCGATCTGCGAGGCGGCGACCGGAGTCGATCCCTCGACGCTCGTGCAGAACTTCCGCATAGCGCTGACCGCCAACACTTCGCCCGCCGAATACGGAGGGCTCTACTCCTTCTCCATGCAGGAGGGCTACGATCCCGCGGATTATCACGGCGTTGCGAATCTTTATTCGCTGCTCTGCCCCGTTGTCTTCACCGGAACGAGCTGCTCCATAAAGGGCGGCGGCGCGATATGCGTTAAGCCTGTCGGCGGAGTTTACTATCCGCCTTCCGGCGCGGCAAGCGGCCTTAAATACTTCGGCGTGACCAGGAGCTCCGAGCCTCCCTCCTATCTGCCCGGCGACGTTGACATGAACGGAGTGGTCGATTCCGTGGACGCGCTGCTGGCTTTGAGGGCTTCGCTCGGCATATTCACGCTGACGGAAACTCAGCTCATCATCGCCGATATGGACGGCAACGGCGTGATAGAGGGCTCCGACGCGCTGACGATCCTGCGCATCGCGCTCGGGCTGATTTAGTACCCGATCATCAAAAACGCCGCATATGCGGCGTTTTTTCGCGGATAGGGTTTGGAGCCCGAAAAACAGTTTCTTCGGTTTTGTTTACAGTACGGAGACAAAAACGTCGTCATATTAAGTGAAGGGCCTTTAAGGAGGTGCGCTCATGCAGCAGAAGAACACAGCCTGTTCGGACGATGAGATCATCGGTCTGCTTTTTGAGCGCGACGAAAAAGCGCTTGCTCTTGCAAAAGCCTCCTACGGGCCGATGCTTCGAAGGATAGCGATGAATATCCTCGGCAGCCCGCAGGACGGCGAGGAATGTGAATCCGATGCGCTGCTTGCTCTCTGGAAGCACGTCCCGCCGAACAGGCCGAGGGCGCTCGGAGCTTATCTTTCGAGGATAGTCCGCAACATTGCCCTTGACAGATTAAAGGCCAGGCGGCGCGGAAAGCGCGTGCCGCCGGAATGCACACGTTGTCTTGACGAGCTCTCCGAGCTTGAGGACGGAAGACCGCTCGAATCGGAGGCCGAAAAAGCAAGACTGCGCGAAACCGTCAACGGCTTCGTGCAGGGGCTCGACGAGCGAAGCCGCTTCATATTCATCTCGCGGTACTACCTCTTCGAGTCTGCGGAATCGACCGCAAAAAAGCTCGGCGTGAGCGTTTCGACCGTCTTCAAAACTTTGAAAAAACTCAGGGATGAACTGGCGTCCGTACTGAAAAAGGAGGAACTGTTATGAAAAAAGAAGATCTGTTTGACGCCGTCGGCGGCATTGATGAAGAACTGATAGGCGATACGCTCCGCAAGCAGGCTTCATCCGCCAATAAAACCGGCAGGCGCAGGACCGCATGGCTGATCGCCGCCGCGATAGCGACAGCAATAGCGATAGCCGCGGTTCCCGTGATAAACGGTATCGTTAAGCGCGCTCCCGCGGAGAAGCCCGCCGTCACAGCCGATTCCGGCGAGGCGAAGGCCGATCCCACCGACGCGCCGAGCTTTACCGCAGCTCCCGCGGAGCCCACCGAAAAGCCCGAGCCCACGCCCACAGCGGTTTACGGGCCTTACTCCCTGCCCATTAAGCTCCTCTCCTGCGGCAGCGAGCTGCCCGCCGAAAGGCTCTCGCTGATACCGGTAGCAAGCAGATCCGAGCGTTTGTGGGCGGACGACAGGTTCGTTTCCGATCTCGCCGCGCCTCAGATGACCGTCAGCTTCGACGGCACGGAGTACACCGGAAGCTATACCTCCTCGGGCTTTGATTACTGCTCCTATACGACCGATTTCTACGAGTGTGAGGACGGCGTTACGTTCGGCGTCCGCACAGGCACGAATGAGCTCGTATACCTCAACCTCGCCACGCCCGAATTCATGAGCGCGGCTGCGGCAGAAGGATCCGTCGTCGACGGTGAGCGCTATACCGCCGCATGGAAGATAATCAAGAAGCTCCACGTTGACACACATTATTACGTAGCGGATGAGGAGAGCCCCGTCGACGGTCTTTACGAGATCACCGCTTACCATGGGTTCTGCGGGGTGAAGACCTCCTCCTTCATTACCGTTCGCGTCACCGCCGCAGGTAAATTCGCGATGTTCCGCATAGGCGACCCCGACGCCTACTCCGTTATTCACGACACTATCGGCTTCGTTGAGGAATCCTTTGATGTTGATTACTTCGTAAACGAAGCGATCCGGAACGTGTGCGACGAACACCGCGTCGCTTACCCCGAGGATTGGATCGCGCACACCACCATCACGGTCAATCCCGAAGGAAATATCGTGTTCTACATAATGCTCGTGCAGCCCATCACCGCCGACGGAACCACTTACGAGCCCGGCTTCATGTTCATGACGACCGACTTATCCTGCACGCGGAGCGCATGGGTGTTCAGGGCTGCGATAGAGGATCTGGCGGGCCTGGTATTCTTCGGCGACGCGCCCTCGCATACGCCGGAATACGCGGAGCCGGATTACGAAAACAATCTGTTCACTCTCAGCATGCAGGAGGCCAACGACGAGCAGAAGGCCAAGCTCGAAGAGATCGCCAAGAGAAACTCTCCGTCCGAGTGGTACGAGAGGGAGATACTCATGATAATGGGCAAGCTCCCGGCTGATACTCCCAGGCTTACCCCCGAAAAAGCGGGCAAGATACTCAAGGGGATCGATCCCGCCGATTATGAACGCGAGACCGCGTACGAGGCGGAGGTCATAGCCAAATTCAACGAGTATGCCGGCGCGCCGGACTTCAGAGCAAGCACCGGAGTGATCTACGCCAAATATTACGTGGACGACTCCGCGGAGTCCTACATAATCGTTTCCGCAGGCAGCGTGGTCTATTACTATCCCGGCGGCGACGATACGCTTGCCGAATACGGCCAGCCGTAAAAATGTAAAAAAGCGCAGGGCGTAAGCCCTGCGCTTTTTTATACTCATTCGTTTGCTCTCATCCTGCCGAGCGGGCCTCCCATCAGGAACTCCATGGCGTTGATTATCATTATGCCGTCCGCGGTGCTCCTGGTATCGCTCCCGGCGCAGATCACGAACTTGGGGGATCTGTCCCTGATCCTGTGCAGGGGCCCCATTATCCTGCGCAGATTGCCTTCATCAAGCATATCCGCCGTCTGGATGTACGCCCTGCCGCCTTCGCTCACGGCTATGAACTTTATCTCGTCCTGCCCGAGCTTGCCGTTATACACCTCGAAACCGCGGCGCAGCAGCTCGAAAAAGACCTTGTTTTCAAGCATGCTCTCCCGGTCGGGCTCCTTGCCGGTCACGTACTTATACAGCGCGCCGCCGGTCGGATAGTACTTTGCGAGCGTTTTGAGCTTTTTCCCGGCGCGGATATCGTATCTTTCCGCCGAGTAGAAGAGATGGGCGTTGATAAGCGCGTGCATGTAGCTCTCAATGGTCTTTGTGGAGGAAGCCCTTTTAAGATAGCTGCCCGTCTGCTTGGCTATCCACGTTGCGGAGATGTTCCTGCCCATGTTATTCGCCATGATGTTCGCCGCCATGCGAAGCAGCCCCGGCTCGGCAACGGCGCTTCCGCCCATATAGCTTCCTATCTCCATGATATCATGGGTTATTACGGAGCAGTACACACCGTCCGTCATGACCCTTTCGATATCGCCCGCAGGCGCCTTGGCAAAGACGGGTATCGAACCCGCGCGCAGATAGCGCGAATAGAGCTCGGTAAGGGGGATCTCCTTCTTTGCGCCCGTGCTGATCATCCTCTCCCTGAAGCTCCTTTCGGGAGAGCCTATCTCCGTATAGCCGTTGAAGAGCATGAATTCTTCCATCGAAAAAGGCAGGGCTTCTATCACCTCGCAGCGTCCCTCGCGGTAGGCTTTGAGATTCTCGGAAAGCACGCGCCTGTTGGACGAGAACAGCACGAGCTTTACGTTTTTATACTCCACGGCGCGGTCTACCGCCCGCTCCCATCCGGAAACGTGAGTTATCTCGTCGATGAACAGTATGGTCTTTTTTTCGGGATCGAGCCATGCTTCAAATCTTTCAAAAAGCTCTTCGGCGTCGATGTGCACTTCGAAAGGCTGCTCGAAATCGTAGTAAACGATACGCCCCAGCCCGGAATATCTCCGCTTCATTTGCTCGGCAAGGCTCCTTGCGATAAAGCTCTTGCCGAATCGTCTTACTCCGAGAACTATCGTAATGTTGCTGCTGTCGATATGGCGCAGTATCTTTTTCTGGTAATACTTGCGCGGAATTGCCGTAAAGGTGCTCACGGGTCTCTTCTCCCTTTCACGAATCTCGCGTCGATCAATTGCCTTCAAATACATTCCCGGTTAGAGTATACTTTATCCCGATCGTATTTGCAAGCTAAAAATACCAATAAACGCTTGTATTTTTTAAAGTTTTGCCCCCTGTTTGAAAGCGTTTAATTCAAGGTTGTCATCCGGGCAAATAATTGTTATAATTATATAGGATGCGAAAAAGCGATAAAGTGACTAATATATTATTTTTTATGGAACCGAAAGCGCTTTTCATCCGTTATATAAATGAGGTTCGGCAGGGGGTTTATTGCCGATTGGAGGGTGTTTGCGATATGCCTGAAAGGGATTTCGACAGCATTTATAAAGAATACTCCAGGCTTGTCTACTGGGCCGCCTACCGCGTCCTCTCCGATAAGGAGGCGACCGAGGACGTCACGCAGAACGTGTTCATGACCGTGCTGAAAAGCATGGATACCGTGGCCGCTCTGCCCGACGCACAGTTGAAGGGCTGGCTTTACCGGGTCTCGGTGAATGCGGCATTGGACGCGAAGCGGCGTGACAGCAGGGAGGTATTATCCGACGAGCCGGTCGGGGCGGAAGTCGCCGATCCCGGCGGCACGCCGGAGGACGAGGTGGTTCAGGGCTCCGTCCGCGCCGCCGTAAGGGAGGCGCTCGCCAAGGTGGACGAGATCTACCGCGAGCCGCTCATGATGTATTATTATTCGGGTATGAGCGTTCTGGAGATCGCCGACGCGCTCGAGCTTTCGGAGGGAACGGTAAAATCCCGAATGAGCAGGGGGAGAAAGATAATGGCACGGCATTTGCGTGCGAAGGGTATCAGCTATGAGTAAAGATCATGAAAACGCATTATTGAAAGAGCTCTCTCCCGAGGAATCTGCGGCGATCGACCGCATTATGGCTCAGGCCGCCGCGGAAGCGGACGCCGAAGTGGATTACGACGGTATGCTCAAGGCGATCAAGGCCCGCGCAAAGGCGGAAGGAATAGTCGTCTTCCCCGGCCATCCCGCTAAAAAGAAGAACGCCGTCAGGAAGGTGCTCACCGGGTTTGCCGCAGCGGCAGCCGTTGTTGCGGTCGGCTTTGCGGTCTACGGATCGGTAAAGCTCCTCACTCCCGCGAAGCAGCCTGCTGATCAGAGGAGCGCTTCCGTTATCAGCGGCGATCCCGACAACAGCGCCGATACCGTTATTAGCAGCAAAACTCCCTCCGGTATTCAGAGTTCGGTCGTGCCCTTCACGCCTACCGAGGAAGTCGCCACTCCCCTGCCTACGGTCGCAGCGCCCGATCCCACTCCCTTCCCCACCGATTCGCCCATCACGAAGGGCGTTGGCGTTGGATTTGTGGATCTGACCTCGTTCGTGCACGAGCCTACCACCTGTGATGATATCACCCCCGACCTGCCCGAATTCATGGCGGTCAAATCCTCCGGCAGCGGAGACCTCGAAGTCAAGGCCTTCGGCACGAGCGGCATGAACAGGTATTATTACTCCGCCCGCGTGGTGAAGGATCCCCGTACGGAGCTTTCGGTGGGCGTTGCAAGATATGAGCGCGACGCTGCGTCGAACACCATCAAGTACATGTGGAGGATCACCTCCGGCTCCCTGCTTGAGATCGAATTCAGCGGATTCGACTTCGATTCCGCACAGACCGCGCTGCTCAGCCTTCTTTATAAGATGAGCGATCGCGCGGCATGAAAAAGCGCACTAAGCTGTATCTTCCCAAATTAGCAGCATGCGATATAAAAGGCGCCCGGTTTTGCCGGACGCCTTAATTTTTTATGCTTATTCCTCGGTGGGTATGCGGCTTATATCGCTGCCGATCTGCTCCTTATCGAGCCTTGCGAGAAGCTCCTCGAACGGGCAGATGACCCTTTCGCAGCAGGGATGGTAGTAGAAAGCGCAAGTTCTTTCATCATAGTTGAACTCATCGCCCTTTTCGCTCCAGAGTATTATGCGCTTGTTGCCTCGCGTGGCGATGCCGACCCCGAGCTCGGTATGGGTGCCGCTGCCGCCGGGGAGCAGCACTATCATCAGCTCCGCGTCCCTCACGGCGCGAAGCTCGTTGAAAGCGACCTCCATCATCCTGGCTTCGCCCTCGAAGCGGATATCGCCGTGGGTCATCCAGTCATAGGTCAGCTCATGCCCTCTTTTTTTCAGCACCTCGGCAAGCTCGACCGCGCGCCGGATATTTGCTATGCCTGTCGAAACGTAAAACCTCATTTATGTATCTTTCCTTCCTCCCAATGCTTGCGGCACAGCCCGACGTATTTATCGTCGGCGCCGAGCACTACCTGTTCTCCGACCTTTGTGATACCGCCCTTGCCGTCGAGCCTGGCGTTCATTATCGCCTTTTTGCCGCACCAGCAGACGGTCTTGATCTCCTCGATGGTATCCGCCATAGCCATTAGCCATTTGCTGCCCTCGAAGAATTCTCCTCTGAAATCCGTCCTCAAGCCGTAACAGATAACGGGAACGTTGTATTTGTCCACAAACTCAATGAGCAGGAATACCTCTTCACGGGTAAGGAACTGCGCCTCGTCAACGATTATGCAGTCGTATTCATGGGCGCGCACCGCCTCCACGGGTATTTCCGAAAAGAGCACGCACTCATCCGTAAGGCCGCTCCTGCTCCTTATCGTCCTGACTCCGTCACGGGTATCGATGGCGGGCTTTACGAGCAGCGCCTTCTGCCCGCGCTCGCCGTAATTGTACTTTACCATGATGGCCTGCGCGGTCTTGGACGAGCTCATTGCGCCGTATCTGAAATAAAGTTTCGCCATAGATTACCTCCGTGCCGGGTATGGGATATCGCTTATGTGGAAAATTATACCATATTCTTCCCTCAAATGCAACTACCGCCTATAAAGCCGCGCCGCGCGTCCCTTTTGAAAGGTAAAAGGGCCGGAGTATCCCCCCGGCCCGGTCGCAGATCAAAAACTTCAAGCTGCAAATTGTTTACCTCTGACCCTTGTCGTACGGTATGCCCTCCGCCTTGGGCGCCCTTGACTTTTTGGAAGTAAGTATGAGCAGTATCATGGTGATTATGTACGGCAGCATCGGGTAAAGATAGGTGCTGACGCCCTCGACTCCCTTGAACTGGGGCAGGAAGGAGATGTTAGAAGCGTAAGCGCCTATGACCTTGAACAACGCGAAGAACAGGGACGCGCCGAGAATGCTCCAAGGTTTCCAATTACCGAATATCATGACTGCGAGAGCGAGGAAGCCGTAACCCGCAACCGACGACTGAAAGCCTGCGCCGGCTGCGAGAGTGAACGCGAGTCCTCCGATGCCGCCAAGCAGACCGGAGATCAAAACGCCGATATAGCGCATCTTGAATACGTTGATGCCTACGGACGCCGCAGCCTGGGGATGCTCACCGCAGGAGCGAAGCCTTAGGCCCAGCTTTGTCTTATACATGATTATGACCGCTGCGGCAAAGAGCACTATCGCGATCAGTGTGGTAAGATACAGATCCTTGAACAGCAACGCCTGGAAGAACTCAGATCTCATCGTTAAGCCAAAGTTCGCTTCGGTTATTCGCGACCACGTGGGAATAAGGATCGTTGTCTGACCCTGACCCTGGACAACCCAAGAAATGACTATTGCAAGCGCGGGCGCCAGCATGTTGAGCGCGGTGCCTCCTATCGTCTGATCCGCTTTAAGGTTTATGGAAGCAAAAGCAAGAAGCAGGGAGAAGACCATGCCCGACGCTCCGGCCACAATGATGGAGATCAGCATCGCAAGCTGCGAACCGAGGCTGCCTGCGTTAACGGCGCCGTCAAGCGCACGCATCATGAGACAGCCGGCAAGCGCGCCGATTATCATAATGCCTTCTAACGCTATGTTGATAATACCGCTTCGCTCGGAGAACATACCGCCCATCGCAACGAGAAGCAGCGGGACAGCAAAAACAATTGTTGCGCTGATAACATCTGCAAGAACTATCATTTTTGTTCAGCCTCCTTCTCATTATTTTCAATAACAGGCGCCGCTGTGTCCTTTGCCTCGGGTGCAGGCGCCGGAGCCGCATTGTCCGCGTTGGCGTTGGCAGTACCGATCCTTATCCTCTTGGAAAGAATGTTCTTTGTGAGCAGCGCAAACGCGCTCATGTAGATGATAACGGCGATAATAATATCGATTATCTCCTTTGCATATGTGGGCTGGAGCAGCTCTCCGCCGACCTGTATGTAGGAGATGAACAAAGCGCTGAATATCGCACCTATCGGGTTTGACGTTGCGAGCAGCGCAACGGATATTCCGTTAAAGCCCATAGCAAGCAGCGTCTTCTGTATCGTGTATTCCGCGGTGCCGGCAAGATAATAGATGCCGCCGCCGAGTCCTGCCATTGCGCCGGCGATCATCATCGAAAGCACGATGTTGCGCTTTGCGTTGATACCGGCGTATATGCTGGCGTTTTTGTTGTTGCCGCACGCCTTGAGTTCATAACCGAAGGTGGTGCGGTTGAGAATGACCCACAGCACTATCGCGCAAACTATCGCAATAAAAATGCTGATGTTCATGTAGTTGGAGTTCAAAAGCTTGTCCAGCCCGAGCTTTGGAATGAGCGCGTTGGGGTTGGCAACGGAGAGCGAAACTGTTCGGTCCATGAGACCGTTCTTTTCGATCCATGCGACCGGAAGCATAATAAGCTTTCCTCCCTTTTTAATGTTCATGCACAATAGGTTCACCGCCATCATACCTATCCAGTTAAACATGATAGACGTTATGACCTCGTTAACGTTGAACAGCGCCTTGAAAAGACCCGGGAAGATTCCCCAGACCGCACCGGCGATGAAAGAGGCGAGAAGGCAGAGATACCAGGGCATCTGGAAAATGATTGCACAGGCAAGCGCTGCGAACGCGCCTACAGTATACTGGCCGGATGCGCCTATGTTAAAGAGGCCGGTCTTGAATGCAAACGCTACGGAAAGACCCGTCATTATCAGAGGTGCAGCCTGATAGAGCACCTTTGCGAACTTGGGCGCAGCGGATAATCCGCCTGAGAGCATCCTCCAGAACTTCGGGAAAGCCATACCGGGCTTGATGAGAATAAGGAGAAGAAGGCCGAGAAGAAGGCCGACAAGTATTGAAACAACGGAAGCGAGTACGCTGGTAAATCCCTTTTTCACGCTTAATTCTCCTTTCCTTCTTCCTGATCCTGTTTGGATACGTCACGGTACATGTTCTTTGCGCCGGCCATGTAAAGGCCGAGTTCCTGCACAGTAACATGCTTGGGATCAAATTCACCGACTATCTCGCCTTCATACATGACGAGTATCCTGTCCGAAACACTCATAACTTCCTCGAGCTCAAGGGAGACCAGCAGCACGGCACGGCCGGCGTCACGGCAGGCTACCAGGTGCTTATGCACGTTCTCTATCGCGCCGACGTCAAGTCCGCGTGTTGGCTGAACAGCAACAAGAAGCTTGGGATCTCTGTCGATCTCACGGGCGACTATCGCCTTCTGCTGATTGCCGCCGGACATGGAACGCGCCGGTGTAACGGGGCCTTCTCCTGAACGGATATCGAACCAGTCGATCAGCTTCTCAGCATAATCTCTGACTTCTTTCCTTCTGATGAAAGGACCCTTCCGGAATTCGGGCTGCCAGTAACGCTGAAGCACGAGATTATTCTCAAGCGAGTAATCGAGCACCAGACCATGTTTATGTCTGTCCTCCGGGATATGGGCCATTCCGAGCTTCGAACGCTCGCGTATCTTCGCCTTTGTTATGTCGTGTCCGCAAAGCGTGATTTTACCCGAGGACATTTTATCAAGCCCGGTAAGCGCATACACAAACTGCGTCTGACCGTTGCCCTCTATACCGGCGAGACATACGATCTCGCCCGCGCGCACCTTAAAGCTTACGTTCTTTACGGCGTTGTTTGAATGGAGCTTCGAAGCCACCGTGACGTTCTGTACGTCCAAAACGACTTCGCCGGGACGGGCTTCATCCTTTTTAACTTCAAGCTGGACGTCGCGGCCGACCATCATACGGGAAAGCTCCTCTTTAGTGGTATTACGGATGTCCACCGTACCCATGTATTTGCCCTTGCGCAGGACTGTGCAGCGATCAGCAACAGCCATGATCTCGTTGAGCTTATGGGTTATGAACAAAATGGATTTCCCTTCTTTGGTGAAGTTGCGCATGATCTGCATAAGCTCGTCGATCTCCTGCGGGGTAAGCACCGCCGTAGGCTCGTCGAAAATGAGGATATCATTATCGCGGTAGAGCATCTTCAGTATCTCGACGCGCTGCTGCATACCTACCGAAATATCCTCAATAAGCGCATCGGGATCGACCTGCAGACCGTATTTTTTTGAGAGCTCGACGACCCTTGCCCTCGCCTTTGATTTGTCTAAAAAGCCCAGTTTGTTCGGCTCGACGCCGAGTATTATATTGTCAAGTACGGTAAAACACTCGACCAGCTTGAAATGCTGATGGACCATACCGATATGCAAGGCATTGGCGTCGTTGGGGTCATTGATCTTGACTACCTTTCCATCCTTTTTGATAATACCCTCTTCCGGCTGATAGAGGCCGAACAACACGCTCATCAGCGTGGATTTTCCGGCTCCGTTCTCGCCGAGCAGCGCATGAACCTCTCCATGCTTGAGCTGAAGCGTGATATTGTCGTTTGCCTTGATGCCGGGGAACTCTTTTGTGATGTTTAACATCTCTATAACGTATTCGCTCATGATCAGTCCCCTAAATAAAATGTTGGTATTTTTAAAGGGCCGGGCTATTCGCCCAGCCCTTTAAGGTGCTATTGATTTTTGTGATTCAATTATGCGTTGTAATCAACGGCGATGGTAACAGCGGGGGGATTCTCGGTATCGTTGGAGATCACGATGCTGCCGTCCTTGACCTTAGCGAAGAGAGTGTTGTACTCGTCAACGGTGAAGGTGCTGAGCCTCCAGGAGTCCTTAGCGGTGGGAAGACCTACGCAGTCGTCCTTAGCGCCGAGAACCGCGGTCTTGCCGGCGTAATCGCTGGACCACTTGCCGCCGTTGTCCCAAGCGTTCTGGAGAGCGATGACGACGGAGTTGGTCAGGCCCTTCATAGCGGAGGTTACGATGCAAGCGGATTCGCCGCTCTGGTCAACGTCAACGCCGATGACCTTTGCGCCCGCTGCTTCGGCAGCCGCAACAGCGCTCAGATAGATGCCGCCGCCGCAGGAGAAGACGATCTCGGTGCCGTCGGAATACCAGCCGGCCATCTTGACCTTGATATCATCGGACGGGGAGAAGCCGCCGGCATACCAATACTTAATGGAAACTTCACCGGCAATGCCCATTTCCTCGGCAGCCGCGTTAGCGCCCTGAACGAAGCCGTAGCCATAGCGCTGAACGGCGGGAACAGCCATGCCGCCCAGGAAGCCGAGCTTCTTGTAGCCGTCCTTAACGGCAGCGTAACCCGCAAGGTAACCGGCCTGCTCCTCCTGATAGAGGATGTTGTGGACGTTGGCTTCGGTCTTGTAGTTGTTCTTATCGTCATGAGGCTCGCCGTCCAGGAGCAGGAACTGAACCTCGGGATGCTCTCCCTGAACGATGTAGATAGCCTGCTCAAAGAGGTAGCCGGGGCAAACGACCATGTTGGCGCCGTTCTCGATGGCGTTCTTGATGGTCTCGACACGAGCCTCGGTGGAGTCCTCAGAGGGACGGTAGTAGTCATAGCCTTCGCCCTGCTTGAGACCCTTCTCTTCGCAGAACTTGACAACGCCTTCCCAAGCGCCCTGGTTGAATGACTTATCGTCGATGTTGCCAACGTCGGTAACGAGGGCGATCTTCATGTCAACTTTCTTTGCGTCCTTCTTCTGGCATCCGGCAAAAGCAGCGAGAGCCATCAGAAGTACGAGCGTGATTGCCAAAAACTTCTTCATATTCTTCCTCCTAAATGAATTTCGGCAAAGCAAAATAAGCCTTTTGCTTCGATGATAGAGTAATTATACCAAATAGTTTTGAAAAAATAAAGAGTTTTTTTGTGCGAAGGCGATTTTTTTGTATATAAGTTCCTTCAGGGGCTCCGCCGCGCGGCCGATTTTACATTATTTTTACAGCTCAGCGGTTGAAAAAAACGCCGTCGTTATTTATAATAGTGAAAAGCTTTAAAGGCCGGACGGCCTTAAAGGGGAGTTATTTGAATGTTCGGATACGTTTCGCCCTTTATTCCCGAACTTAAGGTGAAGGATAAGGAACTATATCAAAGCTATTACTGCGGCCTTTGCAGGGCGCTGGGCAAATACGGGCTCGGCTCAAGGTTTTCTCTCAATTACGACGCGACCTTCGCCGCCGTGCTGCTTTCTGCCGTTACGGGGACGGAGCCCGCTTTTGAGCGCCGCTCCTGCGCGGCGCACCCCTCCCGCGGGAAAGCGCCCATGACCGCGATGAACGGCATAATGGATTTTTGCGCCGCGGTATGCGTGCTTCTGGCTAAATACAAGGTGCTGGACGACGCGCACGACGGGCGTCCTTTGAGAAAGGCCGCGCTGCCGGTTTTTGCCCGCGGAGTGAAGCGCGCCGAAAAGAAATACCCCGGGGCCGCCTCGGTTCTGAAGGAGGGCCTTAAGAAGCAGGAGGAGATAGAAAGCCTTCCCGATACCGATCCGGATGACGCCGCGCTCAATTTCGGCGAGGTGCTCGGCAGCCTGTTCTCCGCCTGCCCCGGCGTTTCTCCGGAAGCGAAGCCCCTGCTTTGCGAGCTCGGCAAAAAGCTCGGCGGCTATATCTACATAATCGACGCGTGGGACGATATCGAAGAGGATAAGAAGCGCGGCTCGTACAACGTGTTCCTGCTTTCCGGTTTCGAGGATCCTCGCGCCACCTGCTCCGCGATGCTCGATATGTACATAAATTCCGCGGTGCTCGCATATGACCTGATGGATATACGCGTCAATAAGCCCCTGCTCGACAATATAATGTACATGGGGCTCGCCTGCCGCGCCGCCGAAGTTTTGCGCGGCGAGGGCAAGCGCCGAAAGAAAAAAGAAGCCGACGGGGCTGTTGCCGAAGGAAAGGAGGGCTCCGCAGAGTGAATCCGTATCAAGTTCTGGGCGTTTCGCCCTCCGCCTCGCAGGAGGAGATCCGCGAAGCCTACATGAAGCTCGTCAAAAAGTACCATCCCGACCGCTATCAGGATTCCAATCTCAAGCAGCAGGCCGAGGATAAGATGAAGCAGATCAACGCGGCGTACGATATGCTGACGAAAAAGCCTTCGTCCTCTTCCTCGTCTTCCTCTTACGGACCCGGCTCCTCTCACAGCGGATCCTATTACGGGGGCTACGGTCAATACGGTCCCTCCGGCAGCCAAAGCTCCTCCGGTCAGCATTACTCCGGCCAGTATTACGAGGAGTTCCGCAAGGTGCGCTCCTTCATCAACGCCGGCCGCATAGCGGAGGCGGAGGCGCTGCTTGCGGCCATTCCGCTGCATAACGCCGAGTGGTACTTCCTCTACGGCATGTGCTGCTACAGGAACGGGCATTACGGACGCGCTTACGAATACGTTTCCCGCGCGTGCCAGATGGATCCCGACAACGACGAGTACGTCCGCGCGCTCAATTCGATGCGCGGCGCGTATTCCACCACGCGCTCCTGGACGGAGCAGGGCTCGGATATGAGCTGCTGCAGCCTGTGCACCACAATGCTCTGCGCGAACCTTCTCTGCAATCTCTGTTTCAGAGGCCAGTAGTTTTTAAGAGGTATTGAATGAAACGACTCTCCCCCGGTCTTATGGCGGCATGCATCGGCATGAGCGCAGCGGTATCGCTCCTCATGCTTTTCTGCGCGGGCGTTACGAGCGTGATACCTTTGAGCGCGCTCTGCCTGTTTACCGCCTCGCTCATGACCTGGATCCCCATACGCGAGGAGCACGGCTATATCTTCGCCGCGGTCGAGTTCGTTTTGGTCTGCGCCGCGGCGCTCATCATCTGCCGAGGCATATTCACATATCTCTATACAGCGCTTTTCGGTCATTACGCTTTCGTGCGGCTTTTCCTTCGCTCGCGTATCAAGGACAGGTTCCTGACGGTGCTGCTGCGCCTTTTGTGGTTCAATCTTTTGACTGCCGCTGCGCTCGCCGTCGCCCAGTACCTGCTCCACTATGAAGTGATGACTCTCATACCGAACGTGAACGTGTTCATCGTGATCGCGGTTATCGAGGGCTCGTTCATCGTGTTCATGCTGCTTTACAGCTTCTTCGCGTACCTTTTCGATTCCTCCGTCAGGAACAAGCTCCTGCCGAGAAGATGAGCGTAATGATAATAATAATGCGGCGCAGGGCTTAAGCCCTGCGCCTTTTTATACATTATTCCTTTTATCGCTTGCAGCCGAAGCTGACCTCGGCGTTGATCAGAACGTAGTTGTCCGTCCACGGGATCTTGCCCACGTTGATCTTCGACCATTGTTCCTCGGTGCCCTCGTACAGCACTTCCGTAAACTCGGGGCAGTCGAATATCACGTTCTTGCCGACGGCGCTCACCGAAGCCGGGATGTAGACCGACTTAAGAGAGGCGCATCCGTTGAAGAGCTTGGGCGGGAGCGTCGCCACGGAGGAGGGTATCAGCACCTTTTTCAGCCCTTCGCAGCCGTCGAAAGCCTTCGTGCCGAAGCCGACGACGGTATAGCCGTCGAGCTTTTCGGGCACGTCGAGTATCTCTTCCCCGCCCTTGTAGGCGGTTATCTCGACCGTGTTGTCCTCATAAACGGAACAGTAATAATCCCCGATCCGGCGCGTTTCGAGCACAATGTGCTTGTACTTCGCGCACCCGGCAAGGGGCAGTATCAGCGCCGCTGCCGCGGCGGCCATCAATATGCAAACGAACCTTCTGAACATTTTCATATTTTGTTTATACACCGTAAACGGGAATTAGTCAAGTGGGAAATTCACTCCTTACCGGCGGCGCAGGGAAGCGCCGTCTTCGGCCCCGGAGCGGCTTTGGGGCGGGAAAAGCGCGTTATATTTTCATAAAAGCCTTTATTTCTATTGCAAATCCGCTTTTTCCGTGTTATAATCCAATCACCTTATCAAGAGTGGCTGAGGGAACGGCCCTGCGACGCCACGGCAACCTGTCCTAAAAAACGGGCAAGGTGCCAATTCCGACGGATCGATCCGTGAAGATGAGCGACAGAAATCATTCGGGAGGCGCTCATCGGGCGCCTCTTTTGATATTCACCGAACCGATAATCACGCAAAAGGAGATAGATGATATGGATAATACGAAGCGTTTGTTCACCTCGGAATCCGTTACCGAGGGGCATCCCGACAAGGTCTGCGACAACATCGCCGACGCGGTGCTGGACGCTATGCTCACCAACGATAAGAGTTCCCGCGTGGCCTGCGAGGTCGCCGCCACCACCGGTATGGTGGTCGTAATGGGCGAGGTCACGACGGATTGCTACGTCGATATACCCAAGCTCGTTCGCGACGTCGTGCTGGACATAGGCTATGATAAGCCCGAATACGGCTTCGACGGGCGTTCGCTCGCGGTCATCTGCGCCATCAACAGCCAGTCCGCCGATATAGCGATGGGCGTTGACAAAAGCTTTGAAGCAAGGATGGGCGAAGCGGATCCGTTCGATATCGGCGCGGGCGATCAGGGCATGATGTTCGGCTTTGCCTGCGACGAGACCCCGGAGCTTATGCCCATGCCGATCTCGCTCGCTCATAAGCTGACCAAGCGTTTGACCGAGGTCAGGAAGACCGGCGTTCTCGGCTATCTGCGTCCCGACGGAAAGAGCCAGGTCACCATAGAGTATGACGGCATGACCCCCGTAAGGGTGGATACCGTCGTCATTTCCACCCAGCACGATCCGGACGTCGATATGGAAAAGCTTGCCGAGGACGTGAAAGCGGAGGTCATCCGCAAGGTCATACCCGCCTCGCTCATCGACGATAAGACCCGCTTCTTCGTCAACCCCACCGGCAGGTTCGTGATCGGCGGCCCGCACGGGGACAGCGGTCTTACCGGCAGGAAGATAATCGTCGATACCTACGGCGGATACGGCCGTCACGGCGGCGGAAGCTTCTCCGGCAAGGATCCCACAAAGGTCGACCGCAGCGCCGCCTACGCCTGCCGCTACGTAGCGAAGAACCTCGTGGCGAAGGGCTACTGCCGCCGCTGTGAGCTGCAGGTGGCCTACGCGATAGGCGTGGCTCACCCCGTTTCGGTGCGCGTCGATACCTTCGGCACCGGCATTATGCCCGACGGCGAGCTTGAGAAAATGGTGCTCCGCAGCTTTGATTTCCGCCCCGCCGCGATCATCGCGAGGTTCGATCTCAGGCGCCCCATCTACCGTCCCACCGCCGCGTACGGTCATTTCGGCAGAACGGATATCGACCTGCCGTGGGAGAGGACGGATCTGATATTCAACTGACGACCGGCTTCCGGCGGCAAAAGACCGCCGAAGGCTTTTGAAGCGCACAATGATCTGATACTATGTCAGCACCGAGATCCATTCTGATAACCGGCGCTTCGGGCGCTTTGGGGCTTGCCGCGGCAAAGAGATTCGCCGCGGCAGGCTGGCTTGTTTTCGCGGCCGACATAAAGCCCTGCGAGCTTCCCGAAGGCGCGGTATTCGTCGAATTGGACGTGACGGATGAGGAGAGCGCCGCCGCTGCCGCCGCTTTTACCGCGGAGCGAACGAACGGCCTGGACGTGCTCCTGCACATGGCCGGGCTCTACATGATGGATCCGTTTACGGAGATCCCTCCCGAAAGGCTGCAAAGGATAATCGACGTGAACCTTTTGGGAGTCGCCAGGGTGAACCGCCTTTTTCTGCCGCTCGTTCGGCAAAAAGGAGGGCGGATAATCATAACCGCCTCCGAGCTCGCGCCGCTCGATCCGCTCCCCTTTAACGGTATCTACTCCGTTTCAAAGCGCGCCCTCGACGGCTACGCTCATTCGCTCTCGCTGGAACTCGATCTGATCGGCACGAAGGTCATTACGCTTTACCCCGGCGCGTACGGCGACGGGATGACGAAGGCGGCTCTTCGCGAGATGGAGCGCATGAGCGGGACTTCCCTGCTCTATCCCGATATCGTCGACCGCTTCCGCCGCATCGTGATGCGTGAAACGGGCGCTGCGAAGCCCCCCGAGAAGCTGGCGGAGCGCATACTGAAGATAGCGAAAAAACGCCGCCCGCGCTTTAGATATCACATGAACGATTCGTTTAAGCTCCGGCTGTTCTCCGCCCTGCCGATGAGCGTTCAGGCGGCGGCGCTGCGGCTGTTGCTGAAAAAATAAAAAGGCCTCGGGCGCGTTCGCTCAATGATACCCGGCCTCAATTGAATAAAAAACGGCCCGCGAAAACGCGGGCGCGTTCTGTCTGCATTATTGCTTTCCCGCCGCCGGGCTTTCATCCGGCGGCGGGAGGTTTTTTTACAGCAGACCCCTTGCTTCGGGGATGGGCTCGATGCTCCTTTTGAGTATCCCGTGCATGGCGGCGATGGCCACGCCGTAATTGACCATTGGGACGCCCGCTTTTTTCGCGCGTTCGGCGCGGGAGTGCATCTCGGCCTCGTTAAGCATACAGCCGCCGCAATGGACGATGAGCCTGACTTCTTCGAATTCCGTCGGGAACTCGCCGCCGGAGGTGAATTTATAACGGGGTTTGGCTCCCGAATACGCCTCTATCCAGCCGGGAAGCTTTACCGTGCCTATATCCCTGCATTGGCGGTGATGCGTGCAGCCCTCGGAGATCATGACGAGGTCGCCGTCGCGCAGCTCCTTTAACACGCGTACGCCGTCAAGCTGGCTCAAAAGCTCGCCGCGGAAGCGCGCCATCAGTATCGAAAACGACGTGAGCGGCACGCTCGCAGGGACGGTCTTCGAAACCGGGCCGAAGACCTGCGAATCGGTTATGACGAGATCCGGCGGGCGCTTCATGAGCCCGAGCAGGCCGGGAAGCTCCTTTGGCTGACAGCAGAGCGCCGTGCAGTTGTGATCGAGCAGTTCCCGCAAAACGAGCTGCTGCGGCAGTATGAGCCGCCCCTTGGGGGCCGACTCGTCGATCGGTATCACGAGCACGACGGAGGCGTTCTCCGGGAGGATATCGCAGACTATCGGCTTTTCCTCCCTGCGCCCGAGCGCCGCTATGCGCTCCTTCAGCTCGTTCACGCCCTCGCCCGTCACGGCGCTGACCGCGACGGAGTTCGGCGCGAGGCTTTCGGGCCTTTTGATATCGCATTTGTTCCATGCGACGATCAGCGGCAGCTTTCTTTTTGCGATCGCGCGGATGAGCTCCCTGTCGGCCCCGCGAAGGCCGGCGGAGGAATCGACGACCAGCACGGCGACGTCGGTTTTCCTCAACACCTCGTTGGTCTTTTCAACGCGGAGCGCCCCCAAAGCGCCCTCGTCGTCGATACCGGGAGTGTCGACGATCACAACCGGCCCGAGGGGCAAAAGCTCCATGGCCTTTTTTACGGGATCGGTCGTAGTCCCGGCGACCTCCGAAACGACCGCGAGGCGCTGCCCCGTGACGGCGTTCACGAGCGAGCTCTTGCCCGCGTTGCGGCAGCCGAAAAACGCTATATGCACGCGCTCAGACGATACGGTTTCATTCAATGACATAACGGCTTCCTCTCTTAAAGATGACAAAGGGGACGGTTCTTTTTGTCCTCTTGTTGGTTCTGAGTTCTGAGAAAACAGGGTCGTGCGCGTAAGCGCATATCGTGTTCGCGTAAGCGAACATATCGTGCGGCGAGGCCGCACGGAGGATCAGAAGCGGAAATCGCGCTTGTTCTCGCGGCGGATGGCTTCGATATTGGCCTCTGCGATCTGCTCTACCTTTTCGTTCGGGATCTTCCGGAGCTCGCGTTCGATCACCTCGTAACCGAGCTTCTTGGTTTCGGGCGAGGCGTAATCCTCCAGATACTCCGCGAGCGTCATAAGCGCGTTGGGATGGCAGCAGTTCAGTATCTGGCCGGATTTGCACAGGCTCATGAACCTGTCGCCCGTGCGCCCCTCGCGGTAGCAGGCGGTGCAGAAGGAGGGGATATGCCCGTTTTCCATCAGCCAGCGGACTACCTCGTCAAGGCTGCGCTGATCGGAAACGTCGAACTGCTCGGTATCATGCGGGCGCTCGTCGGGAGTGTAGCCCGCATAGCCGCCGACGGAGGTGCGGCTGCCGCCCGAGACCTGCGAAACGCCGCATTTTAAGAGCTTGCTCCTGACTTCCTCGGTCTCGCGCGTGGAGACGATCATGCCGGTGTAGGGCACCGCAAGGCGGATACAGGCGGCGATCTTCTCGAATATCTCGTCGGAGATGGAGTTGTCGAAGGCCGAGGGATCGATATCGTCCGCGTGCTTGATGCGGGGAACGCTGATGGTGTGCGGGCCTACGCCGTGCACGGCCTCCAGATGCTCCGCGTGCATTATGAGCCCCGCGAACTCGTACTTATAGAGCTCGAGCCCGAACAGCACGCCGAGGCCGACGTCGTCTATGCCGCCCTCCATGGCGCGGTCCATAGCCTCGGTGTGATAGGCGTAATTGTGCTTGGGGCCGGTGGGATGGAGCTGCTCGTAGCTCTCCTTATGATAGGTCTCCTGGAAGAGGATATAGGTGCCTATGCCCGCCTCCTTGAGCTTGCGGTAGTTCTCAACGGTGGTGGCGGCGATGTTTACGTTTACGCGGCGGATGGCGCCGTTCTTGTGCTTGACCGAATAGATGGTTTTGATGCAGTCGAGTATGTACTCGATGGGGTTGTTGACGGGATCCTCGCCCGCCTCTATCGCAAGGCGCTTGTGGCCCATATCCTGCAGGGCGATGGTCTCCTCGCGGACTTCCTCCTGCGTGAGCTTTTTCCTTGCGATATGCTTGTTTTTGAGGTGATACGGGCAGTACACGCAGCCGTTCACGCAGTAATTGGAGAGATAGAGCGGCGCGAAAATGACAATGCGGTTGCCGTAGAAGGCGAGCTTTATCTCCTCCGCTATCTCGAACATGCGCTTGATGCGCGTTTCGTCCTCGCAGGCCAAAAGAACGCTTGCCTCCCTGTGGGTGAGCCCCGCGCAGACGCAGCCCTTGCCCTTCTTTACGGGGCGGGCTTTTTCGAGGATCGAGTCGATGAGCTCGAAATCGTTCTTATGCGCTTCGGCATAGGCAAGGGTCTCGCGGATCTCCTCATCGTTGATGAATTCCTCCGCCTTGAGGGACTTGGGATCGTAGATGTAGTTTTGCATATGGTTTCCTTTCTTCGGGGTCAGAGCAGCTTTCCCCTTAGTTGTTTATTCAATTCTTTTTTGTTGTTCAGGCCGATGCTTTTGCGCTTGTTTGCGGCTTGATATAGGCCAATCTGCGGATATGTCTCGCAGGAGCGGTTCGACGAGCTTGCGTGGTCGAGGTTCCGCGCCTAACCCTTCGAAGCATAGCTTCTCGGCGTTCCGGTACGATCGCAACACTGTTGCGATCGCTTAACCCTCCACGCGGCGCAGCGCCCGCTCACCCGAAAAAAACATTTTTCGGGATCGCTCTGCGGCTCGCTCAGCTCGCGGGATCTCCGCGTTCCGCTACGACCCTGTATCCGATCGCTGCAGATCGCTAAACCCGATAGTCCCCTCTGTCCGTGACTATCTCGTATCCTGTCGATCTTACGCGCCTTTCAAGGCAGCCGCGGCACTCCGCGGCCTCCTCGCCGGTGCAGATCTTGTTATCGTAGATATCGTATTTTTTCCTTACGGAAACGGGCGAAAGATTGGGCATGACGACGTTCGCGCCCGAAAGTATGCCCTCCTCCCTGCCGCCGGGGGTTATCGTGCCCAGCGCGGTCGTCGCCGGCAGGAGCACGGACGGATGGATCAGGCGTATAACGGAGAGCAGGAAGCAGGTCAGCTCCGCCGTGCCCGCGGGGTGCTTTGCAAACGGCGTTTCGTGATGCGGTATAAAAGGGCCTATGCCGCACATCTCGGGCTTGAAGCCCTCAATGAATTTCAAGTCCTTCGCGAGCTCCGCGTTCGTCTGGAACGGCGAGCCCACCATGAATCCGCAGCCGACCTGATAGCCCAGCGCGCGCAGTTCATAAAGGCAGCGTATGCGGTTCTCAAAGCTCATTTCTTCGGGATGGAGCTTTTTATAATGCTCCGCGTCCGCAGTTTCGTGGCGCAGAAGGTACCTGTCCGCCCCCGCTTCGCGAAGCGCCTTATAGCTTTCAAAGCTCCTTTCTCCCAAAGAGAGCGTCACCGCGCAGTCGGGATGGCGGTTTTTGAGCTCCTTTATCAGCGGCACGAGGCGCCCGTCGGTAAAATAAGCGTCCTCCCCGCCCTGCAGCACGAAGGTTCTAAAGCCCAGCTCATAGCCGTTTTCCGCGCAGGAAAGTATCTCCTCCTCCGTCAGGCGGTAGCGCGAGGCGTTCGCGTTGGAGCGCCTGAGGCCGCAGTAGAGGCAGTCGTTTTTGCAGTAGGAGCTTATCTCGATAAGCCCCCGCACGAACACCGTTTTACCATATACCGCCTGCCTTTTTTCGACGGCGGCGCTGCGGATGCGCCCGCGCGCTTCGTTCCTGTTCGCGATGAGATGCTCGAATTCGCAAAGCTCCAGCGGCTCGCCCTTTATAAGGCGCTCCGTTATGTTTTCAAGCCGCGCTTCCATCAGGCTTCAAGCGTCTTTACGGGGGAATACGCCGTCTTTACGCTTATCCCGTCGAGCCTGCCTATCTTCCCGGAGAGCGCGGAAATGGCGTCCTGCGGGGCGTCTATCGCGATGGAGATTATGTTGATCCCCTTCTGCCGATAGGGGATTCCCATGCGCCCGATTATGTATTCGCCGTAATCGTGCAGCATGGCGTTGAGCTTTTCCACCGTGGAGGGGTTTTCGACTATTATCGACATTACAGCAACTCTGTTTTCCATAGATACCTCTAAAAATCAAAATTCAAAGGCCGCGCCCTGAGCTTGGGGTGCGGCCAAAAAGACTTTACTCGCATTAAATAAAGCTGATATTCGCACCTTCCGCCGCGGGGCATGACGCGCCTTGCCGTCAGGACTGGAATGATTATAACATACCCCCGGGCCAAAGTAAAGCAGCCCGGGGGTATATATTCAACCTGGAGTTTTCCCTTTTATTCAGCCGGCCGCGGCGTTATTCCAGCCCGAAGAATTCCCAGCTGCGTCCTCCGTCACCGGTCAAAAAATAACCGAACCGCACGCTTGTTTCGCCGCCCGATCCGTAATTGGCGATAACAAGTACGACTCCCCTTTCCCCATCGAACTCGGGGCCCGAGAAATGGAGCCTGTCATAGCCGGCGAGATCCTCCGAGGGGACGAGCCCCATATCCTGCCACGAAGCGCCGCCGTCAAACGTGGCGAAAAGGCGGCTTGAGGTCTCCTTCTCATAATCCAGGCTGTAACAGCACATAAAGCCCGTCTTATCCGAGAGTATACATGCGCCCGTTACATAGGGCAGCCCTTCGTTGCTGCTTTCGAATTCATACCAGTTGACGCCGTCGTCCGTGCGCCAGATCGTGTGCGCCCGCTGGTAGGTGTTGAGAAGCCCGTCGCTCTGCAGCATGAACCAGTTTTTGCCGCAGAAGCCTTCGATCTGAGTAAAGCCCTCGCTTCTTATCATTTGGGGCCCATGCTCCTCGATAATATCGTAAAGCCTGTTTTCGGCCTTGACCGCCGTATCGTACGGGATATGGAGCACCGGATCGGTATAGACGGCCGTCATATCCATGCCGTCTTTTGACGCGAGCACAAGCGAGGAGGAAAAAGCGTTCACGTATTCGGGCTCTGCGCCGCCGATCGATTCATCGGCAATGAACACTATCCCCTGCATTGCGCGGTCGCTCGGGAATCCCGCTTCCGAAGCCCTCCCGTCAAGTATGGCGCGGGCGGCTTCATAAAGCCATTTCGTATAGCTCGGCTTATACTGATAACTGCCGTCATATTGCAGATCGGGTATTTCGGGCGCTTCCGTCGGATCCGCAGGCGCGGGAGTGACGGCTTCCGTCGGATCCGCGGGCGCGGGAGTCGGAGTTTCCGCCTGCGCCTCCTTCTGGGGCTCGGGCGAGCTTAACGGCTCCCCTCCGCCGCGGCAGGCGGCCGCGCAGAGGCAGAGCGCGCAAAGGCAGACGGCAAGAAACGATCTCAATGCTTTATTCATATTCATAACACCACCTCCATTTAAAGTATATCACATTCCCCACCCAAAGCAACTATCATTTATTATGCTTTCTTGTCTTTTTTACATATTAAAGCATTGTGTTTATGGCATTAAGCCCCCGAATTCATCCCGCAATTGCTATTCTGCGTTTCATATAGTATAATGTAAGTTGACCGATTATGATCCAGAGGCAAATATGATCATCGTTTCAAAATGCTTTACGGGCGAATGCTGCCGCTATGACGGCTTATCGAAGCCCGATCCCGCGATCTGCGCCCTTATCGAACGGGGCGAGGCCGTCGCAGTCTGCCCCGAACAGCTCGGCGGGCTGCCCACTCCGAGAGTGCCGGCGGAGCTGACCGGCTCCGGAGAGCTGGCGCTTGAAGGGCGGGCGCGCGTTATGACCCGCGACGGGCGCGACGTGACCGAAGAATTCATAAAAGGCGCGCATGAGGCGCTCCGCATCGCAAAAGAAGCCGGATGCCGCCGCGCAGTTTTGAAAGCAAAAAGCCCCTCCTGCGGGTGCGGGCTCATCTATGACGGAAGCTTTTCCGGCACGCTCACAGAGGGCGACGGCGTGACCGCCGCGCTGTTCAAGAGGGCGGGCATTACAGTTGAAGTTATCTGACCGGAATTCAAGGAGGCTGTTTTATGGAATTGAAAAAGGATTCCCCCATGAAGGTGCTCGTCGTTGACGACGATATCAGGATACTGCAGATATTGAAGCTTTATCTGACCAAGGACGGCTACGAGGTAGTGACCGCCGAAAGGGGCGACACGGCGCTGGATCTTGCGCTCGATCCCGCTTTGAGCATAGTCATACTCGATATAATGCTTCCCGGCATGGACGGCTGGGAGGTGCTGAAAAACATCCGCCGTTCAAGCACGGTGCCGGTCATCATGCTCACGGCAAAGGGCGATATCACCGACAGGATACAGGGCCTCGACTGCGGGGCGGACGATTACATCGTAAAGCCCTTTGAACCGAAGGAGCTCCTTGCCAGGGTCAAGGCCGTGCTCCGCCGCACCGCCGCCGCGCCCGAGGAGGCCCGCTCCGTTACGATAGGCGATCTTTCCGTTTCCATCGACAACTACGCGGTAGAGCTCAACGGGGCAAGGCAGGATATGCCCCCCAAGGAGATCGAGCTTCTCTACTTCTTCGTGACGCATCCCAACCGCGTTTACACGCGCGATCAGATACTCGATAACGTATGGGGCGTCGGCTATTTCGGCGACAGCCGCACGGTCGACGTGCACATCAAGCGCCTGCGCGACCGCCTGGGCGAGAGCCGCTACTGGAGCATCGAGACCATCTGGGGCGTCGGGTACAGGCTCAATATCAAGAACGAGTAATATTAAAGGGCGGCAGCCGCCCCTTATCCACAAGGCCGTTATTACGGAGGCGGAATGTTCAAGACCGTTTATTCCCGAATGCTGACTCTGATCCTTGCACTCGTGCTTGGACTTTTGGTCGTGCTCGGAGTGGCGGTATCGGTGACGTTCCGCGCGTTCTATCTTAAAGAGGTCGAAGACCGCATGCAGCGCGAGATCGACGACGTGAACGATATCGTCGTGACCCAGTACGTCGACGTGGACAAGCGCCCCGTCGCGCAGGAATCGTTCCACGTAATAGTGCGGCTTTACGACGCGTATCTGCAGATCTGCTTCGACTCTAACGAGCTCGGAAGATACAGCGTTTACAATGAGAATTCGGGCGACCGCTGGGCCGCCGCGGAAGAGGCGGATCTCGATCCCTTCATCGAGGAGGTCCGCTCCGGCAGCTACAAGCACACCCGTTACGATCTGCTTTCCAAATACACCGGCTTCCACACGCTGACGATAATGCGCCCCATAACGGACGGCTCCGGCGAGAGCCTCGGCGTGATATTCCTGCATTACGATATGACGGGCGTGAACAGCTCCATAAGGAGCGCGCTTTTGAGCGTTGCCGCGATCTCGCTCGCCGCGATAGCCATAACCATACCGCTGGTGCTGCTGCTCGTTCGCGGCGTCACTCAGCCTATCTCTCATATCACCGAGGCGGTCAACGAGTTCGCCCGCGGGAATTTCTCACGCCGGGTGGAATTGAAGGGCACGGACGAGCTTTCAACGCTCGGCGCCTCGTTCAACGCCATGGCGGACGAGCTCAACACCCTTGAGGAGGCGCGGCGAAGCTTCGTTGCGAACGTATCCCATGAATTGAGGAGCCCGCTGACCTCCATGCGCGGATTCCTCGAAGCCATGACGGACGGCACTATCCCGCCCGAAGACCGCGACGGCTACATTGAAATAGTGCTTGACGAGAACCGCCGCATGACCGTGATGGTCAACGACCTGCTCGATCTTGCGAGGATCGAATCGGGCCAGTACAAGCTGAATATGAGCGTGTTCGACGTGAACGAGCTCATAAGGCGCACGATAATCACGTTTGAGGCAAGGATACTCGCAAAGCGTTTCGACCTTGAAATAGACCTTCCCGAGGAGCCCGTTTACGTTGAGGCCGATTCGACGAGGATAACCCAGGTGCTCCACAACCTTGTGGATAACGCCGTAAAGTACGCGCCCGAAAACGGCCGGCTGAAGATCGAATGCCGTCCCGAAAGGCATATCGTGCGCGTGCTCGTTTCAAACAACGGGCCGGAGATATCGAAGGAGGATCTTCCCCACCTCTTCGACCGCTTCTACAAGGCGGAAAAAGCCCACACTCCCTCCGGGACTTCCGGCACGGGGCTGGGGCTTTCGATAGCAAAGCTCATAATAGATCAGCACTCGCAGGAGATCGGCGCCTCATCTCAAAACGGCGTGACCTGCTTCAGCTTCACTTTGAAGCGCACTTCAAAGCCCTCCTCAAAGAAGGGCGAAAGGGCATGATATGGAACTGACGACCGATATCGATCACGTTTTCACAAGACCGGCCGCGGTGGCGCTCGGCACGTTCGACGGGGTGCACCTCGGCCACAGGGCGGTAATAGAAAAGGCCGTGGCCATCGCTCGCGAGGAAGGGCTCTCCCCCGCCGTTTTCACATTTTCCGAGCTGCCAAAGAACGCATTCCTCCCCCCGGAAAAAAGGGTCTGTCCGCTGTGCTCCTTCCCCGAGAAGACGGAATTGATAGCCTCGCTCGGGGTGGAGCTGCTGCTCGCTCCGCCCTTTACAAAGCAGATCGCCTCCATGCCTCCCGAGGAATTCATCGTAAAAGTGCTGATCGGAAGGCTGAAAGCAAAGCACGTCGTCTGCGGCTACGATCACCGCTTCGGCGCGGGCGGCTGCGGCGACGCGGAGCTGCTTATGCGCGTCTGCTCGCTTCACGGCGCGGCGGTCACGGTGATACCCCCGGTAACGGTCAACGGAGAAAAGGTCTCGTCATCGCGCATACGCGCCCTCGTTGAAAGAGGCTGCATCGAAACCGCGCGGGAGCTCCTTGGGCACGAGCTGTGATCGGAGCTTTAAAAGCGCCGGTAAAGGGATGATCGATCCTGATCCGGATGGAATAAAAATATGACGCAGGCAATCCTGCGTCATATTTTATTGCCGTTTTTTTAAGAGCTTTACGGCGCGGTTTTCAGCTTCTGCCGCCGCCCCTTCCGCCCATCATGATGGCTTTATCGCTCAACCTTGAATAGCAGGGGATGTTCAGCATCAGCATTATGCCGGAGAACGTCGCCAGGAACGCAAGCAGGAACATCGCCAATATAAGGGTCATCGCATGCGGGAACGGCGGAACGAAATCCGCGATAGTGCCCGCGCCTGTTTCAAGGCCGGGTTCGGGTATGTTGTCATACAGGAGCCTGTACCCGCCGTAGACCAGCGCCGCGGCCGCAAGCACAAGCGCGATTCCGATCACAAATCGTTTTGTTCTCGATTCCATAACTACACTGCCTTTATCGATCCGCCCGGATGCGGATCAAACACCGATCCGGCTCTTATTCGCCGCCGGTGCCGCCTGCGCCGCCTGCTTCACCGCCCGCTTCGCCGCCTGCATTCGCGGGAGCTTCGCTCGGAAGAGCTATTTTCTGAGGAGTTTCGCCGCTGTCCTTAGCCTCCTGATAGCGTTTTATGCAGAAGGTGCAGAGCCTTGCGCGGTTGGAATTGACCGCTTCCTCAATGGTGCCGTCGGTGCAGTTATCGGGATCGGACCTCTTTATCGACTGGCAGTCGGAGAAGATGTGATAGCAGTTTCCGTATTTAGTCCAGCGAACGCCGTTGCCGTCCTCGAAGCCGTAACCCTCGGCCTCTTGGGTGAGCTCCTGAACGACGCTGTTTACCTGATCCTGAGTAATGGGATGGTAATCCGCAGAGCCGGCGGAAGCGCCGACGAATACCAGCGCGAGTACCGCCGCGACGATCGCCTTGGTCTTCTGGGGAAGATCCTTCCTCCTTGCGATAAGGATGATCGCGAGAGGAGCGAAGATGACGCCGGCCATTATAACGCCGAGCTGGTTCCAAATGAACTGGACGACCTTGTTATGGGACTTGGTGGGATGGATATGGTTCGCATGCACCCAAAGTCTTGCGCCGACAACACAGAGGACGCCGGCGATTATGATATCGATAACGACGGTGATCCAGTTGTTAACGTCAAGGAACAGTATGCGCACCGCGCCGAAGGGCAGGTTCAGCCCGATATACGGCAGATACATAACGACTGCCGCAAGCGCCCAGCATACGAATGCGAGTATCCTGAATATGACCGTATTCTTTTTCTTGCCGGTCTCCTCCTCCTCAAGCTGAGTAAGGGCGGCCTGAAGCGCGGCTTTGGAGTACTTCTTTTTCTCCGGTACCGCTTCGGCTGCATCGGTTTTTTTCTTGTTATCTTCCATTATGACTTCCTTCCCTGCCTCGCGGCATTAGAATATATTTAATTATAACATTATACGGCAAGAATTGCAACCGCTTTATTATATTATTGATCCTTTTTCTCCCCGTGCGCGCGTTTCCATTCCTTTATCGCCTCAAGCCTTTCCTTGAAGCGCCCCTCGACGCCCTGCGAGGTGGGGACGTAATACTCGCGCCCGACGAGCGAATCGGGCAGGCATTGCATATCGGCGATCTTATCCTCGGTATTATGCGCGTAGATATAGCCCTTGCCGTAGCCGACCTCCCGCATGAGCTTCGTAACGCCGTTCCTGATGTTGAGGGGCACGGGCTCCGCAAGCTGCGTGAGCGCGTCCTTTCGGGCGTTCATATAGGCGACGTCCATCGAATTCGACTTCGGCGCGAGCGAAAGGTACACCACCGCCTGCGTAAGGTGCACGGCGCACTCCGGCATACCTATCATATGGCAGGCCTGGAACGCGGCGACGGCGATCTCCAGCGCCCGCGGATCGGCAAGCCCCACGTCCTCGCTGGCGAACCTTGTGACGCGCCTTGCGATATAGAGGGGATCCTCCCCCGCCTCCAGCATCCGCGCGAGCCAGTAGACCGCGGCGTCGGGATCGGAATTGCGCATGGATTTATGCAGCGCGGAAATGAGATTATAGTGTTCCTCGCCGGATTTATCGTAAAGCAGGGATTTTTTTGAGGTGCATTGTTCCACGTCCTCGCGCGTGACGACGGTCACGCCCTCTATAAGATCGGCGTTGAGCACCGCCATCTCAAGAGTCGAGAGCGCAGTTCTCGCGTCGCCGTTGGCAAAGGCGGCGATGATCTCCAGCACGCCGTCCTCTATGCGGATGGGCTGATCGCCGAACCCTTTGGGAGAAGTCAGCGCGCGCTTTAAGAGCTTTAGGATATCCTCCTCCCCGAGGCCCTTCAGCACGAACACCTTGCACCTGGAAAGCAGCGCCCCGTTCACCTCGAAAGAGGGGTTCTCCGTGGTGGCGCCGATGAGGATAATGCTCCCCTTTTCAACAAAAGGCAGAAAGGCGTCCTGCTGGGCCTTATTGAAACGGTGTATCTCGTCGACGAATACTATCGTCTTTTCACCGAAGCGGCGGTTGTCGTCCGCCTTCTGCATGACCGCCTTTATCTCCTTAATGCCGCTCGTCACGGCGGAGAAATCGATAAAGCTCGCCCTGGTCTGATTGGCTATGACCGAAGCCAGCGTGGTCTTGCCGACGCCCGGCGGCCCCCAGAATATCATGGAGGATACGGCGTCGTGCTCTATAAGGCGGCGCAGTATCCTGCCCTCTCCGATGAGGTGCTGCTGCCCGACTATTTCATCCAACGTTTCCGGACGGAGCCTTGCAGCCAGCGGCTGCGGCACCTCGTCCGCAAAGAGTGAAAGCTGTTCTTTCATAGCAATCGCTTGCCTTTCGTTCGATACTCTGGTAAAATCAGGTTATGGAAAGATTCATAGTTTTCGACGTTGAAACGCCGAATTCATACAACAACAGAATGAGCTCCATCGGCGTCGCCGTCGTTGAGAACGGCCGAATCGCCGGGAGGTTTTCCTCGCTCGTCGATCCGGAAACGTATTTTGACAGGTTCAATATCCTGCTCACCGGCATCACGCCGGAGGCGGTCGCTTCCGCCCCGACCTTCGGGGAGCTGTGGGAGACCATCGGCCCTGTCATGGAAAGCGGAGTGCTCGTCGCCCACAACGCGCCTTTTGATATGAGCGTGCTCGCAAAATGCCTCAAAGCCTACTGCATCGACGCGCCCCGGTACATGGATTACGCCTGCACCGTGCAGATGGGGCGAAGGGCTTATCCGCTGCTGCCCGATCACAAGCTCGATACGATGTGCGGCTTTTTGAACATTCCTCTCGATCACCACAGGGCGGACAGCGACGCAGAGGCCGCCGCGCGCCTTCTTATCGATTACATGCAGAAGGGGCTGATCGCGGAGGATTTCATTCGCTCCTACGACCTTGCTTCATGCCGCACCTGCCGCAAAAGCTTCTGAACAGATGATTCGATCGCCTGACCGCCACAGGAAACAGACCCGCGTATACAATGCAGGTCTGTTTTTCGGTTTACACGTAATAAGGATTCGGTTTTAATAGAAGAGAAACGATATCTATAACCCATCCTATTCCAAACAACCCCATCGTGAATAAATAGAGCAAACCCAAGCTATTCTTGCCCTCATAGAACTTATGAAGGCCAAAAGCACCGAAAAACACGCAAAGGAAAAACGCTGTCCATTTGTTCTTTTTCACGCCGGGGGGAACAGTCCGCATGGGGGCATAATTGTTTATGACTACTTGTTGGGGCTGCGGCGGACCATATCTGTACGCATTCCCAGTAGATCCCTGCGGCGGGCCATACCTATACGCATTCCCAGTAGATCCCTGCGGCGGACAGTACCTGTAAGCATACCCAGCCGATTCCTGTTGCGCGCGCTGCCTGCCCTTTTCAAAGTGATAGCCGGCATCCTCCGCATTATCATAACAGATATGTCTGACCTCATCGTCAACGAATAGCTTCGTGCCGCAGTATCCGCAGTAAGCCGTACGCTCCGAAAGATCGATATTCAATTCTGCTCCGCAGCCTGGACATTTCAACTCGACAAGCTTCATCGCATTCTCACCCTCTATTGAACAAAACTATTTCCGCACAGGTATTATATCATTCGCTCCTGTTTCGGTCAATGACGGAAAAAATGCAAAAATACGGCGGATACCCCCTTGACACTCCCGAATTTCGGTGCTATAATCTGTCACATGTTTTTTATATATTGTTCGCCGGAAGCAGGCGAAGCAAAAACCGCATACTGCCGCAAAGCGGCGCGAAACAGATGAACGCAAAAGGCGCTCGTCCGCAGGGTACTCACCCCTCGGGCGGGCGCCTTCGACATTTGATCGACAGTTTTTTGGAGGTATAATCATATGGCAAAGTACATTTTTGTAACGGGCGGAGTCGTCTCCGGCCTCGGCAAGGGCATCACGGCCGCCTCGCTTGGCAGGCTTTTAAAAGCGCGCGGGCTTAAGGTTGCCGCGCAGAAGCTCGATCCCTACATCAACGTCGATCCCGGCACCATGAGCCCGTATCAGCACGGTGAAGTGTACGTCACCGAGGACGGCGCGGAGACCGATCTCGATCTGGGGCACTACGAGAGGTTCATCGACGAGGATCTGACGCGCTTCTCGAATCTTACGACGGGCAAGGTGTATGAGAACGTCCTCTCGCGCGAGCGAAAGGGCGGTTATCTCGGCAAGACGGTGCAGATGATACCGCATATAACCGATGAGATAAAACGCTTTATTTACGGCGCGGCGGAAAAGACGGGCGCCGACGTCGTCATTACCGAGGTCGGAGGCACCATCGGCGATATCGAGGGGCAGCCCTTCCTTGAAGCGATACGCCAGGTCGGGCGCGAAGTCGGGCGCGGCAGCGCGGTCTATATCCACGTTACGCTCGTGCCCTATCTCAAGGCGAGCGGCGAACACAAATCCAAGCCCACCCAGCACTCGGTCAAGGAGCTTCAAAGCTTCGGCATCGCTCCGGATATCATCGTTCTTCGCTGCGACGAGCCTATTACCGATCCCTCGATATTCGAGAAGATATCGGGCTTTTGCGGCGTTGAAAAGGACTGCGTCATCGAAAACCTCACCCTGCCCGTGCTCTACGAGGCTCCGCTCTATCTTGAAGAGGCGAATTTTTCGGAGATCGTCTGCCGCAAGCTGGGGCTGACCCTGCCGCCTCCCGATCTTGCGGACTGGCGGCTCATGACCGAGCGCATAAAAAACCCCAAGGGCTGCGTTACGATCGCGCTCGTCGGGAAGTACGTGCAGCTGCACGACGCGTATCTTTCGATAGTCGAGGCGCTGCGGCACGCGGGCTACGCTTCCGGCGTCAAGGTGGATATCCGCTGGATCGATTCCGAGTTCTTCACTCCCGATCAGCTTGAAGGCTGCGACGGCGTGCTCGTCCCCGGAGGCTTTGGCAGCCGCGGGATAGAGGGCATGATAGATGCCGCGCGGTGCGCCCGCGAGGGGCGCATACCCTATCTCGGGATTTGCCTCGGCATGCAGATACTCTGCATCGAATACGCGCGGAACGTGCTTGGCTGGGCGGACGCGAACTCCGGCGAGTTCGATCCCGAAAGCCCGCATAAGGTCATCGATTTCATGCCCGGGCAGAGCGACGAGGTGGATAAGGGCGGCACGCTGCGCCTCGGAAGCTGGCCCTGCGAGGTGATCCCCGGCACGGCGCTCTCCCGCTGTTATAATAAGGAAAGCATCAGCGAGCGCCACCGTCACCGCTACGAAGTGAACAACGAATTCCGAAGCGAGCTTGCTGAAGCCGGGCTGACCTTCTCCGGCGTTTCCCCCGACGGCAGGCTGGTCGAGGCGGCCGAGGTCACGGAGCTGCCGTTCTTCATAGGCGTGCAGTACCACCCCGAATTCAAGAGCAGGCCCACAAGGCCGCACCCCCTGTTCATGGGGTTGGTCGAAGCGGCAAAGAGCAGAAAGAACGTATAAAAAAGAGGGCTTCCGGTCAATACGGAAGCCCTTCGTTATTCAGTTCATCAGGCTTTGGGCTTATCGCGGTACTTGACCATCTTGGCAACGGTCGTTGCGGTCGCGACCGCGGCAACGAGCAGCGCGAGGCCGTATTCAAGGAAGAATTTGCCGGCAAATTCCTTATCGCTGAACAGCTCCGGCATACCGCGCAGTACGTCGGAGAAGGACATTGCGAACCCCTCGGCTTTGATCGCCTTGTAAATATCAAACGCAACGGAAACGTATTCCGCCAGGAACAGTATGACGACGGTCACAACTATGCACGTTACGATCCTCGTGACGGTTGTTTTGCCCATGTTCCCGCTGAAGATACCGTAGCCGAGATTTGCGAGGAAAAACATTATGAACCCGCAGAGCCCGGCGATGATGCCGATCTGATAGATGCCGAAATACAGCGCGCCTCCCGCGAGCGCGAAGAGCACGGCTCCGGCAATACCCGCGGGAACGTTCACCGGCTTTTCGGGAAGGGGCTCCAGAGGCGCAGGCGGAACAGGATTGGTCTGCTGCGCTTCCGCCCCGTAAAAGGTGTTTGCTCCGCAAGCGGTGCAGAACTCATTTTCGGCGGGCATCTCGGCGCCGCAGTTGGGGCACTTTTTCATTTCACTCATAATAATACCTCCTTGTGGATACGTACAAATTATAATTTAAGACGGGAGCAAAATCAAGTGCAAAAACGGGGATCGTGTTGACAAATATAAGTCGTAAAGCTATTATAATAACAACACGATCCGCGCGGCGGAAAACACTATTAAGGAGGAAACACATGAAAAGAAGTCTTATCGCCATTATTATGGCAGCGGCAATGATCCTTGTGTTTGCTTTCACCATGACCGCATGCAGCAAGGATGAGAAAAAGGATAAGAAACTCACGATGGAAGAAGTTGCCGGGACCTACGCGTTAAAGAAGATGGATGGCAAAACGCCCAAGGAGTATATGGTATCGTCCACGGCCGACAGCGGCGTGACCGAGGATCAGCTGCAGATGGTCTACCTTGCTCTCGGCTGCACCGAAGAGGAGTTTTACAACGACTTCCTTAATGTGACGCTCAAGGCGGACGGAACCGTCGAATACAGCGGCAAACTGGTGGATTTCATGAAGCTTATGAATCAGGAAGTCCCCTCCGACGCCTCATGGAAGGTAGAAGACGGTAAGATCGTTACCGGCAAAGGCGCTGAGCTGACTTACGAAAACGGCGAGATCTCCGGTGATTTCGAAGGCCATTCCGCGGTATACGTAAAGAAATGATCAATAATAGCTCCCAATTTGCAGTCGCCTCAAAGCGGCTGCTTTTTTATGGGAAGCGGCGAAAGGAAAGCAACCGTTCGACAGACACCAGGCTCCCTTGCGGAAAGAGAGCTGCCACGAAAAGCGGCTGAGGGATCGGAAGGAAAAGGCCGTTCGACAAATACTTGGCTCCCTTGCGTAAAGGGAGCTGCCGCAAAAGCGGCTGAGGGATCGGGGAGGAAAAGGCCGTTCGGCAAATACTCGGCTCCCTTGCGTAAAGGGAGCTGCCGCGAAAGCGGCTGAGGGATCTGGGAGGAAAAGGCCGTTCGGCAAATACTCGGCTCCCTTGCGTAAAGGGAGCTGCCGCGTAGCGGCTGAGGGATCGGAAGGAAGGATATAACAGGGCGGCTGCCTATCCTCTCCGGGGCGGGCTATGAGCAAAGCTCATGAGGCCGCCCGTTCTCCGCCTTCCCGACCATTCACCGGATGGTCGGGATCGCATACGCGACCGGCTGCAAACCCATGCACGCAAAGAAGCTTACGCTTCTTTACTAACCGAGAAGCTCCTCTCGATGTTCGGAGCTTCTCGCGTCGCTTGGGTTTTAGGCTCCTCCTAAAACGCGACGGTCAATGGGGGTAGGCAGATGACGGAAGCAAAGGAAAGGAAAGCGACCGACCCGTTTGGGTCGGTCGATCCTCCCATGCCTGTCGCCTTGCCAAAAGGCTAACGCCTTTTGTCACTCAAGAATCCGAAAGTGTTGAAATGGCGTACAGCTTGAACGCTGTCATGGTTTGCTTCACCCTCACTCTGCGTGACGGATTCTTGGCACGCAAGCTGCGCTCGCAAGCTTGCTTAGGCATGGGAGATAGGCTGTTGCCGGAAGCAAAGGAAGAAAAAAGACCAACCGTTGGTTGGTTCTCTGCCTATCCTCTCCATGCGTCGCAAACCTTTGGTTTGCTCACTGAGAATATCCTCACGAGTTCGGATATTCTCACGTCGCTCGGTTTTAGGCTTCCGCCTAAAACGCGGCGGATAATGGGGGTAGGCAGATGACGGAAGCAAAGGAAAGAAAAAAGACCAACCGTTGGTTGGTTCTGCTGCCTATCCTCTCCATGCGTCGTAAAGAAGCTTACGCTTCTTTACTAACCGAGAATCCCCTCGCGCGGCTCGGTGATTCTCGCGTCGCAGGTAAAAAGCTCCGCTTTTTACGCGACGGCGGGAGGGTGGGCAGATGACGGAAGCAAAGGGAAGAAAAAAGACCAACCGTTGGTTGGTCTTTTTCCTTTGGTTCCCGGCAGCTGCCTATCCTCCCATGCCGTCGCCAGCACAGTACTTTCGGTGTATGAGGGCTTAACTTCTGTGTTCGGGATGGGAACAGGTGGATCCCCTCAGCTTAACCACCGGAATGGTAAGATACCTTTCGAGTACCTTGATAACTGCATAATCCATATAGTAAATCTCACTTTGATTAAGCCCTCGACCTATTAGTATCGGTCAGCTTCATACGTTACCGCACTTCCACCTCCGACCTATCAACCATGTAGTCTTCATGGGGTCTTACCCTTTCGGTGGGAGATCTTATCTTGAGGTCG
>JAEEGL016465347.1_pt1 | contig 38803 bp, 27 predicted proteins | sample 9134231 | NCBI WGS metagenome assembly JAEEGL01 (sample SAMN16246548, study PRJNA631951) | gut metagenome | biome: gut microbiome; feature: rumen; material: fiber-attached | host: Bos | place: Iran: Karaj | collected 2018-10 | reverse complement strand
TTTCTAGTGCTTTCTACAAATGCCTTAATATTTGCATCACCTTCAAAACTGACATTTTCATCAGGATTTGAAGTTTGAGCAATAGCAGAATCCAGATTAGGATTTATACCTAAAGCCAAGGCCAAAGCCAATACTGATAATATTTTTTTGCAATTATTCTTCATTATACTCATTCAAATTAGTAATAACGATTAAAGGTCAATTTTCACTCGACAAATATTTAAAATTTATGAATGATAAAATTCTAGAATTGAAATTTTTGTAAAATGATTGTACTATTTTGTCCGTATGACAGACTTAATAGACAGAGAAAAAAAATTATTGTTGCTACCGCCGCCAACAATTCACGATAAAAGTGAATTTTTTGACATGGTGGGCGTATCAGAAAAAATGCGCAACGTTTTTAAAAAAGTAGCAATGTATGCCCAGTCAGATGCTCCTGTATTAATAACAGGAGAAACTGGAGCCGGTAAAGAAGGTATAGCTTCTTCAATACATAAATTAAGCAAAAGAGCTAATGGTCCTTTTGTTACAATGAATTGTTCAGCAATCACAGATACTCTATTTGAAAGCGAACTATTCGGACATGAAAAAGGCTCTTTCACTGGTGCTATAAAATCTCACAAAGGGCGTTTCGAAAGAGCAAACGGTGGCACTCTGTTTCTAGACGAATTAGGAGACTTACCGCCTCTTTCCCAAGCAAAACTATTAAGAGCCTTAGAAACATCAACAATAGAAAGAGTAGGTTCGGAAAATCCTATAAAAGTTGATGTAAGAGTTATAGCTGCAACAAATCATAATCTTGAAAAAGAATCTCTTACAGGAAATTTCCGTTCAGATTTATTTTACAGATTAAGTGCTCTTCATGTTCATGTTCCTCCGTTAAGAGAAAGAATAGAAGACATAGAACCTTTAATACAGCATTTTATTGGGTTGTTAAACAAGAAGTATGACAGAAATGTTGCCTGTCTAACCAAAGAAGCTATACATTTGCTTTCTCAATATAGATGGCCTGGGAATGTCAGAGAACTACGCAACCTTATAGAAAGACTATATGCGGAAAACCAGACAGACGTTATTGGTTTACGCTCTTTAACAGATTGGTTTCAAGAACGTCAGATTGCTGCTCAATATGCTATGGATCAGGAATATCATGATGTCATTATTCCGCCAAATCGTCAGCCGATTCTTTTAGGGCACAATAATCAGAGTACAAATAATCCAAATAACCCAAATATTATAACAGTACATAACAAAGGCAAAAACATAACAAAGAAGAAAATAATAGACGCTTACAAATTAGCAGGCGGTAATATAACCGAGGCTTCCCGTATTTTAGGAATTCATAAAGCTACTTTCTATAGAACGATGCATTCTCTCGGGCTTACAAGAGAAGAATTGAATCTGCAACCAATCAGTTAAAAAAGATTAACTAGTTTCTGCATTAATCAAAAAAAATTCTACATATAGGTATATAAAAATGCCGATATTTTTAGCAGAGCTAGCTAATCATGAAAAACAATTCTCAACAGAACCAATCTGTTTCAGGGTGGCATTGCAGCCATTGTGGGGCATTCAACAAAGTTATTGGCGCAAAGTTTTGCGGCAAATGTGGTTCTGTCAAAGAAACAAAACCAATTCAGTCTGTTTTAAAAGCTGAATTACCCCCCAAATCACCAACAATAAAAGCAAAGACATTTATTCGCAAGTTCTATAAATACTTTAAGCTTTTTATCTATCCATCAAGGAAAAGACTATATAAAAGAGTGATTGCCGGAGCTGTATTACTACTGCTTACATCTGTAATTGCCGGTTATAAAATGTATACAAATGTCAATACCATTCGTTTGTCTAAGGCGAAATTTTCAGATGTTTCAATAGACCACCCGGTCTATTCTGTCTGCAAAAACCTGTTAGGCATCGATGCGATAAGCTTTAGAAAAAATCTAGAGTTAGCACCCTACGAAAACATATCTGCATCAGAATGGAACCATGCTTTAAACCAGGCTTCAAAATACTTAAACCAGAAGTATTCTATGGCAGCGTATTTTTCTAAAAACGACCCAATTTCAGTGGATAATCTGAATATCAAGCTAAGAGCCATAAAGGCTAACGGTTCTGAAATTACCGATACAAGCAGAATACAAAGCTTTTACATATTAGAACAAACATTATTTAACTAAAGGAAAAAGAAAGGGCAAACAATGAAACATAAATACATATACATATTTTATATAATGGTTCTTTTATCTGCTATTTCCTGGAGAGTAACCAGAGCTTATCCCTCTCTTTCTGAAATAAAAGAAGTAGATATAACAGAAACAGACAATCAGACCCTAATCACTATAGATTTGTCTAAACAAACAAAGATGGTTCCATACTTAAAAGCTGGAGAAAACAGTATTGTTATGGAATTTGACAAGACAGTCATATCAAAAGAGCTGAAAAATAAAGCTTTTGCTGGTAGAGACATAAAACTAGGTTATCTAAGCTGTGTAACAGACGATAATAACCATGATAAAAACCATAAGGTTAAAACATCTAAAAAAGTCAGAGCAAAATTCTTTTTCAAACCAGATTGCTTACCATCTATCAAATATTTAAAGAATAAAGTAGCATTAAAACTTTCTGTTAAAGAAAACTTGGCTAAGACTAATCTTCAGCCATCCAACAGTTTAATGCATCCTAGCGAAAACAAATTTGCTCCAGTCGTAGTTAGTCTGGAAAATGCCCCATTCAAAGCTGTTGTTTCCGAAATTGCTTCTCAAGCAGGAATGGACTTAAAGTTTAAAGGGAAATTGCCAGAAACATTCTCTATCGAATTACAATCAGAAGACCCATATAACGCTATTTACGCAATTGCAGAAAAAACAAATATCAAGTTTTATAGAGAAAGAAAAGTCTGGTATATGGAAGGAGATATCTGATTTAAAATGAATAATATTGCATTGAAAAAAACAGTAACAAAGATTATTGCTGTTATTTTTCTATGCATAGGTGTCGTATTTTTGTCTGCTTTTACTTATCCTAAAGAATCTAGATATTTAACCAGACTAGATATGGCAATCTTGATGGAAGAAATACTTAATGACGCTTCTATAAGTGTCAGCACAAAAACTCTGCCATCTTTTTCAGACATTTCTCAAGAACAACACAAGTCTATTGAAAAAGTTTTAAAATTAAAAATAATGAATGGCTATCCGGATAATACTTTTAGACCCAATGCTCCTATGCATAATATGGAAGTAGTATCTTATCTGCAACGTTTAACAGGCTTTTTAAGAAAAAAGAATCCTAATAGTTATTCTGCCAAACAACTTTTCAGATTTTTATCTTATAATGATGAACCATCAATAGCATTTGAATACAGTCCTCTTAATTTTTCAAAAGAATTTGAAAATCCCAATGAACTAACCTCAAAAAAAGTTGCAAAAGAACTCTTTAACAAAATAACCAACAATAAAAACGAAGAAAAATGTTTTACTATTTCTGGACAAGTCATAGACAGCATCAGTAATAAACCTGTCGAAAATGCTTTTATTTCTGCGAATTGCCAAGCAGAAGAAGTTAAAAAGAACGGATTTTTCAGTTTTAAATTGTCGAGCAACACCAAAACAGCTGATATTTTTGTAGCTGCCGAAGGTTATCAACCGACAGAAATCCGCAAAGATCTTAATTTTAGCCGTAATATGACCATAAGATTAAGACCAGTATCTGTAAAAGAAGACTAAATATTCGGGCAAATATTGATTTAAAAACTAAATAAAACCGTGTATAATAGCTAAAAATATTATTGCGAGGTTTTATTAATGGCAACCGAATTACACGCTCTCATACTTGCTGCAGGCAAAGGGACAAGAATGAAATCTGAACTACCAAAAGTTGTTCACCCAATTCTTGGCAGACCAATGGTTTCTTATGTAATTGATGCTGTTAAAGCTGTCGGCTGCTCAAAAACCATTCTTGTAACCGGCTACAAAAGTCAGATAGTTAAAGCTTCATTAAAAAATGATATTAACGATTCTTCTATTGCCTATGTTGAACAAACAGAACAACTAGGCACAGGTCATGCAGTTCAATGCTATGCAAAAAGTGCAACCGAACGCCCTGAAAATCTGCTTGTTGTATGTGGAGACACTCCTCTTATTTCTGTTGAAACATTGAATAAGATGGTAGAAATACACAATACAGAAAAACCTGCAATAACAATGATGTCTTTAATAATGAGTGAGCCAGGCAACTACGGAAGAATTATACGTTCTAAAGAAGGCGGAGTTGCTGCTATTAGAGAAGCCAAAGACTGCTCTAAAGAAGAACTAGCTATAAAAGAAGTAAATCTCGCTGTTTACCTTTTTGATTCTGAATTTTTGTTCAACAATATTTTCAACCTCAAAGCAAATAATAAACAAAAAGAATATTATCTAACTGATTTGGTTGAAATGGCTGTCAATCAAAACAAAAAAGTAATTTCAGTTATTGAAAAAGATGAATCATCTACTTTGGGAATAAACAGCCGACAACATCTTGCTCAAGTTAGTTCTATTCTTCAAAAACAGATTTTAAATAAACTTATGGATTCAGGCGTTACAATAACTTGTCCTGATCAAACCTTTATTGGCTCCAAGGTTAAAATAGCCCCAGATACAGTAATTGAACCTGGTTGCATGATTATGGGCGACACAGAAATAGAAAAGAACTGTATAATAGGGCCTTATGTAAAGTTGAACAATGTAAAAATCAAAGAAGGTACTAATCTTCAATTCTGCATAGTAGAAAACACCAATCTAAGCAAAGATAATAAGATTTTACCATTTACGTCGGTAGAAGGCTGAAAGCATGAATCATTCAAGAGTTAAAATTTTTTCTTGCGGTGGAAACGACGCTCTTTTCAGAGAGGTCTGTAAATTTCTAGACATTCATCAGGGAAGAATGGTTCGCTCAGCTTTTGCTGATGGTGAACTTTATTGCAGAATAGATGAATCAGTAAGAGGCTGTGACACTTTTGTAATTCAGCCAACTTGTAACCCAGTAAACGAAAATCTCATGCGTTTACTGATTACAATTGATGCTTTAAAACGCGCATCTGCTGCTAGTGTTACTGCCGTTGTTCCTTATTTAGGCTATTCAAGGCAAGAAAAGAAAAATTTAGGCAGAGAACCCATTACAGCCAAACTAGTAGCAAATCTTATTACCTGTGCGGGAGCAAACAGAATCATAACAGTAGATATGCACGACCCTGCCCTGCAAGGTTTCTTCGACATTCCAGTCGATCACCTTTCTGCATCAAAACGTCTTTCTGAATATTTTATGAAACGGGATTTAACAGACCACGTAATAGTTTCACCAGATACAGGCGGAGTTTTACGAGCCCGTTCTTTTGGCAGAAGATTAAATCTGCCAATGGCCATCATAGATAAAAGACGTCCTGAAGCCAATAATGCCGTAGTAATGAATGTAGTCGGAGATGTATACAACAAACATTGTATAATTGTTGACGATATAGTTGATACAGCTGGCACCTTAACCACTGTTACAGATAGCCTGTTAAAGAACGGGGCACTTTCTGTCGTTGCATGCTGCACTCACGCATTACTTTCTAAGCCAGCAGCAGAAAGAATTTCTAATTCACCAGTCAGCGAATTGGTAACAACAAATTCTGTTCCTATTCCGCAAGATAAAATAGACAAATGCAAGATTAAAATTCTTTCAATAGCTCCTTTAATAGGCGAAACCATTAAAAGAATTTTTGAAAGACGCTCAATTAGTGAGTTGTTTTAATAAAAGGAAGTACGCTATGAAAAATTTTCCAAGATTTATAACTTTTTTAATAGCCGCAGCTATAGTATCTACAACCCTCGGAGGCTGTTCTGGCAGAAAGAAGAATCCGGTATCTCCTGTTTCTAGCTCGAGTTCTGCAAGTAAATCAGATTACTCAAGCTGGGGAAAATCTGTTGAAGCACTTACTGCTTTAGAAAACAAGGAATACGATACCGTTGAATCTTTATCTAGAAAAAGAATTTCTGACAAACCAGATGATGCGAACGCACACTTTTTGCTTGGTCAGGCTCTTATGGGACAAAAGAACTACAGAGCAGCCAAAAAAAGCCTAGAAACAGCCTGTTCTTTGGTTCCGGACAATCTCAATTATTCTAGAGAATACTGCAAAGCTGTTGAATCTCTAGCAAAAGAAGCTGTAGACAAAAAAGAATATACAGATGCTATTTCCCTTTATAAAAAACTGTTAGAAAAAGATTATGAACCAACAAAAACAGAATCTGCTCTTTCAGATATCTATATAGCTTCAGCTAAGAACATGATAGATACAGGCAACTCATCTGATGCTGAAATAGTTTTAACAGAAGGAGCTAATTTATTAAGAAAGAATACAGACCTAAGATTGGAATTAGCAAACCTATATATTAATGACGACCGACTTATGGAAGCAGAAAGACTTCTAAAAAGGCTTGTTAATTCTAATCCAGACAACTCAGAATGTATGATTGCCTATGCAAAGCTTTTACAGAAAATGGGCGATGTAAATGAAGCTGCAGAAATGGCAAACAAAGCTCTTGGCATAGACCCGAACAACAATGAAGCCCAAGCATTAAAGGGCAATTTAGACGGAGATATGCCTGCTATTATTTTCAGTCCAATAGATACCGCCAATCTTTCTATTGAAGCCATTAACGAAAGAATCAAATTCTTTGAAAAATCAGGAAATCTAGCAGAAGAAAAGAAACTATTAGAATACTGCACAGACAATTATCCTGATGAAAATGGTGCATTCTACAAACTAGCCGAAGTTAACGAAAAACTTGGTAATATAGATGAAGCTCTCAAAGCTATCGAAAAATACAATTCTTCTGTTCCAGATTCTCAAGAAGGCATGTTCTTATATGCAAAGTGCCTAAATCAAAAAGGTCAATGCGACCAAGCATTAGCTATTCTTAATAAAATAGAAAGTAGTTATTCAGACAAGCTTTCTATCATGAACGAAAAAGGTCAATCACTGGCAAGAAAAGGCGATTTTGCTGGAGCTACAGAAATGTGGAAATCTGTTTTAACACAGAATCCATCTAATGCAGACGCACTCTTTTATCTTGGTCAGCTTTCATCAGAAAGCGGTAAATTAGAAGAAGCAAGCCAATATTATGAATCAGCAATAAAGCAACAACCATTTAACAATAAATTCAAATATTTTGCTGGTTTGAACTATATTCAAAGTGGTAAAAAAGACAAAGCCGCCAATCTTTGGAGCTTATCTAAGAGTGGCTTGAATCCATCAGACCCCTATGCTTCAAGAATACTTCGTGCAATGGGTGAAGACCCGGAACTTAATGCACCAGTTATTGCCGGAAATAATTCAATTCCTTCAGTCAGTGCTGAAGATGCCAATGCACGAGTTATTACAATAGACAACAGCAATCCATTATTGCCTCATGAAGTTAGTGAAATGCCATCTCCAGACTATTATCAAGGCTTAGAATACGCTAGAAGCGGTAACTTTGTTGAAGCAGAAAAAATATTCAGACAGGTTATTGCAAATGAACCCAATAATTTTAATGCTTTAATGAACCTTGGAAAAATCTATACTGCTACTTCTAAACCCAATATTGCAGCAGCAATATTCTTAAAAGCATTAAAGATAGATTCTCGTAACATTCATGCTCTAAGAGCTGTTGCAAACAGCTATTCTGAAGTTGGTATGCACAGCTTGGCTTCTCAGATTTCAGAACAGGTTAAGTCAAATTATCCAGACCAGTTCCAAGATTTTCCTGAATATGAAAATAAAGCAATAAAGAATGACCCAAGAGCAATCGAACCTATGGCAAAAGCATTGTTACAAGAAGGGTTATACAATGAAGCTCTAGCTGTTGTTCAAGGAGCTATCAGCGAACAATCTGAAAACAATAATTTATATCTGCTTCAAGGCGATATCTATAAAGAAATGAAAATATTCGATCTCGCAATGGATTCTTATAGACAGGTTCAAAATGCTGACCAGCAAAGCCCATATTCTTATATAAAAATGGGCGATTTATACCTTGCAGCTAGTCAACCAAATCAAGCTCTTACAGAATATAAAAAAGCTATGAACACTACTTTCATAGACCCAGACAGTATGTTCTATATTTCAGATCGATATGCACAAATGGGACGTTTAAACGATTCAAGAAGTATCTTAGGTAAACTAAAAACCATGAACTTAAATATGGAACAGGTAAGAAAGCTTGACCAGCGCTTAGGAACAAATTTTTCTGAACAGACCTCAGCATCAGCTAATAAAAAATAACTATATAGGAGTAAAAAATGAGTGCTAACGAAACTATTTTCAATGATGAAGACCTTTTAAAATTAGAATCAGTTATAAAAAACGTAAAAGATCCTAATGCAAAGAAAAGACTTGTGCACTTACAACATGGTCTGAAAAGGAAAATTAAAGATAGAAAAGAAGCAGCAGATTGCCGCAAACGTTCTCTTACAACTGCCTATATGGTTATAATTCCATTTACAATAATTTTTGCCATTGTTGGTATTTATTATTTCCTGAAAAAAGAAGAATTATCAAACCAAAAATCTAAAAAAGTGTTTTTTTAAATAGAATAATACAAAAACACCACTTGATTATTAACACTAATTATGATAGAATCCACAAATCATAAACGGTGATAATGGGGTGTCGCCAAGTGGTAAGGCGCCTGCCTTTGGAGCAGGTATTCGTAGGTTCGAGTCCTGCCACCCCAGATTAAAAAAAGCACTACAGCTTAATAGTTGTAGTGCTTTTTTTATCTGAGTTTATTCTGTTCTTTCTGTGGAATAATAAATAACCCAGGTTTTGAATACGCCTTGATTAGGCTTGATACTTATTTCGAATTCCAAATCTCCCCAGTTTCCACCTGAATATACCAAAGTAGAACAACCAAAAGCTGGAACTTGATAAACTACTTTATTTACTGGGTTTTCAGTTAGTGTTTTACCTTTTAAACCACCAACAGTATTACTTCTAAGCGAAATAGACTTGAAATCATATCTTTGAGGTTTATACCCCGGGAAAGTTTCAGAAAAACCAATATCATCACAATACATAGCCAGACAGAAATCGTTAAAGAATTCACTAAGACCGCTAGTAGATGGTTTCGCACTAGGCAGTATATTCATTTCAATATCTTGTAAACCCGTTTTAACACTGAAACTTCTACCACTTTCAAGTAATTTGACTGTATTCCAACCATCACATCTATCAAACAAATACTGTGCAAAAAGAAACTGCATTCCATAAGTGCCGGGAGTTACAGTTTCTGGCCAAACATTAAGTCTTGTTTTTTCCGGATTCAGCAAATAGTCCTTAACTCTTGCAACATCTGCGGTATTGGCGTTAGCATAACCTCTTCCTGATTGTTGTCTAGCCATTAAAGAAAGCCCAGCACACTGCCAATCTGTTCCATAATAAATAGCTCTAGGTGTATCCCAACGCTGATTATAGTAAAACATATCATGTAAAGCATGACAAAGCTCTGCGTGAAATTCTTCTGAAGAAGACTTATAACGATTTGGACTAGCAAAGATAATTTCAGTTGAATTTGTATTAACCTGCATGGTTTGCTTGTCTCTAGAATCAAAATAAGCGGCTTTATCAGGTTTTGCATCTACTTTATCTGTTAAAAACAAAACTATTCTAGGCTGGCTGTCTATATTGCCTTCAGGAATATCTAACACCCCAAAAGCAGTCGCAATAGAGTCATAGGTTTTATCGAAAGTTTCTGCAATTTTAAAACAATCGTCTGCACTGAATCCGTCAAGACTTTCTTCAAGATAAACCAGAGCATGAGTAGTAGAAGCGGCCAATATACCTTTTTGTAAAATATCATTTGCAGCATCAAAAGGTGAGGGTTTGGTAAAATCTCTTACGTAAACCTCAATGCTTTCTGACGCTGGTTCATCTACCGATGCACGTATTGTTGAAGAAGGTTTATATACCTTAAATATCTGATTATTTATTCTTTCTGAAAAATGATTTTCTTCATAAAATCTTGATGCATGTTCAGAGGCTCTTGCACTTGTTGGTAAAGTAGGCACGGTTTCTGTATTTCCGCCTAAATATGCAGATACAACATAAGGATAATAATCATCAGAAAAATCCTGACTATAATTACCTGAAAGAGTACTTACAAATGCAATAACTTCTGTAGGTTTTAACTGAGCTAGTTTCAATTTATTGTTTGAAGAAACTGCAGAAAAATCGTAAATACCGTAATCGCTTATTGTTGCACCTATATTATTATAAGCAGTATATCTGAGGGTATTACTTTTTGCATTGTTTACCTGAACAGCCACATCAACAGAGGTTCCGGCCGCCACAACATTATTATCAGGAGCTTTGAAAGTTACCGAAGTATCTGTTAGGCTTAGTATATCAGCCTGAGTTAATTCAAAACTACCCACAATAACTTTAAAAGCAGATGGATTATTTCCAAAATTGTAACCATACAAAGTTATCGGTGCACCGGGCAAAGACCGCTTTGGAGTAATATATACAAGTCTTGGTGCTATTGTTATTATTGCTGAACCAATTCCATCAATAGCATATTCACCAGGATTTATAATCTTTACACTTAGCTCACCTGTTGTAGCATTTGCAGGAAGTGTAACTTTCAGATTATTTATTGATGCATCATCTTCTAATGTAAAACAATCTTGTCCATTTAATTGAAACTTATTATAGTTATAAATTCTGCTAAAATTTCTGCCATTTACAACTACTGTTTGACCACCGCTGGCTATATTGGGGTGAACCCCTAATATAACAGGTCTTCCCATAAAAATTATGTCATTTAATTCTTTAGAAGATTCATTATTTAATATAACTTTTACTGGACCAGTTTCTACATTGTTTGGTAAGTAGACTTTTATTCTCCCATCATTAGCAGAATTCCAATCTACAATCTGTGCATCAGCACCATTAAAGGTAACTCTGCCCGGAACTCTTCCACAACCGGCACATAGAATGTTAACAAGATCACCGTCTGTGCCCCAATAAGGATTTATAGAAAGAACTTGAAAATCTGAAGTATATTCATTGGTTGCATATTTTAGGGAAAAATTAATATTATCCGTAACCTGTCCACTAAAAACTCTGACTTCATTTTGAGCAGATGCATTATAGCCTTGAATTCTGACTGTAACAGTATGATCACCGGCAGGTATACCCTCTAATATATAATTACCGCTTTCATCTGTTATAGCTTGGCATTGGTAAGCTTCCACTATAGCCCCTTTTAACCCAACACCAGTATCAGAAGCAACAATACGACCCTTAATTTTTCCAGTAGAAAATTCGTCATAAGCTTGAGAAGAGCCTTGACTCAATAATTTTGTGGACGACGTGCCCCCACATCCACAAATAAATATTACAAAAATAAAAAATAAATTGATAACTATTGATTTTATATATTTATTACTCATATAATGTTACATTAACATATACTGATTTAAACTTCAATTTGGTGCATTGAGTTAATTATCATTCAGTCATATGTAGCGGGCTTTAAAAGGCTCTTAAATAGAGGTTGTTTAAAGGGCACAAAAAAATCTAGAAATAGTGATTTTTAGTTAAAGTATTTAAACAATCTGCCGATTTTAGGGGTGACATTTATAATAAAAAAAGCCCGTTAAGGCGAACAGGAGACAAACTAATATGAGGCAGACTAATATATTTAGGCTTTGCCAAGGCAAAAAAAAGCTAATGCTTTGCATAATGCTTCTATTTTTCAGTTGTATTACTTCTATGCTTCTAGCGGATATGCCAGTGCAAAACGTAGCAGTAAACACAACGTTCCCAGGAGATGGGAATAAAATCAATGCAGGCGGAACAATTAACTTAGGAGTTAGTTGGCAAGGGGATTCTACGCCATTTACAGCAAAGTTTAAAAAAGGTAGTAATACTTTACTATCTGAATCTGCAATCCAAGGTAATAGTACTAGTACTGCTATTTCTGCTGCCAGTTGGGGTGATACCAATGGACAACAAGATTCTGTTAGCGTAGAAATAGTCGACAATGGCGCAAGAAGTGCTACCGGGGTAAGCCAAGGCTTTATAATCGACCTTACTCCACCAACTCTTACTGCTACAGTTACTAATGGTACTAATTTCTCTCAATCCTCTTCTGTTCGTATTCAAATAACTTCTAATGAAGAAATAAATGCACCTACTGTTTCTTGTAATGGCGTTGGGGCTACCATGGAAGGTAGTCTTACTACAGGAACAAGTTTCGTTTACAATTTACAACTTAATGAATCCTTTTCTAATGGGCAGCACACTGTTAATATTGAAGCTACCGATACTTCCATACCAGCAAATAGTGCAAATAGAGGTACCACAACCACTACTTTCATGGTAGGAACTTCATCTACTGGTGATACAAAAATAGAAAGTTGTAATCCTCCATCTCCAACTAATGCAACAAGTATTGCCTTATCAGGCTCTGCTCCAAATGGTGTTAATACTTTAAAATTATTGGATGGTGGTCAGGAAGTTACTAGTACCAATTCACCTGGTACTACTTGGACATTGACTATACAGCCAAATGAAGGCGAACATAATTATGTTGCTGTTAGCTACGATAATCTAAATCAGGAAATATCACGTTCTTCTGCATTTACAGTAAAGATAGACAGAACTGCTCCATCAGTTCCATCAGTTAACCAGACAGAAAATATTCCTGCACAAACAAATGAACCTTCATATTCATTCTCTATAAGTGTAGATGGTTATGAAAGTGATGTATCTGCACCTGTCTATTTACAAGCCTATAATAATGGCACTGTTGCAAGCCCGAGAATTAATGTTACTTCATCAGGCAGTCCAGTAAATGTAAATGTAACATTAGCAGAAGGAACTAATAATATTACCTTCAGAACTATAGACTCAGCAGGCAACGAATCAGAAAGCAGCCAAACAATAACAATCAATAAAAGCGGGGCAGCTACTGTTACTGTAGTAAGTCTAATGGTAGACGACTATTCTGTTCCAGCACCAACTAATTCTATGCTTGGTTCTGGGAATCATACCATGACTATAGTTGTCAATCAGGAATGTAATACCGATTCTTTACCTACAGTAGAAGTAGTATGCGCTGGTGGTTCTAAGATTACAGTCACTCCAACTTGGGGCGAAGACAAGAAAACTATAACAGGAACATTTACTATACCAACCAATGGTGGTGCTGCAGTAGATGGTGCCGCTACCATATCTGTAAAAGATATCAAAGACACTTATGGCAATACAGTTTCTCCATATGAAAGAACAGAATCTTTCACAATAGACTCAACTCCGCCTACATCTACTTTCTCATCCAATGATACAGTATATGTTTCTAGCACTAAAACAACAGTAACTCTCCAAGGAAATGTAACAGATAATGAAGGCGGTTCAGGGATTGACTTCCTTGAATTATTTGAAAATGTTAATGGAACTATGACTTCTCGTGGAAGAGTTCCTCTTCAAACAGATACTCCTTCTCCATGGACATATTCTTATGATGCTTCCCAACTCGAAGCTGGTGAACATACTCTAGTTACTCAAGCAACAGACAGAGCCTTACCATATCCAGGTAACTCTGAAAACATTACTGGTAAAACAGGAATAACACTATTTGTAGATACAGTTTTACCTGGTGTTGAAAGAATCAGCTTTAACAACACTGGTGTTGACATCAATACCTATCCACAACCTGTTATTATAGCCAGTGACATAACAAGAATTGTTGCTGTAGCTTCAGATACAGGTTCTGGTCCTGATTTAACAAGTTCAAACTTTATATTTACAATTACTGGTCCAAACGGTGAAATAACTGGTGAAAAGACCAATAATGGCATAAATACAATCTACTTTGACTTCCCGGTTTTAACTGCTTCTGGAGATTATACAATTACTGTTACTCCAGTAGATAAAGCAGGAAATACTGGTGAAACTCAAACTAGAACATTCACCCTTAACAAATCAGCTCCTGATTCTGCAGTATTCTTCCCACCCTCTCAATCAGTAGCAAATAAAACAGTTCCTATACTTGCATCAAATTCTGTTAGAGTTGAACTTACTAATACAGCAACAACAAATGCAGGAGCTGCTCCAAGTTATACATCTTCTACTATTTCTGTAAAATACAATGGTCAAGAAGTAGGAGAAAAAAATACTGGTGAAACAACAGCCTTAGAAGCAATTCTTCACGGAGGCGATCTTAAAACCGATGGTAGCCATGATGGTAATTATTACATTACTGTAGTTCCTCACTCAACAACAGGAGTTGTTGGAAACGCATTAACAAGTAATTTCATCTATGATACTCAGCCACCAGTTATTATTGAAGCATCTCCTTCTATAAAAACAGAAGAAGTATGGTTCGGTTTAAATCAATCTGAATTAAGTATTACTTTATCAGATGCTCCAAAAGATATAATTGAAAATTACCAGGGCCAATATCCGAGTACTGCAAGTGAACCAGTTATGCCTGGTGATACTAGTTGGTATAACGGAAATGGTTCCGGAGTTAACTTAGGTGTTAGTTCATTAACTTGGAAAATGGATAGTATCACGTCAACTGAACACAGCCAGTCTGGAACAAAATTGTCTACTAAGCGTCCATCACCTCCTGAAAATCAATCACCTGGTGTTACTGATGTAACCGTTACAATGGTTCTTGCAGATAATGTTAATCAGGGTGAAACAATTCCAAATAGTTATACTATTGAAAAAACATACAAATTTGACTATTTGGAACCAACAATTAAATTGATTACAGATAAAGGTAAAAAATACTGTAAAAATGTTTTGACAGTTGTTGGAACAGCAGAAGATCAAGGTTCTAGCGATAATATATGTGTTTACAAAGTAGAATACTCGGAAGACGAAGGAGATAATAAGACCTGGAATGAACTAGTAGTAAAAGACCTGCCCAAAAAATTGGCTACATTTACTTTAGAGTTAGATATCAGCAAGAAAAACGATGGAAACCATAAGGTATTCTTCCGTGCAACCGACCTTGGTGGTAACATTTCTTCTGAAAAAGAATTTACTTACATTGTTGATCGCACTCCTCCAAGTGCTCCTGATCTCACAATTCCATTGAGTGACTACACTGTTAATAAACGCAGTCAGAGCTTTAAATGGACATCTGCTACAGATGCAACATCTTACCTCTTCCAGGTTTCAGATGACTCATCCTTCAATAACATATTAAATCATCAGGTCAGCACTGAATATCCGGGATTGAAAGGTTTTGTCAATATCAAGACAGACGCAGCATTCAGTTTGCCTAAAGATGGAACCTACTATTGGAGAGTTGCTTCATTAGAAAAGTGTGAAGATGGTTTCAACATCAGTGAATATTCTGAATCTAGAAAAGTAATCATTGATACCGTAAAACCATACATACTTTCTGTAACTCCAACTCCAAGCAGTTCAAATAAAGTCTCTACAGGTATGGTAACATTTACCATAAGATTTAACGAACCTATCGATTCAACAATAGATTTGTCTGCTATATTAACTTCTGCTGGTGGGCAGATTATGAAGATCGAAAAAATAAGCTGCACAGGAGACACCTGGGTAGGAACTACCGTTATACCTAAAAACAATAGTGCGGTCTATGATGGAAATGCAATAATAACTGTTGAAGGTGCTGCTGACTTGGCAGGTAACTCAATGATAGCCGATAACTCTCATGTTATTGTTATCAATACCGGTCCAGCTTTTGCAACAAAGATCTTTTCAAATCCTGCAAATGATTATGAAATAACAATCATCATTAAGTCTAGTGAATCTTTACAGGCTGCTCCAAGTGTGATTGTTAGACAAAATTCAGTAAAGACACCAATAACTATGAATTTCTTGAAAGATAAATTCTATTCTGGTTCTTACAAGATAGACAAGGAAAGTCCTGGCTCTGCCTACATAAATATCTCTGGAACAGATCTTTATGGTATGGTTGGTTCTAGCATTGTTGAATTCATCGTTGCTGATCTAAATGCTTCCTCAAGATTGAATATAACTTCTGCTTCAGGACGTGCAAGCCTCAAAGCAGCAGAAAGTTCAACTTACACTCCGACCTCTATCTATGTTATAGGAAGAGAAATGTTGGAATCTCCATTTACAAATCAGGAACAGACAATCAACTCTACTATTAGAGCTAGTGCTGGTGTTAGAGCTAGCGCTACTCAGAAGAAAGATTCTGAACTTGTTGGAGTTCTCGGACTTGACGAAGTTGGTCCAAGCACTACTAAGTTGAAAAAATGCATGCTTTATACCGCTGACGTAAATGGCGAAGTAATCGACAACAACATTGCTGATAAAATCCATATTTATCGTCAGGATTCTAAGGGTAATTGGGTATTCCAAGGTGGTGAATTAAAGAACTACAAGATTTCTGCTCAAATTACTGGTCTTGGCCGTCTTGCTCTAATGTCCGACCAGACAGCACCCAAAATGAGCTCAATCACTCCTTCTAACTTAGCCAAACTTGATACAAATTATCCTGAAATTAAGGGTCAGTTCATAGATAACGGCTCAGGTCTTCTTTCAGATTCCTTCAAGCTCTATATTGACGGTCTACAAGTTAAAAATGTAGAAATGAATGCTGACGGAACCTTTAGTTATAAGACTAAAAAGGCTCTAAAAGAAGGTAAGCACGAAATTAAGTGTGAAGTTTCTGATAAAGCTGGTAATAATATGGTTAGAGCAGTAACTGTTGAAGCTCCTGCTGAACTAAGAGTAGGGGAATTCAGCCCTTATCCTAACCCAGCCAGAGGAAATCGCATAAGCTTTGCCTATAACTTTGGTGCTGTTCCAGAAAGTGCTTCATTAAAGATATATGATGCTGCTGGTCACTTGGTCACTAAGTTTGGTCCAGAAGATTTCTATCGTGCTTCTGGTCTTATCAGATGGGACCTTACCAATAAGAAAGGTAAGAAAGTAGCTAACGGTACTTACATTTACAGACTAGAAATAGTTGCAAATGGTCAAAAGATTTCAAAACGCGGTAAATTCGCAATTTTGAGATAAAGTAAAAAAAAACGAAAAGCCTCCTTTATGGAGGCTTTTTTTGTTGTTAATTTATTAAATAAAGCTGCCGATAATCTTGATAGCTATAATTATCGGAGGCTTTATGAAAAATCAATTTAAAATATTCATAATGCTACTAATATCAATACCCCTTGCAATAGGTATTACAGGATGTAGTGGCGGCGGCGTTAACGGCGAAGGAAAAGGTACTTATGATACAGGAACCCCAATTGTAAGGGGAAATGTTTATAATGATACCGGTTGGGAATATATTGAAAAAGGCCAATATGACAGCGCTATAAAGTATTTCAACGATGTTCTTGCTGAAAGTCCGACTGAAGGCGAAAAAGCTGAAGCCAATAACGGTATTGGCTGGGCAAAAACTTTTAATGGAAAATTAAAAGATGGAATGAAATACTTCCAATTAGCTTCAGATTTATGTGATGATGCAAAAGTAGGCTTAGCAGCAGCATATATTCAACAAGCTTCTCTAAGCGATATGGAAGAAGCTATAGAAATTCTTTATGTTCAGTTGGGAAATAGCAAACCTAAATTCAATTATAATCCAAACAGACATACTGGTGTTTGTAATGCAGAAGTTCATGCAATGTTAGCTTATGCTTTTGCAGCTACAGGGGATACTGAACGTTCAGAAGAACAGCTGGCCTATGCAAAAGAACTTCAACCTAATTACGAAGGAAAAAGCTTAGAACAGTTATTTAGCGCTATTGAATTTCTAAACAACAACTAAGATAACGATTAATTCTGGAGGCATTATGAAGAACCTTACAAAGATCATTGCTATAATTACAGCAATGATGCTTGTTATAACTATGTGCGGCTGTAGTAAAGTTAAAAACTCTAAAGCTGCTCGTGGAAGCATAACAGGCAAAGTATACGATTCAAACGGTAAAGTTCTTTCTGGTGCCAAAGTTGAAATATATGGTGGAAACCCATCTACAACAACAGACTACATGGGCAAATACCTGCTTTCTGGGCTTGAACCAGGGCAATACAAAGTAGTTGCAACAAATGCAGGCAAAACAGTTATTATTATTGTAGATGTTGTTCAAGGGCAAACCACAGAGAATTGCGATTTAACCTTCAAAGTTCTTGATGGATTACCTCCTCTTATAACAGAAGTAAAAATAGCCAGTTTATCTGAAAACATTGCTACAATTACCTGGAAAACCAATGAAGCAGCAGATTCTTTTATAGATTATGCTACAGGTTCAATAGGTTTAAGCTATACCATGTCAGCCTCCGATACCGGCATGGTTACTGATCACATCCTTGAATTAACAAACCTTACCCCAGGACTAACTTATCACTTCAGAATTAAATGTAGAGATTTTGAAGGTAATGTAGGTATTTCCTCTGATTATCAGTTTACCACACCCACAGGTAGCGCTCCTGCAACACCAACAGGTTTTTATGTAGGAATAGCTACAGAAAGTGAAAAATTAGACCTTATGTGGATAAGTAATACTGAAGAAGACCTGGCAGGATACAATCTCTATCGTGCTGAAGGGGCTAACGGAACTTTTATCAAAGTTAATGGTTCGCCAATTCCAAATATGGAAGCTGCAGTAACTTATAAAGACGAAGGTCTTAAAATAGCAACTAAGTACTATTATTATTTAAAAGCTGTTGATGTAGCAGGAAATGAAAGTCAGCCAACAGACACTCATTCTGCTGTAACACCTGGAATTCTTGATGAAAACAGAACCTGGACATTAGCAGACAGCCCATATATTATCTGTGGTGATATCAGAGTTAAAGGTGGTTCTCTTTTAACTATTGACCCAGGAGTAGAAGTAAGATTTTCAACAGATTCTATAATATCTGATTCTCTTGGAGCTACAATGACTGAACTTATTATACAAGGCGGTCTAATAGCTTCTGGAACAAGCTCTAAGCCAATCAGATTTACATCTGCAGAAAGTTTTCCACGCAAAAGTGTATGGGGTGGGTTGATATTCTACGGAACTACTCAAGCAGACAACATTATGAGAAATTGCACAATAATGTTTGCTGATACAGGTATAAAAAGTGATGGCTCTACACCTTCCATAGAAAACTGTGAATTTGGTTACTGCGGTCTGGCATTAGACTTAGGTTTGTCAACTTCTCTGAATATCAAGGGAAATACAATCAGAGACTGTGATGTAGGTATGGTTTCCTTAAATTCTAATATTCGTAACAATTTGTTCATTAGTTGTGGAACAGCAGTTTCATTAATGGGTTCTGATTACTTTGAAAACAATACGATAGACTGTATTACAGGCGTAGAAATACCTGCAGCTTCCAAACCCACAATCAAAAACAATATTATTACTTATACAAATACCTTATCTCAAGGACTCTATGGTATAAATCAAAAAGACGAAAATGCATCTCCAACCGTTGAATATAATGATATTTATAACTTATCTTATCCATATAATGGAATGACAGCTTCTGGACCTGGCAATATAGCTTCAGACCCATTATTTATAGGTGGAACAATTTTTGATTATCATTTGCAGACAACAGAAGCCGGATATGCATCAGATTCTCCTTGTTTAACAAGTGGTGAATCAGGGTGCCAGATGGGTGTATACGGTCCTTGATAAAAATAAAACAAAAAAATAGACTTGCTATAAGCAAGTCTACTTTTCTTTTAGTCAGCCTTTATTTTGTACTTAGCTTTTTCAAACCAGTCAATAACTTGATTAATTCTTCTTTTGCCATTGAATCCGCAGTAACTTCCTCTGCTGGAGCTTCAAGATTATTATTCTTAACATAAGTTTTAAGAGCTTCTACAACTTTTTTCATGTCTTCTTTGTTTATATTATCTTTAATCTTTTTTGATTCAAACTGAGTTTCAACACCATTTTGAACCTTAACATTGTTTTTATCATCTAATAAAGGTGCAATATTAGAAGCTGCTGCTTTTAAATCAATTTTGTTCTGAGTTATAGCATACATAATTGTTCTAACAGCTTCAGCACCTTCAGAATCAACTAGAATTGGAGTATTGTCTTTTCCAGCAGTAACCTTACCAGTCAAATTCCTATATAAAATAGCAAAAATCAGCTGACTTTGAATTTTTTCGCCTGAATTCAAATTTTCAACTATATATTTATAAGAATCTATAACTCCCAGTTTTCCACTAGCAAGGTCATCTCTAATTTCTTTTGTTAAACTTGCTATTTCTGCAGCTGATTCAGGTTCAAAAGCATATTTGCAGCCTTCGTCTGTCAATTTCTGCATAGTATCTGCCAAGAGAGTTCTTCCGCTGGTATCAGCCCAATGGTAAAACCAAACACAAGGAATAACTATTGATAAAAGTACAACAAGACAACCGCAACCAAGACAACCTAAACAACCTTTTTTCATTATCAATTACTCCAAACTATAAATCAATTCTGTTTTAAATGTTTAACTTCTTCAACAGGCACAATCATAAATACCTGGTCATTTTCTCTAACAATTTCAGTTAGTTTAACACCAACCAAAGTACCTTTTCTAGCTATATCAACAGATTTTTCATTTTCTTCGATAGACAATACTTTAAGAGTTTTTACTCCTGTAGTAGTGCCTTGGAACATTAGTTCATCGCCGACCTTAAAATCTCTGCCTTCAACTTTAATTTCTGCCACACTAACTTTTTTAAAAAAGTTAGTAACAACACCAACATGAGTTTTTCGATGGGTTGCTTTTGAACCGTTACCACCACTCCATTCTCCAATTTGACGACCAAAATAAAAACCGTCTGAAAAACCTCTATGAAAAACAGAATTAACTCTTTCTATTAACTCTTTGCGGAAAGGTTCGAGACTTGAAGAAAAATCCTCTTTATTTCTATTTTCTAAATAAAAATCAATGAATTCCCTATAAGCTTTTGTTACAGTACTTACGTATTCAGAGCTTCTTCCACGACCTTCTATTTTTAAGCTTTCAACACCGACATCGAGAAGCTTTTCCAAAAAAGGCAAGGAACAAAGATCTTTTGGACTCATAACATAATTCTGCCCTAATAGAAATTCTTTTCCCTCACGAATATCTTTTATTAAATATTCTCTACGGCATGGCTGTCTACATTCTCCTCTGTTTGCAGATTCATTAAAAGCAAATTGAGACATAAAACAGCGACCGCTTACAGAAACACACATAGCACCGTGAGCGAATACTTCGATTTCTATCTTATTTGCATCATTGCCCAAAAGCTTTTTTAAGGTTTCTTTTATACTGGCTATTTCTTCTAAAGTGCATTCTCTAGCTAATACAAAACGGCATATTCCAAAACTTTTATATAAAAATGCTATTGAATGAGCGTTTGCAACAGACATTTGTGTTGATAACAAAACTTTCATTCTGTATTTTAAAACAAGTTCAACAATAGAAAAATCCCAGCATATGACACCGTCAATACCTGCTTTTGATGCTTCGCAAACCAGCTTTTCTGCTAATTCAACTTCATGATCAAAGATTATAGTATTTAAAGCCAAATATGCTTTAGCCTTATAATCATGGCATATTTCAGCAACTTTAGGTAAATCTTCTACAGCAAAGTTTTTGGCATTAGCACGCATATTCATTGATACAATACCAAAATAAACTGCATCAGCACCAGAATCTAAAGCAGCTCTCAAACTAACCATATCACCAGCAGGAGCCATAAGCTCTGGGCGCTTTAAATTTATTATTTCCATTTAAACTCCTGAATATTTAATTCTTTATCTTTAAATTTTATAAATTCATAAATCTGAACAGCATTCTTTTTACCACGAATTTCTTCAAAAGGCATTTTATCAGCTTCTACAAAATCTTCAATAAATTTTAATGTTTGACCAGAAAAAATGATTTTTGAATAATGTCCTTGTTTAGAAGCTGTTTCAAGTCTAGAAGCCAAGTTAACTTCATCGCCTATAACAGTTAAGTCTTTTCTACGACGGCTTCCAACATCTCCTAACAATACGTGACCAGTACTTATACCAATACCTATTTCAATAGGGAATAAACCTCTTGAAATTCTATCTTTATTCATAATTGAAACAAAGTATTTCATTCTAACTGCTGCCTTTATAGCACTAAAAGCATGATGTTCGGGTAAAGTCTGGTGAAAGACAGCCATAACCGCATCCCCAATAAACTTATCTACACGTCCATGATTCATTCTTATAATTGGTTCTACTCCACCAAGAAATTCATTTAAAACTTCAAATATTTTATCTGGAGTATTTGCTTCACTAATCCCAGTAAAATTTCTTATATCTGAAAACAAAATAGTAGCTTCAATATGTTTACCAAGATGAACTGATTGATCGCTATTGTCTCTAACAGCTTCCAATACTGATTCAGATACATATGCTCTCATTTTTGCGCGTTCTCTCAAGCCCTTGACCATTTCATTAAAAGTCATGCTCAATCTGGCTAATTCATCTTTTCCTTCTTCTGGAAGAACAACATTAAGATTACCTTTACCAATTTGCTGTGCTGCCGAATCAATTTTCTTTATTGGTACCAATAAGCTTGTAGAAAGAGCTAAACTCAGCAAAAACGAGCCTAATAATGCAAAAGCAGACAAAGCAACAATAACTATAGTAACTTCTCTAATACGTAAATTTATTGGTTTTGTTGAAGTCAAAAGACAAGGTTGATAAGATTTTGTATTCATACTACTTAAGGGTTTGGTTAAATACAAAAATTCTTCATTTTCAACATTTACAATACCTGTTTCCTCTATTTTAAGATTTGCCGAACGTTCTAAAACATCTTTCAGCTTTTTCCAAATAGGAGTTTCTAAAGGAAAATTCTCTAATCCATTTAAAGTAGCAAAGAAAGACATTTCTGGTATTGTTACACTGTTAGCCTTTTCTTGAACAGCCATATTATTTGACCTGAATTCACGAGATGCAAAATTCTTTTCTACTAATAAGTCTTTTAAATACACAAAAAGAGGACAAATTTTATTATCTATAACTACTCTGATAGTCATAAAATAAAAGTGGGTATCAAGATATACAAAATGTCTCAAATGAGAAGGTCTGGAAAAATCTAATTCGTCACTACCAACACTTTTCATTATTTCGTATAACTCTTCATCAACAGCATTTTCTAATATTCTTTTCCCAGAATTTTTATCGTAAATATCTACTTCATCTCTGTCAATAACACGCTTAGACATAAAAATAAGCGTCTTTTTCATTGCTTTTGTATCATTATCTTGTGTAAATAGCGCAGACCAGCTTGTAGAATAAATATCATTATCCTTAAAAAATATGTATTCGTTAATAATCCCATCATCAACACATTTTTGCATCCCTTTACAAATTCTATCAATATCATAGGGAGCACTGCCAACTACTTGTTTTAAGTGTCTGTACAACCCCATTTCTATAAGTCTAGGAGTATCTTTATAACGTATACTAAGAGCCTCAACTCCTGAACGCATTTTTACATAAGCTGATTCTTTCAAACGTCCTTCTTCGTGTGAAATAAAAGTTTTACCAATACTTATAAGACTTAACAAAGGAAGTAACATTGCAATAAGAAAGATTGTTGCAATTCGTAATCTGAGCGAAATAATAGCAAAATGAAAATGTTTAACATAAACAGATAATGCTATAGATATTATAGTAATAAAAATACAAGCCAAACTAAGTAACAACTGCATCAACTGCTTATGAATTATCAAATCTGACATATCAGCCAAAGAAAGCAGTCTATACTCGGATTCTTCAGAAACTTCTGTTGTTCCTACTATATAGTTTTTATACTCAAATAAGTCTTTTGTTCGTGAGTTATAAGCATTTATAATTCCATCAACAAATTCTTTATTTTTAGGCAACTTAGAATCAAAAACAACGGAAGTGCTTTCTGATATGTTTATTGCAGCAATAGGGAATTTATAGTTTTCTTTAGACTTCTGTCTGCGAACAATAAGACGTTTATACCAAATATCCTTAGGAAGAGCATCAGGGAAAACCAAAAGACAACATAAACCAGCAATCTTAGTAGTTGCTCCAAACTGGTTATAGCTAAGTCCATCTACATCCCATATTACAAAACACTCATTATTTGTCCATTTGGATTTTAAAACTTCACCATTGTATTCAAAAATATGTTCAGGTTTACTATCATCCCCCATTAAACGCTGCATGATACCTCTGTTTTTCATGTATTCCTTAAAGGCTATATCATAGTCTTCTTCTTTATAACCATAGTTAACACTATTATTAATATAAAAACCACCTTTGAAACTTTTTTCCCAATACCTGATCCCTTCAGCTATACGCGTAGAATTAATTGGCAAAGCTTTATATTTTTCATCCAAGAATATCCATTTAAAAGCACCTGGATATTTTTTATCTGTTTCTTCTATAAACTTTTTAATAACTTCAGGTTTCTGGCGACATATTTTTTTATCTTTAACAAGAATATTAAAAAAATCTTGTATTTGATAAGTCGTGGTAGAATCGTCTTTAAGATGGGCTACCTGAAGTTTTAACTCTCGAGAAACAGCTTCTTTTTCGGCCAAATACTGTTCCTCTATCATGTTGTTAATAGAATAAAAGGCGACACAAACTGGCATCACAACAATAATTGCAAACAAAAATAGGTTTTGAATAGAAAAAAATTGTTTCATAGCCAGTTTTTCTTATGGATTTATATTTAGAACTTATAACACTTATAGTTTAATATATTAAATTTTACTAAATTATCAAGAAAACTACAAATAAAGCAAAATAAACTCAAAAACACACAATCCTTATTTACATTTATTATCATTTATTATTCTTTAATCTTTTAGAAAAAAAATGGTATAAAAAGATATTACTTAACTTTAAGGAGAAATGAATGAAAATCACAAAATTATTCCTTGCTCTATCAATAGCTTTATTATCAACTAATTCAATATATGCAGAAGAAGCAGCAAAACCTGCTGAAGGGAACACACCAACAATCATGAACGAAACCTTAAAAACCATTTATCAAAGAAAAAGCGTTCGCAATTTTACCGACAAGGAAGTTACAAAAGAACAGCTTGAAACAATAATAAAAGCTGCTATGGCTGCTCCTACAGCCATAAATGCACAGCCCTGGCAATTCCTTGTTGTTACAGACAAAGAATTGAAAGCAAAATACGCTGAAGGCAACTTTCAGGCAGATATGGTAAAAAAATGTTCTGCATTAGTTGTAATATGTGGCGACAAGACTTTGGGAAATGAAAGAAGCTGGACATATTGGGATCAGGACTGTTCTGCTGCTACAGAAAACCTTCTTTTGGCTGTCGAAAGCATCGGACTCGGAGCTGTCTGGACAGGTGTTTACCCTGGCGAAGATAGAATGAAAACAGTAAAAGAAAGATTTGAACTTCCAGATAATGTTGTTCCTTTATGCGTTGTTCTTGTTGGTTATCCTGATGGCACAGACAAACCAAAAGATAAGTGGAAACCCGAAAGAATACACTGGAACAAGTATTGAGGAAGATATAAGATTGATAAATTCTTTTATCTTAAGTCTCAAGCTTTGATCTTAAATCTTATATTTTTAAATCATGGAACAGAAAATAGACAGAGTAGAAAAATCTAAAGAGCTATTTTTAAAAGGTTTTAATTGCTGTCAAGCCGTATTTGCTGCTTTTGCAGACAAATACGGCATTTCAGAAGAGATGGCTCTTCGCCTTGCAGGTGCATTTGGAGCAGGGTTCGGTGGCACAAGAGAAGTATGCGGTGCTGTTAGTGGAATTACATTAGTATGTGGTCTTGAATGCGGTGCAACAACTGGCGACCAAAGCGCTAAAAAAGCCTGTTACTTAAAAGAACAGGAACTTTTAGAAAAGTTTAAGAAAATACACGGAACAATAATCTGTCGTGAAAGATTAAAAATCGGCAATACCAAAGAGTTCCCTATGGCTTCTGAAAGAACTAAGGAATACTATGCAACCAGACCCTGTTTGAAGGTTATAATGGATGCTGCTCAAATCATAGAAGATTCTTTTTAAATAATATTACATACTCTGCAATTTTTTTTTGCAGAGTATGATTACGATTATAGGTTAGCAACTAGTTCTTCTGGAGTATCAAAAATCTTAAATAGATTATAGTTGCTTTCTTTTATTGTCTTTTCTTTGATTCCTTGATTTATCAAACCAATCAAAGCATCAAAATAATCATCACTGTTTAACAAATATATCGGCTTATTATGGCTACCGACCTGCTTCAAGGTAAGGGCTGTAAAAAACTCATCATAAGTGCCTATACCACCAGGCAAACAAACAATAACATCTGATTTATCAATCATAATCTGCTTACGAGGTCCTAAGTCATCAACAGTTATTGTTTCATCAAGCCCCATATAGAGTTTGCCCTGGTCTCCCAGGTTTTCTAAAGAAGCAGTGCCAGAAGTAAATCTGCTTTTAAGTAAATTGGTATCGGTCATATAGGTTGGAATTACACCTATGAGATAACCCTCAGCAGCCTTAAAAGAATCTGCAACAATTCGCATTAACCCTTGGGCTGTTCCACCATAAAGCAGATTGTAACCTTTTTCTGCTACTAATTTAGCAAATAAAGCAGCTTCTGTTTTAATAAAATCAGAAACGTCACTTGAAGAAGAGCAAAATACACAAAGTGTTTTATTTTGTTTTTTTGTCATCATCATCACCATCGTCAGAAGGATTATCATCAACAATTGTATTGTCTGTCAAATCGCCTCTTTCGTAAGCTCTTATCCAATGATTCAACAAAAAGCCATTGGTTTTCAGAAAATCTTTAAAACTTCTGTGATCGCCTTCTTCACAGGCTTGCTGATAAGCTTTTGTGAAATCCTGAGTTATATATTCTTTCAATGATTTATCTAAGAAAATGCCAGCGCCAACGAGAAAATATTGATCTCCAAGCTTAAGAACACGAGTAAAAAGCAAATTGCCTTCTTCGGCAACATCGCCATTTCCCATAGATTCTTCAACTTCAAAAGTTTCGCCAGTAAAAGCATCTCTTAAAGCTAAAGATTTGCCAGGAACGCAACCTCTTACTTCTAACAGATTCAGAGAAGTATCTTCCAATGCTTTACAAATCTGCATTTCCTGAATAGAAAGAACATCAGCTTTTCTTCTTATGAACTCATCCATCAAGCATCTGTTTTCGCCAACTACACCTACATCATCAAGCAAAAACCATGTTAAGAAAAGGAATTCATCTGTAGGAACGAATTCATATTCTTCTTCAGGTTTGAGATCATAGAATATTTCTAGTGATTCACCTAATGAGTTTAAAAATTCCTGTTCTATGGAAAACTCCATTAATTTCGCAAAAAGCCCGCCAAATAATTCTTTCAGCTTTTGTGTTTTATCTTCTGACATATAAATACTTCCTGATTTTTAAACTTGGCTTCAATCTCTAAGCTCTTTGCTCTATTTTTCAGTCATCTGTGAACTTAGCCATTTTCATTCCGACAACAGCTTCACCTTTTTTGCGCAAGCGAACTGCATCTGGTGTAATTTCAACCCATTCATCATCAGCAACATATTCCAAGCACTGATCAAGAGTCATACGGCGAGGAGAGGGTAAGGTTTCCAAAACTTCAGATGTAGCAGAACGATGGTTTGTAACATGTTTCTTTTTTGTAATATTAACTTTAAGGTCTGTATTAAGAGGTCTTTCACCAACAACCAAACCTTCGTATATTTCTTCGCCAGGAGCGTAGAACAATACACCACGTTCAGAAAGGTTCTTAATTGCATAAGCAGTAGCAGGACCTGGATCTGTTGCAACCATAACGCCATTTCTCTGATCAGGAATATCACCACGATAAGGTTCGTAGCCTCTGAAACACTGGTTCATAATTCCTGTGCCGTTTGTAAGAGTAAGCAACATAGAACGGAAACCAAGTAAACCACGTGCAGGAGCAGAGAAAATAAGTCTCAAATAGTTGTCTAACAAGCGTTTTGTATCTTCTAGGATTGCTCTGCGAGGCAATAATGCATTCATAATTGCACTCATGTAATTTTCTGGTATATCTACAGCCAATTCTTCTATTGGTTCTAAAGTTTCACCAGTCTTTTCATCTTTTTTGAAAATAGCTTTTGGTTTACTAACCTGTATTTCGTAACCTTCACGACGCATAGTTTCAATAAGAATACCAAGGTGAAGTTCACCACGACCAGAAACAAGGAATTGGTCATTTCTGCCAGGAACAGGTTCAACTCTCATTGCTACATTTGTTTCCAATTCCTTCATAAGTCTGGCTTGAATTTGTCTGACAGTAAGGAATTTGCTTTCTTTGCAACGACCAGCAAATGGACTGGTATTAGCAGCAAAAGTCATAGAGATAACAGGCTGGTCAATAGCTACAACAGGTTCAGGGTCACAGAGTTCTGTGCATATAGTGTCACCAATAGAGATATTTGGAATACCACAAATAGCAACAATATCACCAGCACCAGCTTCTTCTATTTCAATTCTCTGAATACCATGGAAAGAATAGAGTCTCATTATCTTGCATTTTTCAGCAACTTCAGAAGGATTGCTTCTATATACATCAGCCTTGGTTGTTAATATTCCGGTTAACAAACGACCTACGCCAATTCTACCAACGTAGTCATTGTAATCCAAACTGGTTATCTGAAGTTTTGCAGCGCCTTCAAGATTAGCTTCAGGGGCAGGAACCTGCTTGATTATTTCTTCCAATAAAGGTCTGATATCTTTGCGGTCATCGTTCATATTTCTTACGGCATAACCTTCACGACCGGAAGCATATAAAACCGGGTAATCAAGCATATCTTCAGGAACACCTACATCGATAAACAAATCAAGAATTTCATCTTGAACTGCTTCAACACGGGCGTCTGCTCTATCTATTTTGTTGATTACAACAACAGGTCTTAAACCTGCTGCAATAGCTTTTTTCAGAACGAATCTTGTTTGAGGCATCGGTCCTTCAAAAGCATCTACCAAGAGAAGGCAACCGTTGGCCATATGCAAAACACGTTCTACTTCACCGCCGAAATCAACGTGGCCTGGGGTATCTACTAGATTTATACGATATCCATCATATTCAAGAGAAAGGTTCTTAGAAAGAATTGTAATACCACGTTCTCTTTCAATGTCGTTGTTGTCCATAAAGCGTTCTTCAACATGCTGATTGTCACGGAAGAGGCCTGACTGTTTAATCATAGCATCTACTAATGTAGTTTTACCATGGTCAACGTGGGCAATAATGGCTACGTTACGTATTTTTTCAGGATCAAAAATGTGTCTATGTGCTGTCACTGTAATACTCCAAAAAACAAAAGTCAGGTCTTTTTATTTAAGGCAAATATTTTATACAAAGTCTATATTTGTTGCAAGCTTTTTTTATTTTTGTTGTACAGAGCGCACAAAAAGCTCTATTTAACAACAGAAATCTCTATTAGTTCCTCAACATCTTTTCTCTTGTTGTTATACATACCCCAGGCTTTTATTTTAATATAATCTTTGGTATAACCATTTTTATCTAAGGATACAAGTTCAAAACTGCTTACTCCAAAGTCATAATCTTTGCCTTCTGCTGAAAAATCACCAAAACATTTTTTTATGTTTGTAACAGCAAAATTTTCTTCTTTTAAATCATTGTTTTCGTCAGAAGCAGGATCACTTTTTGTACAGAGGTCACCTAACCAGGTATTCTTGCCATAAAGTAGTTCCTCTGAATCTAAGCTTTGATTTTTACTACGCAAATCGAGTTCTATATCGTTAATTTTGTAGTATTCAGAAGATAAAACTCTATATTTGTAAATTGCCAGCTGAACCGCAGTATTTGCAGCCATTAAAGCTCTTGTTGTGTCATACTGAAATTCTTGAGAACCCCTTTTAGACCTTGTATTATAGTAAAGAAGACTTAACATTGTTATTAGAACAGTACAAAACAGTATAACGCCAACAAGTGCTATACCGCGTTTTCCCTTTAATTGTCTTCCAAAAAGGTTCATTTTACCATATCCACTCTGAAAGAAGAAAGTTTGATTGGTTTAGCTTTTCCAAATTTTACTGTTACATTAAAAATAAAAGCATTATCCTGACAACTGTATTTTACAGTTTCAGAAGCAGTATAATCATAATATGTAAAATCTAGAGCTTCTTTATGAGGAGTACTAGGTACTTGGGGTCTGAAAATTCTGACAACATTAACTTCTACTTTGTATTTTACCCTATTAATTTGTATATCTTCACTAAAAGCCTGCAAATAACTATTATTATCTACGCCTAAACTTCGACCATCAGCAGATTCACCAACAATTTTATCTGGTTTATTTTTAAAAACCAGTGTTCCCTTTATGGTTCCGTCTGGTGTTTGAATATCTAGAGGGAGAGTATCTATGGCTCTTTCCTGAATCAATTCATAAGAAACAGTCTGAAAAAGGTTTATAACAGATTCAGCAATCTTCAAAGCCATTTCCTGTTCCATCTGCCTGGTTGAAGTAGAAAAGTAAGTGGAAAATGTTCCAACAGCTGGTAAAATAGCCAAAGATAAAATAAACATAGCTATGATTAGTTCTACCAATGTCACAGCATGCTTATTAAGTTTTTTTCTGTTAATACTGCTGATGTCTGCGTTGCAAGGTTTTAACATTGGCATTTTCATCTGTAACTCTAAAATAGAGTTTAATTTTACGGGTATTATCTGCATAATCCTTTGCTTCTACAGTTATAGACGGAAACTTTTTATTATCTAATTCAGAAACATCATTTATAGGTTCTTGTGAAGTTGGTTCTCTGAATACAAAGCGAATATCTTCAAGAATACTTTTATCACCGGAATATTCATATTCTCTATTATAAACAGGGTATTGATTCGGAATATCAACAGTGATCTTTGCATAAACAATACCAGTTGGTATTGGTTTAATTGTTGTTAAACAAGTGTTTTCCTTAGTATAACAATTAGCCCACTTAACACTGTCATCTAACCAGACCCCTAGTCGATATTCAACATCTTCTTGTATTTTTACTTCAGATTCTGGCAAACTTTCAACCAGGGCAACAACTTCTTCCCAAGTTCCATTTCTTTTGCCTAAACAATCTTCACCTGTAGTAGAATCTTCTATTGTATTGTCCGGCTTACCTTCCCCATCTGTATCAGAATGCAACTGGTCTTCCAGTCTAAAATGTTTATTAATAAAAGCTGGTTCAGAATTGTTTAAAAATCTACTTTTTGTCTGAGCATCTTCCTCATTCATATAATCAGAACTTTTTAAACTAAAGATAGTATAATATGGTCTTTTTCTTGAATTAATAACTTCGCTATAATTACATTCTTTAAGTATATTGCGTGATTCACCAACAAAAGCATTATAATCTGTCTGGTTAGATGGATTAGAATCTAAATAAGATGCTGGTTTCTGATTTCTATAATCAGGTGAATTATTCAAAGTAAATTCTCCGGCGGGAAAACATGGAGGGAAGAAAATCTGTTTATATTCACCATCTTTTGCAGAAGTTAATCTGATTAGAATATTAGGTAGGTCATTGTCGGTTATTCTTATATATCCTTCATGAATTTTTTCTTCTGTCGGATAGTTTTTAATATTAAATTTATTTCTATCAAAATTATTTTTATTTAAACTAAAAGGCCAAGGTTTTGCTCCTCCTGCAGAAGTTCCTAAATCTTCATAAAGTTCGTGACTGTCTGGTAAGCCATAGCATTCATTTGGATCATCTTCCCGAATAGAAGCACAGCCAGGATTTAAATTATTTTTCGAACTGGTATCTTGAGCCAAAACACTATATCTCATAAAACCATAGCAACAATTAGGTGGAGGAGAAATAATTGTGTCTAAGCTGCCTTCTTTTCTTTTTTCACCATTAAGAGTTACTTCTTGAACTTCACCTTTTTCCCATACTTCTGAATTTGTCCAACTTTCTCCAGAGGTAGCACTAGGGCAATCTTCTATTCTGCCAATATCTATTCTAGTATTTACAATTTCTGAACTATTTTCTTTAATAGTTAAATCATCAAATGTAAACCAATCACCAGTACAGATTTTTTTATCTACACCTATAGTTGGAAATCTTTCTTCTTCACATTTATCTATCCAAGGAGGTGTGCGGTCCTGGAAATATATAATCTGATAAACTCCACTTCCATCTCCTTCTAAGGATTCTCCTTCTTCCGCAAACTCATCTTCTTTTACTCTAGATTTCAAATCTTTAATTACATTAGGAGATCTACCAGTATCATGAACATGACTACCTCCAGGACATAAATATTGAGCACAATCGCATGAAACCCCGTCAAGAGTTAAATCTACACTGTTGGCTGTTTTTCCTTGTTTTATAACTTTATATTTTCCTCTTACACATAAATACATCTTGCCCGTTTGCCAAGGATCTTGGGTTTCAATACCATTCGGAGTTAAATCTTCAACCCAAACATTTCCTTCTCTATGACCATAATCTATATAAAAATTGCTTTCTATAAAGTTAGCACCACCAGAGGGTATTACTATTGCCTCCGGCATTAAATTAGCTAATAAAGCTTCTGCAGTTGATTTCGTTACGGGACTCGAAGGCAAACCTTCCAGACAAATTTCAGGAACTTTGCAGGCATCAAACTTAGGTTCTATTTTAAAACCATCAATATCTTCAAATGTATAAGCATAAAAGGGCTTACCGAAATCAACAATTGTTACTTTTTTTAATTGTTCTCTGATAAAGCCTTGTGCAAAAGATTTTGAAACGACTAAAAGAATAAATACTGTTAATAAAGAAACAATAGAATACTTTTTCATTTTTTCCCTCGTATTATTCTTTATTTTAATATCTTTATAAAAATGAATCAACAAGAAAGAAATAGTTAAATAATACTATTCAGCAACTTATAAGACATACTTTCCAAAGAATCGTCATCTTTAACAGAAAACCTGTTAATTAAACGTTCTTCAATTTTTTTCAAAAACCATGGCCGCCAAATATTTATAGGTTCGTTATCTAAAGAAGATAATACAGATTCCTCAAAATCATCTTCGTAAGCTTTTTCCTTTAATAACTTACTTGTTATACCGTGAAAATAAGATGCTCTTGCTTTATAAGCCTTTTTGCCCATAGAAAACTTAAAAAATCTTTGTGCTTTTACCAAATCATTGTTTTCAAGTAAAACCAAGCCAGTATAATAATTCATCCAAGGATTATTTATTTCTCGAGACAATTCAAGCAATTCTTTCAAGCACTTCTCGTTTTTGTCTGTTATAGCGTAAAAGAAACACTTTATAGTCTTAAAAATATTCTTTAAGGAAAAATTACCAAATAGACTTTCAATAGTTTGTTTTGTATAAAAAAGTGTAACTGGTAAAACAATAAATAAAAGTATTATCAAAATTATATTTTCCCAATAATAACCAAAGAAATAATTTTTAATAATAAAAGAAAAAGATTTGTTATAACTTTTGGAAGTTTTATCGTAAGCAAAGCCAAGAGCATAAAGGTTCTTTTTGCTTTCAGAACAGGTATCTGCCATTAACGGAAAAGCAACTTTTTTGTCTTGAGTATAAGAATAATAGATAAGCAAATCCTTATAGGCATTATTATAACGTTTTGTTAGATAATAAGCCTTTGCTCTCATCAAATAATACTGAACCTGATCAGGAGCTTTACTAAGCAATTCTGAAACTGCTTTAATAACAGAATCCATAGATTGAGATTTAAAAGAACTTTCTGCTTTATCTATCATCTGTTTTAGCTCATAAACACTCTCTACTTCTTCTTTAAGTTTTTGAGCAGAACCATAATCAGGTTCCTTTTCCAAAATCATGTTTAATATATCTAGAGCTTTTTTATATTCACCTTTTTTAAACAATGCATAAGCAGAATTATAGCTTGAAATCGCTGAATATTTATTTAAATCGTAGCCTCTACCGCTGGATACATCTACTGCAATTCCTTGTTTTTTATATTCTTTTATTTCTTCGTTAATTCTTTTAATTTCATCTAGTTGCAATAAGGCTTCACTATCGTTGGGACGAAACATAAGAATTTCTTTATAATAAATTGAGGCTTTTGGAAGATTCTTTTCCTGCATATATACAAAAGCCTTTTGAGAAAGTTTTTGCACGTGTTCTTCTATTTTTTTATTTAATAATTCTCCAAATTGCTTAATTTCGGGGTCATCTGATTCCAAGCTTTTTGCACGGTTATAAAAATCTTCTGCAGCTTTATAGTTTCCAGTATTGAGATAATTCTTAGCTTTCTTCAAATATTCATTTGCCTGCATTGATAATGCAAAAACACTGCAGGCAACAAAAACCAGAATAATAGTAATTAAAGATTTAAAAAAAGAAGAAAGAGAGTTCATGACCTTAGTATATCATAATACAAAGAGTTTAAAAATATATTACTAACTTTGATTAACAGATTAAAGTCTACTCTTTGCTGTTTCGACTGCAGCTTTTGAAATATCGCAGCCAAAATATCTACGATTAAGTTGTTTTGCTGCAACCAATGTCGTGCCACTGCCACAGCAGAAATCACCAACTAAATCGCCTTCGTTAGTTAAAGCAGAAATCAAACGAGTTAGCAATGCTATTGGTTTTTGTGTAGGATATCCTACTCGTTCATTAGACATGGGATTAACTATGGGAATATCCCAAACGTCATCAATAGGTGTTCCGAGAGGATTCGGCATATATTTTTTACCTGCCGCAGAAACAATACCTCCCTTGGCAAAACCAGATGTTTCTTTATAAGGAACTCTAACTGCATCTAAGTTGTACACAGGTTTTCCACTTTTTCCACATTTAGCATACCAAAGCAATGTATCATGCTTACAGGAAAACCTTCTTTTAGAGCGACCTCCACCAGTGTAATGCCATATTATTTCGTTCATAAAAGAATTGATGCCGTAGATTTCATCTAACATTACCTTGGCATAATGAGAAGCTCGCCAATCAAGATGAAGAACAAAACTACCGTTTTTGCAGATTAGAGGGAAAAGAGCTTCCAATCGTTCTCTAAGCCATGGAAGGTAGCTTTTTAAATTACCTTCCCAGCGGTCGTCATAAACAAGCCCCTCTTTTGTTCCAACCTGCTCTTTACCAGTTAAAAAAGGCGGGTCAATATATATAAGCCTAAAAGACTCCTTTGGCAAAGCCGGAGCAATGTCTAGCATATCGCCAATGAGAACTGTATTATAGTTAGAGGTTAGAGCCATATAAATAATTAGGAATTGAGAGGTAAGTGATTGGTGATTGGTGATAAGTGGTGAGTGGTTGAATGTCTCCTAAAGCCTCTCCTTGAGGAGAGGTGACTGCTTTAGCAGTCGGAGTGGTGACCGAACCAGTAGTAACCATGTTCTGTGCTAAACTTGTCATCGTGAAACTCTGAAAAAACATGACGATTTAATCTTTTCTAGGTTGCCACGCCTTCGGCTCACAATGACGTATAACTTGCGGTTCCGCGGAGGAGAATAAGGTTGAGCAAGCAGACTGTCCGCTCACTTTTTATAAAAGACCCCTTTAGTCTGCCGAAGACAGACGAAAGGGGTCTTAGAGATACTTAGTCGTTATGTCCAATACGCTTAGCGATGTATTCTTTCAAATCGGCTATAGCAACACGTTCCTGAGCCATAGTATCACGGTCACGAACAGTTACAGTGTTATCTTCAAGAGTCTGGAAGTCAACTGTTACACAGAAAGGTGTTCCAACTTCGTCCTGACGGCGATAAAGCTTACCAATTCCAGCAGTATCGTCATAAACTGTTCTAAAACCGCTTCCCAATAGAATCTTTTTGATTTTATGAGCAGTAGCCTTGATGTCTTCGTTGTTTTTCTTCAATGGAAGAACAGCAACCTTTATAGGTGCTAATGCTGGGTGAAGTTTAAGAACTACACGAGTATCGCCTTCCTTAACTTCTTCTTCACAATATGCATCCATCATGAATGCAAGAGTTGCACGGTCAACACCGCAAGAAGGTTCGATTACATAAGGAAGCAAGTGCTGATTAGTCTTGGGGTCGAAATAGGTCAGCTTATTGGTAGCATCAGTATTTGGAAATTCCCTACCATCAGCAAGAACAAGCTTACCACCCTTTGTATGACAGCTAAGGTCGAAGTCAGTGCGGTTTGCAACGCCTTCAACTTCGTCAAACTGCTTGTCTTCTTCTGGTCTGTCAGGGAAGAAACGATAGTGAATGTCTACTGTAGCTTTTGCATAGTGAGCAAGTTCTTCTTTTTTCTGGTTGTAAAGTCTGATGTTTTCTGGCTTGATACCATATCTGATATACCAGTTCTTACGAGCTTCAACCCATTCCTGATGGCATTTTTCATCTTCACCAGGCATTACAAAGTATTCTATTTCCATCTGTTCAAATTCACGAACTCTGAAAATGAAATTCTTTGGAGTGATTTCATTTCTGAAAGACTTACCAATCTGAGCAATACCAAATGGAAGCTTGCGGTTGGTTGAATCAAGAACATTCTTGAAATTGATAAAGATGCCTTGAGCAGTTTCTGGTCTCAAATAAGCAATGTTGTTTTCATCAGCAACTGGGCCATAAGTAGTTTTGAACATCAAATTGAAAGGTCTTGGTTCTGTGAGGTCGTGAGTTCCACCTTCAGAACATTTTTCATTTGGATCTACCTGATCCGCTCTGAATCTCTTTTTGCACTTTCGGCAATCTACCATTGGGTCAGAAAATGTTGCTTCGTGACCAGAATACTTTAAAACCAATCTATTTAAAAGAATTGAGCTGTCCAAGCCTTCCATGTCATCGCGTTCATAAACGTTGTAACGCCACCAGGCTTGTTTTACGTTATTCTTTAGTTCAACACCAAGTGGACCGTAATCCCAAGTACCTTGAAGTCCGCCATATTGTTCGCTTCCCTGGAATATAAATCCACGTCTTTTGCACAAAGAAATGATTTTATCAAGATCTACCATTTTTATCTCCGTTTAAGAGTAAATTTTTCAAAAATGAATTATAAGCAACTAGAGGTTAAAAAGCAAGATATATAAGGGCAATAGCAATACAAAGAAAAGACTCTCTTTTATTGATGAAGTCTAGTGACAGATAGAATATTAAAACAGTCTATGCTATTATTATGTTACTTGAAATTATGAAGAAAGGTTAATCAATAATGAAAAGCATTTTATTATTAATGATTGTTTTGATGGGTATTTCCAGTTGTTTTGCAGATACCTGCGAAAGAAAAGAAACCAATATTCTTGTTCTTTATTATTCTCAGACAGGTGTTACCAAAAAGGTTGCCGAATTGATTCAAAAAGAATTGGGTGCTGACATAGAAGAAATCCATGCCACCAAACCTTACGACGGTGATTTTAAACAGACTATAGAACGTTGTCTTGAAGAAAAAAAGAGCAATATACTTCCTCATATAAGACCGATTAAATCTGATTTAAAGAAATATGATATTATTTTCCTAGGTTATCCTATTTGGTTTGGAACCTATGCAACCCCTGTTATAACTTTTGTTAATACATTCAAACTTGCAGGCAAGCAGATTGTTCCTTTCTGCACTTTTGGAAGTGGTGGATTAATCGAAAGCACAGAACATCTTAAGAAAGCTCTTCCAATGGCTAAAGTTCAAGAAGGTTTTGGAATTCGTACTGCTCGTATTGCTAAAGCAAAAGATGAACTTGAAAGGTTCTTGATTCTTAGCGGCTTTATTGCTGGTGAAGAAGAAATATTCCCAGATTTTTCTGAACAAAAACCAATAAATAAAGAAGAAGCAAAGATTTTCTCTGACGCTTGCGACGATTACCCAATGCCATTAGGAACTCCAATTACTGTTGGAAGCAGAAAAATTAATACTGGCATAGAATATCTTTTCACAGCTGAAGGGAAAACCCCAGACGGTCGTGATACCAAATCCAAAGTATATATCACTGTAGAAAAGAATAAAAAACCAGAATTCACTTTGGTTGTCAGATAATAAATTAGAAAATTATATAATTTACAAAGCATTAAACTCTTAATTAATTATAGCATAAATAACCAATGGGCTTTTTTATGCTATAATTAATTAATTTTTGTTGGGGATGATGATAATATGTTGAAAAAAATAGCTATTTTTCTGTGTGTTTTTGTATTGGCAGTAAATGTCTCTTGGGCTACTCGTATAACCAGGGAAGAAAAGCAATGCCCTTTGTGTGGAACAAAGTTTATGGCTAGCGTTGTTTTATCTTCAAACAATTTTGGCGGTGTAGATTATGATTTGTGCCCACATGCGGTAGGTTCTTCCCCCTTATCATCTTCTATATGGGGCTGCCCTTATTGCAATTTTTGTGGTTCATACAGTGACTTCGAAAAAACTTATTCTGCCGAAGAAAAGAACAAGCTAACCCAATGGCTAACAGCTAATTACCCACCAACAATAAAAAAACCAGGTTCAGAAGAAACCAACAAAGAAGAGGATGAAGAAGATGAATATTATAGAGAAAGAAACCAGCTTTCTTACAATAATTTACCCTCTTATAAACGTTTTGAAATAGCTGCACAAATAGCTGAACTAGGGGGAAAACCAAATTATCAGATTGGTAAGCTCTATTTGAAAGCAGCCTGGTGCGCTAGAGCCCACACAACAATATTTAAAGATAATAATAATGAAGATAATTATGAAGTATCACGTATAATCGATGAAAGAAATAAAATAATAGAAAAAGAAATAGAAGACATAACTAAAAAGCTTGACCATGCTGAAGCAGAAATGCTTACGATGGCTGACTTATATATAAAAATAGCAGATAAAATTGAAAATATGAAAATAGA
>JAEEGL015821313.1_pt1 | contig 38803 bp, 36 predicted proteins | sample 9134231 | NCBI WGS metagenome assembly JAEEGL01 (sample SAMN16246548, study PRJNA631951) | gut metagenome | biome: gut microbiome; feature: rumen; material: fiber-attached | host: Bos | place: Iran: Karaj | collected 2018-10 | reverse complement strand
TCTTGATAACACTTCCGTGATAACAATTTGATAACATTAGCTGATACAGTCCGTGCGATATGGACAGCTGAAACCAAATGAAATCTAATCGTAACAGAGAACCCTAACAAAAATGTTTAAGGTACAGCTTAAGTTAGGGAATACGAATAAAGAATAATCACAGAAAGCCTCCGGAAACGGAGGCTTTCTAAAAAGATAACATTATGGGCAAGGATTACGCACAACTTTATATAGAGGGAATGCACCGGGCAGGGTATTTGGACCTGTCGAAAGAACAGACAGATCTTATCCTGGATATACTTCCGGCTCCCTTGTCAGGCTTTGTCAAAGGAGCTGTAAAATTTTTTTGAAATTCACCAACCTTCTCAAAAATCCCTCCACTATATAGTCAGAGGAGTCAAAAATGGGATGCTTATCGCGAGAGTATTCCGAAAGACGGAGTGTAAATGGAAAAACAACTGGCTGACCGGTTAATTGAAGACTATATCAAGAGGATCTACGGATTTGCTTTTCAGAAGTCATTTTCCGGAGATGAAGCCGAAGATCTCGGTGCGGAGATGGTCAAGGAGGTATATCTTTCTTTTCTCAGTGCCGATTCGATCGGTAATGTAGACGGCTATGTTTGGCGTATCTGCTCGAATGTATTTTCGAAGCATGTGGATGCAAAGAAAAAGCAGCCGGTCTCCATTGACGGAATCGATCTTCCGTATTATGAGAATTTTGAATCTGAGGAAGGTAAAGAAGAAGTCCTAAGACTCAGAAGAGAGATAGCATTCCTGTCCGAAGAGCGCAGAAAGATAGTTTTCTCTTTTTATTTTGAAGGAAAATCCATTTCCGAAATATCCGCCCAAAAAGGACTCCCCGAAGGAACGGTTAAATGGCATCTGAGCAAAGCCAGAAACGACTTGAAGGAGGGTTTTGAAATGGAAAGAAAGATAGGAACATTGGGAATATCACCCGTTGAAGTTTTGGATATATCACATAACGGAATGCCGGAGTCTGACGGCGGCCCCGAAAAATATCTGAATGATACGCTTGCGGTAAACATCGTTTACTGCGTATACGAAAAACCTCGGTCCGTAGAAGAGATAGCGGAAGAACTCGGAATGACCCCTGTCTTTATCAGCGAGAAGATCGATATGCTGGAGAAAAACGGGTTCCTTGTAAAGCTGGCAGGCGGTAAGTACACCACATATGTGATGTTCACACCACGTAAGGTTTCCATAGAGCAGGGAGATCTGATCCTTCGGGAAAAGATAAAGGTAGTAAAAGAACTTGTCTCGAGATATGTACCCAAGGTAAGGGATGCGATCAGGGATTTCGGAGACGTATATATCCCGGGCGGAAACAGGGATCTGTTTGAGGCGGCGGTCATTTTCTATGCCATATCGAATAAGTGCACACTTCCCATTAAAACCGATATCGGAAAATATCGTATAAAGACTCCCGGCGGAGCGGATTATACGGTGACCGTAAATATCAGACCCGAGATCGAGGATCCCGATTATGTGCCGAAAGCCGTGCTGACCAAGGACAATTATTTTGTCTGTGGTGATATGACAAGGGATTCCGCAAAATATCCCTCACTTATGTCCTGGTCATCGGACAGCAGATTGTGCAGCAGACAGGGCTCCTGGCAGAATAACAAAGGAGAGGATTACGAATACCTCTACGAGTGGATCAAAGGTTCACTGACAAAAGGACCGGAGAACAAAGAAAAGTTCGACAGGCTCCGCAGCAGGAACTTCATCTCGGAAGACGGCAAAGTGAACGTGATGGTCGTCAGGGACAATATGTGGGATTTCTTCGGAAGGATTCCCGAACTCGATGCGGAGATAAAAGAGGAATTTGCCAAATGCGCCATGGATCAGGCCATCCAGACCACCAAGTATTATCCCGAACATATGAGGGATTACCAGATCTACAGGTTCTTCCATGACTACATCACACCGATGCAGGCACTCATGGTTCTTGATGAACTCTACGACAGCGGAGTATTCAGACCGCTGACCGAAGACGAACGCATCACAAGCCAGTTGCTTGTATTCAGTGATATCCTCCCCGGATAAATACAATAAGAAAGCCTCCTTTTCAGGAGGCTTTCATTTTTATTCCGAATGCCGTTTATGATAAAATAATAATGTTGAACTAAGTTACAGACATATCGTGGTATTCCGATAATGGGAGGAAGGGGATATGCTTGACGGACTGAAAGGTAAATTATTCGGAAAAGGGAATGCAGAAACTGCGAAAGACAGCAGTCAGCCTCTGAACACCGGAGAGGAAAGAGTTTTTTGTCTCGGTGTGGAGGATGTGTTCAAACTGAAAGGCAATGATGATCTTATGGTTGTGGGACGCGTCGAAGGTCATATCTGTGAAAACGACGCCATATATGTTTCAAATCCCGCGGATGATGATACTCCGGTCGGACTCAGTGTAGCCAAGGAGCTGTATATAGCTCAGAATAAGGTAAAAGAGGTTGCTGACGGACTTGTCAGCGTCTGTGTAGAAGGCGGAGCTAAATTATGCCTTAAACCCGGCACGGTCATACATTCGAGAAGTGCTTCGGTAAAGTCTGCACATGATGCATATATTAACGGACTTAAAAACGGCCTTATCGGATTCCGGAGAATGAAACTCGACGGGCAGATGTATGAGATGATGAGTGTTACGGATCTGGCTGAGCTGTATCTGCTGCTCAGTGATTTCTATAAGACTGCGGATGCCGTCAAAGATAAGGATCTGATCGACGGAAGACAGGAGATCACAAGTACTCTCACTAACAAGCTTCTGGAAAAGATCCTTAATATAAATGAATTCTATGTTCCGTTCAATAAAAAAACCGGTGAGCCCCATATGTATTCCGTTACATATATCAATGATAACGGAGACTATGTCACCGAACCTCCCGGGATCAAGATCATTACCAAGGCATATCTGTCGGTAGTTGGGAAAACATTCGACCCTGCGGTGTATGAGATCCGCAAGATTGAAAAAGGGGAAAACGGAAAAGGCATTTATAACTTCCTCGGAGAAACGTTCTATCTGAACGGTGCATGCGGAATAAAACTCATATATGACAGGCTGTCCATAGCTGCGGGCTCACTGATTGAAAAGCCCGATTATTCGGGAGTGCCTGAGATAAACAGACCTGTCACGAATCCGGATGTGGAAAGATGGCTTCTGATGATCGGTCAGCTTAATAAAGCCACGACTCCGGAAGAAGAAAAACTCCATATGACATATTACGGACATCTGTTCAGGGAGCTTGCCAACGCTAAGTTCGTTATTCCGATGCAGTTAAAAGGAGAGATCAGCGAGCCTGATAAGGACGGAAATGCGGTTATTAAGAAGGATTCCACCATGTCGATCGCGGTCCGGGAAGGAAAGGGCGACAGGGGGGCGGTCAGTATGTTCACCGACTGGAAGAGGATGCGCATGGTGTATAAGGAAGAGGACGGATGGAATGCTCTTGTCCAGTCGATATCCCAGATGATCGAAACCTTTGATTGTGCGATAAATGCAACGGAGTATATGGCTGCCGGCTGTTATATCGATAAAGAGTTTTATGAAAACAGCATCAAAAGACATATCACGGGATGATCACAGATAAATGTGATGCACGACCGGACAGAAAAGAAAAGCCTCCGATTCCGGAGGCTTTCTTATTTATTCAACGCAGATGAAAAGATATTTGAAGTAAGTGTGGTTCTTGTTGTCATCATAGAGATTGATGAGACTTATCGAAAACAGTTCGGAACATGGTGTGAGGTTCGATCTCTTTATGAGCGAGAGCATCTTGCGGTAGGTTTTCTCGATATCGGGTGAGTTGTTGTCATGGTAACAGAGTACAGCCCTGTTTCCGGGAATGGGAAATGTTCCTATGTTGTCCGCGGGCAAAAAGGAAAGACTGATTATGTTGCTGTAAACGTAGCTGCCTTTAACGAGATCTTCGTAATCAATGGTAACACCTGCGGGAAATACGGGAAGGGAATCATCGCCGGTCGTTCTGGCAAGATGCCATGAGATCTCACGTGCTATATCCGCGGTATGGAATGAAGAATCTTTATCCGCAATGGGACTTTTGCAGACACTCATCGGCGGAAGAACATCCACGAACGGAACACCGGGTTTGTGCGATGTGTATTTTCCGAGTATCCACATACCTAGCTGGAGTGCGGATATCTTCTTCGTGATGAGAAAGGCCTCACGCTGCATCTGGTGGATCTTGGAGTTTGCAAGATCCTCTATTCCGCTTCTTGAAAGGTTGTGTATGATCTTGCCGATCTCAGCGATCGAGCATCCGGACTGCCGCATGGTAGTGATGAAAAAGAAAGAGCTTATCTGTGCGGCGGAATAATAATGGTATCCGTTCTTCGGATTTTTCCAGGGGACAAGTACGTCCTGCTCGTAATAATATCTCAGGGTATCCCTGGTCGTATTGCAGAGTGCCGCAAACTCGGATACCTGCAGTGTATATTCCTGGTTCGAAGTATTAAGCTGTTCTTTATTCATATTCTTTCCGTTTTTTCTGTAAGATCCCGTTTTCTTTTCATTGGGCGCCGGATGGCTGCCTGCGAAAAAGATTGTAGCATACCTTGGGGCTAACCCCAAGGTTTTTCTTTTGCATTAACTAAATTATTAAACGTCAAAAATCCCTAAAATGGCTGAAAAACGCGGATTGTTAAGTTAAAAAAATATTGTTGACCCGGGGGTCACCCCCGGGGATATTCTTTACGCGAGAATCAATGTACCCGTAAAGGGATTAAGGAGAAAAGAGAATGAAAAACGTTACCGAAACCATCATCCGTGTTATTGCAGGTTACCTTGATAAGGACGAGTCGGAATTCAAAGCCACCGATACATTTGCGGAGATCGGACTTGATTCACTCGACATCATGGAACTTGTAATGCAGCTTCAGGAAGAGCTTGATTGCAAGATCGAGCTTTCACAGGATATCACTTCCATCGAAAAGCTCGCCGAGTATATCGAGAAGCAGTGATCGTACATAAGGAGAAGAGATGGAAAAGAATCCGGTATGCGAAATGCTGGGGATCAGATATCCGGTATTTCAGGGAGGAATGGCATGGATAGCCGATGCAAGACTTGCGTCGGCCGTATCCGAAGCGGGAGGCCTCGGTCTTATCGCAGCCATGAACTCAAACGGAGAACAGCTCCGCGAACAGATAAAGGAAGCCAGAAAACTTACGGACAAAGTGTTCGGAGTTAATCTGATGCTCATGAGTCCGTACATAGAAGAAGCGGTCGATGTTGTATGCGAAGAGAAGATCTCCGTAGTTACGACGGGTGCAGGCAATCCCGCAAAATATATGGAAAAACTTAAAGCTGCGGGAGTGAAGGTCATCTGCGTCGTTGCAAGTGTTGCGCTTGCGAGAATGGTTGAGGAGATGGGCGCATCGGCCGTGATCGCCGAAGGCTGTGAATCCGGAGGACATGTCGGCGAGACAACGACAATGGCACTTGTTCCCCAGGTTGCTGATGCGGTGAATATCCCCGTTATCGCGGCGGGAGGAATTGCGGACGGAAGAGGAATGGCAGCCGCATTCATGCTCGGAGCTTCGGCTGTCCAGATGGGTACGAGATTCCTCACGGCCAAGGAATGCAATGTACATGAAAACTATAAAGAGAAAGTTCTCTCAGCGAAAGACCGGGACACGATAGTCACGGGAAAAACTCTCGGACATCCCGTTCGTGCTCTCAAGAACCGTATGAGCAGGGAGTTCGACAAGTTGGAAAGGGATCCGAACACCAAACCGGAGGATCTGGAAAAACTCGGAGCGGGTGCACTGAGAAGAGCTGCCATAGAAGGCGATGTAAGGAACGGCTCCTGCATGTGCGGACAGATCGCGGGTCTCGTGAACAGTGAAGGAACCTGTGAAGAGATAATAACGGGTATCTGCAGGGATGCATATAAATTAATGGGAAAAGAATGACTCGGAAACAGGAACGGATATAAATGGGAAAGACAGCATTTTTACTTGCCGGACAGGGAAGCCAGTATCCCGGCATGGGCAAAGAATTATATGAAAGCAGCAAGGCGGTACGCGAGATCTTTGATGAAGCTGAAAAGATCCGCCCCGGAACTCTCAGACAGATGTTTGAAGGAAGTGATGAGGAATTAAAGCGCACAGCCAATACGCAGCCCTGCCTGTTCCTGGCTGATATAGCGGCTGCGGTCTCTCTTAAAGAAAACGGTGTAGCTCCCGATATGATCGCGGGATTTTCACTTGGTGAGGTTGCGGGACTTGCACTCAGCGGGATCATGGACGAGATGTCCGCATTCAGGCTTGTCATAAAAAGAGGCCTCCTGATGGATGAGGCGGCAAAAAGAATTGACGGCGGAATGCTTGCCGTCCTGAGGATGGATGCGGGCGAACTCGAAGAGATGTGCAAAGAGATCGGAGTGTATCCCGTTAATTACAACTGCCCGGGACAGATCGTCGTATCCGGTACGGCAGAGAAGATATCCGAGCTGCAGCTTGCGTTATCGATCAGGAAGATCAGATGCATATCACTTGCGGTAAGCGGACCTTTTCACACACCGTATATGAAGTCCGCATCGAACAGTCTGAGAGATGAACTTCTCGGCGGAGGATATTTCATCAGGAAATCCGATACCGACATATACTCGAACCGTTTGGCTCTGGCATATCCGGAGGAAAAAGGAAAGATAATCGACCTTATCTCCGCACAGATTTCAAACAGCGTCAGGTGGGAAGAGACTCTCCGTAATATGGTGAAGGCCGGTGCGGATACATTTATAGAATGCGGACCCGGAAATGTCTTGTCGGGATTTGTAAAGAGAACCTGTCCGGAGGCAAAGATACTGAACGTAAGCGACAGACAGACTCTGGGGAATGCTTTGGAGGCACTTAAATATGCTTGATGGAAAGGTCGCCGTGATCACGGGCGGAACAAGGGGAATAGGAAGAGCAATCGCCGAAAGGTTTGTGGGAGCAGGTGCGGATATCGCTCTCATTGCGACAAGTGATTCGGATGCCGCAAAGGAAACCATAGGCAGACTGGAAAAGACCGGAAGAAATGTCAGGTTCTATATCTGCGATATAAGCAATGCGAAGGATGTTGCGGATGTGTCGGAGGAGATCCTCGCTGATTTCGGACATGTGGATATTCTCGTAAATAATGCCGGAATCGCCAGGGATAATCTTCTTCCCGCATTAAAGGATTCGGATATAGATGATGTCATTGATGTGAACCTTAAGGGAACCATCTATATGACAAAAGCGTTTATAAGAAGCTTCGTAAAACAGCGCAGCGGAAACATTATCAACATCAGTTCGGTTGTCGGACTAATGGGTAATAAGGGACAGGCCAATTACGCCGCATCGAAGGCAGGCATCATTGGTTTTACCAAGACTGTCGCAAAGGAATACGGAAGCAGGAAGATAAGATGTAACGCCATTGCACCGGGTTATATCGAAACGGATATGACGGGTTCGCTCGGCGAGGAATACACAAAAGCCATTACGGGAACGATCCCCCTCGGAACACTCGGAAAGCCTGATGATGTGGCAGAGCTTGCACTGTTCCTTGCGGGTGAGAATTCGAGGTACATAACCGGGGAGGTTATAAAGGTTGACGGAGGAATGTATGTGTAGAGTTGTTATCACCGGAATGGGAGTGGTATCTCCCGTCGGGAATGATATCGAAACTTTTTGGAAAAATATAACAAACGGTGTATGCGGTATCGACAGGATCAGGAGATTCGATGCATCAGGTCTTAAAGTTAATCTCGATGCGGAGGTTAAGGACTTTGATCCGAAAAAGGTTTATGACACCGTTCAGGAGATAAGAAAGTCCGACCTGTACATGCAGTATGCGATGGCTGCGTCAAAGCAGGCAGCAGAGCAGAGCGGGATCCTGGAAAGCGATCTTGATAGGGAACGTTTCGGTGTCTACATCGGTTCGGGAATCGGAGGAATATCATCCACCCTCAGGGAAACCAGAAAGCTTGATGAAAAAGGACCGGAGATGGTTTCTCCTTTCTTTGTTCCGATGATGATATCCAATATGGCTTCGGGTTCTGTTTCGATAAGATTCGGTGCAAAGGGCCCGACGCTTCCGATCGTTACAGCATGCGCTACATCAACCCACTGTATAGGCGAAGCATACAGGACGATCAAACACGGATATGCCGATGCGATCCTTGCAGGTGGAAGTGAAGCTTCGATAAACGAACTGGCAATGGCAGGTTTCATCAATTGTCAGGCACTCAATCTTTCCGATGAACCGAGTGAAGGAAGTCTTCCTTTTGACAAGAGAAGGGGAGGCTTTGTAATGGGCGAGGGTGCAGGCGTTCTTTTACTCGAAGAGTATGAGCACGCAAAGGCACGCGGAGCCGAGATCATTGCCGAAATAGTGGGATATGCGAATACCTCGGATGCATATCACATAACCGCGCCCGATCCCGAAGGAGACGGAGCGGTCAGGGCAATAAAAGCCGTATGCGAAGAAGCGGGAATCGATGCAGATGATGATATATACGTGAATGCACACGGAACCGGAACTCATTTGAATGATGCAATGGAGACCAAGGCTCTTAAGAAAGTGTTCGGGAAGAAAGCTTATGACCTTCATATCAGTTCCACCAAATCCATGACCGGACATATGATGGGAGCCACCGGTGCGGTTGAGGCGATTGCTTCCGCACTTGCACTGAAGCACGGAATCATTCCTCCGACGATCAATTACAAAGAAAAAGATGATGAATGCGATCTTGATTATACTCCGAATGATTCTGTTAAGGCGGCTGTGAAATATGCCGTCAGTTCCTCACTCGGATTCGGCGGACATAATGCCGTCATCGCACTTAAGAGGATCTGAAAGAAAGGCGGAAGATGGGCACATTAAAAGAATATGCAGATCTTTTCGAAAAGCTCGGACTGACGGAGCTTTCCGTTGAAGAAAAGGATCTTAAGCTCACATTGAAAAAAGAGATCGGACAGACTGCCGGCGGTATTTCCTTCTGCACGGAAGGAGAAAAGCCCGGGCACGAAAAAAATGCGTCCGTCGGAAATACAAAAGCGGATACGAACGTTGATGCGGATTCATCGGAAGATTCCGAAGCGGTAAGTGGAACGGAAGTGAAAGCACCGATACTCGGCGTGTTCTATGTAAATGAAGTTCCCGTAAAGGAAGGCGATATGGTGGAAAAGGGTGATGTGCTCTGCACCATCGAAGCCATGAAGATGATGAACGAAGTAAAATCCCCTGCTTCGGGAAAGGTGATCAAGGCGTTCGCCGAAAACGGAGCGCTCGTCGAATATCACCAGACATTATTTGTGATCGGATAAAAAAATGGACAGAGAAGAGATAAAACAGATACTTCCCCACCGTGAGCCGATGCTGCTTGTCGATGAAGCGGAGCTTAACGAAGACGGAAGTGCAACGGCATATTACAGAGTCCGCGGTGATGAATTTTTCCTGCAGGGTCATTTTCCGGGTAATCCGATTGTTCCGGGCGTGATCCAGTGCGAGATGATGGCACAGTCGGCATGCGTTCTTTTCAAGGACAGGATGAAAGCGGGAATCACACCGGTATATACCGGACTCGATAAGATAAGGTTCAGGAATATGGTAAAACCCGGCGATCTTGTGAAGATAGATACGAAGATCTTAAACGGATGTCACCCTCTGTATCTTTTGCACGGAGAAGTGAGCGTCGACGGAAAGAGATGTATGAGCGGTGATTTTTCATTTGCTCTTGTGAGCGGAAAGGAATGACGTATGTTTTCCAGGATCCTCATAGCTAACCGCGGAGAAGTTGCGGTACGTGTTATCAGGGCATGCAAGGAAATGGGCATAGAGACCGTTGCGGTTTATTCCGAAGCGGATAAGGATGCTCTGCATGTCGGCATGGCGGATGAAAGCTACTGCATAGGCGGACCGCTTGCCAAGGACAGCTATCTGAATATGGACGCACTTATCACGATCGCAAAGAAAACCGGATCCGAAGCGGTGCATCCGGGATACGGAATGCTTTCGGAGAATGCATCGTTTGCAAGAGCATGTGAGGAAGAAGGTATTGTATTTGTCGGACCGTCATCATCCGTTATGGAGAAGATGGGACAAAAGGAAACCGCAAGAAGCATCGCTGCTGAAAACGGAGTCCCCATAATTCCCGGAAGCGGTATCTTATCCTCTATTGATGAAGTGAGCGAAACTGCCGAAAGTATCGGATATCCCGTGATACTCAAGGCCAGAGCCGGAGGCGGAGGCAAGGGCATCCGTATAGTAAGGGAAAAGGAAGAACTTGAAAGAGCCTTTTCCGAAGTAAAGAAAGAAGCGGAATGCTCGTTCGGAGACGACGGGATCTTTATGGAAAAGTATCTCGAACATGTAAAGCATGTAGAGGTGCAGATCCTTGCAGATAAAGCCGGGCGTGTGATAATCCTCGGGGACAGGGACTGCTCCGTACAGAGAAGAAACCAGAAACTCATTGAAGAATGCCCCGCACCCGTACTGAGTGATCCGGTAAGAGAGAGGATGTATGAATCCGCGAAGAAACTTACCTCGGGCGTAGGCTATGTGACCGTGGGAACGGTGGAGTTTCTCGTTAAGGGTGAAGATTACTATTTTCTTGAGATGAACACAAGACTCCAGGTTGAACATTCCGTAACCGAGATGGTATGCGGTGTGGATATCGTGGAGTGGCAGATAAGGACCGCGGCAGGTATATCCGTTCCTTTCACGCAGGAGGATATAAACACAGGACGGCATGCGATCGAATGCAGGATCTGTGCCGAGCATCCGGATGATATGACGCCTGCGGTGGGAAGAGTTGAACTTCTGCATATTCCGGGCGGAGTTGATGTCAGATTCGATTCCGCACTTTATCAGAATTTTGAGATCACTCCTTTTTATGATTCGATGCTCGGAAAGCTGGTCGTGTGTGCGGATACGAGAGACGGCGCGATAAGAAAGATGAAGAGCGCATTGTCCGAATTTGTTCTCGTCGGTGTGGACAACAACAGGGAGATGCATATGAGATTCCTGGAGGATGTAAGGTTCGCGCTCGGAACGTACGACGCGGGCATATGCGAAAAGGTTCTTTAAATAAATGGATCTGAAGAGATTATTCCTAAAAGCAAATAACGATCTTGAATCCGCGGACGGAAAGAGCAGTACGAGGAAGATCGTATGCAAGAAGTGCAAAAAGCGCATTGCCGTATCGAGGATCAGGAACAATCATTTTGTCTGTCCCGAATGCGGTCACTATTTCCAGGTCAGGGCGAGAAGAAGGATCCTGATGCTTACCGACAGAAGAAGCTTTATCGAAACGGACAGGGAGCTTTCATCAAAAAACATCCTCGGTTTTCCGGAGTATGATGACAAGCTCAGAGCCGCTATGGAAAAGAGCAGGGAGACGGAAGGTGTCATCTGTGGTGAAGGAGAGATAGAAGGGCACAGAATATGTCTTTTTTCCATGGATTCGAATTTCATGATGGGTTCCATGGGTGCCGTAGTCGGCGAGAAGATAACTAGGCTCTTTGAATACGCCACGGTCAGACATCTTCCGGTTCTCGGCATAACGGTTTCGGGAGGAGCGAGGATGCAGGAGGGAATGATCTCACTGATGCAGATGTCCAAGGTATCCGCGGCGGTAAAGCGTCATTCAAAGGAAGGAAACCTATACATTGTCCTTCTGACAAACCCGACCACGGGAGGAGTGGATGCAAGCTTTGCGATGCTCGGTGACATCACGCTTGCGGAACCCGGAGCAAGAATAGGATTTGCCGGTCCCAGAGTAATTGAAAAAAGTCTGGGAAAAACTCTTCCGAAGGATTTTCAGAGAGCGGAGAGGGTTCTCGAGTGCGGCTTTGTCGATGCGATCGTTCCCAGATGCGAACAGAAAAAGCAGATCGCGAAACTTTTGAAGATACATGGAATGTAAATTTCATTCCGCTAATTATATATGAGCAAGAACGTTGTCAGGACAAATGAAGAATACTCCGTCGTACTCGGAGCGAGAAGTGAAAACAGGCTTACCGCAACCGATTATATAAATGCACTGATCGATGATTTTACCGAGCTGCACGGTGACAGGTTTTTCGGAGACGATAAAGCGGTCATAGCCGGGATAGGTTTCCTGGGAGAGCTCCCCGTTACGGTTATCGGTATCGAAAAAGGAAAAAACACCGAGGACAGGATATTCAGGAATTTCGGAAGCGCACATCCCGAAGGTTACCGCAAGGCATTAAGACTGATGAAGCAGGCGGAGAAGTTCTCACGTCCCGTGCTCTGTTTTGTGGATACCGCAGGTGCCTTCTGCGGTATAGATGCGGAGGAACGTGGCCAGGGAAAGGCGATAGCGGATAACCTTGCGGAGATGTCCGACTTAAAGACTCCGATAATTTCGGTAGTCATCGGAGAAGGCGGCAGCGGTGGAGCACTGGCCCTTTGTCATTCGGATAGGATATGGATGACGGAGGATGCATATTTCAGCGTTGTGTCTCCCGAGAGCTGCGCGAATATCCTGTGGAAGGATACCGCAAGAGCGGATGAAGCTGCGAAGGCACTGTGCCTTACCGCAGACAAACTCATGGAACTCGGTCTTATCGACCGTATCTGCAGAAAAGGAAAACTGAAGGAGCTGTCGGAAAACCTTAAGGATGAATTCAGAGCGCTCAGGCAGATGAAACCGGATGACCTTATAGAAGCAAGATATCAGAGATTCAGAAAGGTCGGTTACAGATAAAGACGGTATATATATGTCCAATATTATCGACAGATACTATAAAGAGATAAAAGACGGATCCGGAAGGATCGTAAAGATTGAAAATTCCTTCGGTGAGAATTTCAATTTTGCATATGACGTGGTGGATGAATATGCACGTATCTCACCGGAAAAGACGGCACTTATCCACAAAGGTACGAACGGAGTAAGGACTGTATTCACATTCGGTGAAATGAAAACACTCAGTGACAAAGCGGCCAATGTTTTCCGTTCGCTCGGGATAGGCAGGGGCGATCCCGTGATGCTCCTTATGAAGAGAAGATACCAGTTCTGGATATCGATACTTGCACTTCATAAACTCGGCGCAGTTGCGGTACCCACTTCCCATATGGTATCCGCGGAGGATATCAGGGAAAGGTGTGAAGCCGCGAAGGTTAAAGCCGTCATATGCGTCAATTCCGAGAACATCTGTGAAAAGGTGAAGGAAGCGATCGAAGGAAGCGGAATACTCCAGATAGTCACGGGTGAAAGCTTCGGTGATGCATATGATCTTGACAAGATGATCGGTAATGCACCGGAAGCATTTGAAAGAGTAAAGACAAGAGTATTCGATGATATGCTCTATTATTTCACTTCCGGCACAAGCGGCTCTCCCAAGGCCGTCATACATGATCATTCGTATCCCATTGCACACATCTATACGGCCAAAAACTGGCACGGTGCATCGGAAGGAGATCTGCATCTTACGGTCGCGGATTCGGGATGGGCCAAGTCCGCGTGGGGAAAGTTGTACGGACAGTGGTTTGTCGGTGCGTCGATCATGGTCTACGACTATGACAATTTTTTTGCATCGGATATGTTGAGGCTGATACAGGAAGAAAGGATAAATACTTTCTGTGCGCCTCCTACCATATATAAATATTTCCTTCTCGAGGATCTCGGATCATATGACCTCAGCAGCCTGAAGGCTGTAACAACGGCGGGTGAGCCGATGCCGCCGGCTGTTGCGGAAAAGTTTACCGCCGAAACGGGACTTGTCATAAGGGAAGGATTCGGTCAGACAGAGACCGCACTTCAGATCTGCACTCCGGTCGGTGAGAAAGCCGTGAAGGGTTCCATCGGCAGGGTTTCTCCTCTTTATCATGTTGAACTCGTTGATGAAGACGGTAAAAAGGTAAAAGACGGAGAAGAAGGTGAGATCGTTCTGATACCCGAAGGAGGCAGAAGCCCTTTGGGAGTATTCAAAGGTTATCTCGGTGATGAGAAGCTTTACTCCGAAGCGTGGGAAGGCGGAGTATACCACACGAAAGACAAAGCCTACAAAGATAAAGAAGGTAACTTTTTCTTCCTCGGAAGAAATGATGATGTTATAAAATCAAGCGGTTACCGGATAGGCCCCTCCGAGGTGGAGGATATCCTGATGCAGCATCCGGCCGTATTTGCATGTGCGGTCACCGGATATCCTTCACAAAAACGAGGAGAGATCGTAAAAGCAAGCATAGTCCTTAAGGAAGGATTCACCGGCGATAACGCCCTTAAGACCGAGATACAGGATTTTGTAAAGGAAAGAGCAGCCATATATAAATATCCGAGAATGATCGTATTTGCAGAAGCCCTCCCCCTGACTTCTAACGGCAAGATATCAAGAGCCGCGATACGCAGAGCCGATCATTCTGTGATATAATCAAACCCTGCAGAGCCGACGGCCACGGCAATGCAGGGTTGAATTTTATTCCTTTCCGGCCCTGAAAAAATTTTTTTAAATACGTGTTGACTCTTCCCTTGGGGCACCCCTTAAGGTGGTCTTATCAAGGAAAGGAGGTTCCTGTATGGAAAAGAAAATGACATCCGGCGAGATCGCCAAAAAAGCCGGCGTATCACAAAAAGCAGTAAGACTCTATGATGAAAAAGGGCTGCTCAAGCCCGCAGATTATTCCGAGGGTAATTACAGACTCTATGACAAAGAATCCCTTGTGATCCTCGAGAAGATCGTTGCACTCAAGACCATAGGATTTTCACTTGAAGAGATAAGGGATAATCTTGTCGCGGGTGATGCCGTGGATATCGAGGACGCTCTCCGCATCCAGCTTAAGGAGATGGAGGAAAGAAAGTACCAGACCCAGAAGGTTATCGATGCCATTAACAGAACCCTCAGCAGAAAAGAAGGAAAGCTTGACTGGGATGATGTTGCGGATATGGTACGAAACATCAGTCTCGACCAGAAAGCGGATGAGCATCACTGGGATGCACTGAAGCACACTTCACAGGAAAAGGACTGGTACGAGAAGATATTCGAATCGCTCGATCTCGGGAAGAAGGAAAGAATCCTCGATCTCGGATTCGGATATGCAAAGCTCTGGAGAAACAACTGGTCCCGTATTCCGGAAGGTAGCGATATAACAGGCTATGACATCCACGGAAGCTGGGCGGATGAATTTGCATGGTACGTCAACGAGAACAAAGGCACCCTTCCCAAGGGAGTATCCATCGATCTCGAGTTCGAAGATCTTGAAAGTGACAAGGCCTGGAAGAAGATCGACAAGGAAAAGAAATTCTCGCTTGTCATCGCACACTATATCAACTTCGAGCTGAAGAATCCTGCCAGGTTTGTCGAAAGAGCGAGTAGGACCGTTGCGAAGGGCGGAATGTTTTCCTTTAACGGTGCGGCGGTAAACAGATGGAGAAAGTATTTCAGGGATGTTCTTGATGAGATCGGAGTTAACACATCCGCGATCGATGCGATCCTCGACGAAGAGATAAAGGCCCAGGAAGAATGCAGGCAGATGCTTGAAAAGCATTTTGACCGTGTTGAGAAAACGGAGATTACAAATCACTGGCACTTTGATGACGTCGACGATCTTATCCGCAAGATGAAGAGCTCTTTCGAGGGAAATGAGAAATTCATTTCCGATAACGAAAAGAAGATCAGGTCATATTTTGACAAGAAGATCAAGGCTGACGGCGAGGTTGTTATAACCGTCGGATCTCTCTTCTGGCACTGCTACAAGTGACGGAACAGCAGTCTTTGTAACGTTCCGGTTCCGAAACAATAATCCTAAATCCTTTATGATGAGCCCTTCCGTAAACAGCCGGGAGGGCTCATTTTGTATTGGGAAATTTGGAGTTTTCAGTGATATAATTAATAGGGGTGTTATCGATACTGCCTCGGAGAGGATGGAAAGTCTATGGCACATGATGCTTATCTTTTTGGACAGATACTCGGAACTCATTCATTTCTTTTAAAAGACGGCTTTTTGAAGCCTGACGAATATTCGGAGATAAAGGAGCATTACTTCCTGCCGGGCGGCGAGACCGGAACCGCAGCCACGGTGCTCGATTCACTCGGCGTATCCGTCAAGATGGACGGAACCTGGATCGGAACAGAGGTTGCTCCGATGCTGAAGAGCTTCTATGAGAATAAGAATGTCGATCTGTCATCGATGAACTTTGTGACTGACGATGACGGTGTTATGGATTATGTTGTGATCGCCGGACTTGTACGCTCACCTATGGGACGTTTCCAGACTCTCTTTTCGACCGGAAAGAGATGGTGGAGCATTCCGAAGGAGGAAGATATCTTATCGAGCAAGGTTGTCGCCATCGATCCTTTTTTCGGAGAAGAAACTCAGAGAGCTGCCGAGATCTGCATCAAAGCCGGCATCCCATATGTGACCATCGATTCCAAACACGATTCATTCCTTCATAAGAATGCGGCGATCAACGTGGTTTCAAAGGAATGCACGGAAACCTATGAGGGTATGGGTGCCGAAGAGATAATGAATCTCATGCAGGCTGAAAGCACCGGCCTTACGATCATAACGCAGGGCGGCGGAGATATGCTCTATGCGAGAAAGGGAGAAGAGATACATCGTATGAAGCCGCATCCCGTAGAGGTAAGGAGTACGCTCGGAGCAGGAGACACTTTCAAGGCAGGATGCGTATATGCTCTTTTGCACGGTATGAACGATGAGGAAACGGTAAGGTTTGCAAGTGCATGTTCGGGAGTTGCGATCTCGAGATTCCCGCTTCCCCTCAACCCTCCGAAATTATGCGAGGTCAATGACTTTATGGGCACTGATAAACCGGAAGAACGCCTATGAATCTTGATTACAATATTTTTCTTGAAGTAGCGGTCATCCCGCTCAATATAGTTTTATATTGTTATCTGGTCTTCAGATATACGAACATGACGAGGGTAAATATCGCCTTCAGGAGATTTGCGTTCATCGTCATGATCGCGGATATCGTTGATGTGCTGACTGCGATAGTCACGAGTGCAAAATATCTTGTCCCCAATCCGATACATTATCTTTTCAATATCGCGGATTCCTGCCTGACATCGCTTGCGGCATTTGCTTTCATATATTATATCTATGCTTATTCTTCGATGGAAAAGGACGACCTTACGAGAAGACGCATCATAAATGCGATCCTTCTGGAGGCAAACCTGCTCCTTCTTTTATCCAATCCCCTGACACATCTCGTGTTCAGATATGACAGCTCGGGAAATTACATCCACGAAATACTTTTTATTCCCGTGGCTTACGGTTTTCCGATACTCTTTTTTGCGATCGGAAGTCTTTATATGTTCACGCACCATAAGAGATATAAGAGGTCGCAGATCATAACCATGGTTGCCGCGATCATCATCTGCGGAATAATATTCCTTCTTCAGATGCTCTTCTTTGATGATGTTCTCATAACACTATTTGTCGCATCCATAGGTGTGCTTGTTGTCTTCCTTTCATTGGAGACACCCGATTACGTAAGACTTCTCGAAACAAAAGCGGAGCTTACGGAAACAAGGGAAAGGGAAGCTGTCGCTCAGGCAAAGGCACAGTTTTCCAATGAAGTCATGCTCGCATTTTCAAAGGCGGTCGATGCCAAGGATCATTTCACCAACGGACACTCCGCAAGGGTAGCTATCTATGCGAGGGAGATCGCAAGGAGGATGGGCAAGTCCGAGGAAGAGCAGGAAGACATATATGAGCTCGGGCTTCTGCATGATATCGGAAAGATCGGTATTTCCGAAGAGATAATCAATAAAAAAGGAAAACTCTCACCTGCGGAATTCGATGAGATCAAAAAGCATACGACCATAGGGTGGGATATTCTCAAATCGATAAATGATATGCCCTGGCTTTCCAAAGGTGCAAGATGGCATCATGAGAGATACGACGGAAACGGATATCCCGACGGATTATCGGGAACGGAGATTCCCGAAGTCGCAAGGATACTCTGCATCGCTGACAGCTATGATGCTATGACCTCGAGAAGATCGTATTCCGTACCCAAGACGCAGGAAGAAGTTACGGAAGAAATAAAAAAATGCTCAGGATCGCAGTTCGACCCTGAGCTTGCAAAGATCATGCTCGATATTATTGCCGACGACAAGGGCTTCGAACTCAGGGAAGAACCCGAGCTGTAAATCCCGCAGATCATCAAATGTTTTGAGGGTAAGCTTCTATGCCATGAACAGGTAGTATCCGATAAGGGAAATTTTCCCCTTCAGTCCCGTCTTCTTTATATGACCTATGATGCCATTGTTGTTATCATGTGCAACGGCCACTTCTTTTCCTGTGATCTTATCTCCTCTGTAAGCGTATGCTTCGTAAGTTTCGACGAATGCAAGATGCTCACGGGGGATTTCTTTTTCTGCCCTGGATCTGAATTCCTCAAAGGTTTCTTCGTCCGGTTTTGTCAATCCGCATATCTTGAGAAGCTTCATATTTCTCACAAAGAGAATATTGTATTTCTTCTCGTCATCGCTGAGGTTGTATATGATCCGTCCTATGAGTCTTATTATGAAGAGGAGTAAAAGGGCGGCGGCGAGTGAAGAAGCTGCGATCATAAGAGGATATTTCCATTCGATCACCGCTTTTTCTTCATGCTCTTCGATCTCGATATCGGGAAGCTCGACATCCGGTTCATAAACATAATCTTCGTTTACCGTAGAAACTCTTTCCTTTTCTTCCGCAAGTTCTTCGGAAGTTTTCCATCTGTCGATCATCTTGTAGCCGGGAGTCGGCTCGTATGCGATCCAGCCTATTCCCTCGAGATAACATTCGGGCCAGGCATGAGCACAGTTTTCGGTTACAACGGCCGATCCGCTGTTATGCAGCCCGATGCGGTAACCCTGTACAAATCTTGACGGGATGCCGATGTATCTGGATATAAGAACGAAAGCCGTAGTGTAGTAAACGCAGTAGCCTTCCTGCTTTTCGAAGATAAGATAATCAAGGAATTCGGATGAGGTATCGACATCATCCGGGATCGCACCCACCCTGATGTTGTATCTCATTGAACTGAAAAGCTTCTCCAGCTTTTCCAGTTTTTCGGCATCGGTGGCGCAGTCCGCAAAAAACTCATCAAGATATTCACTGAGCTCAGGTGATATATCGGGCTCAATTAAATAAACTTCTTTCATCCGCTCCCTGTATGCTTCGAGATCGTACAAAGAAAACTGCGGGATGTTCTTTAAATAGAATGAATCCTGCGTGTGCAGCCAAACATCTTCATCGTCAGCGAGGTTACTTTCGAGGAATCCTTCAAATACGGGACTGTCCGTATTCAGTCTGAAATACTCGGAAGAATAAATATCACCGTATGTCATACGTTCATCCGAGAACGGATCTCCGCCGTAAGAATAATAAGGGATATCGTCGTTTGCACGAAGGAAGTTGTAGTATTTATGCGGAGTGAAATAGTGAGTTGTGTACATGTTCAGGACGGTCATATCAAGCTGGCCGCGCCTTATGTAATCGGTATAATAGTCTCCCGCATAGAGCCTTGCCGCATAGGTTGTTTCGAGACAGTCTATGAGAGAGTCGTTATCCGTTTCTTCGTAAGTTTTCTTCCATTCAAGTCCTTCAAATGTATCGAAGGTCTTACCTGCCAGGTAGGCATAGGAGGAACTTCCCGTTATCTGTGTGACTTCGAGAACCTTCTTATCGTTTTCTCCCGAACCGTCTCCGATAGAAGCGTATTCGGAGAAACCCAGGAATGAATCCGCACTGTCACTCTGTCCGAGGCTGCGGAGATATTCCTTGATCCTGTAGTAGTTATCATATGCCGTCTGCGCGATCCTCTTTGCAAGTGCCCAATCGTACGGATCATCCTTTGCCGGGAAGATGAGCATGAGTATCAGGAACAGAATGAGGAAGGGTGAAAGGAAGACAAGATGCTTTTTGTTGTCGATCTTACCGAGCTTTTTCCATCCGATCTGTATTTCATCCGCAAATGTGCAGAGCACGAAAAAGAAAACGAATGCCACGACGGCTTTGGGAATCTCGATCTCGTTGAACATAACGTATGCAAGCGCTGCCGTGAGGATGACGGAAATCACGGGACGGACGAATCTGAACGAACACAGAACTTTTCCGATGACCGTAACTGCGGCCGGAATAACGAGTGCCGCGATCAGCCATGGATGGTTCTCAAGGAGTGAACTCCTTATGCTCTCGGGAAGAAGGAAAGCCGATGCCGCAGCTATGGTAATAAGCACTCCTCCGAGTATTATCTTTCCCGTGTTTTTAAGATGGATGAAGATAAGGATGACCGCGGATACGGTGAATGAGATGAGGCAGACCGGAAGAGTCTTCACATCTTCGTATGTATGGCAAACAGCCCACAGTGTGGGGAACAGGGAAAGAGATATGAGATATATGATGTCATATACAAATGCGATCATCACAGCACCTCTTTCAGATCTTCTTCCGTTCCGATGCGGAAGAATTTACCGTGGAGCATGGTCCTTGCATTTTCGCTTTCACGTCCGTCATCCGTTACGAGATATACGATCACGGTCACTCCGTTCAGTTCCATCAGGCGGATAGCTTCAAGTGAATCGGCACTTAATGTATGGAGAACGGCGATGACTATCTTGTGTGAAAAAAGAGTTCCTTCGGAAATGAGCTGCGAAAGCATACTCTTTACCGACGTGTCCTTTTCAAACCTGTATCCCGAAAGGAAAGTATAGAATTCCTTGAATGCGTCGGCATCCTTGATAAGGTTGGTATGAAGGACAGTCTGATAGGTGTATGCGGAGACTTCCGTGGAATTGGCAATGAAGAACTGCAGAAGCGCGATGACGGTTTCCGTGATCTTGTTTTCGAGAGGAAGATAATCATAAGGGTCCTGCGAATATCTTTCGGGATCCATGATGATACCGATGCCCTGTTTTTCTTCTCCCGTTGTATTCCTGACGAGAAGCTTTCCGTTTACCGCGGTCAGCTTCCAGTGGATCTTCCTTATATCATCGCCGGGTACATATTCCCTTACCGTGACATCGGGTTCAGTATTTCCGCCGAGTGAATCAACAGATGCGGAATCTATGTTTTCGAGCGTTTTGAGCATGACAGGTCTGTAAACGGCGGGAAGCACGTTTACGCGGAAGGGTTCCCTGTTTTTGAATGTGAGCCTGAAGACCTTAAGATAATCCCTGATGATTATCTTTTTTACACCGACCTCATATTCGCCGCGGTATTTACAAAAGAGGGAAGTTTCTTTTTTTATTCCCGAATGAGGAGGGAGTTCGTATTCGGCATCCTCATCTATTCCGCCGATCGAGGAAAAGGGACTGTAGAAGGTTATCTGAATTCCGGAATATGTAAATGCATCTTCATTCTGAAGAGTGATATAGAAATCCGAGATGCTTCCGGCAACGACATTCTTTCTGTTTACATCCTGGTATATCTTGAAACGGATGAGAACAATGAGAGTGTAGAGAAGTGATATGAAGGGTACAAAGGTAACGGCCGCAAAAAAGCCGTAGCTGACAGGGCCGCCGTAATATGTTATGCCGACCAGGGATAGGATCCATAATAGTATTAAGACGATCCTGCGAACTGCCATATTATTCTTTCGTGGGAACTTTTACCTTGAGAATGATGCTCTTGATTATCGAATCCTTCTTTTCGCCCGCGATGCGGCTTTCGGGAGTGAGCACAAGTCTGTGGTTGAGAACGTTGACGGCAACGGCTTTGATATCATCGGGTTTTACAAAATCCCTGCCGGATAAAAATGCCTTGGCCTGTGATGCGCTTATGAGTGAAAGAAGGGCTCTGGGTGATGCACCGAGTATGAATCGTGATTCGCTTCTGGTAAGCTCGATGATCTCCCTTGCATATGCAAGACAGTTATCCGCTACTGTTACTTCGCGGACTTTCTTTTTCATTTCAAGAACTTCTTTTGCGGAGCATACGGGCTTTACCGCATCCGCGGTTTTTCCTTCGATGTGATTGCGCGCGAGCTTTATCTCTTCATCTTTTCCGGGATAGCCGATGCTGAGTCTCATCATGAATCTGTCCACCGATGCCTCGGGAAGAGGATAGGTTCCGATGAATTCCGTGGGGTTCTGCGTGGCAATCACCATAAAAGGATCGGGAAGGTCGTATTTTTTTCCGTCGACGGTAACGCTTCCTTCGGCCATTGCTTCGAGAAGGGCGGACTGTGTCTTGGGAGAAGTTCTGTTGATCTCATCCGCAAGCAGTATGCTGCGCATTATCGCTCCTTCCCTGTATTCGAATTCGCCGGTCTTCATATTGTATATGGATACTCCGGTGACATCTCCGGGAAGTGTATCGGGTGTGAACTGGATTCGTCCGAATGACATGTCGACAGAACCTGCCAGGACCCTGGCAAGGGTTGTCTTTCCGACACCGGGAACATCCTCTATGAGAACATGGCCGCCTGCAAGGAGACATATAAGGACATTTTCCGTAACGTCTTCTTTTCCGACGAAATATTCATTTATCTGATCACGTAATTTATCGATCATAACTTACCTCTTTATCCCAAGGCTGTTTTCCGGATTTACCGCTTTGTCCGGAAGCCTTATGTTACTGTCCCGGATCCGCACCGAAACGGTTGTTTTACGTTATTATACCCTTTTTTGCGTTAAATATGTATAAACCCTGGGTTGTGTCTCTACACTGATTCGAAAATTTGACGGAAATGGCCGTATTCTTTAAAATATAAGGGATTGAATAAACCCCGGGCGGGAGGTTTAAACCGTCCCGGAGACCCCGAAAGGATCCGTATGAGTATATTGTATTTTCTGATCATCATTCTGATGATGATAGTGATGATCGGAATATTGAATGAGAAGTATTTCCATATCCAGAGCGATATCGCCCTGATACTGTTTTCGCTTATCCTTTCCCTGATACTTCTGGCGGTGGGAAAGCTGCTCGGCATCGATTCCGTTAACGAATTCGTCACGGAGCTCGGTGATTTCGGTTTTGAAGAATATCTGATGGACGGCGTTCTGTGCTTCATGCTCTTTTCAGGAGCGAGCAAGGTCAATATGCGCAAGTTCAGACAGAACGTAAGAGCCATAAGCCTGCTTGCGCTCCTTACAACGATGCTTTCATCGGTCATCTACGGATGCATGTTCTACGCAGTTTCATTTATATTCGGACTCGGAATGGACATCCTCACCTGCATCCTTCTCGGATGCGTCGTATCCCCTACCGACCCGATCGCGGCCACGGGAATCCTCAACAAGATCGGTCTTTCCAAGAATGTCTGCTCCGTCATAGAGAACGAATCACTCTTCAATGACGGAACCGGCGTCACTCTTTTCATATTCGTAAGAAGCCTTGTCGTCCACAGCGGTGACAGTAATTTCCTTGTTCTGATGTTAAAGGAGATCGTGGGTGCGGTTGCCGTGGCACTCATCGTTTCTTTCGTTCTTTTCAAACTGATGGAGGTCACAAGGGATCCCATCAAGTACATCCTTATATCACTTCTCGATGTTTCCCTCGTTTATATAGTCTGTGAGCATCTCGGATTTTCGGGTGTCATCGCATCCGTTGTCTGCGGAATGTATTTTTCCGGTGCGTATTCGAAGATCGAAAGAAGGGCAATGGTCATCGACAGAAGAGAGCTCTACAAGGATTTCTGGGAGATAGTGGAAAGCCTTCTCAATTCCATTCTCTTCATTATGATAGGACTTCTGGTCCTCAATATAGATGTAAGCAAGTACATCCTTATCATAGCTCCCGCGGCGATACTTATAAACGTGCTCGCGAGAGGCTTCGGTGTATCCGTAAGCAGTCTGCTCACCGGAAAAAGAAACATACCCGGAAATTACAGCGTAGTCGAATATGTGATCCTGATGACATGGTCCGCACTTAAGGGTGGTCTTTCACTGGCACTTGCATTCGGAACAAAGGAATTCCTTTCTCCGGAGGTTTACGACATATTTATCAACGTCACTTATATAACGATATTCTTCACCGTCCTTGTACAGGGACTTACCGTAAAGAATGTTTACTTTGCACTTGAAAAACACAAAACGAATAGAATGACCGCGGACAGGAATTCCTAAGATAACAGGCCATCACTTTCGGAAAGGACAGATATATGAAGATCATCATCGTAGGCGCGGGACGTACCGGCTGTTCACTGATCGGAGCACTCGCAAAGAAGAATTACGACATCACCATCATCGATAAGCAGAAAAGCCTCGTCGATGAAGTTACGGATAAATATAATGTAAGCGGAGTTGTGGGAAGCGGCGCGTCCAAGGAAACACTTTATAAGGCCGGTGCCGATACTGCGGATATTCTTATTGCGTTAACACCCGTCGATGAGATCAATCTCCTCAGCTGTGTGCAGGCGAAGGCTGTCGGAACCCTCCGTACCGTCGCAAGAGTATTCCAGCCCGACTTTGCCGCAGAGCGAAAGACTCTCGAAAAAGAACAGAACATAGATTACATCTTCAATCCGAAATACGATATGGCGGAAGCATCGGACCTCAGTATCGGTCTTCCCGGCATTGTAAAGCCCGAGGGACTGTTCGGAGATATGATGCAGATGGCAACCGTAAAGATGCTTGATGATTCGCCCCTTAACGGAATGTCACTGTATGAGATAAGAAAGAAACTCGACGACGAGATTCTTATCGCAACCGTTCTCAGGGCGGGCAAGCTCTATGTTCCCGACGGACAGTTCATCATCGAAGCGGGAGACAGCATAGGCATCGCGGCAAGGAAGGACCGCATGATGAAGATCCTTCAGAAGATCGGCATCGTAAAGCGTGCCGCAAAGAAGGTCATGATCGTGGGCGGCGGAATTACCGCAGAGTACCTTATAGAGATGCTCCTCAGGGAAAAGAAGGATGTCACCGTCATCGAAGCGGATCTCGACAGATGCTCGGATCTGATGGAGCGTTATCCGGATGTAAAAGTATCGTTCTGGAAGGGCGAGACCGGCGAGATACTCGAGGACGAAGGCATCGGTTCGATGGATGCACTTGTATCCCTTACCGATATCGATGAGACGAATCTTGTAACCAGTATGTATGCGTGGTCGAGGAATGTTCCTTCCGTTCTTACAAGAATAGAAGCACCCGGACATCTCAACCTGCTCCACCGCATCAATCTCGATATAACACTTTCTCCTTCCGAGATATCGGTCAACAAGCTCATCCGCTTTGTTCATAACCAGGAAGCGGGCGATGCACCCAATGATATCGAAAAGTATGCATCGGTTGCGGAGAACAAGGCGGAGGTTCTTCAGTTCACCGCAAACGAAGGCTTTGCAAAGAGCGGCGTACAGTTCAAGGAAGCTTCATTTAAACTCAAGAAGAATATCATAATCGCATCGATAATACGCGACGGCGAAGTGATCATTCCCGACGGAAGCACGAGTATCAATCCGGGCGATAAGGTCATTATCGTTTCAGAAAAGAAGAACCGTATTGAAAACCTGAACAGTATCTTTGCGTAGATCATATGGAAAAGATAAAAGTAAAAGAGATAAGGGAAAAGCTTCAGGCACTGCAGGATAAAGAATACAGGGACTTTCAGGCAAAACTGATCCCGACTGTGGATCTGAAGCGTATCATCGGAACAAGGACTCCGCAGCTGAGGGACCTCGCAAAGGAACTTCTGAAGACATATGACTGCAGCCTTTTTCTGGATGATCTTCCCCATAAATATTTTGACGAAGACCAGCTTCATGCATTCATCCTTTCGGGAATGAAGGACTATGACGAGTGCATGGACAGACTTGAAAAATTTCTTCCCTATGTCGATAACTGGGCTACATGTGACCAGATGTCGCCGAAGGTTTTCAAAAAGCATAAGAAGGAGCTTCTTGCAAAGGTTAAGGTCTGGATCGCATCGGATGATACCTATACCGTAAGATTCGGAATCGGAATGCTGATGGAACATTTCCTCGATGATGACTTTGACAAGGCGTATCCGAAGATGGTTGCGGGTGTCAAGTCCGAGGAGTACTACATCAATATGATGGTCGCGTGGTACTTTGCCACCGCACTTGCAAAGCAATACGATGCGGTAATTCCTTATATCGAAAAGAAAAAGCTTTCCGCATGGAACCACAATAAGGCGATACAGAAATCCATCGAGAGCAACAGGGTCACTCCCGAGCACAAGGAATACCTGAGGTCACTCAAGGTTAAATGATCCATGTATAAGATACTGAGCGACAACGAGGAAAATACAATTCTGCTGCCCGCGACACTGGACAGTCATTTTCCTTTGCTTAAATACATGTTCTGGAGTAAGGGATTCAGATGTATTCCCCTGGATGAAAAGGATGAGTTCACGATCAGACAGGAAGGCATGAAATATGCCAATCACGATATCTGTTATCCGTTTATCCTGATGGCGGGACAGGTTGTCAGGGCGCTCAGAACAGGAAAGTACGATCTGAAGAAGACATTCATCCTGATGCCGACTGCGGGAGATGCCTGCAGGGGAGCATGTTATATAGGTCTTATGACAAGGACCCTGAAAAAAGCAGGTCTCGGTGATGTCCGCGTTATGACCATCAATGTGCGTCACGTTCGTGACGACATTTCCCTTAAGATAAATCTTGATACCGCGATACGCGGACTGTTCGGAATGTTCTACGGCGACATTCTTATGATGCTCGCAAACCAGGTCAGGCCTTACGAGGTGAACAAGGGAGAAACAAATGCCCTTTATGAACACTGGATAGAAGTACTTTCCGAAGATCTCAGGCTCGGTAAGAATCTCACTCTCGGAAAAATGAAAAAGAACTTCGCGAAGATCGCGGAATCCTTCGCCGCAATCAAAAAGGACGGAAAAGACCGGCAGGTAATCGGAGTGGTCGGTGAATTCTATGTCAAATACTGTTCGCTCGGAAACTGGGACCTGATCGATTATTTCGAAGACAATAACTGCGAAGCGTATGTAAACGGTCTTTCCTGGTATATCCTTTATTACATTGATTCCCATAAACCGACTAAGAAGAATCTTGAAAGAGCGGGCTTTGAATTTGTAAAGAAGATGATGATAGATCTTCAGGATTCCATGAGAGAGACCATGACAAGGTACGGCTTCAAGGCTCTCAGCTCATACAGGAAGCTGGATGAGAATTCGAGGGAGACGGTATCACATAATCTTCTGATAGGTGACGGATGGCTGATGGGAGCCGAGGTCATAGATTATATAGACAATGATATTAAAAAGGTTGTCTGTATCGCTCCTTTCGGCTGCATGCCGAATGTATGCGAGGGAAGGGGACTTTATCCTTACCTCAAGAGACAATATCCCGAAGCTTCGATCTCCGTGGTCGAGCCCGATATGAGCGGATCGAAGATGAATTATTTCAACAGGGTCAGGATGCTGATCGATTAAAAAAGGGAAGCCTTCCGGCTTCCCTTCTTTATTATCTATATCATCAGTGCACCTCAACATTACCGAGGTCTGCATCTGTCTTTACATCTCCGATGTTACCGGAAAGATAGATGTTTCCGAGGCTTGCGTTGCACTCGCCGTCGTTGATCGTGCAGTTTCTTGCTTCGAAGTTGCCTGCATCGACATCGGCATCAATGGTATCTATCTCACAATCGGTAATATCGGCATTGCCTGCGTCAAGATCGATCACGAAGCGGTCTGCGGTGCAATCTCTGACATCAACATTTCCGGCATCACAGTTTATCTGGATCTTATCTGCTTCGAGGTTCCTGAGATCGATGTTTCCGGCATCCATATCAAGAATGAATGCACCTGCTTTGAGGTCCTTTATATCGAGATTTCCCGCATCGATGTCGACTTTTACATTTTCAAGCTCGGTTCCCTCGGGGATCGTGATGCGGATATAGAGATCTTCGACCACGTTCATGGGGATGGAGGTTCTGCCGCTTCCGGTTCTTACGGTGAGGGTTCCGTCCTTGAAGCTGACGGTGGGCTCGAGAGCGTCGGGCATTGAATATTCCACGGAGAATTTGTCTCCGTATACGATGGCCGCATCGGTGAAGGATGCGTCAAAGACTATCTCGGAAGGAACTCCGTCAAGCTCCTTGCAATTTTCAACGAGCTTGTAGCTTCCGCTGAAGTTGAATATAAGGCTTCTGAATCCCTTGAAGAGCAGGGCAAAGAATATTACAAGTACGGTTACAATGGAAAGTATTGTTATTATTATCTTGGATGCTGTAGTCATGATGATCTCCTTATCATATTTCGTCTGCGCGGCAGTTGATGACAACCGCTCTATGTAAGATTCCCGCTACCAGCCAGATGATCCAGGTCAGATCCCATCTGAAGGTGGTAAAGCTGAGTATCAGGTACATGCATGTGACAACGGGCCAGTAGACTTCAACGATCGACTGTGCGGTCTTGCTCTTGTATCTGACGGGCTTTAAAGACTGATTGACATATGTTCCGCTTATGGTTGTTACGTCATTGAGCTGAAGAAGGAACTCAAATCCGCTGAGGATCTTTGATGAGTAAACGATCAGGAGAACTCCTATTCCGACAAAGACGAACATAAGTGCCGGTGCAATGTATGATGATCCCCTGAGAATGAAAATGTTGGGTACCCAGCAGATGATGAAGAGGATGACTCCGATGGTAACGCAGAGTGCTCTTACCGGTTCAAAACTGCGGAGTTTTTCTTTTACATAATTGGCGGTTGCCATATCGATCCTGCAGAGTTCCGTTTTGAAGTATTTGTAAGCGGAATCAACGTAACTGCTGTAAACAATGAATCCGACTCCGATAGCGATGCATCCGAACATCATGAGAACCGATAATCCTTCAAGGGATACTCCGAAAAGGATGGGGCAGGCTACGGAAATGATGCAGAAGAAAATACCGACTGCAAGGAACAGTGCTTTCTTTCTTCTGTTCTCGATGAAGCCCTTTGCTTCATCCATTCCGATGTTCCTGCGGGGAACTTCGCTTTCCCTTGTACGTGTTTCTTCGACTACTTTTTCAAGTCCTAAGCTTTCGGCGATCTCATCGAGATTTCCGAACTCCGATATAACGGTTCCGACTGCGGTGTTTTCGCTCTGTCCGCCGGCGATCAGCTCGTTATATTTATCTTCCATCATCTGGAGCAGTTCGGCCTTTGCCTTTCTTACCTCTGCGGTATTGGGCATTGCTGCAAACATAGCCTCGAGATAACTCTTTATTGTTTCCATATTTTTCTCCTTAATGCCTGATGAACTTGGCAACGACTTCCTGGGTTATGTCCCATTCTTCGCATTTAGCTCTGTAGTATTGCATTCCTAAGTCTGTGATGCGGTAATAGGTTCTCTTTTTACCGTTTCCGCTTCCGTCCTGATCAGCGGTGAATGATTCGATGTGTCCGTTCTTTTCCATTCTCGTAAAGGCCGAGTAGAGCGTTGTTTCCTTGATGACGTATTTCTCATCTGTGATGCTCTTGATCTGTTTTGAGATCTCGTAGCCGTATGAGGGCCCGTTCAGGAGTATGAAAAGGATCATCGTGTCGTTATAACCGCGGATCACATCCGAGCTTATTTCAACCATATGTGTCCTCCGTTTCTTTTTTGTCTTCCGGACCTTGCGCTTCGGACCGGATGTACTTTATCAGTCGTACTATGTCTGCCGTACTACGACAGTCGTACTATGTCTGATGAGGTAAATATACTACGACAGTCGTAGGATGTCAACACGTTTTTTAAAAAAATTTTAAAACCCGCGAAACCCGCATAAATACGGCAAAAATCAAGCCTGCGGGATGAACCGCAGGCTTGATTGATCGTATGTCATTTGGTTTTCCGGGGTCAGTTTGACTTGCCGACCAGGCTGATCTCCATGATCTTGTCGCAGAGATCTCCGAAGCTTCTTCCCGCTGCCTTGGCCGAAATGACAAGGTCCGAATCGGGATAGAGCTGGGGCAGGGAGTCGCATTCGATACATACAAAGGATTTTCCGTCCTGACCCACGATGAAGTCGAATTTCGCATATGCGCTCACGCCGAGTGCAAATGCGGCATCCTCTGCAGATTTACGCAGTGCCTGTGCGAGCTCTTCGGGAATGTCTGCGGGGCATTTGTTGGTTGTTTTTCCCGACAGTGTAAGGCCCTTTTCCTTGTCGCTTGTTTCCATGGGAAGCTTTTCGAGGACGGGAAGTGCTTTTCCTTCAATGGTACATACCGCAAATTCGCGTCCGGGGAAGTATTCCTCGACGAGGATCTCGGTATCCCATCTGAATGCGGCCTTGACTGCTTTTTCATATGCGGTAAGGTCTGTGGCAACGGAGATACCTACGCCGATTCCACCGTTATTGGGCTTGACGATGACGGGAAGCTTAAGTCCCATGGACGCGGGATCGGGTATGTCGGATGCCTTCTTGATGGTATATCCGCTCGGTACCGGAACTCCGAGAGTCTGCATGAGCTGCTTTGCCGCGGCTTTGTTGGATGAGATAGCGGATGAGAAGTAATCGCATCCGGTGTAGTCGAGTCCGAGAAGGTCGAATGCCGCCTGGACTTTTCCGTTTTCTCCGTTTGCTCCGTGGAGAGCGACGAATATAAGATCGGACTGTCTGCAGATCTGGAGCACGTTGGGTCCGAAGTATGCGCCGGACTGGTCGGGACGGCGCTTTCTGGTAGCCCACAGATCGGGTATCTCATCGGGAATGTCACCGGGTGAGAGCGAGTACTTGAAGGGTGCTTCGAATACGTTGTCGGGAAGGATCTCTTCGGAATCTCCGTAACCCATGAACGCATCGAGCAGTATTACGCTGTTTCCCCTGCTCCTTAATGTATCCGCAACGGTAACGCCGGTCTTGAGCGAAAGGTTTCTTTCGTTGGAAAGACCGCCCGCGAGAACCACGATGTTGAGATTTCCGGGAAGTACGAATTCCTTGAGTTCATCCTCTGTGAGACGGACTTCTTCGACAACAAGATCGGAGCCGTCCATATTGAGCTCGAGTGAATGGACCATCTGCCTTGTGAGGGAAGCGATGCGGAGTATGCTGCTTACCTGATCGGGCTTGAGGTCGACATCGTATTTCTTTTTTACGAACGATCTGATGCTCTTGGTGATGGGACGGTTGACATGGACTACAAGGAAATCGGTGACGCCGAGAAGTGCGTTGAGCTTCCTGGAAGTGACAAGATCGTCGACCATGTCGATTATCTTGAGTACACCGTCGGCTTTGAATGCGGTCATTATGCTTCTCATCGATTTGAGGAGATCGGGATTCTTGCGTGAATAGAGTATGCAGTACGCAAGAAGGTATGCGACATTGTCGGAGTACTTGGGATCTCCGATCATATCGCAGAGGAAGGTTATGAATTCCGAAACGTCGCAGCCGTTCGAAAGTGAGAACGCCTTTTCTACGAGCATTCCGACGAGGTGGTTTGTTTCGGAACTTTCTTTTTCACTGACGGCGGAGCGGATCATGCTGTTGATGAACTGGTCGATGATCTGCATCTCGGGGCGCTGCCCGCCGGGATTTACACGGATGTTGTATTCGCCGTTCTCACCGAAATCAAAGAACGTGTTGGGTGCGTGTGATTCGCTGAAGCCGAACTTTCCGTAATCGTATCCGATGTAGTATGTCTTTTCGCCTATGTCGTTCATCAGGATGTTTACATAGTCGAAGTCGATGTTGTGGTTTTCGATTATGCCCTGACGCGCGATGATGCGCTTGCGGTAGTGGTCGATGAACTTATCGGAAAAGCCCTGTCCGTCAAAGGAAACACAGCGGAAGGGAGTATCGTTCAGGATTGTGATGTACTTTGCTTTGTTACCGCCCTTGGAGTGGCCGATGACGGTGACGTTGTACTTTTCCAGTTCGTACTTATCGTAGACCTGCTTGTACCATTCGAGTGCATTGATCTGCTGGAGTGAATCCACCTGTCCCGCACCTTCGAAGTCGTCGGTCCATTCATTCTCCGCGGTTCCCCTGAATGCCACGATCGCTTCGTGCTTGCCGTTCTCACCGGGTTCGTCGGAGTCATTGAGTACGACTACGGATATTCCGCCGCCCGCACCGAATGCGTTGTCGAGATGCGCTTCCGCGATCTTTGCATTCGTGATCGAAGGATTCTTTTTCATTGCGAGGAAGATGTTGCGGAAGTCCGCACCGTTCATCTGTGTGGTATATGTGACTTCCTCATCGAGTCCGTTCATGTCGGTCTTTGCCAGAAAATCGCCGACTGTCATTCCCTCGCCCTTGAGGATGGAGAAGAAGGGCGGGATGTCGGGGATATAGGTAAGATGTTCGATCAAAAGCAGTTCGTCGGTTCTGTACATAGCTTTGTAACTCCTGTAAGAATAATGATCAGTTTGATTCTATCTCTTCTATAAGCGCCTGGTAGACCAGGTTGAGGTTCTCGTTTTCCTTGCGGATGTTGCGGACAAGGTTGATGCCGATGAAACGAAGGAGCGATACTCCCGCCGACGGATGGGAATCCGCAAACGCATCGAAGTCCTTCTTGGAAATGCTTAAGGATACGCAGTCCGTTCTTGCCTTGACGGTCGCGGATCTGGTGTCGCTGTCGATGAGCGCCATCTCTCCGAATACGCAGTGCATCGCACTGTCGAGGCTTGCGCATACGAATTTGTCTCCGAAGACCGTTGTCTTGATGATGTCGACACTGCCGTCTATCAGGAAATACATATCGTTTCCCGTTGCACCTTCGGTTATGATGTTTTCTCCCGCGGATGCTTTCGAGATCTTCAAAAGCGAAGCGAAATCTTCAAGGTCCCCCTCCGACAGGGAATTGAAAAGAGGGAATTGTTTCAGTTTATCCGTGTATTCCATCAGACCTCCACTCCCAGTATTATCGCTCCGGAATTGGCGGGTATGATGTAGTCGTCGCCGGGATTGAGGAGCGGTTTGTTTGTTTCCATATTTTTAACGGTCTTGAGACGCTGGATGATCTCACCGTAATTGGTTGATTTCTGTGCCTCGGAAAGGATGCTGTGCTTGATCTCTTTTTCGACACCCATATTCTCAAGGATGCCGAGGAGAAGGATGTTCTTTTCTTTCTTGTACATGTCGAACAGCTCGGAGTATCTGCGTCCGATCCATTTTTCGGAAACGGGCTCGATCTGGACCGAGATGCCGTCGCCGTTATCAAGGAGTGAACTCATGACCTTGCTCATTCCGCTGTAATTGGTCGATGTGGTGAGAATGTGTCTTGTGTATTCTTCGGTATAGATGATCTCGGCACAGCCCTGTGCCTCGAGATAGTTGCGATAGCGCTCGGTACGGATCTGGGCGCAGATGTGACATTTGGAATTGAGGTTTCTTGCAAGAAGTGCGGTAACGAAAACTCTTGAGTCGATCAGCTCGTCATCGAGGTTGTCTCCGTTCTCACCGACGATCAGAACCTTGGCTGCGGAACTTATTGCTGCATTCTTAAGAGTCTGTTCCTCGGTAAAATCGCCCTTCAGAAGGTTGAGGCCCTTGAGAACGGGATCGTCCCTGAGTGCCTGGATCTTGACGTCATCGGCTCCCGTAATGAGGATGATGTCCGATACGGAGAGATTCCTGTTCTTGCGGAGGATTCCGGTAATGAGATTCTTTATGTCGTTTTTCCAGCCGCATACAATGATGTGATCTTTCATGTTCTGCATTTTCTTGATTCCTCTTTCCGCATTCAGTTTGCTGGCCACGAGGGCGGATGAGATATAACCTGTGATGGTTGAAAGTCCGAGGACTCCCAGTGAGAGGACAATAAGTCCAAGTATCCTTCCTCCGGGCGTTCCCGTGAATTCGTAGTCGTTTCCGGCAAGGGCGAGAAGGTTGTAGATAAGGACATCCAGGAAGGTCAGTCCGTCTTCCCTGGCTCCTCCGAATATATAACATGCATAACAGACCAAAAGAACCAGTATCAGGATCAGGATCACCTTAGCGGTGCGCGAATCCCGGATCCTTTCTCCCAGGCTCTTTTTTACTCTTGTTTCGGGTATGAGGTTTTTGTCTTCCTTATAGCTGCCCATACATAGATTATTTTACTGTATTTCGGGCATTTTATCCATATTTTTGTCCCCACGTGCTCATTTGGCGTGACGGCTTTCGAAAATGCCCCGAAATATGATAAAATCTAATAAAATAACCGTTTTTGGGGGAGGAATATGTACAGGGCTTATCTGGTTGATGACGATCGTTTCATATTGGAAGAACTGACGGAGATCATTCCCTGGATGGAGAATGGCTTTGAAGTCATAGGAAGCAATACGGATCCCGAAAAGGCGATCGGGGAGATAATGGAGCTGGAAGCCGATGCGGTCTTCTGCGATATGAAGATGCCCAAGATGAACGGAAACGAACTGATCGCAAGGCTGAAGGAGAGCGGATGCAATGCGGAGTTCGTTGTCATATCCGCATATGACGATTTCGAAAATGTCCGTACGTTTTTCCAGCAGAACGGTTTTGACTATATTCTCAAGCCCGTCGACATAGACGATGTGAGGATCGTTCTCGAGAAACTGAATGCGAAGCTTTCAGTAAACAGGCCCTCCGAAAGCGGAAGTGTGACGGACAATCCGGGATTCAACAGTCTCGTAAAATACGTTGATGACAATTTCAGGGAAAAGATAACTCTTTCGTCCCTTTCCGAGAAATTCGGATTCAGCAGGAACTATATCTGTGCGCTTTTCCAGAAATATTACAATCAGTCCCTGAGTATTTATCTTACGGAAAAAAGAATGAAATATGCGGGAGAGCTCATTAATGACAAGACCCTTCTCATTAAACAGATCGGTGTTATGTGCGGCTATACCGATTATTATCATTTTTTCAAAGTGTTCAAGAATTATTACGGAGTTTCTCCGAAGGAGATGAGGAATCCCGGTGAACAGGAAGATCTGTAAGCTTCTGACAATTGTTCTCGTGTTATCACTTATGTATGTGCCGGGCTGCGGTCTGAGACCGCAGCCCGATATCTTGCATGTCGCAATTCCGTATTCGGATAACATTCCCGATATCGATACGAATTATTACATAAACTATCTTGAGGAAAAGACCGGCATTGATATAGTCGTTTCTTTCATCAAGATAGAAAGCTGTGACGAATACCTTGAGATGCTCTTTGATTCAAAGGCGGATATAGATGTTGTTCTTTTCGGGGGAAGCTTTGTCCCGGGTGACGGAGTGCTCGAGGAATATGCTTTTCGCGGGGATATTTATCTTCCGGACGGGGAATTTAAATATGTTTCCGAAGGCTGGGATATGCCGGGCGGTGCGGGAACGGTTCTATGGATAAACAAAGAATGGCTTGCCGCTCTTAGGATGCCGGTCCCGAAAACATACGAAGAATTTGAAGCAGTATTGAGAGCGTTCAAAAACGATGATCCGAACGGGAACGGGATATATGACGAGATACCGCTTGCCGGATCTTTGGACAGATACGATCTCGATCCGGTGGAATTCATTCTGGGTTCGTATGTGGAAAACGATCCGTATCACTCAAGGATGACATCGGCCGGTCACTGCATTGCCACGGATCCGGAATACCGTGAAGGTCTGATGTTCTGTAATGAACTGTTTGAGGAAGGACTCATCGACAACGGTCTGCAGAACTGTTCGGCAGACGAACTCTGCGAAATGGTGAACAGCCCGGTCTGCATCGTCGGTGCGTTCACATCATCCTCTATCGGGGATGTCATCTACCGCGGAAATCCCGAAGTTATGGCGAGGTATGTTCATGTTCTTCCTCTTGCGGGTCCTGACGGATCGGCCACGGAAATGCTTCCCGAAAACAGGACGAATATCGGGGCGGTGATCTTATCCCGAAGTAAAAAGAAGGAAGCCGCACAGCTTTTACTGGATACGATGATGACCGAAGAAGCGTCGCTCATCGCAAGATTCGGCGAGCCGGGTGTCGACTGGGAATATTCGGACGGAGAGGGTATGAGCATATACGGGCTCCCTTCAACCGTCATCATAAAGAATTATATTCGCGATTTCGTCCAGAATAAGAATCTTAACGGTGTGGGCCCTATGTCGGTTCCCGAAGACTATCTCTTTGGCATCACACTGAACAAACCGGCCCGCGATTCCGAATATTATGATGCAATGGCGCAGGTGGCCTATGCGGATTATTATGTGCAACCGGATGGTGAGCAGCCGGAAAGAAACGAAGAACTCTCGGAATACCTGGACGGTTATATGATCCGCTTTGTCACAGGGGAGAAGGATATTCGAAACGACAACGTGTGGAAAGAATATGTTAACGGACACTGAGCAGTGAACAGATCATCGGGAAAAAGAAGAACATTAGCGGTCATCATGTTCGGAGCGGTAATAGTAATGCTCTGGGTGGTGTTCTTTTTGCTCACGGTAAGGATCATCCGGCAGAATATGGAGCGCCATGCAATGAGCGCAGTCGGCACCATCATGAATGATGTCGGTAATGAGCTTATCATGATGGAGGAAGCTTCTTCCATCCTGGCCATAGATGAGAGCGTGAAAAAACTTGCGTCCACAGACTACGGAGAAGATTTCTATGATATGGGACGCATCGCGCAGAATGCTCTTGAACCTGTTCTGAGGAGGATCATAAATGCCGATGATGTAGTCGTATTCAATCCGGACGGTGATTTTTACAGGTTAAAGGGAACCGTTCCCAATACGATCGCCGTCAAGTCGTTCTATATCATCAGTGAAGGGAAAAGCGACAGAATGATCTCCGTATCGTCGGGTACGGAAAATTATGTCGGTATATATCAGACCGTAACGGACAACGGTAAATGCATAGGATATGTTCTTCTTTTGATCGACCAGAAAAAGATTGAAAAGCTGCTCTCCACATATAACGATCCGGACTATATCGGAGCCGCACTTTATTACGGAGATATGATGGTAAGTGCGGGCGGCGGCATAAGCAGGGAAGAACTGGAAAGCAGGCTCGGAAAAGCTATCTATGTCAGCGAAAGATTTATCGGCTTCACAGGATACAAGGTTGTTGTGTACTGTGTCGATTCCGTTTCGGAGGATGTCTCACGCTTTTTCAGGATCGCACTTCCCGTCACGATCCTGATACTGATGATCGTAGGATTTGTTTTTGAAAGGTTCATGAGACGCTTCGTGCAGACAAGTATCGATCTTGAACTTGAACGAACCAACCTCTCTCTTTTGAAAAAACAGATAAGTGCCCATTTTACGGTCAATACTCTTAACATCGTGAGGGCACTCATAGGAAAAGGAGACAAGGAAGCGGCGGCAAGGATCTGCACCGAGCTTTCCGTTCTTTTAAGATATGCCAATGCATCGGACGAGTACATATCTCTTCTGGAGGAACTGTACGTTCTGAAGCAGTATACGGAGATAATGCAGGCGAGATATCCCGGTAAGATAAATATCAGTTTCGGTGAAGACGATTCGTTCAGCGACATCCTTGTTCCCAGGATGCTGATCCAGCCCATTGTAGAAAATGCGATCATGCATGGTCTTTCCGGGGAGGGCGGAAATCTTGACATAAATGCCCGCACCCTGAAAGAGGATCTGTACATAACCGTTTCCGATGACGGAAAGGGAATGGATCCCGAAGAGCTTGAAGCGGTGAGAAAAGGAATGGAGAGTGGAGAAGCCGCGGAACACGGAAGCCTTGACCATATCGCACTCGCAAATGTGCGAAAAAGGATCAGGGTGCTTTTCGGTGATGAATATGGCATGGAAATAGAATCCGACGTAAATAAGGGAGCCTGTGTCACTCTGCATCTTCCCCTGATACGTTCCGAAAAACAAAAATGATTTTTGATTTTTCCCCTGATGTATTATCATCAGATAAGAAGCATACAAAATAACAATCCGGAGAAACCATAAATGATCTTTGATACGATCTGTCCTCTTATGAAAGAGGACGCACTGAAGCTTCCCAAGGACATAAACGTTAAGGTTTATATGAGGCATTCGATCAGGTTTGATAATCCCGTGGACGGTGATTACTCGAATCTGCTCCTTACGCCCGAAGGCATAGAGATCGCAAACCGTATAGGCAGGAACCTCGACGTGCCTGTCGGAAGGTTCTTTGCAAGCCCTGTTAAAAGGTGCGTCCAGACGGCTACAGAGATCGCAAGAGGCATGGGAATAGAGGAGCCTGAGATTGAAAATGTTCAGGCATTCGCTCATATCGAGGGACTCGGCCCGGCACTTGAAAGCGGCATAGGCTGGTATAAATTCTATTACGGACTCCAGAACGGCATTACCGAATATACCGCAGGCTACACATTAGATCAGGCGGCACTACCGATAATCAATGCGATATTCGAAATTCCTTCATCAGACGGAAAACTCGACTTTATCTGCTCACATGACGGTCATGTGGTTATCCTCGCAAGCGCGCTGTTCGATCTTAAGACCGGACTCGAAGGCGAGAACTGGTGCGGATTTACGGAAGGTATCTTCTTCCACGGAACCAGAGATGATTTTACCGCCTACTGGAGAGGCGAAAAAAAGACGTTTAAAAACTGGAAGATATAAGCATAGAAAAAGTCCCGGCGATAAGCCGGGACTTTGTTGTTGGTTTTATCAGATCTTGTGATCGGATCCGAGAACGTTGAGGATCTTGTGAGAAACCATATCCTTAACAGCCTGACGAGCGGGCTTGAGATACTGGCGGGGATCGAAGTGATCGGGATGCTCAACGAAGTACTTACGGATGTTAGCGGTCATTGCAAGACGGATATCGGAGTCGATATTGATCTTACATACTGCAAGGGTAGCTGCCTTACGGAGCTGCTCCTCGGTGATACCTACCGCATCGGGCATATTTCCGCCGTACTCATTAACCATCTTAACGAATTCCTGAGGAACTGAAGATGATCCGTGAAGAACGATGGGGAATCCGGGAAGTCTCTTGATGCACTCCTCGAGAAC
>JAEEGL016837309.1_pt1 | contig 38806 bp, 38 predicted proteins | sample 9134231 | NCBI WGS metagenome assembly JAEEGL01 (sample SAMN16246548, study PRJNA631951) | gut metagenome | biome: gut microbiome; feature: rumen; material: fiber-attached | host: Bos | place: Iran: Karaj | collected 2018-10 | reverse complement strand
CACAACTAATCCGGCTGTGAAAGTTGATAGACAAGATGGCAGCGAAGGATATTATTGGTTGATGTTGACAACAGATCCAGATACACCTATGCACAAAGGGTCACAGAAGAAGATGCGTTTAAGATACAATGGGACAATGTATAATATTTGTGACCGAACAACCTGTAGGGAGTTGGTAACCCTGCCAGAATAATTAGTAAAAGCCCACTTTTTGTGGGCTTTTTTGTTTTTTTATTTAAACTTACCTTGTTTTTTAAAAAATATTGATTATATAGGATAAAGTGGCTTGACCGACGGGTTAAAAATTGCTATAAATTGGAAGATTTAAAGGGTTTGAGAGTCAGAAAAGAACGGTAAGGAATTAAAATGGTAAATATATTAAAATTGTTGTTAGGTTCTGCAAATGATAGAATTGTAAAATCTTATGAAAAAACAGTTTCTGCGATAAATAAATTAGAACAAAAATATGCGGCAATGTCGGATGATGAAATTCATGGATTAACCGCTGTTTTTCGTGAACGTTTAGAAAAAGGTGAAAAGGAAAAAGATATTTTGCCTGATGTGTTTGCTGCGGTTCGTGAAGCGGCAAAACGCTCAATAGGTTTGCGTCATTTTGATGTGCAATTGATTGGTGGTATGGTTTTGAATAATGGTCAAATTGCGGAAATGAAAACCGGTGAAGGTAAAACATTGGTTGCGACTTTGGCCTTGTATTTAAAAGCTTTGCATGGTAAAGGCGCACATTTGATTACGGTTAATGATTACCTTGCTTCGCGTGATGCAGGATGGATGGGACAAGTTTACAGATTTTTGGGTATGACGGTTGGTATTATACAACATGATATGTCGGATGAAGACAGACGTGTTGCATATAGCAGTGATATTACTTATGTAACTAATTCTGAATTGGGTTTTGATTACTTGCGCGATAATATGAAATTTACAAAAGAACAGCAAGTTTTGCGTCCTTTCTTTTTTGCTATTGTTGACGAGGTGGACAGTATTTTGATTGATGAAGCAAGAACTCCTCTTATTATCTCTGGACCGTCCGAAGATACCAGTGATTTGTATAATAAAGTTGATGCTGTGGTTTCACAATTGGTCGCTGATGATTATAAAATTGATGAAAAAGATAGACATGTTACTTTAACGGAAATCGGTGTAGATCATGCTACTAATTTGTTAAAACAAAGTGATATTTTAATAGGCGATAATTTATATGCCTCAGAAAATGCCGTTATAGTTATGCATTTACAACAGTCTTTGTTAGCACATCATTTGTATGAAAAGAATGTTAATTACGTTGTTCGAAATGGTGAGGTTTTAATTGTTGATGAATTTACTGGTCGTGTGATGACTGGGCGTCGTTTTGGCAAAGGGTTACACCAAGCTATTGAAGCAAAAGAACATGTAACTGTACAGCCAGAAAATCAAACTGTATCTAGTATTTCATATCAAAATTTATTCAGAATGTACCCTGTTCTGTCTGGTATGACTGGAACCGCCATGACTGAAGCGGCGGAGTTTGAAGAAATATATAAATTGCGTGTGGTTTCTATCCCAACAAATAAACCTGTTGCGCGTGTTGATCATCATGATGAAATATATCGTAATAAACAGGAAAAATACGATGCGATTATAAAACAAATTGCAGATTGTATGGAACGCAAACAACCTGTGTTGGTTGGAACGGTATCTATTGAAAAGTCAGAAGAACTTGCTCAAATTGTGCAAGAAAAACTGGGAATTAAACCGGCAGTATTAAACGCTAAACATCATGAATCAGAAGCAAAAATTGTATCTCAGGCTGGTGCGCCTGGTGCGGTCACTATTGCTACTAATATGGCTGGTCGTGGAACCGATATTAAGTTGGGTGGAAACGCTGATGATTTAATTGCGGAATTAGATGAAACAGCGCCTGATTTTGAGAAAAAGAAGCAAGAAATAATTGATAAAATAGAAGCAAATAAAAAAATTGTATTGGAATCTGGTGGACTTTATGTAATTGGTACAGAAAGACATGAGTCTCGTCGAATTGATAATCAGTTGCGTGGTCGTTCTGGTCGTCAGGGGGATCCAGGGGATTCGAAATTCTTTTTAGCATTAGATGATGATTTGATGCGTATATTTGGTGCGGCAAGATTGCAGAATATGTTGACTACTTTGGGATTGAAACCAGGTGAAGCAATTACTCATCCGTGGATAACGAAGGCTTTGGAAAAAGCACAGAAACGCGTTGAGGCTCGTTATTTCGAAGCACGTAAAGAATTACTTAAATACGACAATGTTATGAACGATCAAAGAACTGTGGTTTACAAACAACGTGATGATTTGATGGTTTCTGAAGATTTGGAACCATTAGTGACAGAATTTATCGGTGATGTTGTTGAAATGATTTGTGAAAGAAATATTCCAGAAAAGGCCCACCCTTCTGCGTGGAATATTGATGGTATTCACGACAACATGATGCGTATATTCGCATTAGATATTACTGATATCGGTAATTGGAAAACTGATGAAACGATAAATGAACGTGCCGCATATAAGACCTTGTTTGATTTGGCAATGCGTCGTTATCATCAACAAAAAGAAAAATACGGTGCAGAATTGATGCAAATGGCACAAAAACAAATGATGTTAGGTGCATTAGATTCTGTGTGGAAACGTCATTTACAACAAATGGATTATTTACAAGGTGCGATTGGTTTACGTGGGTATGCGCAAAAGAATCCTTTGTATGAATATAAAAATGAATCTTTGGAATTGTTTAAGAATACAATTCAAAATTTCAAAACGGCATCGGTTGCGTACATTTGTCGTATGAATTTAACTCGTGAAAATGTTGATGCCACGGCACAACAACAGGCACAGCATGATTCTGAATTGAATCAAAATACGGCTGGAAACAATATGGCTAATATGAATATCAGTCGTAATGCACTTTGTCCATGTGGTTCTGGTTTGAAATATAAGCATTGTCACGGTAAATTGAGTTAAAAGATACGTGTAAGTAAAAGGAAGGTTTTATAGTATGCCTGATTTTGTGCATCTTCGTGTTCATTCAAAGGTGTCTGTTGGTGCCAGTACTTTGCCAGTTGCAAGTAATAAAAAATTGGGCATATTAAAAGGTATCCCGGAATTATGTCATGATAATAATATGTGGGCATGTGCACTGACAGATACTAATATGATGTCTGGATGTGCGGAATTTTCAGATGTTATGCCTTCGAATAAATTGCAGCCAATTATTGGTATGGAAGTATCTTTGAATCATCATAGTGCTGATCCAAAAATATTGCGTCAATCATCGTTATCAAAAATTGTTTTATTAGCAAAACATCATGAAGGTTATCTGAATCTTTGTGAACTTAGTCGTATTATGTACATGCGACAAGAAAATCATCATCTTGGGCCTTATATAACAATGGGGGAATTAAAAAAGTATAAAGATGATTTGATTTGTTTGTCTGGGGCACATACTGGACCAATAGGTATGGCTGTTTTGAATAATCAAAATAGCGCTGCTTTTGATTTGGCTGGACAATTTAAAGACATTTTTGGTGATAATTTTTATATTGAAATTCAACGTCATGGTTTAGAAGACGAGATAAAAACAGAACCTGTGTTTTTACGAATCGCACGCGATTTGAATATCCCTATTGTTGCAACAAACGATGTTTGTTTTGCTACGCACGAAGGTTATGAATCTTTAGATGCTCTGGGGTGTGTGTTAGGTCAAACAAAAGTTATTGATCCGGATAGACCGCGTAAATCATCTGAACAATATTTTAAATCTTGTGAAGAGATGATTGAAATTTTTTCTGATTTGCCAGAAGCAATAGAAAACACAGTTAATATTGCTAAACGTTGTGCATTTTTTGTAAATGTACATGAAAAACCTTTATTGCCTCGTTTTGGTAAAGATTTAGAAACAGAATGTCAAATGTTGCGGGATGCAACAATGGAAGGATTAAAAAGAAGATTGGAAGAACATAATATAACCGATACTGCGCCCTATTTTGAACAGGCAGAATATGAGCTGGGTGTTATTATTGGTATGGGTTTCCCAGGATATTTTTTGATTGTTGCAGATTATATTAATTGGTGTAGGAAAAATGATATTTTAACTGGCCCAGGTAGAGGTTCTGGTGCCGGATCTATTGTTGCTTGGGCACTTGGAATTACACATGTTAATCCATTGAAGTATGGTCTGTTGTTTGAAAGATTTTTAAATCCAGATCGTATTTCAATGCCTGATTTTGATATTGATTTTGAACCGACTGGTATTGAACGTGTTCTTGATTATGTGGGTGAAAAATATGGTCGCGATTCGGTTTGTCGTATAATTACTTTCGGCAGTCTTCAAGCACGTGGTGCGGTTCGTGATATTGGTCGTGTTTATGGAATGCCCTATTCTAAATCAGACAGATTATCTAAATTAATACCAGCGGAAGCAAAAACATTAAAAGAAGCGGTAGATTCTTCCGCTGAGATACGTGAGGTTTTAGACAATGATCCCGATATGAAAAAAGTTGTTTCTGTGGCAGAAGATTTAGAAGGATCGATTCGTAATCTTGGACAGCATGCGTGTGGAGTTGTTATTGGCGACAGACCTACTACACAAATTGCACCAGTTTATCGTGATCCTGCGAACCCATTACCATCTTGTCAATTTGATGGGCATTATTTGGAAAGTGCGGGATTAATTAAATTTGACTTTTTAGGTTTGGAAACATTGGTTGTTTTAAAGTATACAACAAAATTGATTCAGCAAACACATGGTGTAAATGTTGATTTGGATCAAATACCAACCGATGACGAAAAAACGATGAAACTTTGGCAATCTGGTTTAACAGAAGGTATTTTCCAATTCGATGCTCAATTTGTACAACAGACACTGAAAAAAATGCATCCAACAAGTTTCTTAGAAATATCGGCATTAAACGCATTGAACCGTCCAGGACCTATTGCGTTTATTCCACAATTTATTGCGCGTATGCATGGCGAAGAGCCTGTAGAATATGTACATCCACGTGCCGAACCCGTATTAAAAGAAACGTATGGTATTATTGTGTATCAGGAACAGGTTATGCAATTAACACGTGTTTTAGCAGGGTTTACACGCGGTGAATCTGATACTGTGCGTAAGGCGATGGGTAAAAAGAAACTGGAATTATTGGCGGAGCTTGAAAAAAAGTTTTTGGAAGGTTGTAAGAAAGAAGGCACATTGGATGAAGCAACCGCAAAAGATTTGTGGGAAAAGTTTAAAGAGTTCGCAAAATATGCGTTTAATAAATCACATGCTATCGCCTATTCCATAGTTGCAAATCAATGTGCTTATTTGAAAGCACATTTCCCAGCTGAATTTTTAGCAGCATCTATGTCAAGTAATATGAACGATACAGATCAATTGGCTATATTTGTTGATGATGCAAAAACTAATTTTAATATCCAAATCGTTGCGCCAGATATAAATGAAAGTGAATCCTTGTTTACTGTGAAAAACGGTAAAATTATTTATGCATTAGCTGCTATAAAAGGTGTGGGAACGGCTGCTACGGATGCAATTGTAGCAGAACGTGAAGCACGTGGTAAATTTAAAAATTTAACAGATTTTGCAAAACGTTGTGCGCCTATAATGAACAAAAGAATATTGGAAGCTTTTGCGAAAGTTGGTGTTTTGGATTCGTTAGAAAAAAATCGTGCGTTGATATTTATGAATGCTGACGCAATATTGGCATATGCTTCTAAATCTCGTGAAGCAGCAAATTCTTTATCTTTGTTTGCTAATACTACGGAAGATGATGTAAACGAAGATAGATTGTTAAAAGATTTACCAAAAACAAAATCATGGACCTTCGCACAAAAACTTGAAAACGAATTGTCAGCGTTGGGATTCTATATTTCTGCGCATCCGCTTGATCAATATAAGCATTTAATTGCGCGTGCTAATTTAACAACCAGTCAAACATTGGCAACGGTGGGAGACAGAAAATCAGTTCAAATTGCTGTGAACGTTAATTCTTTTTCGCGTCGCAAAACAAAAACTGGTAAAGATATGTTAACTGTTAATGCTTCAGACAGTTTTGGTAATATAGAATGTGTCGCATTTGGTGAAGCTTCATTGGGCTTGTCTCAGTCATTAAATACGGAAGCTGAACTGGTTGTGTTCGGAAAAACCTCTGTGCGTGATGACAGGGTTTCTATATTTATGGATTCTGTTATACCGTTGACACAATGGGTTGCGAAAATTGCAAAAGTAATGACTGTAGATATTCATGATAAATCTGTTTTGGAAGATGTGAAAAAAGTGATTGCTGCTTTGCCGTCTGGAAACACAAAGATTGTGTTGAATTTATATTCAGATGAAAAGAGTGTTTCTCTGGCGTTAAAAAAGACTGTAGAGTTAGGTGCAACGACAGCAAAAGATTTAACAGCACTCGGAATAAAAGTTGATATAGAATGATGAAACACATACCTGTTCTTTTAGAATCTGTAAATAACGCTTTGGGTAATATTCGTGGGCGCACGATAGTAGATTGTACTTTTGGTGCTGGTGGTTATACGCGTTCTTTTTTGGAATCTGGTGCAAATGTGATTGCTTTTGACAGAGATGTAAATGTCGTTTCTGATGCATTAGAATTAGAAAAGCAATATGGTGCAAGATTTCGTTTTATTAATTTGCCCTTTTCTGAAATAAAACAGTTGAATTCAAATGATTTTGATGATGTTGTTTTTGATTTGGGAATATCGTCTATGCAAATTGATAACGGGGAGCGTGGTTTCTCTTTTCGTTTTGATGCGCCATTGGATATGCGTATGGATGAAAGAACAAATACAACAGCCGCAGATTTGATAAAAAATTTGTCTGAAACAGAACTGGCAGATGTTTTATATGAATATGGAGATATAAAAAAATCACATATGTTTGCTAATATATTAAAAAAAGAATTACCTCGAACAACTTTTGAATTACGTGATTTGATAAGAAATCCTAATGATGTTGCGCCTGTTTTTCAGGCATTGCGCATCGCAGTTAATGATGAAATGGGACAAATTAAATCTGCTTTGTCCACTGTTCATGATTTATTGCGTGTTGATGGAAAATGTATTTGTGTGACTTTTCATTCTATTGAAGACAGAATAGTGAAAAATACTTTTCGGAAATGGACAGAAAATTCTGGTGATCCAAGATTGCCAGTGTTAAGCTCACCAGAATATAAGTTGTTAAAAACGGTCTTGCCGTCAGAACAGGAATTACAAGATAATCCGCGCGCACGTTCCGCGCATATGCGTGGTGTACAAAAAGTATAAATATCTTGTTGACTTGATTTGGCGTTTTTTGATAAAATGTGTCGGAAAAAACAAGGAAGGAAAATATGAAGCGTTTATTATGTGTTTTTGGTATTTTAGTGTTGTTTAGTTCAATAGCAGAAGCGGTTTGTCCTGTTTGTACTATCGCGATTGGTGCAGGCTTAGAGGGAATGCGCGTTTTGGGGGTTAAAGACGTTTTGACTGGTATATGGGCTGGTGGTTTAACGGTTTCTTTGATTGGTTGGACTGCTAATTATATGCACAAACATAATGTTAAAAATCCGATTTGGTATTTGTTAAATGCGATAATTTATATCTCCTTATTGGCGGGTGTTTATTTCGTACCTGTTGGAAATCCGATTGTAAAATGGTGGGATAATTGTATGTGGGGTATGGATCAATTCTTGTTGGGATTGTTGGTTGGTGCAGTAACCTTTGTATTGATGGAATTGTGGTATGGGCATATCAAAAGAAAAAATGGCGGACATGCATTGTTCCCTTTCCAAAAAGTGGTTATGCCATTCGTGGGATTGTTGTTAATGACGGGCATTTTTTGGGCGATAATTAAATGGTTGCCACAACACGGTATAGTTTTGTGCTAATATAAACGGAGAAAGTTATGAAAAAGGCTAGTAAAAAGTTATCTATGGAAGAAATGATTGAAAAATTGGATGCTGCTAAGAAAGCAAATCCTTTAGATTTGTCGTCTGATCAAGATTTATCAATAGCATTAATGAATTTAGTATCTTTGGAAGAACATTTCTTTTTTAGTGGTGCTAAAACGGGTAAAGTCGGTTTTTATGATTTGATTAATACTGTACGTACTATGCGTAAGGAATTGATGGAACGTATCGTTAAAAAATCTGGACCCGAAGATGGTGAAGTTTGGTGTATTTCAAAGCATTTGTTGGCTGCTTCCATGCGTATTTATGAAGTTGGAACCAAAGCTATTGGTGCAGGACGCAAAAAAGAAGCATATGAAATGTTTGCAAAGGCATACGATTTATATTCTTTATTTTGGGGTTTAAATATGCATTTGATTGATTTAGATGGTGTGCACGAATCGGTACCTTCTTTTTATGATGGTGCAACAGAGGCTTGCGCAACTGGTAAATCAGAAAAGAAATCTGTTAAACCGGCAAAAAACGGAGAAAAACTATCTGGTGTAAGAAGATTAGGACAGTGGGTAAAAGACAAGGTAAATTGTTGTATAGAATAAGTTCTTGCATTGATGGTGCGAAAAATGGTAAAATGGAAGTAAAGTGAGGGAATAAAGTGGCACGCATTATAAAAAATCTTTTAAGTATATCCGTCGTTGCGATGGTTGTACCTATGATGGCTTTTGGGGCGCAAAAAGAAAATCCACGTGGCACAGCAGTTGTTCGTGGTGATTCTGAATATACCCAAGGAACAGATAACAATGATTTAACAAGACGCTCTGCTACTTCTGTTATTACCAGGAACGTATCTGCAGGGGGACGTCAAAGTCGTGCTGCAGGTGTAAATTCTGGAACGAGTCAGGGTGTAAAATCACGTTCTGGTAAAAATGTTGTTGTAAATACCCCCGACACAACACGTAGTGCAGTTAAATCGTCTGTTGTGCGTTCAGGTGCAACGCAAAAGAAACAGAATTCTGTGAATGTATCTCGTGTTGCACGTAAAACACCTGTTTTTAATGATATATCTAAGATTGGCAATGGTTATATGAGCTGTCGTGATGCTTATGCAACATGTATGGATCAATTTTGTGCAGATACTAACCCTTCATATGGAAGATGTTTTTGTAGTGATAAGTTTTTGGATTATCGTGAAACATCAGAAAAGTTGGATTCTGCTGTATCTATGTTGGCAAAGTTTAATGATTCTAATCTGGATGCTGTTGATAAGACCGCAGCAGAAGTAAAAGCCATGTATACGGCCAGCGCTGGTGAAAAAGCTATAAAAAAAGATACCAGTGCATCTCAAAAATTGTTAAATAGTATAGGTGATATATTATCTGGCAAAACGACTGTTAAGAAGAATAGTTTGAATTCTTTGGGGGTTCTTGATTTTTCAGGATTCAATGATGATGGTGATCTTTGGGGGGATGATGATTCTTTTTCATTGTTTGGTGGTGATTCTTCAAATGTTGCCGATTTAGAAGGTAAGGCATTATATAATCGGGCACACAAGCAATGTTCAGAAATTATTCGTGAATCCTGTAGCAGTGATGCGATATACAGTTTGGCACGAAGTTCTTATTCATTGATGATTTCGCAAGAATGTAGTGTGGTTGAACAGAAACTTAATGCCAAGCGCGCCTCGTTAGAAGATACGGTAAGAACAGCAGAAAAATATTTACGTGAAGCAAGATTAGAAGAATATCGTGCGCATAATTCTGCAGATGTTCTCGAATGCTTGGAAAAAGTGGACACGGCTATGAGAAATCCACTTGCATGTGGTTCGAAATATGAAAATTGTCTGGATTATACCGGACGTTATATAGAAGCATCTACTGGTAATCCTATTTATTCTAATGCATTGTTTGGTTTGAATAATTTAATTGTTTTAGACGGAACGGCTGATGTATTAAAAGCGAATCCTGGTTTTGATAAATGGTTGGAAAGCAGGAAACAATTTGCAGAAACAGCATTAGATTCTTGTCGTGATATATCTGGCAATGTGTGGCAGGAATATAAACGTTCTGCTTTGATTCAAATAGCACAAGCACAAGATAACAAAATACAGGAAATAAAAGATTCTTGTGTGGAAACAATCAAAGAATGTTATGATGAGAAATCAGATGCGTTGTATGATATGGCTATCACAGATTATACAGAAACAGAATACACACGCGGCATAGCGGCTGTTGCAGCACGTGGTGCTTGTTACGACAGGGTTTTGGCATGTGCGGCATTATATGGCGATCCTAATGGGTGTAAATATGATGACAAAACAAAGAAAATAACTAATGCTGGTGGTAGTAAGAAGTGTGGCTTGCAGTCTTTGTTGGTTTACGTAGATACTGTTGATTCTGTAAAAGTTGCCGAAGGATGTGAGTTGGCTTTGTCTGGTTATGCACACCAATTATGCGATCCACAGGTTGGTGATCCTTCGACATATGTGTATCCTATGGGGTGTGCAACTATGACAAGGGCGTCTTTGCGTGCAAAAATGGAAACGTATAGAAAAACGTTTTGTCCGTCCACATTGGTGGAAGATGATAATTCCAATACTTTGTTGACAGCAAGTGAAGTAGATGCGTTTAATACAAATATTATGAATCAGATAATCATAGATATTTATGATGAATTGGGCATAATTTATACTGGCTTGTGTCAAAATTTAGGCGGCACATGGACATCTGCGGGTGGAGTCGTTCCGAATATAAGCGCAATAAATCAAGCGTTTTATCAAACATATTATGATACAACGGTTACTGCGAACAATATAAACAGTTTAAATTTGCCTGATGTGGGGTATTGTATTATAAGTGACGAAGAACACGAATGTACAGCACAAGGGTTTACGTGGGATGCACAAAATGGTTGTCAACCAACAGCACAATGGTATGCGACTACTTGTCAGGATTTGTTGGGTGGAACATGGAATAGTAGTAGTACGACATGTTCAGTTACTATACCATAGGTTTATTAAAAGAAAGGGGGCTATAAGCGCCCTCTTTCTTTTTTATAAGACAAATAATTTTTTTTATTAATCTTTTTTACCGTTTAATGATTTTAACATTTTCATAATCATATCACGTTCAGAATCTGATGGTAGTTCCCAATATAAATTTATCAACCGTAAAGATTCTGTCTTTGACAGCGGATCGTCTTCTTTTTGTTCGGAAACGCGCAATGAACGTGTTGATTTTGTTTCTGCGGGTAAATTGCCAGGTAATCCAGAAAAGAAAAACGCCACCGGTGTTTCCAATGCCTGACTTAAATCGAATAATCTTGCGGCTGGTATACGATTGTTTGCTGTTTCGTATTTTTGTATTTGCTGAAAACTTAATCCGCAACGTTGTGCTAAATCAGATTGAGACATTCCTAACATAACACGACGTAATTGTAAACGCTGTGCAATGTGACGATCGACTTCGTTTATAAGACCTGGTTTTCGAGACATTGTTAGAATCCTTAAGATTATTTTTTAAGAAAAAGTTCCTTTTACATTTTTTATATATACAATTTTTCTTTTTGTTTTGCAATTAAAAAACAAATATGATACTATTTAATGCCTGAAAAAGGGGAATAAGTTTATGAAACCGATAGTTTTGTGTATATTAGATGGTGTTGGTGTTCGCTCTGATAGTGAACATAATGCGGTAAGTTTGGCAAAAATGCCTTTTATGGATGAATTATTAAAAAAATATCCAAATTCAAAATTAAATGCCAGTGGTACTGCTGTTGGATTACCAGATGGAATTATGGGGAATTCGGAAGTTGGACATATAACTATTGGTTCAGGACGAACCGTGAATCAATTTTTGCGCAGATTTGAATTACTGGATTTGCGTAAAAATAAACCGTTAAATGATTTTATAAAATCTGTTGCCAAAGATGGCGGAGTTGTTCATGTTGCAGGATTGATGTCTGATGGACGAGTACATGCAGATATTGATTATACGTTAAAAACCATTAAGTACATCGCAAAGCATAATTTGCGTGTTTGTATTCACTTTATTGGTGATGGCCGTGATACACCACCGCAATCTGCTCAAAAATATATTGATTTGATAAGAAAAAAATTATCAAAAGAATTTGAAAATAAATCCGTGTTTTTTGGAACTTTGTCTGGGCGTTATTATACAATGGACAGAAACAAAAATATGGACAGGACTCAATTGGCTTTCGATGCGATTGCAAACGGAAACAGTGAATATCGTGCAAGAAATATAGATAAAGCATTGTCCGATGCTTATGCACGCGGTGAAACAGATGAATTTATAAAACCAACGGTTATAAAGTCTGTTAAACTGACGGCACGTGATGGTTTTTTGTTCTGTAATTACCGTGGGGATCGTGCGCGTCAAATTTTGCGTATGGTTGTTGAAAATGGTTGTCATATATTGTGTTTTTCGCAATATGGCGAAGGTCTGGATGAATTTTGCCCCGCAATTTTGCCAGACGAACAAATAACAAATACTTTGGGGGATGTTTTGGAAAAAAACGGAAAAAGTCAATTGCGTATCGCAGAAACAGAAAAATATAATCATGTGACATATTTTATGGATGCGCAACGTAATGTTGATTATGAAGCGGAAGAAAAAGTTTTGGTTCCATCACCTTCTGTTTCTACATTTGATATGAAACCTGAAATGTCAGCAAAAAAAATCACGGATGCACTTTTGAAACGACTTTCAAAATTTGATGTTGTGTTGTTGAATTTTGCAAATGGCGATATGGTTGGGCATACTGGTAATGAAAAGGCTGCTATCAAGGCGATGGAATGTTTAGATAAACAATTATCACGTATTGTGCCAGCAGTATTAGATTTGGATGGGGTTGTTTTAATAACGGCTGATCATGGTAATGCAGAACAAATGTGGAATTATGAACATAATATGCCGTTGACTTCACATACGACAAATCCTGTGCGTTTTGTGGTGGTTTCTAAGGAAAGATTTGTTGTTCATAATGGTGGTTTGAAAGATGTTGCTCCAACTATATTAAAATTGTTAAACATTAAAAAGCCTAAAGAAATGACAGGAAAGTCGTTGATATAAAAAAACATCCGCCACAAAGGCGGATATTTTTATGCTTTAATTTTTTTATTTTGTATTAAAACCAAATTCATCCATTTGAGCTTTGAGTCTGGCTTGGTTTATGTTGTGAATAATTGAAAATTTGTTTGATTTTTCCAATTGTTTTAACAACAACAAATCTCCACGTTGATGAAATGTGTAATTGTGGAACACGTTGTTTCCGGTGTTTACTATTTTTTCACCAATTTTATTACCATATACTAATAATGATTTGTTTTCCTTGTCTTCGCCTAAAACACATGCTATTTCATATTTGTGATCAAAATATTGAATTGCTTCTTTATCACCTTCTTGCCATTTGTCGCTCACTATCCAACCAAGATCTGGTGCTAAAAATCCATCACGTGTTTTTTTAGGACCAAGGGCGGTTTTATAAGGGTGTTTATTAAATTCATCCAAAGATATCAATGTGTATTTAAAACATTGTTCAAATTCAGTTCTGTCTACTATTATATACGATGTTGTCATTAACATTTTAAGTCCTTTTTATTAGTTCTTTGTTTTTGAAAAAAATTACGAAGCATTTCAGCAGATTGATTAGCATATTCTGGCATTTGAATAACGTTCGGTTTCCAAAGGTGTTTATCGTTTTCAAATATCTTTGCATTTGCAGTTATGCCACCGCCTTTTTCATCTGTGGTAGCAAAATAAATATTTTTAATTCTTGCAAAAGAAATAGCAGTTGCACACATAGCGCATGGTTCCAAGGTTACATATAAATCACAATCGTCTAAAAATTTAATATTTAATTTTTTACATGCTTTATTAATAGCGACTATTTCGGCATGCAGAGTTGGATTTTTTGATTTTTGTACCCTGTTTTCGCCACGGGCTATGATTTTGCCGTCTTTGACAATTACAGCACCAATAGGAACATCATCATGCGACAATGCTTTTTTTGCTAATAAAAATGCTTGATTCATAAAATTCATAATATACACTTTATAGCATGAAATCGAATTTGCAAATTATTTCTGGAAAATACAGGGGCAAAAAGTTGAATTTGCCAAACGATGCTCGCCCAACACAAAATATGGCGCGTGGTGCTTTGTTCAACATATTAAATGGCATAATTGATTTTAGTGGTGCGGTTTCTGTATGGGATGCGTTTGCTGGTTCGGGCGCTTTTGGATTGGAATGTTTGTCACGATTTAATAATCCCATGGTTGTTTTTACAGACAATTCCAGTAATTCTGTAGATACGATTAAAAAGAATTTATCGTCAATAAGTGAACGTGCAACAATAGAAAAAACAGACACTATATCAGCAATACCGCGGTTTGGGGGTATGGCAGATTTGATTTTTGTAGATCCCCCCTATTCTGATTTTGGCTTAGGATTATTGTTTGTGAAAAAATTAGGTAAAATTGCTAAAACGGGCGCGATTTTAATATGGGAATTTGAAAAAATTCAAGACACACCAAGATTAGATGAAAATTGGGAAATATTGAAAGACAAGACTTATGGTCGTGCCAGATTTTTGTTTTTAGTTAAAAAATAATCATAAAAAACTTGATTTTTTGCGATTTTTGATAAATAATATGCCCCGCATAACACCCTTGGAGGTTGTGTAATATGATAAAAAACATAAAAAGGATTAAAAATGTCAATTAAATTAAATGCTGAAATTCGCAAGGTTGCTGGCAAGGGGGCCGCACGTGCAGTTCGCAAGAATGCAAACATCCCTGCTGTTATCTATGGCGAAAAGAAAGGACCTGTATCCATCGAATTGAATGGACGTGATTTTAATATGTTGTTGGGACAACCATCTTTGCGAACAAAATTGTTTGAAATTACAACACCAAATGGCAAAGAAGACGCTATGTTGATGGATATTCAATATCATCCTGTGTCTGATAAAGTTGTTCATGTTGATTTCAAAAGAATCAATGTCAAAGAACCTGTTCGTGTTGTCGTTCCGGTTGAAGTTATCAATGCTGATATTTCCAAAGGTCTTAAATTGGGTGGTGTTTTGAACTTCGCTGTCCGTAAGGTTGGCTTAGTTGGTTTGGTTGCAGATATGCCTGAAAAAATCACTATTGATTTGGCAAATGTGACAATTGGCGATACAATTCACGGATCTGATTTGGTGTTGCCAAAAGGTATTAAGTTAGGTTTACATATGGCAGATTTGGCGTTTGCTACAATTGGTGGTAAAATGCCAGAAGAAGCAGATGCAAAATCTCAAGCAGCAGCTGCTGCTGCAGCAGCGCCAGCAAAAGCGGCGCCAGCAAAGAAATAATATCTTTGGTGTATATAGAATTAACCGCCCAAACGGGCGGTTTTTTATATGAATAAATGCCATAATAATTTTATTGTTTTACCCCTTGAAATACACTTGATGCTAACTATATTTCTGTTAAGCAAAAAACTTATCTAAGGAGTAAAAATTATGGCAAAAGTTTTAGGTATTGATTTAGGTACAACTAATTCCGCTATGGCTTTCATGGATGGTAGTGATCCAAAAATTATTGAAAATTCTGAGGGACAACGTACAACCCCATCTGTTGTGGCGGTTACAAACAACGGTGAACAATTGGTTGGTATTACTGCAAAGAATCAGGCTGTAACTAATCCTGAAAACACAATTTATGAAATTAAACGTTTAATGGGGTTAAGATATGACAGCGAAGCGGTCAAAGAAATTCAAAAACGCGTTCCTTATAAAATTGTTGCAGGCGATAATGGTGATGCTTGGGTTGAAATTGATGGTAAAAAATATGCCCCTTCTCAAATTTCTGCAATGATTTTGTCTAAACTTAAAAAAGATGCAGAAAGTTATTTAGGTGAAAAAATAACCGATGCCGTTATAACCGTACCTGCATACTTTAATGACTCTCAACGTCAGGCAACAAAAGACGCTGGTCGTATTGCTGGATTAAACGTGTTGCGTATCGTTAATGAACCAACTGCTGCTGCATTGGCTTATGGTTTAGATAAAGACAAAGATGGTATAATTGCGGTTTACGATTTAGGTGGTGGTACATTCGATGTGTCTATATTGGAAATAGTTGATGGTGTGTTTGAAGTAAAATCTACAAATGGTGATACTGCATTGGGTGGTTCTGACTTTGATGCACGTGTTTTGAAATATTTGATTGAAGAATTTAAATCACAAACAGGCATTGATTTATCAAACGATAAATTGGCATTACAAAGATTAAAAGAAGCAGCAGAAAAAGCAAAAATTGAATTGTCTTCAAAGACTTCTACGGAAATCAATTTGCCTTATTTGACTGCAGACAGCACAGGTCCAAAACATTTTAATACTACATTGACGCGTGCTAAACTTGAATCTTTGGTTGCTGATTTAATCGAAAAAACGATTGAACCATGCAAAAAGGCTTTGAAAGATGCTGGACTTACAACATCACAAATCAATGAAGTTATTTTGGTTGGTGGACAAACACGTATGCCAAAGGTTGTAGAAACTGTAAAAGAATTCTTTGGTAAGGAGCCACATAAGGGTGTAAATCCTGATGAAGTGGTCGCACTTGGTGCTGCTATTCAGGGTGGTGTTTTGAAAGGTGAAGTCAAAGATGTTCTTTTGTTGGATGTTACACCATTATCTTTGGGTATTGAAACTTTGGGTGGTGTGTTCACAAGATTGATTGACAGAAACACAACAATTCCAACTAAAAAATCTCAGATATTCAGTACTGCTGAAGATAATCAATCTGCGGTAACAATTCGTGTGTTCCAGGGCGAACGTGATATGGCTGCTGATAATAAATTGCTTGGTCAGTTTAATTTGGAAGGTATTGCACCTGCCCCACGTGGTATGCCACAAATTGAGGTGTCTTTTGATATTGACGCAAACGGCATAGTTCATGTGTCTGCTAAAGATAAAGGTACAGGTAAAGAACAAGCGATTTCAATTAAATCTGATGGTGGTTTGTCCGAAGATGAAATCAAACGTATGGTTGATGAAGCTGCTGCTAATGCTGAATCTGATAAAAAGAAAAAAGAATTAGCCGAAGCGAAAAATACGGCTGAAACTGCTGTGTTCAGTATTGAAAAATCACTGAAAGAACATGGTGATAAGATTAGTGCCGAAGAACGCGAAGCTATTGAAACAGCTAAGAAAGAATTATCTGATGAATTAGCAAAAGCGGAAGCAACGGTTGAATCTTTGAAAGCAAAAACTGATGCTTTAACTGAAAAAGCGATGAAATTGGGTGAAGCTGTTTATAAAGCTGCCCAAGAAGCGCAAAAAGCAGAAGAAAACAAATCGTCTGAATCTGGTGACAACAATGGCGCAACAGATGCAGATTTTTCTGAAAAGAAATAAATTCTTTCTTTCCTTTGATAAAACCGGGCAATCGCCCGGTTTTTTTGTTGACTTGATATAAAATTAATATACAATCAGTGCGAAAAACAAAGGAGTTTTTTATGTCTAAATTTTTTGCCGAACAAGATATTAAACCATTAAAATTATCTGCATCAACAGATCAGTTATATGAAATTCAAAACTATATAAATGAAACAATTGGTGCTTATATCAACCATCATAAAAAGGCACTGGTTTACTTGTATGGTGAAAAAGATCGTTTGACAACAGAAATAGATATACTTAAAAAAGAGATAAAAGGTAAAGCAAACGCGCCTGAAAACACAAATTTGCGCAGAGCTATGGAACAAATGGCAAAATTAATGTTAAGATAAATGTTATTATGTTCAAAGCTGATATAGAAAAAATGTTAAAAAGTCCAAAGTGCGTCGTGTTGACGTTGACCATTTTAACTATTCTTATTATACAAAGAATTCGACAGATGCGAAATAATAAGATACGATAAAAAACGGGCAGATTGCCCATTTTTTATTTCTTTTTTTCACCAATATAGATTCCTGCATCTGTGGCAATGTGTAGCAGTATATTATCAGGTTCTACGTATGCGTTTGATGTCATGGCACCAAGAATTTTTGGATCTTTTTCTGGTTTGCCAGCTTTGAAAAAATCATCCAATGATACAGTCTTGTATTCACCGTTTTGTAGTGCTGTCATAACAAAAGTTTCGCCAGATTCAATTGCGTTTAAAGCGGTGTCAACAAACCCCGAAGCTAAAATTCTGTCTGTTGCAACGGTGTCGCCTGCCCTTTGGATATGGTCTGGAAAAGCGGTTCTGTTCGGAATGTTCACATTGGTTAATGCGCGTGAAATCATATCTGCGGGTTTGCCAGAATGTCCACGGATTGAAATTCCTTCGGATACCATAATAATACCATAATCGCGTTTAGATTGTTTAATATGTTTTATCAAATTATTTACATCAAATTTGATTTCTGGAATTAAAATGGCATCCGCCGCAATCGCAACCCCAGCATTTAATGCCAGGTTTCCACAATCGCGTCCCATTGTTTGAACAACAAACCAGCGGTGATGGCTGCGTGCAGTCATTAACAGTTGGTCGCAATAAGAAACCAATTGTTGAACGGCGGTATCAAAACCGATAGTTTTGTCTGTTAATGGAACATCCATATCAATAGTCTTTGGAATACAAACCAGTTGCAGATCACTGTAAATTTCACGATAAAGATGAGCTAAAGATAAACTGCCGTTTCCACCAATTAAAACCAGTGCGTCCAATTTTAAATCTTGTAAAGATTTTTTAAGTCTTTTATTAAATGTGCTTAATTTACCAGCACGCGCAGAAGATTCAAAATTTGTTGCACCAGCATTTCCATTTGCCAAAATGCTACCTGCCAAATGAGCAGAAGCAAATTGAAATGTCTTATTTGTTAAATCAACTGTTTTAGTCGGGTTTGAATATAGCCCGTCTGTGCCGTCTTGAATTCCTACTGTATGCCATTTTCGCTGGGTACAACCATCAATTATGCGTTGTATAACTGTGTTTAACCCAGAACAGTCACCCCCAGTTGTCATAATTCCTATTTTTTTAGTCAATGTTTTCTCCTGTTTATGGTTGATACTTATTATACCATAAAAAGATTGACAAATAAATATTTTTTGGAATACTTTTGTCAAAGACAAAGGGGTTTTTGTTATGGCAAATTCTAATATTGGAAAAACAAAGCGTTCTACTGATGATATGATTGATAATGCGATTGATAAACAGCAATCTTGGTTAAATAATCGTCGCAGATTTACACGTTCTTTTTTGAAAAGATTTAATGTGGTTAACGAAAAAGAAGTTGAACCAAAACAAAAAAAAGAAGAAAAGCAACCTGTCAGACAAAATAAAACCAAAACATTTATAAGATCATATTGGTTGCCTATTTTGTGTGCTCTTATTGTTATTTTGTTAGCTGTGTTTGTTATGTTGTTCAGAATAAATGCACCGGTTAAGATTGTTGTACCGACAATTCCAGAACCTGTTATCAAAGTTGTCCAAAAACAAGTTAATGTGCCTTCGTTTGATTTAGTAAGAATAGAAAAATCTGGAAATATAATAGTTGCAGGTCGTAATGTTCGTGAATCTAATATTTCAATATTGATTAATAAAAAAATTGTGGCAACTAAACATACAAACAAATTTGGTGAATTTGTTTATGCGCCGAATGATGCATTGAAACCAGGAAACTATGTAATTTCTTTGATTGATGCAGATAAAAATATAAAGTCAGAAGATTCTGTGTTTATTTATATTTCTGAACAAGGGTATAAAAATTCTGTATCATTATTGATGACCAAAAACGGAAGTAAAGTTATGCAAGCACCTGAATTAATGGATGGTGATTTGGTCGTATCAAAAATAGATTATTTGGATACAGGTCGTATGATTGTGACAGGACGTGCGCTGCCAAGATTGCGTGTGTCTTTGTCTTTGAATGATAAATATTTAGGTTTTGCACGCGTTTCTGATTATAAAAATTTTGGTTTGGGTGCTGATATTGGAAAATTAGAAAGTGGTAAAGAATACAAATTAAACATCCGTCTTCATGATGGCGAAGGTACTACTATCGCAAATATAGAACATGTTTTCGTTATGCCAGAAATGACTGGTGATGATAATACTTTTTATACTGTGCGTCGTGGTGATTGTTTGTGGATAATAGCACGCAATTTTTTACGCCGCGGAATATTGTTCACAATGATTGCTGAAAGAAATAATATAACCAACCCGAATTTGATTTTTCCTGATCAATTGTTGCAAATACCAATGAAAGATTAGATTTTGTAACCAAAGGAGGTAAACATGAAAGACAGCAAACACAGAAATTATAGGTTTATTGAGCCTGTTTCTAAACAAGATGTTTTCGCATCAGAGTTGTTAACAGAAATTAGTATGTTTATGGACAAAACAAAACTTAATCATGATGATTGGATTTTGTTGCGAAGATTGATTCAAAATCTTAAAAAAGGAAAACTTTCTAATAAGGTTTTGAACGGCATAAAGGAAAGGTTTGCCACAGTTCAAAAACAATATCAAAGATAGTTATTTAATTCTGGACTTAGTTTATAAAATCTTGTAGTATGGGTGCTGTCTGCGGGTGTGGTATAATGGTAGCACGAAAGCTTCCCAAGCTTTAAACGAGGGTTCGATTCCCTTCGCCCGCACCAATATTGAAGTTTGTAATTATAAAGAAGATACATTATGACCAGTGATGAGATAAAAGAAACATTGCAAGAAATTTTGGAACTTGCAAAAAATATGGATAAAGAACATTTAAAAAAGATTCTTAAAATATTAATGATATCTCAACAGAAAAACAGGTCTGATTTGTTACCTACCGCGGGATTACGCAATAATGTAAACAAAGCGATAAATGATTGTATGAAAAAAGATCATCTTGAGAAGACTTTTACGTGTCATCAGATGAAACAGATTTATCGAATAATGGGCGATTATGGATATTATCCTACTTGTAAATTGTGTGGTCAGCCGGTTAAAATAGATACAAAAACCTCTCGTAATTCTTTGCGGTATGCACCTTTGGAATTTTCTTGGGATCATATTTATCCTAAATCTTTAGGTGGTTCAAATGACTTGGTAAATATGCAAGTGGCTCATAAAGCATGTAATAACAGCAGAGGTAATACTTTGTTGGAAAGCGAACATTATGTAATAAATATTACTGTGAATTTTGTGTCGTTTAATAGTTTACAAAATCATGATAGAAGCAAAAAATATAGCAGAAGATATGGCAAATTAAGAAAACGTAATTCATGGTGTTGTAAATGTAATCGGCAGGAACACAGATAGATTAGTAATAAAAATTTGACTTTTAACAAAAATTAATCCATAATAAGCCTGCAAATCCCAAAGATTGCTATTATTGAAAACCCTGTGTGCGGTATGCACAAGGAACATCAACCGGCGAGTTTTCGCTCTTGATGGCGGTTTTTGTATGTTTTTGGGAAACAAGATAACAAAACAAGGAGTATAAAATGGCAACAGTTATCAGATTGGCGCGTTACGGTGCAAAAAAACGCCCTTATTATCATGTAATAGTCACAGATTCTCGTAATGCACGTAATTCTGGGGCTATTTTGGAAACAGTTGGTAAATATAACCCAATGTTAGCCAAAGGCGATGAAAAACGCGTTATTTTGAATGTTGAAAAAATTAAAGAATGGATGGCTAAGGGTGCAAAACCATCTGATCGTGTTTATAAATTCTTAGTAAATGCTGGCTTGGTTTCTGCTAAACCTATTCCAACACAAACAAAGAAGAATCAACCTTCTGAAAAAACACAACAAAAGGCAAAAGATAAAGCAGATAAACTTGCCAAGATAGCTGAAGAAAAAGCAAAAGCAGAAGAAGCAGCAAAGGCCGCAAGCGAAGCGCCAGCTGAAGCACCAGCAGAAGAACAAGCAACAGAAGCTGTGGCTGAATAATTGGAAGACAACTGAAAAAAATGACCAGCAAATGCTGGTCATTTTGAGAGGTAAAATTATGAATAATCTAAAATGTCCTTTTGATGATGGTTTTTGTGAACGCAAACAAATTTATGCGGAAGAATTAAGAACTTTTGCTTTTCGTAATCCTGAATTGGTTGTCCCATATCAAAATAATTTTTTTGCTGGGTGTCCAATAAGAAGCGAAATTGAACGCAAAGAAGTCTGCAAAAGATATTTGGAATATTTGCTTAAAATTACAAATGAACGACAACGCTAAGATTTTAGTCGGTAAAATTGTTGCACCCCAAGGTATTCGTGGGGAGGTTCGTGTACAATCATTTGCCGAACAAACATCCGATTTTAAAAACTTTCATGTTGTATCTGATAAATTTAACAGCGAAAGTTTTCATTTTGTTCGTGTGGTTCCTAATGCCAATGTTGTGATCGCGCGAATTGATGGTGTTAATGACAGAAATACTGCAGAAACATTGCGTGGCACAGAATTGTTCATAAATCGTAATTCTTTGCCACAAATACAAGATGGTGAATATTATCAATCTGATTTAATTGGTTTCACCGTTGTTCGTGATGGTAAAAAGATAGGTGTTGTTGAATGTTTTCAAAATTATGGTGCTGGTGATATTATTGAATTAGATAATGGCGAAATGGTGTCCTTTATTGGTGCTATCGTCGATGAACAACAAAAAACTATAAAAGTGTTATAACCGGATAAAAGCCCTGATAATTGAAGAGATAGAAAGATTCAAAATTAATATATTCTTAAATAAGGAGTTTAAATATGCATACAAAATTTGTTACACCGTTGATAGATCATGATTGTCCAGATGGCAAAAACGAAAAGAATTGTGCTTTGCGTAAATATTTAAAAGAAAAACCATTATTGTTTAAAAAATCTAAAAAAGATAAAACAATGTTGATTCCAACTACTGAACTTTATAGATTGGCTCGTGCTGAATATATTCATGCTATAGAAAATATGAATTCTATTTGTCGTGACTGTTTAGAAGGAAAAAGTAAATAACAATGCATTTTAATATATTGACTATTTTTCCAGAAATGTTTCCAGGAACCCTGTCAGGTGGGGTTGTTGGGCGTGCTTTGGATAAAGGCATTTGGTCAATGGATGTTGTTAATATTCGTGATTTTGCTATTAACAATTATGGCAGTGTAGATGATGAGCAGTTTGGTGGTGGTGCTGGGATGGTTATGCGTCCTGATGTGCTTGGAAATGCTATAGATTCTATAAAAAACAAAGGAAAAATCATTTTCTTTTCGCCACGAGGAAGGCAATTAAATCAAAAGTTGGTCCGTGAATATATAAAATGTGATAATTTTACCCTGCTCTGTGGCCGATATGAAGGTATCGACCAAAGGGTGATAGATGAATATGATATCGAAGAGGTTTCTGTTGGTGATTATATCTTGTCTGGTGGTGAATTAGCAGCACAGATTTTTATTGACAGTACAGTTCGTTTGTTAGATAATGTGCTCGGTGGCGGTGCTGATTCCACCACTAATGAAAGTTTTGAAATCGGCGGGTTAGAATGGCCATTATATACCCGTCCGTCGGTATGGCGTGGACAAAGTGTCCCAGAAGTCCTGCTGTCCGGTCACCATGGCAATATAGAACGGTGGCGGAAACAACAATCGGATGAAATAACAAAAGAACGTCGTCCGGATTTAATAAAGGAAAAATAAAATGAGTATTATTAAAAAAATTGAACAGGAACAAGTTGCAAAATTAAAAGGTAATAAAGTAATTCCTGATTTCAAAGCTGGTGACACAGTAAAAGTTCACGTAAAAATTAAAGATGGTGAAAAATTCCGTATCCAGATATTCGAAGGTGTTGTTATCGCACGTGATGGTGGTACAGGCAACAATGCTTCGTTTACTGTACGTCGTGAATCTTATGGTGTTGGTGTTGAACGTAAGTTTCCATTGTATACACCTGCGATCGAAAAAATTGAAAAGATTCGCGTGGGTAAAGTTCGCCGTTCAAAATTGTTCTTTTTGCGTGGTTTGTCTGGCAAAAAGGCAAGAATTGTTGAAGATTTGTCTGCTAATGCGACAAAGAAAGAAGAAAAATAAATTTCTTTATTTTTACATCCCTCACTTTTGTGAGGGATTTTTTTATTTATAAAAATTGACTTAATGATAATATCGCGATAATATATTAAGTATGAAAAAAATAAATTATATTTTTACTGTTTTGTTTTGTGCTTTGGCGCCCTGTTTTGTGTCTAGTAATGCTTTTTCTTATGTAGAAAAAAACGTCGCTGTTGTTCGCATAATGAATAAGGCTGCTGGAAAAGCACAGGTTGCATCTTTGACTGTTGGAAAATCTTTTCAACACGATGGGTTGGTTATAAATGTAAAAAACTGTAAACAAACAGATCCTTTTGATGCGGAAAATTTTTTCGCATTTCTTGAGATATACACAAAAACAGAAGGTCGTATTTTTAGTGGATGGATGAATCGTAATGAGCCTGGTCAAAATCCATTACAAGATGATACCTATGATGTATGGTTGGAAAAGTGTGAGTAAAAAATGACACAAAGAACGAAAATACAACAAATAAAGTTGATTATAAAAATAGCCATTGTTGTATGTGTGTTGTGTGTATTTCTGATATTGGGTTTTTTTGTAAAACCAATACATACTTTTGAAAAATCACATATGAAAAAATGGTTGTCTTTATCGGAACAAGAACGTATAACCACTGTTCAACGTATTGTTCCAAATGCAGAAAATCAGGATTTGTTGATAAATTGTATTACCAAAATTGCTGAATTGCCGGATTCTAATAAAATGATTATCAATGATGCGGCAGTGCTTTGTTATAATGGTATAAAACTTAATTCAAAATCAGAAGAAGATTAAATTAAAATGAATACTGAAAAATTAATCATTACAGATATGGGTGGCGATGCTGTAAAAGAACAATCAGAACAATCTGTCTTGTGTTTAGGCATAGAAACGTCTTGTGATGAAACCAGTGCTGCGATTGTAGATAGTAATAAAAATATTTTGTCGCATATAATATATTCCCAGATACCTGAACATCAATTATATGGTGGGGTTGTGCCCGAACTAGCTGCACGTGCACATATTTTAGCTATTGATGAAGTTATAAAATTGACTTTGGAACGTGCTGGAAAAACAATTAATGATATCGATGTTATTGCGGCAACTGCTGGCCCTGGATTGATTGGCGGTGTGTTAGTTGGCTGGATGGCTGCAACAGGTATTGCAAATGCTACAAACAAACCTTTGATTGCGGTGAATCATTTGGAAGGACATGCGTTAGTGCCACGATTAAAAGCAACATCTGCTAGTGATTCTGCAACGAATTTAGATGTTAGTTTTCCGTATTTATTGATGCTAGCATCTGGTGGGCATTGTCAGATTTTGTTGGTTCGTGATGTGGGTAAATATGAATTAATCGGGCAAACTTTGGATGATAGTGCTGGTGAGGCATTTGATAAAATTTCTAAGATGTTAGGACTTGGTTATCCTGGTGGACCGGTAGTAGATAAACGCGCACAGTTAGGAGACAATAAACGTTTTAAGTTTCCTCGTCCGTTGTGTGATAAACCTGGTTGTGATTTTTCTTTCTCTGGTATAAAAACCGCAGCACGTATGTTGTTGGATAAAACGACACAATCAGATATAGATGAAAAACTTATAAATGATTTTTGTGCTTCTTTTCAATCAGCAGTGGTTGATTGTATAATAAACAGATTAACCAATGCTATGCATGACGAACGCGTTAAAAAAGCGGATCCAAAAGTTTTGGTTGTGGCTGGTGGAGTTGCGAAAAACAGTGCTATACGTAATGCAATGGAAAAATTGGCAAATAAATTTGATATGCAATTTGCGGCGCCACCTATGAATTTGTGTACAGATAATGGTGCAATGATCGCGTGGGCTGGTTTAGAAAATTACAAAAAAGGAAATATTGTATCAAAACCAATTGCTCCCCGCCCCCGCTGGCCATTGACGGAATTATAAAAATTTGGTATAATGCAACACATGAAAGAATACTCGCAACGATATGAAGAATTTACAAAAGCGACAATTAAATTAGCCGAACAGATTCATAATGCTAATAAAGAAAAGGTCGCAAAGGCAAAATATACCTTGCCACAAATAACACTCGCGTTGCGTAATATATATAAAGACCCGATATTTCACGAAAAATTTGTATCAAGTAAAATGTCGGACAATAAATGGTCTTCCGGTTTTTGTGCTGTAGCCAGTGTCATTATATATGAAATGTATGGTGGGGAAGATGTGTGGGAATTAATGGCAATTCGATCAAAAGATTGGCCACGTAGTCCGGTGGTGTTTTTGCGTGATAAAGCAACAGGTATTAATTTTGGAACAACAGGGGAACATTTTTATCCTGAAACAATACCATATGAAATTGGAAGACCAGTGGATACGGAAAGAATAAAAACACCAAACAAAGAAATGTTTAAAAATGTATTGTTGTTTGAATTAAATCGTCTTAATAATAAATCTGCGAAATAAAAGATAAGATGTTGTTACCTAAACCAGAACCTTTTGTTAAGCCAGATATGATATTCAGTGTTTCTGATGCGGCGACTTTACTGAAGAAAATTGTTGAAACAGCATTCCCAGAAATTCGTATACGTGGTGAATTGTCGCAAATTACACATGCAACTTCTGGACATTTGTATATGACTATCAAAGATGCAAATGCTGCAATAAATGCGATTATTTGGCGTGGAACACCGGTGAACTTTAAATTAGAGGAAGGCGCCGAAGTTATAATAACTGGGCGTTTTACGACCTATCCTGCGCGCAGTAATTATCAGATAATTATAAATTCTATTGAATTGGCTGGTGTTGGTGCGATATTAAAAATGTTGGAAATGCGTAAACAAAAATTAGCGGCAGAAGGTTTGTTTGATTCATCAAAGAAAAAAACGTTACCACGATTTCCACAAACCATCGGTGTCGTAACAAGTCCTACAGGTGCTGCTTTCCAAGATATACAAAACAGATTGCGCGAAAGATTTCCGGTACATATATTGCTTTATCCTGCTACTGTGCAAGGTACAACTGCTGCAGCCGAAGTAGCAGCTGGGATTGAATATTTTAATACAAAAAATAATGTTGATGTTATTATTGTTGCACGCGGTGGAGGTTCTTTGGAAGACCTGTTGCCGTTTTCAGAAGAAGTTGTCGTTCGTGCGGCAGCTGCTAGTCATATACCGTTAATTTCTGGTGTTGGACATGAGCCAGATTGGATGTTGATTGATTTTGCAGCAGATGTTCGGGCACCTACTCCGACTGGTGCTGCTGAAATGGTGGTTCCAACTAAATTGTCTTTGATTCAAGAATTAGATAATTTATCACATAGATTAAACACGGCGTTTATGTCGCAAATCGTTCAATATAAACGCAATATAAATAATGTGAACATAAAAAGTCCAAAACAAATTTTGATGGAACAAATGCAGCGTTTAGACGATATCAGCAGAACTATGGGATTGATAATTGCTGCAAAAACACAGAATATAAGGCAAAAAATTGAATTGGTGTCACGTTTCCCGATTATACTTGAAAACAGGTTTAAATCTTTGAATCAATCATTGGTGCATATGGATCAAATGCTGAGCAGTTTAAGTTATAAAAATGTTTTACAACGTGGTTTTGCGATTGTTCGTGATAAAGATAATAAAATTATCAGTACAAGCACTGCTATACCCGCAAGCATTGAATTTGGCGACGGCATATTAAAACTTGACAAATGATAATTTAAGTCTATAATATTTTTCCGAACAAGAATATAGTTAAAAAAGAGGATGTTTAAATGATTGTTATACCAGAATCTAATTCTTCGTTAGATACAAAGGTTTTGTTTGAAGTTTTGGAAAAAGCAGAAGTTACAGTTGAAGTTTTAACTGTGAATGAATCAAAAGTCGAACATTATAGTGTTTGTCAATCTGGTAAGGTTGTGTATGAATGTCTTAAACATACATATCGTTTGTCCTCTAAATCATCGTTGCAATTAGTGCAAATCGGAAATTTTAATTTGAAAAAAAATATTAAAAATAATCCATCAAAACAAAGTGGTGCCTTGGAACCAGAAAAAAGACAAGAACTTTGTGATTTAGTAAAGAAGATTGAAGAAAAAGCTTACGCTTCAAAAATAAACGGTACAAAACAATATTAAAAAGCTTGTTGTTGCGCCATTGTTATATAACACAAAGCGATTTTCTGTTTTAAATATTTTTAATTAAAGTTTTAGCGGTTGCAATTGATTCAGGTGTTATTTGCATACCACTTATTATGCGTGCAATTTCATTTATTCGGTTATCACCAGTGATTTCAACAACACTTGTGGTCGTGGTGTCGTTTTCGCTTTGTTTAGAAATCTTGAAGTGTTTGTCTGCAAAACCGGCAACCTGGGCAGAATGAGTTACAACCAATAATTGTTCGTTTTTGGCTAATTTATTTAATCTTTCCCCTACCGCAGAAGCCGTTGCACCACTTATACCGGTGTCTAATTCATCAAATACAATTGTTTTTCTGTTGCTTGGATTGTTGAGCGCGACACGCAACGCCAACATAAAACGCGATAATTCACCACCAGATGCGATTTTGTTTAAAGGTGCAAATGGTGTTCCAGGATTGGTTTTTATTGTGAATACGATATTGTCTGTGCCGTTAATAGTTGCTTCTGTTTTTTGAATATCGACAATAAAATCAGCAGAACCTAATTTTAAATCTGGTAATTCTTTTAATATTTGTTTGCGTAAATTGTCTGCCGCTGTCTTTCGTAATTCGGATAAAGCATTTGCTTTGTCGTTAAATATTTTTTTATATTTGTTAACATCGGTTTCGCATTTTTTTAATTCAGCATCGCTGTTATCAATCGCGTTTAACTGATTTTCCATTTCAATTAATTTAGCAGCCAATTCATCAGCAGAACACCTGTGTTTTCGCGCAAGAGAACGAATAGCAAATAAACGTTCTTCGATTGTATCTATATCTTCAACATCGGTGTTTTCTGGATGAATTTGTTCGCCAACTTCTGCGACAACAGACGCAGCATCATACAATTTATCTATTTGTTCGGTGTATGGATTAGGATCGGTTTTTATCCGTTCTAATATATGTGCAACAGAACAAATTTGTTCGTCTAAAGAATTTCCGTTATTTTTTAAAACAGTAATTGCATCTGTCAATATTGCCGCGTTTTTTTCTGCGTCCATCATTTTAGCGCGCGCTGTTGCTAAATCTTCTTCTTCGCCTATTTGTGGGTTAATTTTGCGCAATTCATTAACATTGTGTTCTAAGAAATCACGTTCAGTTTCTGATTTTTCTAAAATTTCTGTTAGTTGTTTTAATCGTTTTTGTGCTTCGTGTAAATCATTATATGCGTTCTTTGTTTGTTGAAAACATAGGTTAAATTCAGGGTTATAAAGACGTGCATATTCATCTAAGGCGGTTAAATGAGTCGTTGAATCTAATAATGAATGACTTTCAAATTGTCCGTGAATTTCAACAATTTCGTCACCGATTTGTTTTAATGTTTTTACTGATACAGGTATATCGTTAATCCATGCCCTACTTTTCCCGTCATTTGACAAAGTGCGTCGCAAAATTAAACCGTCGTTATAATCTATACCATTTTCATCTAATATTTGTTTAACATTATCATTTACAAAATCAAATTCAGCACTGACAGATGCCATATCACAACCATTACGAATTAATCCTGTATCAGAACGTGCGCCCAAAGCCAAAGACAATGCATCTAATAAAATACTTTTACCAGCACCAGTTTCGCCGGTCATAATATTAAGCCCTTTACCGAATTGTAAATTCAGTTTTTCTATTAAAACGATGTTTGAAATATGTAGACTGATTAACATACTGGAATTATACCGTGTATTCGTAAAGTTTCAACTGTTTTAATATGCTAGATGAGAGAAGCCCCACAATGTATAGCAAGAACAAATTATGCTTAATACAGTTACAATGCATGATAGCCAGTTTTTGTATTTTGGTGTAATTACTCTGGTTACAAAAAACGCTGCTATACCTGTGAGTATAATTGTTGGTAAACCAATAAGGGCAAACCTTGTAAAATCATTAGAAAGAGACATTAGCCATTCGTTTAGACTGGTGTTTTTCCACAAGTATAGCATTGTTAACCCTAAAACAATTGTCGTGCATGCGTACCATGTTATACACACGGCAGGCACCAATGCAATCCAACGAGATATTATATTTATTTTATTTTCTTTTTTCATTTTTGCCCCTTTTTTTTGTTTTTTTATATAGCCTGTAATTGCCAATCAGTCAGCCACAAGATATAGCCGTTTATTTTATAATTTGGATATGCTGATTTTAATAATTCACGATATTCGTTTAGCTGGTGTTTGTATTTATCTATAAATATCGTTTTATCTGTATCTGTTTTATAATCAATAAAATCTATAGTTTTTGTTTCTTGGTTTATTAAAAGCCTGTCTATTCTGCGACTTACAAAGTGTCCGTTGATAAAACCTGCTATAGGAACTTCTGTTCTGGTGTGTTGTGTAAAAAATTGTTTTAAATATGGTCGATTTAAAATTTCTTTAATAATTTCAGGCGCGTTGCAGTTGTTAATAGCATCGTTAACAACAAGGTGCTGTAAAACAGAATGTATTTTCGTTCCTGTTTTTGTTGCAAATTCTTTATTCTTTGCACCAGTCAAAAAATTTTGTAAAGTCTGTGTCATTTGTTATCCGTACCGTGTCTTCGTTAATATAAGAATCTTTTACTTGTGAAAAGATATTCCATAATTGTTTATGCCAAACCATGTCTGGTGCGCGTTCTGAATCGCAACCGTATATGTATAATTTATCGGCTGTTCTTGTCATCGCAACATAAAGTAATCTGTAATATTCAGCAATGCTGTCTTGTTTGTTCTTATCAGAAATATCTTGTATAATTTTCGAATTGCCAGATTTCCATAACCATAAATCGTATTGATGATTATTGTGCAAATAATTTACATCTAAGATTTCGTTTGGTTTTGGGAAAGAAAGTGTATCTATCAAGAATACTATTTTTGAATCAAGCCCCTTACTGCCATGTACAGTCATTATGCGTACACCTTGAGATGCGTCCATATCACGTTTGATTTCGCTGTCGCCTGTAATAAACCATTTTAAGAAATGATAAAGTGTTCCTGATTGTGTTCTTTCGTACGCTAAACACATTGTTAAGAATTCTTCTAGTGGGTCTATTATCTGTTTGCCAAGTGCAGATATAAATTTTTTTCTATTATTATTTTTGTTTAAAACATATGTAAAAAACGAATATGGTGCCAGTTTTTTTGATTTTTCACAAATGTCAATTAAGTCGTAATAAATATCTGATTTTTTATCAAACAAAACGTTATGAAACAGTGACAATTTTTCATTGTTTTTTATTTTACATAAATTAAAAATATCTTGTTCGTTCAATTGATAAAATGGGCTTTTTAATAAACAACATAAACTATAGTCGTTTTTGTCGTCGATGCAAAATCTTATTAAATGCAACAAGTCTTTTATTGCAGAAAATTCTGGTAATTTTATTCTGTCATTTCCGGCAATGTCTATTCCACGTTTTTTTAAACCAGTTGATAGAAAATCCACAAAAGGACCACGCCTTTGTACTAAAATCATAATGTCTTTTGGTTTTGTGTTTTCAGATTTTACTAGTGATTCTATTTTGTCTGCTATCATGTTGGCGTAAAGTTTATTTTTTTTATCGCCAGTTTCATCGCATTTAAAAAGATTGTGTATTTCAACAAATCCATCGGTTTGTTGTCTGAAACATTTGTGTTTGTTGTTAATGAATTTTGTTTGTTTTATTATTTCAGGACAATCAAAAAAACAATCTACGGTTTCAAGAATTGGTTTAAGAGATCTAAAACTTTGATCTAATGATATTTCTTGGATTGTGCGATAATTGTTTTTGATTTGATCTTCTATTATTTGTCTGCTTTCCGCAAAAGCACGCGGATCTGCGTTTTGGAAGCCATATATAGATTGTTTCGTGTCGCCCACAACAAATATAGAACGATTATTAATATTGTTGCCGTCTGTAAAAAAATCACCAGCTAGTGCACGTAAAATATTCCATTGTTGTGGACTAGTATCTTGTGCTTCATCAACTAAAATGTGTGAAAGAGATATATCCATTTGTGATAAAACCCAACCCATAACATCGGGTTTCAAAAATAGTTTTTGTGTGTAAAGAATTAAATCTTCAAAATCTAAAAGATTGTGTTCTTGTTTTATTGTGCGATATGTGTTTGCAAAATCCATTGCTAAATCAAATAAGGCAACGGTATTTTTAAATACTTCTTGATTTAATAAATGTTGTTGTATTTTGTAGACGCGTAACGCTTCTGTGCCAAATAAATTATCAGTTAAAAATTTTTTATCTATTTCGTTTTGTTGTGTTAAATATAAATCTTTGTATTTTTCAAAATTTATCGTATTATCAATATATTGTTGTGTTATGTTAATTATATTTTGTAGATATTTTGCTGGTTTTTTATTTGAATCTAAAATACTTTGGGCAAGCATAATTATTTGTGATAAATAATCTGGTTTTTCATGTGTGTTTATATCATTTTTAATTTGTAATATATCGCTTATAGTGTTTATAAAATAATCTCTATAACTGTTTATATTGTTAACTTGGAAAAACGAACGATAATGCCCTAATAATAATTCACGTAAATCATTTAAAAAATATTCAGATTTAATATCGATGATTCTGTAAAAAGCATCTAAAGTGTTTTGTATATTTGCTATGTCTTTAAAAGAATTATTTATCATACGATTAAAAGCTTCGTCTAATAAAACTTTTTGTGCAGCCCCAGATACTAGCGACCAAGACGGCGAAATACCTGCTTCCAAAGGAAAACGATGCAAAATTTCTTCACAAAATCCGTGAATGGTTTTTATTTTTAACATATCGGGATTGTCGATATATAAATAAAATATTTTGCGTGCTAAAACTAAATCTTTTTTGGTTGGTATATTGTTTTCTGTTACGGTTGTTAATAATTCTGATAATTCTGTATCACTTGTGGTTGCCCATTTGCGTAATTCTTTTAAAATGCGATTTCGCATTTCACCAGCAGCCGCATTTGTATATGTTAGACATAAAATTCCAGATGTGGAATTTTGATTGTACAGACCGTTTCTGAACAATATGCGTAATAAACGATGTACCAAAACTTTGGTTTTTCCTGTGCCTGCATTGGCTTGAACCCATATGTTTTCTGATGGGTTTGATGCAGCAATCTGTGCAGAAGAAAAAACTTCGTTTTGTTTCATTTATACCCTTGCTTTATTAAAAAGATTTTAGTATAAATTCCCTTAGAGTTCAAGGAAGATATTTTTAGGAGAAATAATCATGAATCAAATATTACTAATTGTTGCGTGTTCGTTGTTGTTTGTACTATTTATTAATTTAATATGTTTGTTTTTTATTTCGCGCAAATCTCAACGTGTTATGCAATCTTTATTAGAAATAATGACGCATCCAGAAAGTGCAAAAGTTCAAGATGCAACGCGTGTTTTAGACACTATATTAAAAGATGAAATTACAAAGATTGATAACAATTTTAAATCTATGGTTGGTACTTTACAGAATCAAATTAATCACACGGAAGAAATAAAACATGCTTTGGGTGAACAAAATGATAAAATGGTTACTGTGGCAGATGATGCGGTAAAGAAGATTGCAACAATGTCACAAAGATTAGATAACACCGTTGAAGGGTTGGGCGAAATTGTATCGTCTGCTGGTTGGAATGACGTGCAGCATAGTGTTGATAATTTTTCTGCTACGGTTGAAAGTTTATTAAATAGAATATCGGAAACTACAACGGTAACAACGGAACGTGCTACTCAATTGCAGGAACAAATATCACAGTCTTTGGATATGGAACACCAGATAAGCGAACAATTACAATCTACATTTGCTTCTAATTCGGAAAATATGGAAAAATTAACTGCTTCCGCAAATGCTTTACAACAGCAATTAACAGAACTTAGCGCTAGTGTGACAAGCGGATTTGAAAATGTTACAAAATCGTCTTCTGAGTATAGCGAAACAATGCATCAAAATGATAAATTATTAAGTGATTATCTAACCAAATTGTCTGAGTTTACAAAACGTGCAAACAAAGAATTGGTTCGCCAGGTTAATACTATGACAGAAACAGCAAATGTTGTTGGCGCAAATATAAGATTGGCAGAAGCATCTATTGATAAACAATTACGTAAATTAGAAAGTGCAATAGAAGCGTTGAGTAATTCTACGACAAACACAACAAATTCTGTTCGTGGAATTACTAATGAATTGGCAGGTTTGACTAATCGATTTGATAATGAAATACATGATTTTTCAACTGGTGTTGTTCAAGAAATCAAGGATGTGTCTGGGGTTGCAAACGAAACACTTGAAAACACTAAAATTGCGGCAACAGAATTTGCTAATTCTGTAAAAACCATGGGGATTGGCGTACGCGAAACATTGATAGAAATGAATAAGGCACATACTCAATTAGCAGGACAATCTGAAAACCTTATTAAAATGTCTACCGAAACTACGGAACAATTAAAGCCTTTGTCAGAGCTAATAGAAAAATACTATGTTGCCCTGCCAGATTTGGCGTCTGGTTCGCGCGATATGAGTGAGAATTTAAACCAGATAGTAAACACATTGGTCGAAAAAATTAATATTATGAAGACGACCATAAGTGAATCTTTGGCTAATATTAATAATTCTTCGGTTGAATTAGGTGATATTGCGGGGCAATCGCGTCAACAAATGATAGATTTAATGTCTGATTATGCAAAGGCTGTTGAGGCTATGCAAAGTTTGAATAAACAGATGATGGTTGCAAGGGCTTCTGCGCCAATGGATGCAATTAAAGTTGCACCGGCGACTACATATAAGCCGGTTAGTACGAAAGATTTTCTGAATCAAACGGATAAGTTGTTTGATAAATTGTATGAGCAATCCGTTGATTTAACACGTGCTTCTGGGGCGCAAATTCCAGATGTTGTGTGGAAGAGATACAATGATGGCGATAATAAAGTTTTTGCGAAGTGGTTGGTAAAAATGTTTGAAGCATCTAATAAAAAACAAATTCGTGAAACTTTGAAATCTGATAAAGTATTTAATTCTCAGGCAATACAATTTATGCGTAATTTTGAAAAAATATTGAACGGTGCAGAACAAACAAATGATGCCGATACAGTAAAGACGGCTTTGCTTAAAACGGATTTGGGCGTTATTTATGAAATAATACGTAAGAATATGTGATCTATCTGAATGTATAAAGAAACGCCATTGTATGGCGTTTTTTTTATTTTATAATTTAATTATCTTTTTGTCTTTGATAATATTCCATCAACAGAACTTCCATAGATAACGATGGTAAAATTCTGTCGTCACCTCGTACTGTTAGAAAACAATCGTGTGGTGGTTGAACCTGTATAAAAAAGTCGGGTATCAAACCAACTTTTGCAAAATCTTCGTTATTACAAGTGTTTGCTTTGCGTACTTTTATGTCGTCAGGCATATTTTGACGACCTTTTATAATATTTTTTGCATTAGCAATTGGAGAGAACCATGCTATTTTAAAGTTATAGTCTAAATTGTTCTTCTTAAACCAGTCTATCATTTGACGGATATAACGTGGTTGAATAACGTCGTATGTAAAATTAGTACCAAGATTATTTAAAATTTCAAATTCTGGTACACCGTAGAGCCATTTAGGTTGACCTGGTTTCCAAAATCGTTCATTTACAAACAGTTTTGTTGCAAATTTTTCAGTATCAAAATAAGCTTCGTCGCGAAAATAATATTCGCGTCCATCTGCTTCGCCTTCGCGCATAGGACGTGTTGTAGCAGATTTAAGGTTGTGGAATTTTATGCCACCAGTTGGTAAAATGTTTTTAATAAAATACGATTTTCCGCTACCGGATTCACCTGTGCAAAATAATAATGTATTTGTCATTTTTTAATCTTCTAAGAAACTGCGCAATTTACGTGCACGAGTTGGGTGTTTAAGTTTGTTTAATGCTTTTTGTTCAATCTGACGAATACGTTCACGTGTTACGCCGATATATTCACCAACTTCTTCCAAAGTACTTGTTTTATTGGTGGACATACCAAAACGTTGACGTAAAACAGTTTCTTCTTTTGGATCCAATTCAGATAAAATTTGAGTAACGATTTTACGTAAATTCTTTTGTGCTGCCGAAGTAAATGGATTTTTGGCCGTTTCGTCAGCGATGATTTCGATTCTTGAACTGTCGTCTTCTGTGCCAACTGGTGCTTCCAAAGACATAGGCTTTAAATTAACCTTCATGGCTTTGTGAATCTTTTCAACAGGCAAATATATTATCTTAGACAATTCTTCTGCTGTTGGTTGGCGGCCATGTTTGTGCATGAATTGACGTGATGCACGTTGTATTTTGTGTATATTGTCAATCATGTGCACTGGGATACGGATTGTGCGTGCCTGGTCAGCGATACTGCGTGAAATACCTTGTTGAATCCAGTTTGTGGCATATGTAGAAAATTTGTTTCCTAAACGATAATCAAATTTATCAACTGCCTTCATTAAACCGATATTACCATCTTGAACTAAATCGGAAAAATCAAGTCCTAAACCACGATTACTAGATTTTTTTGCAAATTTGATAACAAGACGTAAGTTTGCTTCTATCATTTCGCGTTTTGCGCGTGCAGCTTCTGATTGTCCGCGACGTACCAATTCAACTACTTTTTTGTATTCAGATGTTGGTTGACCGGTTTCTGTGGCAATGGCAGTAATATCTTCTTGGATTTTAAGGACATCGGCTTGATGTTTTGTGGCAAAATTTTGCCATGCAGCACTTTTGTTCTTTGCTAATTTTTTTACCCAATTGCGGTTTAACTCATTGCCAACATATTCTGCCAAAAATTCTTCGCGTTTTACCTTGCAAGAAAGCGCAAGACGCAACATTTTACCTTCTAAGCCCATCAATAATTGGTCGCGTTTGGTAAGTTTTTCCATAATTTCGGCAATTCTATCGTCGTTAAGACGTATCTTTCCAACATATTCAAACAATTCTAAACGTAATTTATTATATTTCTTTTCAAGAGCTTCGTCTGGTTGAGAAGAAACCAACAAATTAGCAAGACGTTTTTCTTGTAATTTTTGCATACTGGAAAACACACGTTTAATCTTGCTGAATAATTCAGTAATCATTGGCATTAACGCGTCTTCCATTACTGGAATAGGAACACCAGAAGAACTACGTTGACTGTCTTCTTTTTTATCTTCGTCTTCATCGTCATCATCGTCATCAACAACAGATTCTTCCAAAGCATCTAAATCTTCATCGTCCAAATCGTCAACTTGATCTACGCCTCTTGATTTTAATGTGTCTGTCAATGCTGCCAAAGATTTTTGTTCAGATTCACTGGAATACATAACTTCCAAATTAACAATATGACGCAGACGCATGTCACCGTTTAATAATTGTTGATACCAATCAAGCATTGCTTGTATAGTCATAGGACTTTCACAAAGACCGTAAACCATCAACCTGGATGCGGCTTCAATACGTTGAGCAATAGCAATTTCGCCTGCAGCTGTCAGCAACTGTACTGTACCAATTTGTTTAAGGTAAGATTGGATAGAATCTTGGATACCTAAAACCAAATTGCCAGTAGAACTGCGTTCCAATTGTTTTGCATAGTGTTCGTAATCTTCGTCGTTGACGTCAACCTGCTCTGCATCAGCATTTAATAAATCACGTGTTTTGTCTCTGGAATAACTGTCTTCGTCTTCTTCATAATACTTTTCCATTTCACGCGTAAATCTGTCGCTGTCTGTTTCAAGAATTTCTAAACCTAAATCTTGTTTGAAAAATTCAACAACTTCATCTCGTTCCTCGTCTGGAACCTCGTCCGATTGAAAAGCGTTGTCTAATTCCATTTGAGAAAGATAGCCTATTTCACTTGATGTGAGTGCTAAATCTTTTAAACTTTCTGGCAAAGAATCTATTAATAATCTTGTTGCTTCATCTAGTTTTTTAGTCATAAAAAAACCTTTGATTTATTTGTGAAACATAAAAATTTTGTATTATTTTCCAGATCTGCGTTGGTTTTTAGCCAGTGCGTCGCGTATCGCAGATTCTGAAACCAATCCCAACACAATAGGACTTTGAATTTGAATCAAAGAATATGATTTGTGTGTTTTTTCGCGTATGGATTTAACTGTTGGGTTAGTGCTGCGCATCAAACGTGCGATTTGACCATCGGTTAATTCAGGATAATTTTTCAAAATCCACAAAATACCACCTAAACGGTTTTGACGATGTAATTTTGGAGTGTATCCAACACCTTTCTTGTTTTGTTTCTTTTGTGCTTCAATGATAGAATCGCGTAAAGTCAAGCGTGCAGTTGGATCGGCTTCGCATTTTTCGATATCTTCGCGCGTAACCTGACCGCTAATAATCGGGTTTAAACCCTGCATTTTATTAGATTCTGCATCAGCAATATTTTTTACTTCTAATTCGTGCAGACCGCAAAATTCACCGATTTGTTCAAATGTTAACGCAGTGTTTTCAATCAACCAAAGCGCAGTAGATTTAGGCATATATGGATAATTCATGGATTTTCCCTTTGTTAAGACTTGCCATAGTTTATCATAAAATATGCTATATTCAAGCAGTTTTTTTAATATTTTTTATAAAATAATTTGTGGCTGTTTTTGTTTATGGCTGCTTGACATTTTTATTTTTTGTATTACAATATTAAATACAAAATACAAAGGGGATAAAAATGACATTAAAAGACGTTTTAAAAGGCAAAAAAATTACT
>JAEEGL012543261.1_pt1 | contig 38814 bp, 23 predicted proteins | sample 9134231 | NCBI WGS metagenome assembly JAEEGL01 (sample SAMN16246548, study PRJNA631951) | gut metagenome | biome: gut microbiome; feature: rumen; material: fiber-attached | host: Bos | place: Iran: Karaj | collected 2018-10 | reverse complement strand
TAGGCTCTGAAACAGCCTCCGGCTTTGGTCCGCCCGATCTTAACTTTTTGCACTGTTATTGTCCCGTAATTGATCATATTGCGGTATCAGCGAACCAAAGCCGGAGACTGTTTCAAAACCCTGTTATTACAAATCTGTCCCCAGTTTATAATGATATCCTGCCGGATTGACATGGATCATTACATGCTTGATATCCGGAAACTGTTCTTCTATTTTGTCATGTAGACCGTCCGCAATGTCGTGGGCTTCTTTCAGAGTCATATCTCCGTCGGCGCTGATCTCGGCATCGACATAGATCTTCTCGCCGAACTTTCTTGTTCTCAGCACATCCAGGCCGATCGAATCATCCAGTTCCTTTGCGGTGTCAGTAATAAATCCCTTCAGCTCGTTTTCGAACTCGTCATCGCAGGCAGTATCCAGCATCTTGGACAGCGCATCCCTGAAAATGCTGACAGCAACGCCGATAATAACGATACAGATCACGATACCGGCGATCTGATCAAGGATTGGGAAACCCATACGGGCACCGACGATACCGATCAGGGCACCGATAGATGAAAGCGCATCGGATCTGTGATGCCACGCATCCGCCTTAAAAGCACTGGATCTGCACTTTTTGGCATAGTACATCGTATACCAGAACATGCCTTCCTTAGTGGCGATCGAAACGATAGCGGCTACGACAGCGATCATGCCCGGAGCCACCATGTCTTTGTAAGAACCGGAAATAATGGCCTGCAGGCATCCGTAACCGATGCCCACACCGGTGAGCAGAAGGATGGAAGCAAGAAGAAGGGAGGCTACGCATTCCAAACGCTCATGCCCGTACGGATGCTCCCGGTCTGCCTTCTTTTTTGATACACGTACACCGATGTACGCGATCAGTGTGGCAAATACGTCCGAAAGTGTATGTACGGCATCGGACAGCATCGCAGCTGAATGGCCGAAAATACCGGCTATAAGCTTGAAAACAGCCAGAAAGACATTGCCAAGAATACCTACAGCAGCCATCTGGTGGATCGCTTTTTCAATGTCTACCTGCTTCTCGTTCATAGTAGTATCACTCATATCTGGTCTCCTGTTACTGCTGCCTTGCATCAGTCTATTCTGCCGTCATTTATCGGGAGTTGAGCCACTAAAAAAACTGCGGCTATGCTGTCCGCAGTTTGTTTTCGTTACAAAAACTGCGGGACAATAAGTAACTACTGTCCCGCAGAATCACACACTATGTAATATTCCGCTGTCTTTTGAAAGACCCGGCTGCTGACCTTACAGTCATCGCCTGCTCAGTTTGTACTGTAGGTATGTGTATTGTAATGATTAGATTGCAATTAACATATGCAGTGCAAATTTGTATGTGTCTCATTTATACCATACCCATGTGGGTATGTCAACCTGTCGCGGCGGCTAACTTTTGGTAGTCTGAGCTAATCTTTTTTACCTGATGCTAACTTCTTTGAAGCCCTGTTTTCACTTGACAACAAAACCCGACCGACTTATTATAAATATGCACATATACCTATGCCCATATGGGTATATCATAATTAGAGGATATTATTATGAGCAACCGTGAAAACAAGTCACAGATCGTCAGTCAGGAACTATATGACAAACTTGTCAAGCAGATGACGGAAGTCGGCGTCCTGGGAAATGTCTTTCTGGCAGTGTTTAAAATATTTGCCGGTATTTTCGGACATTCCACGGCCATGGTCTCCGATGCCATCCATACTTTCTCCGATGTATTTGCTACGATAATTGCCTGGTACGGCGTAAAGATGGCCAACCGGGGAGAGGATAAGGAACACCCTTACGGACATGAGCGTCTGGAGTGTGTCGCGGCCATGATCCTGGGTGTCATCCTGCTTGGCACCGGTGCCGGCGTGGGATTCAGCTGCTACGAGTCCATCGTTAATCATACTGTCGTAAAGTCTCCGGGTGTGATTGCTCTTGTCGCTGCCATTGTATCTATAGCTGTCAAGGAAGGCATGTTCTGGTATACCATGCACTGCGCAAAGATCGTGCATTCCACAGCTTTTAAAGCAGACGCCTGGCATCATCGCGGTGATGCGCTTTCTTCCGTCGGCGCGCTCATCGGTATAGCCGGTGCCCGTATGGGATATCCCGTCATGGATAAGATCGCCGGTATCATTATCTGTCTAGTGATCATCGGCGTCGGCGCCGGTACGATCAAGGATGCCATTGGTAAGATGCTTGACTCTTCCGCAGACGACGAATATGAAAATGAGATCAAAGACTGCGTCAACAGCGCCATTGCGGAATTGGAAGGCATTAACAGCATACAAAAGCTCTTTACGAGAAAATTCGGCGAGAAGTTCTATACAGATATTTATGTCAGGATCGATCCCGATATGCCCGTGAAGGATGCGTACAACAAAACGCAGGTGATCGCATCCAAGGTCAGGGGTGAAGTACCGCAGATCAAATTCGCCTACGTCCATATGGTGCCTGATATTCACTAAGTTCATCTCCGGATCACAACTGTTTCGGATTTTATAATTTCTCCCTGAAAAAGTCTTCCGGTCTCCGGAAGGCTTTTTCTTTTTCAGGAGATTACATTGACTACCCAAACCCGTTCCTGTATGATGCAGATAGAAATGCTTTTTTCATTGTAGTAAAAGGAGGTTTCCATGATCTTTTATTTTTCCGGAACCGGCAACTCACGCCATGCTGCATTTTCACTGGCGAGATCTGATGAGAAAATCTTCAATATAGCTGATCTGATGAAAGAGTCCTCCCTCCCCTCTTTTGATCCGGACGAAGGCGAAGCGGTCGGTTTTGTCTGTCCTGTTTATTTTTGTGACCTTCCGCTGATGATGCAGGATTTTATGAAAAAGGTCAGTTTTTCGATTGTTCCGTCTTATATCTATGCTGTCTTTACCTGCGGCGGCCTGTCCGGCCTCTGCCAGGAAAAGGCCGAAAGCCTGCTGGCAGAAAACCGCCTGAAGCTGAATGCGGCCTGGGAAGTGCATATGGTCGCCAACTATGTGGTAATGTATGATATTCCTTCCGAAGAAGATCAGCAGAAGACCCTGCAGGAAGCGGAAATGCAGCTGGCCCTCATCAAGGATGAGATCTGGGAAGAGAGTGATCATAAGATCACCATCAGCAGCCAGGCCCGTGCACTCACTGAACAGATGGCTCCCATTTACCTGGAAGCAGTCAAAACACATAAGTTCTGGATCGATGACACCTGCGTCGGCTGCGGGACCTGCGCAAGCCGCTGTCCTGTACAGGCGATCACCATGCTGGACGGGTATCCATCCTGGAACACCGGCAAATGCCAGCACTGCATGTGCTGCATACGCTGCGGCGCCGTGGAATACGGTACGACCACACACGGCCGAAAACGTTACACCCATCCGGACCTGCGCAAAAAGAAAGCGGCAGGCGACAACGCACACTGCCACTGATATCCTCCTCATCCACGCCAGCTTCCCGCAGCGGCTCCGCCGTATGCAGCAGGTGTTCCTCCGTGACCATTGTGTTGTTTAATTCTGTTGCTCTCTCACGTGTCAGCATAGTTGTTACCTCGTAAATGAGTTGCCCGACAGGTGGGCATGTCTTGAAATCAGTGCTTTTGCTCCTTGGCCCATTATACTGTTCCTGTCTCTGATATACAAGCATGATTATGAGAGCTTTGTCTCCTCTTCTTCGCTCTCCGCATCGTAAAGAAAGGCTATTTCTTCATAAATCACTGCAAAATCGACCTCGCACTTTCCCTGCGATATCCTTATCGGCACACGATCCTGAAATCCATAGATAAACGTGTCATCTTCATGTTCATAATCCTCGACCACAATCGTCTTCTTTTCCGGATCTATGATCCAGTATTCCCGAACCCCGGATCTGCAGTATTTTGACCTCTTGATAGACTTATCTCTCTGCCTTGAAGTCTTTGACACGATCTCGATCACAAGATCGGGCGCACCGAATATACGTCGCTTTATCTTGCTGCGGTCACACACAACAAATACGTCCGGCTGCACCATGGTTCCTTCATCAAAGCAGACATCCAGGGGAGCAATAAAGGCTACACAATTACCACCATGTTTTTTAATGCAATCATCTATGCGGCGATAAATGTTAGCGGCGAGTGCCTGATGCACGACCGTCGGTGATGCGGAGTTATCATAAAACACACCGTCGATCAATTCGACCCTGGTATCATCCGGTAAGGCATAATAATCATAGATGGTATTGCCCTTTTCTTTGAACGAATGGTACTTTCCTTCCTGTTGTGCCTCCTTCTTTCGAACTTCATAGGCCGCCGGCGGCTCCATTACCATATTGCGGCCTGCAGAAGGCCAGGAAGCCTCTGTCTCCTGCCCCGTATACCACGACAACGGAACCGGGCGTTCATCATACGGCTTCCCTTCGAATTTTGCGATCAGTTTCTGCACTTTTCGCTCATATGCCTCGGGGTCTTTTTCCCGCAGGTCATCCCAGTTATACTTCCGAAGGTATTCTTCCTGATTGCCGGTCAGTACACGCTCCAGTGCTTCGATCGTCTTCCTCCTCGGATGCTTCGTCACACCGCCCAATACCTTCTGCACCGTACTCAGAGGCAGTTCAGCCATCTCAGCGAGCATTTCGTAGCTATACCCCAGCTCGCCCTTTCTCTTCCTCATCTCCTGTAACGTCATATGTGTACTTCCTTTACGCTTATATTGATATATCCATATTATATCAAATATATATCAATATATCAATATTATTTCCATTTTTACGCAGACTCAGCACACAGAGCAGCTGACTGGCCGAGTTGTAAGACGAGGTGCCAGTTTGTAAAGCGAGACGCTTGTTTGTAAATTGAAAACTGAATATAACTATATCCGAATCTCCTTAAGAATACGCAGCATAACATGATAAGCAAGATGCAGGGATCGCTCACTGATGTATTCGTCCACTCCGTGGATCCCTGACAGAGTGTTTCTTATATCCAGCGGAAAGAAGCCGATCACTGGGATCCCGCGCTTTCGGAACCAGCGGTTATCGCTGTATCCCGGAGTGATGCACGGCATCAGTTCCGCTTCGGGAACTTCACTCTGAAGCGCTTTACGGAAAACATCCCCATATACGGAATACACCTTCGAATCAGGAGCCTTTGCGAACCATTCTTCCATGCCATTATATAGCGGTTCCGTATCAAGACGGCGGCCCGCAATGCTCCCGCACTCGCGGCAATAATCAAGGATCATCGGTGCATAGTAACCCTTATCGACACCCGTCTGAAGGATGCGGTCCTGCTTGCTGTCTTCGGAGCCTGCCGGTCCCGGATCCGCCAGACCGGATTTGCTGTCTTCATCCTCCCGTTCCCCGGTCTGGAAAGTATAATACAGGCGATCCCTGAACGGAAACGGAAAGCCTCCTCCCTCTCCGATCACCAGACATATGTCCTCGAAAAGTTCGGGGCACTCCCTCATCAGCGCGTCAAGGCCGGCCTCTCCTCCCTGTTCCTCGCGGTCGGTCACGAGCATAGCCAGCGTATATGGAAGCAATAACGTCTCTGTCCCGGTTTCTCCTGTCAAGGCCGAAGACGCTGCCGCATCCGCCATCAACTGCATCCAGACTGCGATCTGGCTCTTGCAGTCAAGTGCCCCGCGTCCAAAGATGCATCCCCGGTACTCTGTACCCTGATCCGGGTGGAAATGCCAGGACCTGTTCCTGTCATAGGATGCGGTATCCATATGGGCATGGAGCAGAATGGTCTCCCTGCTTCTGCCTGGAACGCTGGCATATACATGATGTGCAGGCTTACCCGATGCGCAGGCTGTCTTATATATGTCTGCCTGTATCCCTATATCCTGCACAGTATTGACAATGAATGCCGCACACGCTGCCGTATCTCCGTCATCCATAGTCGTGTTATAATCTATCAGCTGTTTCAGCCAGTCTTTGATCTGCTGCATGGTAATTACTATTCCGTTCCCGCGATCTCTGCGCATTACATTAGTTAAAGGCGCCCTTACGGACGCCTTTTCATCTTACAATACCTGTGGCTTTGATACAACAGCATGCCTGATAAAAACAGAAACAATATCAGCTGACATGCTTCGCATTTGTGCAGTGACGGATAATGTAATCGCGCACAAAATCAAAGTCCGGTGCTTCCGCATAGACCTGGTTGTGGAGCAGCGTCTGGTTGACATAAATCGTATGACGATGCCGGACGGATTTTACTGTTTTCACAAGCTCAAATTCGGAGAAGGAACTGCTCCGGGTCGCGGCCAGCATACCGGTACCTGCCATCCCGATCCTGCCGGCGGCAAGGCCCGCTGCTGCTGTCAGCCATCCGATCGCCTCAGCCTTTTCAAACTGTTTAGCCATCTGCCTGTGCTCAATGCCCCCTTCATCCATCGTAAAGAGCACCATATATCTCCAGCCATACATCTTTGCAACGATCAGATATGCAACCACAGCAATTGCCATCAGCACTACCAGAAGGAGCAGGAAGCCACGGAAGAAGCTGAAGGCATCTTCTGCATTCCAGTATTTGAAATCCCCGCTGAATAAAGTGACCAGCAGCATAAAAGCGATAACAATGCCGAAAGACAGGGCCATCACCTTCCAGATCGTGACAAGCAGCGTCGGATTCCGAAGCATATCGAACTCATACGTCCAGCGATATTTGCCGTCCGGGCAAAGATAGACATTTTCTGTCACTTTCTGGCCTTTGATCTCCTCTTCACTGTTGATCTCTCCGGCGGCTTTTTTACGCTTCCCGCCCTTTTTGACGGAAGGCTTATCGATCACCTCGCCCTCATCCGGCCCTTCTTCAACGGCCGCTTCTGTAATTTCCGCTTCCGTCAATGCCGTTTCTTCGGCAGGCGTTTCTGCCGCAATGCTTTCGCCGGCCTCCATATCGGGTGCAGATCCTGCAGGTGCACCGCAGTAATCACAAAATTTCGCATCCTCGGGAATCTCCCGTCCGCAATTCTCACAAAAGATCATAGTTTGATTACCTCCCTGTCTCAGTATATCAAATAAAAAGACTGATTGTCACGTCTTTACATAATTTTGGCTCCGCAGCTGCGGCAGAACTTTGCGCCGGGATTCAAGGGCTTGCCGCAGGAAGTGCAGAAACGGCTTCCTGCAGGCTGTATCTTTGGCCGGGCTTCTGCTTCTGCCTGCGCTCTTGCCTGTGCCTCGGCCTCCGCAGCTGCATGGGCTTCCGCTTCGGCAGCTTCTGCAGCGGCTGTTTCCCGGTCGAAACGAAGTTCTGCTCGCAGGCGCTCCATCTCTTTTTCTTTTTCTTCTCCCATGACCGGTATGAAAATCCAGCGGGTCAGATACTCATAACGCGTCGTCAGGCCGATGGCGCCTTCCGCTGAGACCACATAGAAATCCTGTTCCGGCAGCTCCTCTTCATCTCCGCCTTCTTCGAGGGCAAGTGCATACACATCCCGGGCATTCATGCCTTCTTCCGTGCCTGCCAGTTTCCAGGTCATACATACCGGCATAGCCCCCGCAAGCGCACTCATCAGTGTCTTATAATGTTTCATAAGCCCTCCTTATCTCAGCTTTTCTTTCTCCTGAAAGCGGTCCCGCTTCCCGGTTTATCGGCAATCGAACCATATTTTTGCTGTGCTGCTTCCAAGTTATTCATAAACGTCTGATTTTCTGCCACCTTGATGTCCGAAACGATATCTGTCAGGTCATCTCCGACGGTGTTGTTGAACAGATCGTTGATAAGATTGGTACCGGCACTGCTCCAGTTCTCCACATTCGCGATCTTATCATTCATCGCCTTCTGATAGGCCAGCTGCTGTTTGCCCAGGGTCTTTCCTGCAGTGTCGCCGGCCATGTTCTTCCAGGAACCCATCTTGTCAAAAGACTTGGAGGTCTTTCCCAGCTGGTCTTTCAGGCCTTTTGTCGCAGAATCGGAAGCTTTTTTTCCAAGAGCGCCGATTCCCTGTCCGATCCCGTAGGTCATCGTGCTCTTGTAAGCGGTCTTTTCCATATCCCGCGCGATCTCAGCCGGCGACTTTCCTTCCAGATAGCTTTCCAGACCGGTCTTCACCATATCACCGCCCACAGCCATGCCGATGCCGTCGACTTCATTCTGCAGTACACCGACCGCGCCTTCCACAGTACCCTGTGCGACAGCAGTCATGGTGTCGTAGACATCCTTTCCGTTCGCCAGGGATTCCGAAAGCTTTGTCATGCCAGGTTTTGCAAAGGTATAAGCGTTCTTGATCGCCTTGCCCGCAGGACCGGTCACTTCGCCAAGGGCGTTGACCGCTATATCAGAGGCAGTCTCTATCTGGGAAGCTGTTTTCTCTGCCGCCCCAAGCCAATCATCCTTTGCCATCTGTCGGCCGTATTCCTCGGCTTCCTTCTGGCGGTTTTTCAGGATATCCTTTTTGATGCCCTTGATATCATCGACACTCCTGCCGTACTGTTCGGCGACTCTTTCCCTGTACTGTTCCTGCCGCAGCTTTTGCTGATCTTTCTTCCAGGCTTCGGACATATCCGTTTTTCCGGTCTCGCGTTCACGATCCCATTTCGCCTGGTTTTGCTGATGCTGTTCTTCAGCCCAGCGCCTGCCGGTCGCAGCGTCCTGACTCAGCGTGGAGGCATTTTCCATACGGGTATCATAATTCTCCCGCAGCAGGGATTCTCCGTACTCAAAACCTGATTTTTTACTCCGATACTGCGGTTCCCCGGTATCCGGATCAAATCCTTCCAGATAGTAGGTCATCCGCTCCCCGGTCGCCGGGTCATTATAGCTGATATCCCCATCCGCGTTTTTATACCAGCCCTTCGGAAGCGGATTGTTCCAGTCATAGGGACCGACAGGGGGCTTTTCTTCCTCAGACAGATCTTCCTGCTCCTCATAATCTCCCCTGAGACCATCCTCACCTTCTCCGGAGCCGTCATAGTCCGGTCCTTCACCATTCGGACCACCCGAAAGTCCTCCACCTGCACCGCCACCAAGAGTGCCTCCAACAAACCCGCCGCCGAACAGCATGCTGATAAACCAGCCGATAAAGGTTCTCGTCGCGGAGTTAAAGGGATCGGCATGATCCTCCCAGTCATCATAATACTGATGGAGATCATAATAATCACCTGGATCAAACGGCTGAGGCTGGTTCCCGGAATTCGGATCATTCCCAGTATCATCTTCCATCCCGTCATAACCTGCTGATCCGCCGTTATCGTCATAATCGTCATACAGGTTGCCAAACAGGGATCCTCCGATGCTGCCGGGGTTACCGGCACCGGAAGCATTTCCCGCAGAGGATGCCCACACAGGCTCAGACCATTCAATGTATATCGGCTCCTTTGCGAGCGCCTGCAGCGCCTGTTCGGGATATCCGTTGAAGTACGCAAAAAACTGATCCTTGTATTCATCCACTTCGGGCCTCTCCGGCCTGCCGTTTCTTCCTTGCCTCGTATCGATCCTGCCTTCGATTTTTACCGTAATATTCAGGTACTGATACGGAAGTTCCGGAATCATGCGGTACAGAATATACTGGTTTCCATATCCATCGACATATGAGGCCCCGTATTCCGCTTCCACAGAATCCCCTATTGTATGAACGTATTTCGCATAAACATGCGTATTCTCATCAATATCAAACTCGTCCAGTTCTTCTTCCCTGCCTCTGAAAAAGTTTCCCAGGGAATATCCGAGGTAACTGTCCTGCTCGCGTGCCAGTGTATTCTGTATACTCTGCTGGATCTGTTCCTCCGGAGTTTCTTTCTTTATCGGATCATAGGATCTGCCGATCCCCCAGTATATGTCGCGCCCGGCATACAGTTTCCACCAGGAATGGATATATACCGGGTCATATGTGTATGGTTTTCCGTTATCGTGGTAAAGAAGAAAATCCGTGTAATAATCAAAATCAGATTCCGCCCAGCCTTCCTGCATCGGCCCGCAGGGAGTTCTGTCATCCGCCGTCACCACAAGCTTTCCATTGGGATTAAAGCCCCAGTCATTATCGTGCCACTCTTCTCTGTAATGCCATCTCGGGTAGGTAGCGCCCTCGGGGAAGTAACTCTTTACCACTTTCGGGAGCCTCATATAGAAACGTACATCCTGATGTACGATCTCCCGGTTGTAGTTTTCCGTGTCGAGCACCGAATAACGAAGCCCGTCCCAGCTTGCATTATAGTCAACAAGTCCCAGAACGTCTCCCCACTCGCTCCGGCTTCCCACTTCGCTCCAGTCATAATCCTTGGAGATTCTCAGCTTATAGCGGGGATCTTTCATATAGGATTCAAAATCCAGTCGCTCTCCCTGCATCCTGCCCTCTTCTTCAAGGCAGATACTCTTCAACTGCAGGGCAAGCGTAAAGCCAAGGCCGGTATCCACTGTGACCGCCTGGGGATAATCGTTATTTACGACCTTATCCCATATGACAGGACAGTTTTCCACATACTTATCCTGCTTTAACTCATTGTCTTCTCCCGCATATTGCTGGTACTGCACATCCGCCTTCATCAGGTTGCTGCCGGAAGGAGCTCCGGTAAAGCGTACACTGACCGCGTAGAAAACATTCTCTAATTCCGGATCCGAAAACATTGCCCCATAGTCTGTTTCCGCGTCCTTTGACAAACCAATGATAAAGGTGTCTGTTTTCGAAAGCTCGATCGGGAGCTTTGTCGTATCCGTATACGCTTCCGGCGCCACACTGATCATGAGCGGCTTGTCCTGCATCAGATGGGGATACAGTTCCGCGATATCCTTTGCTTCATATTTCTTCCACGGATCCGACCAGACCTCCATCGCATGTGCGCTGAATGGAGTTGCAGCCAGGATACCGGATATAATAGTACCTGCCAGCAGGAACAGGACAAAATGATTCAGTTTGTCGTTTTTCTTTGTTTTTCTTTGTGAAAAAGCAGTTTTGCTCTTCTTTGGTTTTGCATCGGAGGGAGATCTATTGCCTTTTCCAAAAAATGAAAGGATAATACTGACAACGAGCAGGATCAGCCCAACCCATACACAGGGCCGGAACGGCAGCAGCGTCAATGCCACTGCCAAGGTGAAACCGATCGTTAGTCCCGACAGGATCCTGTCCACGGTGATGCGTGAGGGTGTTCTGCCTCTGCTGAACGTCTGCGCCGCACTGAAGAGGAGGCCCGTCATGAAGCCGCCCTTCGTGCCTATGTTCTTAAGCAGCATGATGATGGCCACGATCCCCACCATCGCTTCCTGCATATCCTGCCGGCTGTTCATGAATCCGTAGAGAAGCAGGGCCGCACCTGTGCCCCCTGTTAAGGGAGAGGCTTCCTTAAACCCCTGTACTGCAGCACCCCTGAAAAGCCCGGCAATACCGCCGGCTACGCCTGAGAAAGGCTTCTTTCCCTGAAAGAGCGGAACGATCATCGCATTTAAGAAAGCGGCAATAACTACCTTGCCCACGATACCGCCCGCGGCTGCCAGGAGGCCGCCGTACAGACCGCCCTGGGCATAGGTGAGGAAGCTCAGGATCCAAAGGGGAAGCGGAAGCTCCCAGAAATTGGACCCGACGATTCCAAGCACTAGCCATATGACGCCCAATACGATCGTCGGAAGCAGCTGTTTCGGATTTTTCAGGACGGCAAAACTCTGCCGGAGATAGTCCCGCAGGTATGCTCCCAGTCCGGGATATGCAGTTGAACCATTATTCTGCTTCATATAGTCACCCTAAGCCCGTATCGGAATGTATTATGAATCACTCCAATATTCCGGTTGATTTTTCTGCTTATGGTTTAAACGTAAACTCCGCCTCTTTCAGCAGCTGGCCGCTGACATTGTCATAGATCCGGCAGACGCCCGTCATCATATCCAGCGGCAGGACGTCTTCGAGCGGTTCCCATTCCAGCTCATAATAGAAACTGCCTTTGGATCCATTCTGGAACGTATATCCCTCTCCCACTCCGCGTGTGTCGTAAACCGAACCGTCCACATTCTTGCGGGCGACTTCATATGCTTTCCCGTTGAACTTTACATCACCGGGAACGATACGGATGTCCCTGCCGGATGTATTTTCCACGTAGAAGCGGAGCGCGCTGCTGGTATCGGTGTAAGCAACGGAAAGGTCTGCTGTGGCAAGACTGATGCCGTCCGCATTGTAAAACTCATTTGTTTTATACAGGAACTTCGGCGTATCTGCCTTCTTTGCCTTATTGGTCTTGATCGTGATCTTTCCGGAGCGTGCTGTTTCCGCCATGGAAGATGCATCATAAGCTGCCAGTTCCAGTTCGATCTCTCCCACGTAGATGATCTGCATATCGTAGAGACCGCTGCGGTCGAAAAGCAACACGCCGTCCGTGGAGGCGCCCGGCGCAGCCTCGATCTTCAGTTCCGGCTGCACTGCTGCACCGCCGTTTGCGGATAATGCGGTACAGCGCAGGATCTTTGCACTGCTTCCATCATTCTTCACCTTGAGATAGAGAGCATCCCTCTCCTGGCTTCCGCTGGTATAACGTCCCGTACCTGTTACCGATACAGACAATCCGTCCGCGGACCATATCTCCTGTGTTTTGATCTTCGCGCCGCCAAGCGGATCCCATCTTCCGTTATCGGAAGGAAATATCATGCGGTATGCTATAAATAGAATGATCGCAGCAAAGACCAGAAATCCCAGTCCAAGCCACAGAGCAGTCATAGGTCCCTTTTTTTCCTTCTGTGCCATCGTTCCTACCTCCGTAAATCACAGTAAATGGCCTCGTTTTTTCTCCGTTATTAAAAATCCTGGCCTCGTTTGTATCTGCGGATCACTTCTCCGCTGTCGTTCAGGAAACCCTGCATCTCAGCCTTGGCAGTCTCTCCGATCAGCTCCGTCGCTTGTCCGGTCACATTTTTCTGGAATACGTCACTGAAAAGATTCGTAACAGCGCTGGTCCAGTTCTCTGTTTTTGTGATCTCCGCCGTCATCTTTTTGTAGTCCGAGATGCGCATCTTTGCCATGTTCTGGTTTGCTTTGTCCACGGACATGTTCTTCCAGCTGACGCCGTAATCTCCGTATGCATCGATGTTTTTGCCGAGTTCCATTGACTTTCCGGCCGTCAGCTTATCGGACGCCTTCTTGCCCGCACTGCTTATGAGCTGGCCGATACCGTAGTTCAGTGAGCTCTGGTATGCCGTCTGGGTGAGATCCGCCGTGATCTCATCCATGGACTTGCCATTTACCACTCCATCGAGACCGGTCTTGACCAGATCGCCGCCGATCGCCATACCAAAGCCGTCGATCTCATTCTGCAGCACACCGATCGCGCCCTCAGCCGTACCCTGGGCGATCATCGTCATGGTTTCATAAACATCCTTTCCCTGCGCGCCGGCTTCCGCCAGTTTGGTCAGGCCGGGTTTAGCGAAGGTATAGATATTCTTGATCGTCTTGCCTGCAGGGCCGGTCACTTCGCCAAGGACATTGATGGACGTATCCGCCACGCTTTCGATCTGGGAGGCAGTCTTCTCTCCGAACTCCAGCCAGGCATCCTTTGCCATCTGTTCCTGCTGCTCGGTCTCTGCCGCCACACGCTCCTTGATGATTTCTTTTTTGATTCCCTTCAGGTCATCGACGGATTTGCCGTACTTCTCCGCAAGTTTCTCGATGTACTGTTCCTTCGACATCTGTTCCTGGTCACGTTTCCAGGCTTCTGACATCTCCGTCTTGCCGGTCACACGTTCCTGTTCCCACCTGGCCTGGTTCTGCGCGTGCTGCTCCTGCTGCCATCGCTGACCCGTCTCGTAATCCTGCCGGAGCGTACCCGCATTGCGCCCGCGGTCATCATAATTCTCACGGAGCGTGGACTCCCCGAAGGTAAAGCCGGACTTTTCACTCAGGTACTGCGGCTCTCCGGTCTCCGGATCGTAGCCCGTCAGGTAGTAAGTCATCCGTTCTCCGGTGGCAGGGTCCTTGTAGGTAATGTCTCCCTCACTGTTCACTTTCCATCCCTTGGGAACAGGGTTGTCCCAGTGGTAAGGATCTTTTGGGGCGGTATCTCCCGGAACCTGACCATCCGGAATTCCGCCTCCGCCCTCGTAAGAAAGGTCTTCACCGGGACCACCCGGGAATCCGCCTGTGGCGCCTCCCACGGAACCTCCTATAGCTCCGCCGATCCCGCCGCCGAGCGTACCGCCGACGCCGCAGGCGAACAGAAGGCTGAAGACCCAGCCGATCAGGGTCCGCAGCGCGGAATCCATACCACCGACATGATGATCCCAGAGGTATTCATCATAATACCCGGCATGATGGCCATTATTCAGATCATAATAGCCCGGATCGGTGAAAACATTGGACGATGAATCGCCGCCGGAATAGGCTTCCGTCCAGGCGTCTCCTGCCCCCGCATCGGATCCGCTGTCATAATCAGCTTCCTCATCATCATACAGGCTTCCGAACATCGAACCGCCCATGCTGCCGGAATTGCCGGAGCTTCCGGAATTGTCCGTACTGCCATTGCTGCCGGAGGAACCGCTTTCGGAAAGCTTGCCCGTATCCGGATCATATCCCGGCGCCCATTCCGGCTCAAACCACTCGACATATAACGGCATGGAAACTGCAACATTAAGGTATTCCTTAAGTTTTCTTTTGACGGCGCCAAGATCTTTTCCGCTGCCTTTTGCCAAACCAACATAGTAGCACAGGGGAATCTCCGGAAACTCTCGTACCATCACATATTTGGCTGTATTGCCATCATCTTTGTGATAAACCGGCACATCACCGATCATGAATCTGTCTACTCCCTTCATGACCTGTGCAACTTCTTCATCAGTAATTTTGATATTCGCCGCTATGGATTCAGCTACCGCATAATTGATCGCATATTTCCTGACTTCTTCAACGGATTTCCTGCCGCTCTTACTTTTGTAATAATTCGCATAGTATTCCCGTATCATGGATGCGGGCGGACGGATCGTCGCTGTTCCATCGCCCATTTTCACAGATTTTTCTCTGTTTTCTACGTTTTCAGGCCATCTGAGATAATACCAGCAGCTCTGGGACACGATTTTTTTACCGCTGTCTTTATTCTTTACAGTATAGGTAATCATGCCCTTTATATCGTTTGGTAAACATGTCTGCTCGGCCCAGGCTTTAAATGGTCCCTCCTTATCGCCCTTTCCATATATATTGTCATCTGCGCTAACTTCATATAATTCATTATCCAAATACGGGCCCAGGTCGATTAATTGCCCCCCGCCGGAACTTACATTTATGTAAACACTATCAATCGTAAGTGAGACTGAGCAGTCAGCGTGAGCGTCCACTTCCATTGCGTGCGGATAAAGATTGCTCCAGACTTCATCAACATATACTTTGCAGTTTTCAAAGCTTTTCTGCTGTGATCCTGAGCTGTTCTGAGATGCATATCCCTGCCAGGTCACATCCACCTTCATCAGATCTTCGGATGAAGGATCTCCTGTGAATGTCATGATCAACAGGGTTCCGTTCTGCCCTGCGGCATTTCCTCCGACAATTGTACGGTACTCAGTTTCTGCATTCTTTGTAAGATCAATAATAAGAGGGGTGGCTTCCGAAATAGCTACGGTCTTTTCGGGATCGTCTGTCCTGTAGCACATCGGTGTGACTTGTATTTGGGTTGGTTTATCTGTCCTTAGATGAGGATAAAGCTCCGAGATGTCTTTTGCCGCATAGTACTCCCAGGGATCGACCCACTGCTCTGCGGCATATGCGGTAATGACATTTCCCATGATGACAGAACCCATCAAAATACCGCTCACAAAGAGCATGGCAAGCAGATTCAGTTTTAATGCTTTCTGTCCTTTCTTAGGCTTAGCCATAGAAGCCTTTTTGTTCACGGGCTCTTTACCGCCTTTTCCAAAAAATGCAAGGACAATGCTGACAACGAACAGTACCAGACCCGTCCATACACAGGGCCTGAACGGCAGCAGCGTCAGTGCCACTGCCAGCGTGAACCCGATCGTAAGCCCCGTCAGGATCCTGTCCACGGTGATGCGGGAAGGTGTTCTGCCTCTGCTAAAAGTCTGTGCCGCACTGAAGAGGAGACCCGTCATAAAGCCGCCCTTCGTGCCTATGTTTTTCAGCAGCATGATGATGGCCACGATACCCACCATCGCTTCCTGCATATCCTGCCGGCTGTTCATGAACCCGTAGAGAAGCAGGGCTGCTCCCGCGCCCCCTGTCAAGGGAGAGGCTTCCTTAAGCCCCTGTACTGCAGCACCCCTGAAAAGCCCGGTAATACCGCCAGCTACGCCCGAGAAAGGCTTCTTTCCCTGAAAGAGCGGAACGATCATCGCATTTAAGAAAGCTGCGATCACGACCTTGCCCACGATACCGCCTGCGGCTGCCAGGAGGCCGCCGTACAGGCCGCCCTGGGCATAGGTAAGGAAGCTCAGGATCCAAAGGGGAAGCGGAAGCTCCCAGAAATTGGACCCGACAATTCCAAGCACCAGCCATATGACGCCCAATACGATCGTCGGAAGCAGCTGTTTTGGGTTCTTCAACACAGAGAGGCTCTGCCGGAGATAGTCCCGTAAATATCTGCCAAGGCCCGGATATGCAGTTGTATCTTTCTGCTTCATATGTCCTCTTTTTTCTCACCATGGTAAATGCATGCGCTGCCATCACGGCGCGGGGATCATCTGTCCGGCAGGCTCAGCAGTCTTACTCGATCAGCGGGGTCCAGTAGTGGCGACCCTCATAGTCCGTCAGACGATAAGCCACGCTTGTGACAGTATCCTGTGCCAGGCGGATATTGGCGATCTCGACATCGGAACCGACGGTAAACGCCGGGCCGAGGAAATAGTTGTCAATGAAATCGCCGTCATAGGTATAGACATCGCAGATCGGCTCCACGGTATCCCCGTCATTCAGCGGGATCAGACCGTCACACATCTCGTCCGCAGGCATGTCGCCGCCGGGGCCGTCGGTGATCACCTTGACACCCAGGATCTGGCCCTTCGGATGTTTATTGTCAAAGCGCAGGATCAGGTTGGCGTGCTGTGCGTTGACAAAAGCCGGGATATAACCACGGGACCAGTACTGGCTTCCTTCATGCCAGCCGTCCAGCTGGTAGTAGGCGACCACGTGCTTGTCGAGCGAGAGCCATGTCCCGTCGTATTCGCCGATCAGATTGAGATCGTCATCAAAGTCATAGAGGTTATCCAGGCCGAGGTCAATAAATGCCTCCCCCGTGTCTACAAAGACGTTGAGTTTGACATACTCGATAGCATCCCACTCCGCGTCTGTCAGATGCAGGACATGCTGTCCCCTCTTATTGGTGCTCCAGACGAACCTGGATTCGTCCAGCGGCTCGCCGGGGGTATATGCGTAGTTGTCCCCGCTCAAGCCCGCTGCTCCCGCGATCAGGCCCGCAGCACCGGAAAAGATCCCCGCCTGGTCAATGCTGGGGATATAGCCGCTCTCACCGGAAAGAGGGGCCAGCATGCCGCTTGCATAACTGCGTGTCAGCAGTGTCTTCGCGGACTGGCTGATGGTAATGGCATCGCTTTCTCCCAAAGCAATGAGATTGCTGCTTCCCGAGCTGCCCGAGCCGGATCCGAGATTCTGGGCAACTTCCCTGAGGCCATCGATATCGATGTTCTGCGCAGCTTCCTTGAGGGCTTCCACACCTGTATCGATGCCCTCCTGGACACTGCCATCCTCGACTTTTTCCGAAGCAATATGAAATAGATCGGAAACGATCTGCAGCGCCTTGCTCGGACTGCCGCCTGATACAGCAAGCAGTACGACAATACAGACAATTGCCACCAGCGGCAGGCAGCCGAGACTGCATCCGCCTCCGCCGCCGCGGTCTCCGAGTCCCGGACGGTTTTTATACCCGCCGGAATTACCGACCGGCCCGCCTAAGCCCAGACCGCTGCCTCTTGTGGATACCCTGGCCGATCCTTTGGTCGTATTACGCTGCCGGCTTCCGCCTCCTCCTGTTCTGTCCATAAATACCTCCTGATGGATCTTATAAATCCCGTTAATATTCGTCCGATATCTTTGTTCCGCTGAGTACGGATGTGTAGGTCACATACTCGTTGTCCAACGCGCTTTCACCTGTAAATGTCATGGCCCGGTGCTCGGTATCGGTGCCTACTGAAAACTTAAGCTCCATACCTGGCACAAGACCGAAATCCCTCAGATCATACGTTCCGCTCTCGATTTTCTGATGGTAAGCGTTGTTCTCAGCGTTCCTCTCTTCCGAAGCTCCCGTAAACGAATAGAGGGTCTCCTTCGGACTCAGGATCAATTCCATTGTCTGCTTGTTATAGGAACCATCATATTCCTGGAGCGGCGCTTCCCCCTCAAATTTGACTGATACGTCTACGAGGCTTTCATGATCCGTCGGGCGTATGATCATTTTTCCCTTCGCAACAGACTGTACCACTTGGTTTTCTGCCTGATAATACTGATTCGCATAGTTCTGTGCCTGCTCTACCGCCTCCTGTGGCGCCTGACCTCCCAGATTACCCACGATCTGTCCCTGCAGACTCACGAGTCCGTCGAACATGGGCATGTGGAAATCCTTCATGGCGGATTCGATCTCCCAGGTCCCGTAAATATCTTCGTTTGCCAGTTTCAGGACGATCATATAAGAGCCGTCCCGGTTGGGTGTGGGCATGCTGAACTTGACAGGGATATCGGGCATTGCCGGGGTATTGTCCCCTACGAAGAGCACCCCGTCCGGAAAACCGATCTGCAGAAAATGATATGCCGTGCACTCATAGATGAGATCGGAATTTTCTCTGGGGTAAGGCTGGAAACGCTTTGCGCTGTAGTCTTCCCACGCACCGTCGGCCGGCAGGAACAGGGGCATGGTGATAAACTTACGTTCCCCGGTATCCTCGTCTTCCGTAAAGAAGCGGATCTTCATTTCACTGGCATACTCGTCCAGGGACTTTCCCGTTTTATAACGGGAATACCTGGATTTGTCGAAGGTCATATGCTTATCTTCTCTGGTCTTTGCGGCAATGGCTTCGTCGATCGCGAGAAACTCGAGCCTCGCATTCATTGCCGGCACCAATTCGGTCTGCAGATACGAGAGCAGGTTTGCCTTCATTTTTTCATAGTCATCCCGGATCTTCCGCTGCAGCACAATGTCCGTCGTCTTATGAAGATAAGCAGAATAGAGTTCGATATACTCTTTCTTCTTTGACTCGCTGATTCCGGTATAGGGAACCTCCTTGGTCGAAATGGCACGATCCGAATTTGCCGTATATCGATAGAAAATCTTTTCATACCAGCCCGCCTGCTCCTGAAAGCTCAGATTAAAAAAGCCGTTGAAGAAATCATCATACAGGGCGGCGATCTCTTCCATCATCTGATCCGGACGCGCCGGATCGGAATTGTTGACGATGGAAATGATGGCATCATTAAAGCCCTTGGTATACTGGATCGACAGGTTTTCATAGCCGCGGACGGTCCTGGGGTAGATCAGGTATTCCCTGTACGCCATCTGGGGAAGATCAAAGGGTGTTTCCGGCGGGAATTTGCCCAAAATATAATCCGTAACGCTCCAGACCGCCACAACAGTACCTATGACCACCAGCGCCTTGCCAAGGACCGGCACTGCTGCTGCAGCTGTACCCCATCCCAGCCTTGTCAAAAGAGCACCGCCCCATTTTGTTCCAATAGACGCCAGCGGCTTGAAGATCTTCGAACGCATGGCCCAGTTAATGATCTTGGGCGCATATTCTCCCATCGTTTGCAGTGAAGCTGCAATAAGATCCTTGGCATTGTTATCCAGAGCATCCTTAAACGAGCCGCCATGCCAGTACTGGGAAAGGACCTTCCCCATCACCAGCGTAAGGCCGATCGCCGAAAGCTTTCCCCCTGCCGCGTCTTTACCAAAATAACGATTCCCGAGACGTGTGGAGACGAGCTTCGCGTTATACGGAAGACCCAGACCTTCATTTGTCAGACCCATTGCGGCATCGAGCGCGGTATCCATTCCGTAGAGGTCCGCCACCATGCCCGGCAGCGCTGCATCTCCTACACCGTCATACAGAAAATGACTCAGGTCTTTTTTTGTGTCGAGATATCCCGCGAGACTGCTTGCCGTCACCTTGATCGGCTGCATCTCCGGCGGCAGGCCTTTCACATAATTATAGATAAAAGGCGTATCTTTTTCCTGCCCGAGATAATATGCAGCGTTCTTATCACCTTTCAGTTCGGTGACATCTGTAAAATGGTCCAGATAGACTTCATAACAGGTGCCATCCTCGCTGTACTCAAAAGGTGCCGGCTGCCATCGGCCCTGCTCTTCATCAAACCATATTACGCTTCCATCCTGATCCGGAGCGGCCGTCCTCGGGATCCTGATCATGTTGGAGGTCTGGAATGTATGCTGTCCGGAAGCAAGAGAAATATCATAAGTAACGAGTTCCTGTCCGCTCTCCGGATCCGTTTTCACCGGCAACTCGCGTATGATCAGCTCATCCGTCTCATTTTCCAGATTCCACGGAAAGATCTCTACCTCGAGCTTACCGCCGGCAACATCAAAGGATGCCTGTCCCGTTTCTGTGGTGATCTCCGCTTTCTGTTCCGGTGCATTCGACGTTTCCTTCGTATCGTAGCGCACTGAAAGAAGGGCAACTGCACCCGGCGAATTATCCTGATTCAGGACGATCTGGTCTGCCCCTCCGGTCAGACTATACTCGGATGCGGGAATCACCAGTTCTGCTTTCGGCCCATCATAAACAGGCGTTCCGCTTCCTGAGGAAACGGGGTTGGCCCCGGTATTGCCGGATCCGATCCCTGTGCCGCCTGATCCGTTTCCCGTACCTTCGGTTTCCGTAATGTGCGCCGTGCCGCCGGGAAACAGCTTCGTCCGGACATATCCGGGATAAACAAAACATACAAAAACAGCCAGTGCCGTCACAACAGCTATGACAGGCTTGAAGGAAGCACGTTTCCGGGTCTTTCCGCCTTCAGAACCGGCATATTGGCCGGCAGCAGTTTCTTGTGCAGCAGTCACAGGACCTCTCCCACCCGTACCGGAAGATGGCCCAACTTTCCATCCGCACTCCCTGCAAAACTTAGCACCGGGACTCAACGGCTTTCCACAGCTGCGGCAGAACTTTGGTGTATTCACTTCGATCTTTTGCGGTCCTTCCTTAGGAACACTCTTTCCGCAGCCACTGCAGAAAGCTGCACCCTCCGGAATCTCCGAACCGCAGTTACGGCAAAACCTGGGCATTCAGATCCCTCCCGATCATTATCGTACCATCGCGACCTCACCGATCTCCTTCTCGCCGTTATAGACAGTGCCGAGGGCATACTGCATACCGCCGGCTTCCACAAAGTCGTAGACCATCATATTCAGGCTGCTTGTCTCACTGGTGACATCAAAATATCCCGGATCGTCATCCCAGTCACCGTTCATGACGATGTTGTCCGGCACATTCAGCTTTTTGGACTCTATACTGCCGGGATCACTGACCATGAACTCGTGTGTTTCCGTCGGATGCAGAAGGACGGTCACCTTATATCCCATGTACTGGACTTCCGCATCGCAGACCATGATCCGGCACTGGTCCTCCCCATCGACCGGGGTCACTACATTAAGGATGCCCTTCCACTTGCCGCCGAGATCCTGCAGTTCCGTGAGCGGTCTGCCGTCGATCGGGAATTCATCGTTAAAGTACCAGTTAAAGTCATCCAGGCTTACTTCTCCGGATGCCGCAGCGTTGCTGCCGCTGCTGCCATCGGACTGCTGCGTCTGCGTTACAGCCTCTGTTGCGCCTCCGGGTATACCCGCAGGGAGATCGCTGCTTTCTGTTGTAATATTGGCTGATGCACTTCCTGTCGGCTGAAGGCTGACGGGAACAGGCACATCCGAAGTACCCGGCATCACCGTCAGTGAGGGTCTGCTTCCGTCCATGATCCAGATCTTTTCTCCATCCGGACGGACGAGTGCCATCATGTACTCTTCCTTATTCTCGTTTACATATCTGCCACGGCCGATTGCAGCATCCTGTGTATACTCAAAGCTGAAGCTTGCAAACGGATAACTGCTGTCCTCATTTTCCATGCGGTTGTAATAGAATTCCTCATGGGTACACACGGCGTCGGAAAGTCCGCTTTCATCTATGACATTCCCTTCTCCGTCAATACCCAGATACCAGTCGATCCGAACATCGACGTAACCTTTTTCATACTCATCCTCAGGCTGGTAATTGTCTACATACAGGTTGCAAAGATGTGCTTCAAACCCTCTGCCGGCTGTCCGGGCATCCCGGAAGATATAACACTTCCAGCCACCAAGATACTCCCTTGCGTCATATTCCGGATCACGATAATCACCCACGGTTCTGTCCGCAAATACCGAGGGGCTGGTATACCAGGCAAAATCCTCCAGGGTCGGCTGTTCGGAAGTATCGAGAAGTTTTTGGATCTCCATCCCTTCCATGTTCTCGAAGGTATGGTTCTCGTGCTTTTCCTGTACGTTTAACCGGAAAGCTGCATTATGCGGCTGGGAGAACTGGTCCGTCAGCCAACAGGCGATCACGACCTCGCGGGTCTCCTCCGGCACCTGATATAGCAGCCAACGGTCCAGTTCCCCACCATTGTAGGGCTCCGCTGAACAATAGTATTGGTCTGCATCCGAGCGGATCTCGGATACCGGCATATCCGTCACCGGACGGAGCATGCTGTCGGTACCGCCCGCAGCGCTTAAGTCCACGAGATTGCCATATTCATCCTTCGCCTCGATAAGATAGTAATGTTCCGGCGCAGGAAGTTCCTTTACCATACCGGCATCGTAATCGGTAAGCTCCAGTTCAACGGATATGTATTTCATGCCGTCAGAGAGCCCGGTTTTGGAATCGATCCAGTCGGAAGCTTCCTCCGCACTGATATATAACTCTGTTCCGTCCATCTGGATCATGCTGCCGGCGTAATAGATTGCATTCGGATCCGCCAGGGAAACGATGCCGTCGGGCATGTCGACCCCGTACTGGGATGCAAATGCCTGTGCCGCCTGTCCCATGGAATCGGAACCGCCCGCACTGCCGGCACCGGTATTTGTCGAACCGGAACCGGAAGCAGAAATTCCGCTGCCGGAGCCGGCAGTGCCCGGGGCATCGTTCGATACTGCGGTACTTTCGGAACCGGAACCACCGGATCCATTGCCGCCGGATGCAGCTTCCTTGCCCCCGCAGGCTGCCAGAATGATGACCAATGCGAAGACCGGCAATACAGCTGCAACTGTCCAGACCCTATCAGATAATGTATGCTTTTTCATGACTTAGTTTCCTCCCAATGATGTCGTCTCGTCCGAGATCTTGGTACCTCTCAGGTCGGCTTTCATTTTTACAAACTGGTTGTCCAGCTCTGTCATACCGGCAAAGGTCAGAACAGGATGCTTTGGATCGTTCGGATCAGTCTCCTTTGAGATCAGAAGCTCCATACCTGCAGCCAGTCCAAAGTCTGCCAGGTTATAAGTCCCGCTTTCGATCTTCTGATGGTAGGCATTGTTCTCCGCGTTCCTTTCTTTCGAAGCGCCTTCAAATGCATAGTCCGTATTCGTCGGGTTCAGAGTAAGCCTCATGGTCGTCTTGTCGAAGGGACCCTCAAAAGTCTGTACCGGTCCCTCTTCATACTTCACGGCAGCCGCTACCAGGCCATCCTTCGTTCCGGGGCGCAGGACCATCGTCCCCCTGCTCACCTGCTTCGCATACTGACCCTCGATTTGGAAATACTGGTTGACATAATTTTGTTCCTGCTCGAGCGCCTCCTGACTGGCCTGGCCGCCGAGGCTTCCTATGATCTGCCCCTGCTGCTGTACGAGGCCGTCCAGCATAGGCATGTTGAACTCCTGCATAGCGGCTTCAACCTCCCATGTGCCGTAGATATCAGGTTCGATCTCGGACCAGGGACCGTAAACATATTCGTCTCCAATACAGATATACTCTCTCACTTGGGCATGGAAAACCGGTTCTTCCCCGCTGTAGCCGCCCGTGAAATCGCCGGTATCCAAGGTGATCTTTTTCTCCCAATCCTCTACGGGATATAGCTCCTCGATCTCAAACTCCTCTTCGTCGTCACGCACGATCTTAAGTTCAAGGCCGATGTCCATTTCCTTCAGATAATACTCTTCATTGCGGGCATCCCTGGCCAATTGGTCCGGGTAACCCCTCAAGGTCACATAAAGCAATTCTTTATCCACGTTGACCTCCGGCTCCGCAGGCTTGAGGAGCAGGTAGGTATAGACGCCGTTTTCACCGAGCCCGATGTCCTTAAGATCGTAAAGCTGCGTGTAATCCAGCGTCCTGAACGGTTTCTCATCATGGTAAAGCACTTCGCCGGCTTTTATGATACCTGCGATTGACAGATCTGCCGACTTATTCTGCTCCTCCTTCTTTAAGACAGACGCCATGGGCCGGGGCCGGTATTCGTGAAGGAAATCCGATTTATCCTCAGGCGTATAAGGCACCGTCAGGATCCCGTAACTGTCCACACCCTCGTCGCTGCGATGGATCCGGTGTGTTCTGAGGAAAGGATAATTGATGTCAGGCGAAGACGCCGGCTCAGAATACTTTGAGACCGGTTTTTTCGGGTCAAGATCCGGAAGATCAAGGATGTCGCAGAGCTTTGTGTCCGTCACCGAATATTTATCGATCGGGATCCGGTTCTCCCGCATCCAGCGCAGGAATTTCTCGCAGGCCCTGGGGTACAGAAAATCAGAGATCCCATAGGCTTTCTTGATGGTTTTCGAAAATGACTGGAAGGCCTGATAATTCAGCATGATCCAGTTTGTGCTATGCCATTTATAGTACTTGTTCAGGTATTCGATGAAATAGCCGAGAAGATAACCGGAATCCTGCAGATGGTCGGAAGGATTCTGGTCAAAATCCCAGGCCAGGTACTCTTCCCACTTCCTGCCGGCGGCGTAGGTAAGAAAAGTCTCCCAGTCTTCCGGCTTATCAAGATCCAGACCACCGATGACCTTGAAATAGCCTTTCTCATTCATGTAGCGGTATGCGTCTGGTTCCATAGCTGCGGCGACCGCCTCAAACAGACGGACGTTCGAACCCCGTCCGATGACTTCCCCAGTGTAATACTCATGCTGGCAGGCATGCAGGATCTCATGCGCAAGCGTGAGCGGCAGCGTATCCTGATTGATTGCGCTCTGATCGCCTACGTTTGACTGAAAGATCACGCCGAGGGACACGACGATATAGGGATTGCGCATATAGACCACCTTCTGTTCGGCGTCTGCGCCTGTATTCAGTGCCTGCAGATAGATATTAATGGTATATGAGTGCATCCTGACCTTGTAAATGGGTGAATTCAGGAACTCATACGCATAACGGGCGGACTGGGCGACCTGTTCGATGATATCCGGAAAGATCTTCTTGGCTTTCAGATTACTTTCCAGGGTTTGAACTACAGTGTCAGTCTTTACTGTTTCACAGAAATTTGTCAGCACCTGGCGGTTCCGTTCCGCCACAGCCTCATCATAAGTCCGACCCTTGGCATCTTTTCCGTTTTCATATTCATCCGGGTTAGGCCTGGGAAATCTATGATTTGCCTTTTTAAGCAGCTTGAGCTTTTCTTCTTTCAGTTCTTCGTAGGTCGCATCTACTGCTCCCAGTTCGTCCTTCGCCCAGATAATGTTGAATTTGTCGCCTTCTTTATGATAACTGCCTGTTTCCTTTCCCTTATAGTATCGTTCGATTTCCGTCGCATTATAGTAAAGCGTGTAAGCAGTATAGCCCAACGTGATCACGATGGCTGCGACACCTTCGATGCTGTTCTGGCGGGACTTATAGGAAAGCACACCATCGGTGACTTCGGAGGCATATTCATAGTATTCTCCGTTTTCATCGATCCTGAACGCTACCATTGAATCATACATTTCCTCCGGCACACCCAGTGTACTTAAGTCGACACTGACATTGTAATAACCCGGAAGGTACTCGTCTGCCTTCAGTCCCGCATCCAGGTCAAACGCCATCAGCAGCGCGCCATTTTTCTCCTCCAGTGTTTCGCTGACGCTGTCGAGTTCTCTTCCGGATAAACGGCTGACCTTAAATTCCCGGTCATAGTCCAGGGCATTCTCCTCTGCGGAGATCTGAAGACCCTGCCACGGATTCAGCTCAAAAGCTTTGGAATTTCCGACTATCGTCGGGACCTCTTCCACTTCCTCGAGGGTGATCCCCTCCAGTTCATCGCTGATACCGGAACCGTTTGAGCCGTTCTGCCCGTTCCCTCCGGTATTGCCGCCATTGCTTCCGCTCCCGGTATTCCCGCCGGAAACGGCATGGGTCTCCGGTCCGCCAAAGAGTTTTGTCCGAACAAAGCCCGGATAGACGAAACAAACAAAGACTGCCGCTGCAGTGACCAGGGCGATCAGGGGCTTCAAAGAGCGCGGCAGGGAAGCCGTCTTCTGCGGACGGCTCCCTTGTGGTGCATTCTGTGTATATTGCTGAGTTCCGGTGTGCGGAGCCTGCTGTCCTCCCGGAGCCGGCGCTGCCTGCTGTGCCTGCTGCACTGCTATCCCCACCTTCCAGCCGCAGGAACGACAGAATTTCGCGCCGGGGGCCAGCGCTTTGCCGCAGGACCGGCAAAACTTCGGCTGCTGTGTGCCTGACTTTGGAGGCTCAATTTTCGGTACGGCTTTACCGCAGCCTTCACAGAAAGCCGCATTTTCCCGCAGTTCTGTTCCGCAGTATCTGCAAAATCTGGCCATACCTGTCCTCCCAACGATCACCGCATCATCATCGAAATCGGGCAGCCCGGGCTTTCGAAGTCCCGGTCTGCCCACTGCTGTTGATAAGCTTTACTTTGCACTACGCATCAGGGCGATGCTGTCCTTTTCACCCGAGATCCAGGTGAATGTACCGACGGCGTACTCTGTCTGGCCATCCTTTGAAAGGTAGAAAGCGTCAAAGTCGATCTTTGAGTCATCCGTCATGGCTGTCGCTGTTCCCTCAAGGTCATCATACGTGCCCCGATAGACACTGCTGCCTTTCTCTTCTATCGTCTCCCCGTTCGGCTCGACAAGATATTTCCAGTTCAGGGTGATATTGAACTTACCGCCGGCCGCATCGATATTTGCATTGAGATAGCGCTCGACATCAGAACCGTAGACGCCCTTCTTCGTACAGATGAATGCCTTCCAACCACCGTTCAGCGCTTCCTGCAGGTCTGTCATCCTGGTCGCGCGGTTCGGATCAGTAATGACCTGGGCGTTGCCGTATCCGGTCTCGTTGACGTAGTCGAGGAACCAGTCAAACTCCGTCGCATAGGCAGGCTCATCAGTAGAGAGCTTTTTGGCGATCGCTGCCATTGCATCGCCCGTGGGTGTCCCCGCAACGGAGGATGTCGCGCCGCCGGATTTATTCTGCGGGGCATTCGGATCATAGCTGCCGTCCGCGCCCACATAGTAGCCGTCCGGTGTATAGGCATTGCTGATCATATATCCCGTTTCATCCACGTAGTAATAGACACCGTTGTCATTGATCCAGCTGTTCTTGACCAGCTCTCCGTCCTTCTCGTAGAACCATACGCTGGCGATCTGGATCCATTTACCGCCGGTGACAGTCGGAATGCCCGAATTCGTACCCGCAGCGGAGGGTGAGCTCCCGTTCTTCTCATTCTTCTTTGCCAGGGCTTCTGCCTTCTTGCCGAGGGCAGCGGTACTCGTGCTGCCGCCAGTCTCGCTGCCGGCGCTCTGTCCGGTGCTGCCCAGGCTCCCGCTCGCAGTGCCGATATCCTCGGCTTCAGTCTCTGTCTGCTGGGTAGCCGGCACCTGTTCGTAAGCTTCTGTCTGTGTCTCGAGATAGTCTTCGGTCAGTTTATGGACCAGGAAGTCTCCTTCGATTTTGATCTCCGCATCAGCCATACTCATGGTCATCGCGAAATCGCCGGCGATCATTTTGTCATCTCCGTTCACACAGTACGCTCCGATGTGGTCCATCTTGACATGTCCGCCTCCGGACTTCTCATCTTCGAAAGATTTGTCGATCTTGGCATGATACATACCGTTCGAGGTGGTCGTGATCATCAGCGCGTCGATCTCAGCAGGCGTAAACTCCTCCGGATCATCGTAGTCATCAGAATCAAAATCCATGATGCCGACAAGTGAAAAGATAATGTCCCAGCCTCCATCCTCTTCGATTCTCAGATTACAGTTCCTCGGCGTACTCAGCGCCTCTTTCTTGATCTCCGGGAAATTATCCGGCACGTTGGGTATGTCCTCATAGCCTTCGATCACAGTCATCTGGATCTCGCCCTTGTAGTCACCGATCAGGTCGGTCAGCATAGCATCTGTCTTGATCTGGGCTCCTTCGGGGACCTTGATCTTGGAGAGATCACCTGTCGTCACACCGCCGCTGATCGCGTTCATCCCCTGCTCAAGGAGAGCTGCCTGCTCTGCCGCAGTCAGCCCCCCCTGGGTGCCGACAGCTCCGGCAGTGCCGGAGTCGGATGATCCGTCCGAAGTACCGCCCGTGCTTTGGCTGACGGAACCACCGGATGTACCGCCGGCTGCCATCGTAGTCTCTGCCTGGATCGTAGTGCTTTCCGCTTCGGTGCCCGGCTCTTTCTTGCCTCCGCGCAGCGCAAACACAGCTGCGACCGCAGCCAGTGCCACTACACCGCCGATCAGGGCGATCTTCGGAAAACCGCCGCCGGGACGGGACGGACCGGAAGGCGCAGCAGGAGCCGGTTTTCCTGTATTTCCTGTAAACGCAGGACCCGAAGGATTATCCTGATAGACAGGCGCTGGTGAAGGCGGTATGTTCTGTGCAGGTTCCGGCATATATTCCGGTTGCCCCGGTCCTTCTGCATATCCCTGTCCTTCCGCCATTCCCAAAGGCAACACCTTTGCACCGCAGGCTTCACAAAATTTCGCGTCGTCGGGGAGCGGAGCTCCGCAATTCTCACAAAACTGACTCATACTGCTTCCTCCTTATTACTTGACATGAAAATCCTGGAATTTTTGTCATTTTTTTCTGAATCATCATTAATTTGTCACGTTTTCTCTTAATTCGTACAGCTGAAGCATCGGTTTGCGGTTGCTGCACAACAGCTCTTACTCATCAGACCGCCCGAAAAGTCAAGATATTCGGAAACCCGCATAAGATAAAGTGTTTCCCTGAACGTACAAATATACGCAAACAGGCGGGTTTTGGGGTCGATCCCCTAAAACTCGCTGCATTCTGCATCATTTCATTCTTCCATTCATATTGTCCGATGTATCAGTGGAATTGTAAATATTTTCGAAGTTTTTGTCATGGACTCTTGTGAAAAGCCGTACATCCGTTTATGATTAACGGGTAACCCGCGTCTTCGGAAAGCCGTAAAGGTACCCGGAAAGCCTCTGTGATTTCAGAAAGGGATATATAGCTTTATGGAAAATAAACTGGATTATCTGATGACTTTGACCGATACGAAGAACAGTGTCCTGAGCAAAGCCATTTCTTTTGATCCCTCTTATATCAGCAGGATCCGCAGGGGAAAACGCAGCATCCCGCTGACCCCTCAGTTCGTGCGGGCTGTCGCAGGTTACTTCGGGAGAAATATAAGAGATGCCAAACAGCTGGACGCGCTGGCGGAAGTACTATGTCCCGGAGAGACGCTCCCGGAATCGAAAGAAGCATTGGAGCAGATGCTCATCGAATGGATGAGCAACAAAAATGAAAGATCTCCGGACTATGTCCGGGACTTTCTTGACGGGTTTTCTCAGGCAAGCATCCTCACCGGAAAAGAGCCGGACGCTCACTCCGCTTCTTCGTTGTCCGGGCAGGGCCCGTTTCCCGCGGCTGATCCGTTTCTGTCCGAAACCTATGTTGGAAAAACGCCCTCCGAGGCCTGGTTTTACTATGGAAATGACGGTAAGCGCAGTGCTGTGGAAGCGTTCCTCAGCAGGCTCTGTAAGACAGGAAAGTCATACAGTCTGCTGCTCTGTTCCGACGAAGAAATGTCCTGGCTGTATGAAGATCCCGCATTTGCCAAAAGATGGGCAGGGCTTCTGTTTCATCTTTTAAATACCGGCAGCCGGATCCGGATCCCTCACAATATCACCCGAAACAGCAACGAGATGCTCCAGGCTGTATCCAAATGGATCCCGCTCTATATGACAGGTGCTATCGAGCCGTATTACTATCCCCGCCTCAGGGACGGTGTGTACCATCGCTCTCTCTTTATAGCAGAAGGCGATTCCGCGCTGATTTCGAACTCTGTCGGACAGCGGACCGATAGTATGCTCAATATCCTGATCACGGATAATCAGGCTGTAAAAGCACTTGCGCAGGAATATGAAGAATACCTCGGTCTCTGCCAGCCTCTCATGCAAATATATAACAGCCGGAATATCCGGACGTTTTTCTCGGATCAGTCCCGTTTTGAACGCCTTCCTGCCGAGCTGATCACAGCTCATTCACTGCCCTCTTACGGTACCATGCCCCAGGGAGTGATGCGGGAGCTGCAGGCAGGCTGTGATGACAAACGGTTAAGTGAACGGCATTCCCGGTCATACAGCGTCTTTCGTGAGCACATGCGAGCCGGCCGAAAGGTGACAGAGATCCTGCATCTGCCGGATCCCGCTTGCGTAAAAGCCGGCATGGTCAAGCTTCCGGTAAGCGATTTTTATAATGTTCCATACCTGACTTATACAGCAGAATTGCTCGCCCGGCATCTAAAAAATACGATCCGCCTTCTGAAGCGCGAATCCTGTTACCAGGTGGTCCTTTCGACGCAGGTACCGTCCGAGATCATCCTCAATGTAAAAGAGCGCTCAGCTGCACAGCTTATCAGCGCAGTCCCTCCAACGACTGCATTCGGGATCAATGAAACCAATATGGTTTCCGCCTTCTGGGAGTACTTATACCGGATAGCGGAGGAGGACATGCTTCCCAGGGAGGAAGTTATCCGCAGGCTGACAGATTATATTACTGAGTTGGAGAATTAAAAAGAAACAGCCACCGGTCGAACCGGTGGCTGTTTCTTATATATACAGATCTCCTCTCAGTCTTCTTCGATATGCTCCATCGCCATCTCGATGATCAGCCTGACATGTTCATCCGCCAGGGAATAATAGATCTGCTTGCCATTCCTCCTGGATCGGACCAGCTTCCACTGCTTCAGGATCTTGAGCTGATGTGAGATCGCGGATACCGTCATGCTGAGAGCCTCCGCCAGATCACCGACATTGACCTCCGGCGTCTCGAACAGATGAAACAAAATGCGCATCCTCGTGGAATCCCCGAAGACCTTGAACAGCTCCGCCAGATCGTAAAGTTTATCTTCTGTAATTCTGTCTATAGACAGCTCTGTCTTCATCAGGGACTCCTTTCCCACTCTCAAAACGTTTCAATCAATATAAAGCATAAAACCCCGGAATGTCAATAAGCGACATACCGGGGTCCTGTCATATCATAAGCATGCAGCCCGGAAGACGGGCACTTTTTACAGATTTTTCACCGCGAGGCAACGGATCGCATTGAGGACCGCCAGGATCATGACACCGACATCGGCGATGATCGCAAGCCACATGTTTGCGATGCCGAAAGCAGCCAGGATCAGGCAAAGAAGCTTGACACCGAGCGCAAACGCAATGTTCTGCTTTACGATGCCCAGACACTTGCGGGAGATCTTGATCGCCTTGGAGATCTTTAAGGGATCATCATCCATAAGAACGACGTCCGCAGCTTCGATCGCGGCATCGGATCCCAGAGCGCCCATGGCAATACCGATATCTGCTCGTGCCAGGACCGGCGCATCGTTGATACCGTCACCGACAAACGCCAGTTTCTTGTTTGTACCGGCATAGTCCTTCAGAAGACCCTCCACTGCAGTGACCTTGTCAGCGGGAAGCAGCTCCGCACGGTAATCGGTAAGTCCGACTTCCTCCGCCACCTTCTTCGCAACGGATTCAGCGTCGCCGGTCAGCATGATCGTCTTTTCGACGCCTGCCTTCTTCAGCTGCTGCATCGCTTCCTTTGAATGTTCTTTCAACTCGTCGGTGATGACGATATGTCCGTAATACTCTCCGTCGATCGCTACATGGATGATGGTACCCACATGGTGGCAGGGATGAGACTCCGCACCCACCAGCTTCATCATCTTTTCATTACCGATAGCGACATTTCGTCCGTCTACCTTAGCCTTGATGCCGTGTCCGCTGATCTCTTCGATACCGGTCACTCTGGTGGGATCGATCTTAGATCCATACGCCTGCTGCAGGCTAAGGGAGATCGGATGAGAGCTGTGGCACTCTGCATGTGCGGCATAGTCCAAAAGCTCCTGCTCAGCTACCGGGCTGTGGTGCACCGCGGTAACCGCAAAGTTGCCCTTGGTGATGGTGCCGGTCTTGTCAAATGCGACAGCTTTTACCTCAGAAAGAGTCTCAAGATAGTTGGAACCTTTGATCAGGATACCCTGGTTGCTGGCACCGCCGATTCCCGCAAAGAAAGAAAGCGGAATGCTGATGACGACAGCACAGGGACAGCTGATGACCAGGAAGGTACATGCTCTCAGTACCCAGTCAGCCCAGATCGCGCCGGTCGTCGCATAATGATGCGCACCGACATGGGTCAGCATGATGAAGAGCGGCGGTACTACTGCAAGGAACAATGCCGCATAGCACACGATCGGGGTGTATACCCTTGCAAATTTCGCTATAAAGTTCTCGGATTTCGACTTTCTGGAGGAAGCATTCTCCACCAGATCCAGGATCTTGGACGCAGTCGACTCATCAAACTCTGTCGTAGTCCTGACCTTGAGTACACCGGTCATGTTGATGGAACCGCTCAGGATCTCATCCCCCACGGCAACTTCACGCGGTTTGCTCTCGCCGGTAAGCGCGGATGTGTTGAGGGCAGAATTTCCTTCCTCGATCACACCGTCCAGCGGGACTTTCTCGCCGGGCTGGATCACGATGATGCTGCCGACCTCGACCTCATAAGGATCGACTTTCTCCAAAGTACCGTCTTCCTGCTCGATGTTGGCATAGTCCGGACGAATATCCATCAGTTCGCTGATGTTCTTGCGGCTCTTGCCGACAGCATAGCTTTGGAAAAGCTCTCCCACCTGGTACAGCAGCATGACGGCAACGCCTTCGCCATACTCGCCCAGGGCAATCGCGCCGATGGTAGCGATCGCCATCAGAAAGTTCTCATCAAAGACCTGTTTGTTTTTGATGCCGTTCAATGCCTTACGGAGGATATCATGACCGACAAGCAGGTATGGAACCAGGAAGAAACAGAACAGCAGGATCGGATACTTTTGGAAGAACGGAACCTCAATGATCTCTTCAGAGATCAGGAAAAGAGGCACCCAGAGAACTGCCGCTATAATAATACGTATTAAAAGATTTTTCTGCTTTTTATTCATAACACGAACTCCTCGACGATGATCAGCCATGCATCAGAAGAACAAATAATATGGTTATCGTCTGCGTTTTCCCGTCCTGACAGTGGGAACCGTCATAGGTTCCGTAACTCTTTGCGCTGCCGTTCCTTCAGTTGAATAGAGCCAATGAACGACGGCTTTCACCGCACGCCATTGGCTTTTATGAAGATGATAAGTGAATTACAGGAAGATCTCGCAGTCCTCTTCTACAGCCTTGCAGTTCTTCAGAACGTCCTGCATAACAGCCTTGGGATCCGCACCTTCCGCGAACTCAACGTTCATCTTAAGAGTCATGAAGTTCACAACGGCATCCTTCACACCGGCAGTCTTCTTTGCGGCTTCTTCCATCAGGTTAGCACAGTTTGCGCAGTCAACTTCGATCTTGTAGCTCTTTTTCATGGTAATTACTCCTTTTCTGAAAATGTATTTTGTCAAACACTTGAATAACTGTTCAATTATGGTTTTATTATACATCAATAATATAAAATAGCAAGCGTGTTTATAAGAATATACAAGAGTAATGCAATCACTGATTGCTATGGATATCACTAATAAAACGGAAGGAGTCAAAACCCTCAGCATTGTATATACTTTGAATTCGGATCCAAAAAGACACTGCAGACGAAAAGGAAAACCTGATGGAGCGAAATGATGAACGTATTGCCGTGATCATGCTGATCACCGGAAATCTCTTCTGGGGATTTAATAATGTCCTGACCAAGCTGGCTTTATCCGTCGCTTCTCCCTGGACCCTGCTTTCATTCCGTTTTATCCTTGCTTTCGTGCTGCTCTCGATCCCGGTGATCACCGGACGCGTAAAAATACGTTTCCGCGGTAAAAAGCCGCTTCCGCTGATCCTCTTCGCTCTCGTTGAACCTTTATATTTCTTCTTTGAAAGCTTTGCCATCGCTCTGACGAATGCGACCTATACAGGTGTAGTCCTGGCATTATCGCCAATCTTTTCCATTATCTTTGCGGCTGTTTTTATCCATGAATACCCTTCTCGGAAGGAAGTTTTCTTCTGTATGTTTCCGATCCTCGGTGTACTGCTGATGGCCGTCACCGGCATGCAGCTCGGTATCATGAACCCATTCGGTATCGTATGTCTTGCCGGTGTATGCCTTTCCGCCTCCGCGATCCGAATTACAAACCGAGGCGCTGCCATGGAGTTCTCGGCTTATGAACGTACCTATGCCATGTTGCTTACATGCAGTGTTTATTTCACATTCCGGGCTCTCCTTGAAGCACAGTTTGATCTTCATGCCTATACAGAGCCGCTATCCCACCCGGTCTTTCCCGCTTCGGTGCTGGGACTCGTCCTGCTTTGTTCCATTGGTTCCAATATGCTTGGAAATTATGCCGCAGGCAAGCTCACTGTTGCGCGGTATACAGCGCTCTCATCCGTCTCTACCCTGTTTTCGCTCTTTACCGGCGTAGTGTTCCTCGGTGAACCGATGACCGTCGTCTCTTTCTGCGGGGCTGTGATGATCATGATCGGGCTCTGGGGCATGAGCCACACGCGGGTCAGAAAAATACAGTATCAATAACATACGGCAGGCTTCAGAGCCTGCCGCTTTTTATTACATCTGAATTGTCGGTTTTGGAGAGAACAGATGCCGGACGAGGTCGATAAACTGTTCCGCGGCTGTGGACACTACGTAATCCTTCTGTGCGATATATCCGAGCACCATCGCGGATTCGCTGCCAGTCACCTGCAGGATCTTATAACCTTCTTTCTGTATTGCTTCCGGGTCATAGGTCAGGTCAATACTGAAATATGCAAGATCTGTTTCCTGCACCAGATAAGAAACCATCTGGTTATTATTGGTCGAGACCACCGCCTGCAGGGCGTCTGTGGCAGCTATACCGATGTTGTCGCTTGTAAAGCTGTCTTCAGAAAAATAGTCCTGAATACCACGAACATAACGAAGGCCCGAAAGTGCCGCATAAGGGATGCTGTCTTTTTCATAAAGGGGAGATGCCGGGCCTACGCTGATGCATGCCCTGGCAGTTCCGAGTTCATGGAATTCCAGCCGTTTCTGTGCGAGTATATTCAGCAATGCCTGTTTATACTTCCGGGAAATATAAATGATCCCGAGTTCCGAGACTCCGTTTTCTACATTTCCGATCACCTCTTCGACATTGCCCTGCCGGTGTTCGATCCGAAGCTCCGGAAGTCTTTTATAGAGCTGAACCAGAAGTCTGGCGAGCGTATTGCTCTGATACGTTGACACGTGAAAGCTGCTGTAGCTTACATCCGAGCATGCTCCGGCGATCAGTTCGGCATTTTTCAGGATATCACTCGCATATTCATAGATCGCCTTTCCGTAACTGTTAAGACGAAGTCCGCGGGTAGTGCGTTCAAACAACGGATGACCGAGTTCCGTCTCCAGTGTATGGATCACCTTGCTTACATTGGGCTGGGACGTATAAAGCTGAGCGGCAGCCTTTCCGAGGCTTCCGTATTTGCTGACGGCAATAAAGTATTCCAGCTGCTGCAGTTTCATCTTGGGCTGCCTCCTGAATAAAAAGATCCGGAATCACTGCCGGATCTTTTTATTATATACCATTTTTACTTTTTCGTGTCATCAAAGCGCTCATTATAATCGTTCTGGCCATAGAAGAACTTGATCTTCTCCCAGTCGTAATCGGCATCGTTATAACCGCCCTTTGAGAAGGACTGGATCCACTCCGATTCGAGCGCTGCCTTATTCTTTCTGAAATCAACAGCAACGATCATGATGTTGTTCTTCCAGTAATTGTCGCACTGCTCCTCCCAATCCTCAGGGATCGCATCCAGCGGGAAGCGTCCGATCTCACAGTGAGACAGTTTGTCGAACCATACGCACTCGCTTGTGAACTCATCGGTCGGCTGGCACAGAAGTTCCATTCCCCCGCGGACAACGATGAATAGATTTTCGTCAAGATCGATGATGTATCTGTAACGGTTGACCCAGGCACCGTTGAATCCGGCATAGTCGACCATCCAGGGATACTCGTCCTTCAGGGGAGCAACGGCATTCTTTGTATACGCGAGTGCCTCCGGCCAGGTCAGATCATCCTTCCAGAGCTGTTCCGGCATATACTTTTTATAGCTCTCGATCTGCTCCGCAGTCATCGGCTCCTCTTCTTTGACCAACTGTACCTTGTCGAAATACTCACTGATCGCCTGCGGACCGGCTTTACGGACCCACTTTACGATCTTCTGTCCCAGCAGAGGGAGCTCGGAGTTACGGTGGGAATAGGTAACTTTCAGCTGATTGTTTTTCTTCAGGACGATACATCCTTTTTTCTTTGACGCCATCTCAAAACCTCCTCAGAATTCTATGTCGGAATGGATCTGTACCCATCTGTACTCATTTTATCAAATGCAGATTTCATGGTAAATTATCAAACTGTCTGTAAAAAGCCATAACGTTTTGTTAAACGTTATGCATTTTTCTGTAATAGAGCAGCTGTATCGATACTGTAAATAAGAGCGAAAACACTGCCAGAATCATATATGCGGGAATATATGAGCCTCCCGCATGATCAGCGATCACACCGGGCGCTGTGGTGAACAGGATCCCTCCGACCGTAAGAAGGAACTGAAACCTCTGAATAAGCGTATTATACTGTTCCGACGTGCCCAGATCACCGGCCCATGCTACAAGGCCGACGATCGATACCGTCATACCGATGCCGAGTGCCGCGGACCCAAGCCATACAGCGAGGGGAAACCGTCCGCCCATGCACAGCAGAATACAACCCAGGATCAACATCAGGCAATAAAACCAGTTGCAGAGGTACGAACCGAGTACATCTGTCAGCCAGCCGTAGATAAGCTTAGCAACCAACAGGCTCATTCCGTAGACTGTCATCGAAATAGCAATCAGATGAGGGCGCACTCCGATCGAATCAAACAGGACCGTCATATATCCTGCAGCTGTCCATGCGACTGCACCAAGCAGCAGAATTGCGGGCCCCAACAGCAGCCAGTCTTCTTTTGTTACACCGCAGGAATGAAGCATCCTGGCAGGCTGCCGCTTCTTCGTATTATCCACCGTCTGCTCCGCTTCTCTTTCATGGGTTTCGCTGCTGTCCTCACTCTTCCCATAGGGAAGCAGTCCCAGTTCGTCGGGATGATTTCGCAGCAGGCTGATACCTGCGACAGCCACGCATAAGTCGAGGATCGCCACAAGTGCCAGGGCATATCCCAGAGAATACTTCCCGACCAGCCAGGTCACAGCACTGGGAAAACCGACCAGAGCGATACTGGTCGCCATAGATACCAGCGACATAGCGAAATTACGCCGGTAAACAAACCATCTTCCAAGCATCATGGCAATGGGTACATTGGTGCCCAGACCATACCCAAGTCCGGAAAGAACAGCACCTGCAAGAAGGACTTTGTATGAGCCCGCAAATGTATAGCAAAACAGTGCGGTCACGCAGATCATCGAAGCCAGAAACATGCCTGTGCGCAATGACAGATGCCGGTAATAACTTCCGCACAGTGAGATGGACAAAAGGCTGCTAAGAGACCGGCAGGTTATCATCACGGAAAACTGCGTGTTAGATAAAGCAAATGAATGCTTGATAAACGGGAGAAAGACAGAAAAGACGTTGAAGATGATGCCATTACAGCAAAACATCATCAGTTCACATCCAAGACATATCACCCAAGCATAGTGGATCTTTTTCAAATGTCAATTCCTCTAAAAAAAGGGAGACTGCCCCGAAGGAACAGTCTCCTGATCAATCACTTTATCTGGTATACAGCACTGCATCCAGCAGCAGTTTTGTATATTCATGCTGCGGATGATCCATGATCTGCTCCGGTGTGCCGATCTCGACGATCTCACCATCCTTCATGATGGCCATTCTGTCGCAGAAGGTCGCGCAGAGTGCCATGTCATGGGAAACGAACATCATGGTCAGGCCTCTCTTCTTACGAAGCTCGTACAGATACTGCAGGATCATTGCCTGCGCGGATACATCCAATGCAGATGTGATCTCATCGCAGAGGATCATGTTCGGTTCCGTGACCAGGCCCCTGGCGATCGCCATACGCTGGACCTGGCCGCCGGAAAGCTGTCTCGGATACCGGTCTGCAAGTTCTGTAGCGAGTCCCATCATGGAGACCATATCTTCGATACGCTGGTTAGCGTTCTTTGTACCCTCCGCAAGGAGCTTCAGGTTCTCATGCATGGATTCGCGGATCGTCATCTTGGGGTCGAAAGCGGCTTCCGAATCCTGGAAGATGACCTGGAACCAGCGGCACACGTCCTTTGGCTTCTTGCCGGTATACTCCTGCCCCTTAAAGAAGAGCTGACCGCCGGATACTGGCTCCAGACAGGAGATCAGGTTTAAAAGTACTGATTTCCCGCAGCCGGACTCACCAATAATACCCAGGACCTCACCTTCATTAAGTGTGATGTTGATATCCTTGAGCACCTGATGTGCTTTTTTGCCTCTGCCGTAGGTTTTCGCTACGTTCCTGACTTCCAATAAAGGAGCTTCACTC